>Ga0164241_10004191_pt1 | contig 14087 bp, 11 predicted proteins | sample OricomyardsoilBY_FD_108780 | JGI IMG/M metagenome (GOLD analysis project Ga0164241, IMG submission 108780) | Backyard soil microbial communities from Emeryville, California, USA - Original compost - Back yard soil (BY) | ecosystem: Environmental > Terrestrial > Soil > Unclassified | place: USA...
GCTTAGACCGCGAACATCATCCAGGCCGCATGTAACGGCTTGATGTCAGGATTCTGACAGGGTCGCCTTTTCTCAAACCTTGTAGTAGTCGCGGTACCAGGCGACGAAACGCTGGATGCCCTGGACCACTGGCGTCGCAGGGCGGAAGCCGGTCCATTGGGCCAGCTCTTCAACGTCGGCATGGGTGGCCGGCACGTCGCCATCTTGCAGCGGCATGAAGTTCTTCTGCGCCTCGCGGCCCACGGCCGACTCGATGGCCTCGATGAAGGCCATCAGCGTGGTCGGGTTCTGGTTGCCGATATTGAAGATCCGATAGGGCACGTTGGAGCGGGCCGGATCCGCGATGTTCGAGTCGTAGGCGGGATCGGGCGCGGCGATGCGGTCGAGCGTGCGCACCACGCCTTCAGCGATGTCTTCGATGAAGGTGAAGTCACGGACCATCTTGCCGTGATTGAACACGTCGATGGGGCGGCCCTCGATGATGGCCTTGGTGAACAGGAACAGCGCCATGTCCGGCCGGCCCCAGGGACCGTAGACCGTGAAGAAGCGCAGGCCCGTGGTCGGCAGGCCGAACAGGTGGCTGTAGGTGTGCGCCATCAGCTCGTTGGCCTTCTTGGTGGCCGCGTAGAGACTCACCGGGTGGTCCACGCCCTGGTGTTCGGAGAACGGCATCTGGGTGTTGCCGCCGTAGACGCTGGAACTGGAGGCGTAGGTCAGATGCTGAACCTTGTTGTGCCGGCAGCCTTCAAGGATGTTCGTGAAGCCCACGATATTGCTGTCGATGTAGGCGTGCGGGTTCTCGATCGAGTACCGAACGCCGGCCTGGGCGGCCAGATGCACGACGCGGTCGAAGCGCTGCTCCGCAAAGAGTTTGGCAATGCCGTCACGGTCGGCCACGTCCATCTGCACGAAGGAGAAGCCGGGCTTGCCTGTCAGTCGAGCCAGGCGGTCATGTTTGAGCTTCGGGTCGTAGTAGTCGTTGAGGTTGTCCAACCCGACCACCTCGTCGCCACGTCCAAGCAGGATCTGGCTCACATGCATGCCGATGAAGCCGGCTGCGCCGGTGACGAGTACTTTCACACTCACTCCCAATTCTGTCCAAGCCCAGTGTCGGGCCGTCGCATTCTCGCTGAAGCTCAACCGGCCCCGCGCGCCGCGGGCGTGAACCCCAACAGATCCAGCAGCAAGAACCACAGGAACTGTGTATTGGTGACCAGATAGCGCCGCCACAAGCGTCGCGGCTCGTGCACAAGGCGGTAGGCCCACTCCAAGCCCGCCTTGTGCACCCAGGCCGGTGACGGGGGCACGGTGCCGGCAATGAAGTCGAAAGCGGCGCCAACGCCCAATTGCACACAGGGCAGGAGTTCGCGGTGAACCGCCATCCACTTTTCCTGCTTTGGACAACCCAGGCCCACAAAGAGGAGCTGGACGCCAGTGGATTGAATCTTCCTGCACAAGGCCGCATCGGCCGTCATGCCTTCGTAGGCAATCAGACCCGGCGCCTCGGCAAAGCTCACGTCCAGACCGGGATGCTCGCGCTTCAAGCGGTCTTGCAGCAGTTGCAGGGTCGATGCCGAGCCGCCAAAGAAGCCGACCTTCAGGCCCGTGGCCTCGGCCTTTGCACACAGCTGCAAGGTCAGGTCGACGCCTCGCGTGATGACCAAGCGGCGTTGCCGTTTCAGGCGCAGCGCATAGGCCACGACCTGGCTGTCGAAAGTATTGAACAGGGAACCGGCCAGGACTTGCGCAAACTCCGGCTCGGTTCGGGCCAGGACGTACTGGTGTGCGTTCCCCACGCACACATAGCCCGAACGCCCTTGTTCCGCATCCGCCACCACCTGGGTGACGACATCGGCGGTATCGGCCACCACCACGCTAACGCCCAGAATCTGCGTCACGTTCATGCGACTTCGAACGCGTTCACAAGCCGGTGGAACACCTCCGTCAGCGGAATCTCCGGTGCCTCCTGGCCCAGGATCGCTCGGCCGGCCCCGGTGTCGATCAGGTAGCCAGTGGTCTGGTGGATGCCGTTCTCGATCGTGACCAGAATCACCCGCGTGTCGAAGTCCTGAATCGTCACCTCGCCATTGCTGATGGCGAAGCCTTTCTCGATCTCGTTCGTGTAGATCAGCATGCAGAACAGGTCCGTGCCGCGGTTGTCGATCAAGAAGACGGCATCACCATTCGGTGCCTTGAACGAGCGCATGCGCTCCTCGCCAACACGGGCCGCTTCCTCGGACTCAAACGTCACCAGGAAATCGCGCGACATGCGTGGCGCGACGGTGGAGAACTGCAGGCCGATCTCACGCAGCAAGGCCTCGTGGTTGCGTGGTCGGTAATAGAAGATCAGCTTCGGATTGGGCTTCTGGCTCAAACCCGTGCAGATCAGGATGCGGTAATCCGGAAAGCGGTCCATCACATCACCCACGATCTCGTCGTAGAGCTGATAGACCTCCTGAATCGGGTCGGCGCCGGGCGGGCAATACCACTCGGGGTTGCGCAGCGGGCCGTTGTAGCAACTCGACGAGAACATGTAGTGGTGCTGGATGTGCGCGCCAGCGTTCAGGAACAGGGTCGAGAACTCCACCTCGCCCCGGCTGGTTTGACGAATGAACACGTCCGCCATGATGCGGTCCAGCACCAGAGCCTTGCGCCATTTGCCTTGGCGCGCGCCTGCAGCCAAGCGCGCGCAGGTCGCCAAGCTGGCCAGACGAAGATTGCGCAGCAGACCGAGCACGATCTTCGCTGCCGAGCTCGCCGTGATCTTGCTCTCGGCGTTGTCGTTGACCGCCTGCGCCACACCTTCATAGAGCATGCGCACATCGGTCGGCGCCGTCACCGCGGTCTGTGTCCAAGGATCGGGCACAAAGATCGCACCTTCAATGCCCGCCAACTGATTGCTCGCATTCATCGGCGAAATCGCCGCCACTGAAGCACCGTACTTCTTCGCCACCACCTCCCACATCTGCGGATGCTGGTGATTGACGATATCGCCGAGGCGAAACACGCCATGCTCATCAAAGCTGAGGCCCGTCTGCACCGTGACCCATTGGATCCAGGGCTCCAGATTCGGATAGGCCTTCTCCGCAATCGTGCGTGTCAGCGGGAACTGATTCAGCAAACGCGCGAAATTCGGCAGCGATCCGCGCTTGGCATACTGCTCGACAAAGTCGAAATTCAGTTCGTTCAAGCCTAAAAGAATGACTTTGGGTTTCGATCGAGGGGCGCTCATATCCGTCTGCTTTCAATACGGTCCTGCATGACTCGCTCCCGGCAAATCCAGCCAGATACGCGATCAATAGGCATTATGAGGTGCCCATCGAATTTCGCCTACCAACAAGCCGAGCTCATGCCGCCTTGGATTGCTGAGCCTCATGCTCACTGATCCAGTTCTCCAGGAACCGAACCGGCGAGCTGTAGCCCAGCGTGGAGTGGCGGCGACTCCGGTTGTAGAACACCTCGATGTACTCGAACAGATCGGCCTGAGCGTCGGCTCTCGTCGCGTAGCTCGTGCCATGAACCCGCTCGTTCTTCAGGCTGTTGAAGAAGCTCTCGGTGGGCGCGTTGTCCCAGCAGTTGCCCTTGCGGCTCATCGACGCGGTCATGGCGTACTCGACCAGCTTGGCCGTCATGGCATGGCTCGCGTACTGGCTGCCGCGGTCGCTGTGGAACATCACGCCCTCACCGGGCTTGCGCCTGAACCACGCCATCGTCAGCGCGTCGGTGACGATGTCTGCCGTCATGCGCGGCTTGATCGACCAGCCGACGACTTCGCGGTTGAACAGGTCCAGCACGATGGCCAGGTACAGCCAGCCTTCGCCAGTGTGGATGTAGGTAATGTCGCCCGTCCACACCCGGTTGGGCGCCTCGGGCGTGAAGGTGCGCGCCAGCAGGTTCGGCGCCACCGGCATCGAGTGCTTGGAATCCGTCGTCGCCTTGAAGCGTCGCTTGTGGCGCGCACGAATGCCGTTCTCGCGCATCAGCCTCTCGACCCGGCGCAGACCGATCCGATGGCCTCGCCCCTGCAACTCGCGGTGCATGCGCCGCGAGCCATAGGCGGCCTTCACTTCGGCATGGATGCTCTTCATCAGGGCCACGGCCTGCGGCTCGCTCAGTCGGGTGCGATCGGGCTTGCCGCCGCGACGCCAGGCCCGGTAGCCGCTCGCGCTGACGGCCAGCACGTCGCACATATCGGGCAAAGGGTATTCGCGGCGCTGCGCGTCGATCCAGGCGTACTTCACAGCGCATCCTTCGCAAAGTACGCCGTCGCTTTTTTTAAGATTTCGACGTGCATCTTCAGCCGCGCGTTCTCCGCGCGCAGTCTGGATAGCTCCATCTGCTCAGGCGTCACTGGCTTGGCGCTTGGTGCTGTGAGCTTGCCGGCGGCCACTGCCTTGACCCAGTTGCGCAGCGTCTGCTCGACCAGCCCCAGTTCTCGGGCCGCAACACCCACGCCGACCTCCTGCGCCCGCTTGACCGCCTGTTCCTTGAACTCGGCTGTGTATTCCTGCTTTGGTATCTTCTTCACTTCTCTTCCTTCAAGTCTCGATGCTAACCATCGACCCTTGGAAGGCGAAATACGGCGGGCAGCTGATTATGTTGCACCGGATGTTGCGATCCGAGGGCGAGCATGGGCAAGAATGGGCGACGCCAACGCCCCTGCGAAACTCGGCACCACAACAAGCATCGAATCATGTCGAACAAACCCTGCATCCACCTCATTGCCGGCGCCCGCCCCAATTTCATGAAGATCGCGCCCATCGTGCGTGCGCTGCAGGCCGACGGCCGCTTGGACTGGAAGATCGTCCATACCGGCCAGCACTACGACCGCGACATGAACGACGTCTTCTTCGAGGAACTTGGCATCCCCGCGCCCGACGTGCGCCTGGGCTGTGGCGGTGGCAGCCATGCCGAGCAGAGCGGCAAGATCATGCAGGCCTATGAGCAGCTCTGCGCTACGGACAAGCCCGCGGCCTGCCTGGTGGTGGGCGATGTGAACTCCACGCTCGCCTGCTCCATCGTCGCCAAGAAGGCCTGGATCCCCGTGGCACACGTGGAAGCCGGCCTGCGCAGCGGCGACATGCGCATGCCCGAAGAAATCAACCGCCTGGTGACTGACGCCATCACCGACTGGTTCTTCGTCACCGAACCCAGTGGCCGCGAACACCTGCTACGCGAAGGCAAGGATCCGGCCCTGGTCTTCGACGTGGGCCACGTGATGGTGGACAACGTGCTCTTCCAGGCCGAGAAGCTCAAGGCCATGGACACCTCAGGTCTGGAGACCGACACCTTCAAACGCCAACATGGGCGCTACGGCGTCGTCACCCTGCATCGCCCCTCCAACGTGGACAGCGCAGAAGCGTTGGAAGGCGTGGCACAAGTGCTGCGCCGCGTCTCGCAGGAACTGCCCCTCGCCTTCCCGGTACATCCTCGCACCCGCGCCAATATCGAGAAGTTCGGTATCGATCTCGGCATCAACGTCACGCTGATGGGCCCGCAGGCCTACATGTCCTTCCTGCACCTGTGGAAGGACGCCAGCGTCATCCTGACGGACAGCGGCGGCCTGCAGGAAGAAACCACGGCCCTGGGCGTGCCCTGCATCACGATGCGCGAGAACACCGAGCGGCCTGTCACGGTGGACGAGGGCAGCAATGTACTGGCGGGCACCAACCCCGCAACCATCATTGAGCACGCGCTGGAGACGCTCAAGACCGGCGGCAAGCGCGGGCGCCGGCCGGCGCTGTGGGATGGGCATTCGGCTGAGCGCATCGTGGAGATCCTGGCGACGAAGCTCGCTGCAGCTTGATTCTTCCGCTTACGATCGCTTACCTAACGCAGAATTCAAGCGTCAAGGATTGCTCATTGAGATTTTCAACGTGCTGCTGAGAATGACCGTTATGCCTATTCGGCGCTGTGGTGGTTCAAATGCAGTTTTCCTCCCTATTCCGCTCTAGTCGCGTGCTCCACGCTCTCATTCCCATGCTCCTGCTGTCCGCCTGCGGAGGAGGGAGCAGCCAGCAGAACTCCGATGCAGCGGAGAGAACTGACCTCAGCCGCGCCGCAAGTCAAGATGACTCGCGCGCCCTCGGGCCGGAGGTGTTCGTCCAGTCCCTGGCCAGTGCCGACGACCTCGCAACGACGTCCGTCTCCGACGTGCCTTCATCCCAAGCCAGCAATGATGGGCAAGCCGAGGCGGTGCGCGTGAATGCATGGATGTCCAAGAACTTCGAGCGGGCCGACCGGGTGGGCGGCTGGGCGCAGGCCTACATCGACGCCAGGACTGGCGCAAGCCTCGTCTGGACGCCGGACAGCATTGAGCCGCCAAATGACCCGACGAACGCGGCGGATGTTCACTCGGTCCAGCGGGCCTGGGTCGCGCTGGGGCGCAACTACAACCTGGCCCAGATCCTCACCGCGACGCAAATCTTTCACATCAACGGCCAGCGCCAGTACGCCGATTGGGCCGCCGGACAACTCGATTTCTACGCGGAGAATTACGCCAGCTGGCCGCTTCGTACGGTCGAAGGTCGAAGCGCCATGTACACGCTGGGGTTGGACGAGGCCACGGGCTGCATCCAGTTGCTTGAGGCCGCGCGGCGGCTGCAAGCCTCCGTTGAACCACAGCGCTATGAAACCTGGCGTGACAAGCTCTTCGCACCGATGGCGGCCCATCTGGCATATACAGGAGCGCCTATGAGCAATATCCAACTCTGGCATCAGATCGCTCGTGCCGCCGTGGCCATGCGCTTCGGCGACATCGCTCTGCTCGATGAAGCGCAGAACGGTCCAGAGGGCATCGGCGCCATCGTGGCCAAGGGGCTGACGTTGAACGACACCTGCAGGGAGTGTCTGGACACCTTGCTCAGCCGTGCCGAGATGGAGGGCTACGCATCACGCTTCTCGGCGCTGCAAGCCGAGCTCAAGAGTTCCGTGGCCACACCCGGTGCGAGGCCTGCAGTGACCGGCGCCCTCGCACAAAGCATGGGCACCAGTCTGAACATGATCGCCAAGGCGGCCGCCATTCTGGCCCTGGGATCGGTGCAGGCGGAGGCCGCGCCCGCGGCAGAGATATCGCCAGCAGCGCAGATCCAGATCGTGCGCACGGCGGCAGGCAAGGTGGTCGAGCCACCGGCATACCCGGCGGCCAGTACGCCTCTTGCGAACCGCATGCTGTTGGGTGTGCGCGTCGCGCATGAGGACTGGAGCGCCGCGCGGGCTTTGGTCAACTCGGACGTGAACTGGACGTACTGGGTCAACAACAAAAGAAACCAGGTGGACACCTGGTTTGCCAAAACACGTGATCGGGCAGACCTGATTGGCGGTTATCCAAATGATCTGGTCAATGCGGCCACGGGAGCGGCCGTGCGGTGGTCGATGGACATGCCGGAGCCCCCCAACGGCAGCACGCCCGCGGCAATCTCCTTCAAGAACGCTTGGTCCGCGATCAACCGGATGAACAACATCACCTTCGCGGTGGATGCGGCGCGGCTGTACCGGCTGACGGGAGATACGAAGTACGCCAAGCTGGCTGCGGCACAGCTCGACTTCTATGCCGACAACTACATGCGCTGGCCCTTGCGTACGGCCATCGGCAACGCACGAATGATGGGTCAAAGCCTGGACGAGGCAACTTCCATTCTTGAGTTGCTGGAGGCCGCCCACGCGCTGCAGGGGTATTCGAGCCCGGCGCAGAAGGCTAAGTGGCGAGACGGGCTGTTTTTCCCGATTGCTGCCAATCTGCAGACCTATTCCTACGGTCTGCTCAACAACATCAATCTCTGGTGTGCGATCGCCACGGTGGCCATCGGTTTGGAGCACAACGACCAATTCTGGATCGACACGGGGGCCACGGGCGCCAAGGGCATTGCGGCCGTCATGGCGCAAGGCGTCACCAAGGATGGCATCTGGTTTGAAGGAACGTTCGCCTACAACAACTATGTACTTCAGGCGCTGGCGCGGCTCTTCGATCTGGCGAGCAGCGCGGGTCGCAGCGACTTCGTCGAGCTCTACGGTCCTGCTGTGCAGAAGATGCTGATGGCACCGACCGTCTATCGCTTCGATGACGGGACGCTGCCCAGCCCTGCGGACACACGTATGGCCGTTGCCCCCATTGACCTTCCCATCCATTTCGCGCTCTATCGCCACGTGCCGACCACCTACGGTCTGCAATATGCGGCAGGCATTCGCAACTGGGACACATTGCGAGATCGCCCTGCAAGAACCTCGGCGCCGGCCGCCTTGCCGGCGCCGCAAACCACGTTCTCGCCCGACATCCGCATGGCTTCTCTGCGCGGCGGTGCCTGGCAACTCTTCGTCCATTTCGGGCAAAGGACCATCAATCACGCGCAAGAAGAAGCGCTGACCTATGAGCTGGTGCACGGCAAGACGTCGATCACGCGAGATGCCGGCGCGGCGCCTTCCTATTCGTCCGCCCAGCAGAACGACTACTTCATCAAAGGCGTCGGCAACAACGTGCCCCTGATTGATGGGCAGGGGCAGGATGGATGGGCGCCTGGCGAAGTACTGGGCTTCGATCCGGTTGCCGGCACGCTGGACGTTCAGCACCCCACGTATCGCAAGGACGCCAGTGCTCGGCGCAGCTACAAGCTCGATAGCACCGGCTTCAGCGAAACCAGCCGAATCGCCCTCACCGGCAGCAATCCGACCGCGCGCCGTCTTGGGGTGATGTTCAACACGGCTTGCAGCGTGCAGGTCAGCGATCCACGAGCCGGCGTGGCCAGCCCGAGCACGGCGCCCGCAGGCAGTCCTGGTTTCAAGTACTGGACCGCCGTGCAGAAGCAGCAGGCCGAAGCCACCTGGACAGCGAAGCTGCTTTGCTCAGGCGGCAAGAACTACGAATTGACGGTTGCAGGGCCTGGGCCACACACGGTCTACCGCGGTACCGCGCCCGACACGCCGCTACCGGCGACGCGCAACGCGCTCTATGTCGAAATGCGAGGCGTGGACGTGAGCTTCACCACCAGTATCAGGGCGCTGCCCTAGAGCCTTGGCTGCCGCAGGCATTTCACAATGCCATCGCAAAAGCGATCCACCATTTGATCGAGGGTGAATTGCGTGGCACTCGTCTCCGCGTTGTGCCGGATGGCGGCCAAGCGCTCCGGCTCCTGCAGCAGCGCCAGAACGGCCTGCGCGTAGCTGTCAGCATCGCCAGCCGTGATCAGACCGTTGACGCCGTCCTGCAGGTAGGCGATCTCAGGGCCATGCAGTGCGTCAGCCGTTGTGATCATCGGCACGCCCGCCACAAAGCTGTCCAGCACATGCAAGCCAACCGCCCCCGGACTCAGGTAGAGCTGCGCAGCCCGAAACCAGGCCGCCTTGTCGCGCCCGCGCTTGACGCCGACCCAATGCATCCACGGCCTGCTGCTAGCAGATGCTTCTAGAAGTGCCCGGCTGGGGCCATCGCCGACCACCACAAGCTTGAAGTCCGGTTGGCGAGCGACGATCTTCTCGCAGGCCTGCAGCAACAGGTCCAGGCGCTTGTCCGGATACAGGGAACCGCAGTACAGGCCCACAGTTGCGCTTGACCCAGCCGTGATCGGGTCGCGCAGCGCCGCCACCTCTGCGTCGCTGACGGAGGCCAGGTCGGCTGAGAACGAGCTGTTGTCGATAGCGTTGTTCAAGACCGTGACCCGCTCAGCGGAAAATCCGGCTTCGACCACGATGTCCGCTGTCATCTGGGTGTACGCAAACCACCAGTCCACGGCTCGCAGATTGCGGCGCTTCCAACGCTCGCGCCAACCATTGGGCGCTTCGCTCTGGAAATTACGTCCGTGCCCCCAGAAGGCAACTCGCGTCTTGCGGGGCCTGAAGCCAAACAACCAGGGATAGTTGGAGAGCAGGCGGCTTTCCTGCATCAGGACGATCAGCTCGCACCCGGCCACGGCCTTGGGCAGGGGTTGCCAGAGCATGTCCCGCCCCCCAAACCGGCAACTCCGGTTCCTGATTTCAGTCGCCCAGGGCAGTTGCCCCGTGTCCTTGCGAATCGCCTCAATCGGGGTCGCTTGACCATGCACCAACATCAGTTCAATGCCTTCGGCTGCACAGGCAGAACGCAGGCGCTCGAACAGCTCGGTGCGGTAATGCAGCAGCCGGTGCTGGACGATGCAGACCTTGACCATGGACGTCATGACTGCGGATCTCCAGGCTGCACGATCCAGTGTTCATAGCCACGCTCGGAGAATGAGAACTTGCCGGTCGCCAGGGCGCGCTCGTGCGCCTGGATCTGCATCGGATCGGTATAGCGCTGCCCGATCACCCTGGCCGGCACACCGCCCACGATGCTATATGGCGGAACATCATTCACGACCACCGCACCGGCGGCCACGATGGCGCCTCGCCCGATGCGAACGCCGGAAAGGACGATGCATGCGTACCCCAGCCACACGTCGTCCTCCAGCACCACGGCGCTGCTCGCCAGTTCCGGATCGGCATCCGCGCCCCCGACCCATCTGCCGAAGCGCGTCGGCACGCCCAGACGGGAATACTCGTGATCGTTCTTTCCGACAAAGGCGACGCGATTGGCGATCAGGGCGTACCGTCCGATCTCGGCATTGGTCTCGATCGACACTTCCTTGCCGATGTAGCTTTGCGCGCCGATCGAAATCCCGCGACCGGCCCAGAACCGGCAGCCAGTGCCGATGTGCACGTCGGCACCGCAATGCTTGATGCTGGCGTGGGACCAGACCCTCCAGCGCGTTGCCAAGCGACGCAAGCCTGCCTTCAATATTGAACTCATGCCTTCGGCCTCTGTGAAAACCTGGACTCGGGAACCTCAGGCATTGCTGATGCCATATTCGTCCAGCCACAGCGCCGTCATCAAGAAGCGCCAGACCGGAAACCCGGACGCCGCAGCTCCGGGATCGGTCAGGACGGCCGCCAATTTGCCGGCATCCCAGATCTTGCGGGACTTAAACGAGTCTGAGTTGACGAGTTTGCGCACCAGGTGCTGCAGAGCGGGCCGTTGCATCCAGTCGGCGAAGGGGATCGCAAAGCCGAGCTTGACCTTGGAGTTGATGATGGAGTCCGGCACTCGCTGGGTGAAACCCTCACGCAGGATCTTCTTGGTGATGCCACCAGAGAACTTGGCTTCATCGGGTAGAGCGAAAGCGAATTCCATCAAGCGATAGTCCACGAAGGGCGAGCGAATCTCGATGCCCTGACTCATTGCCGACTGATCCTCGTAATGCAGGATCTGGTTCAAGCCATAGTCCTGCAACTGACTGCGCAGATGGCGATCCAGGTTCCTACCGTCCCAGGCCATTCCCAGATCCGGAAGATAGTTGCGCTGTGCCTGCTTGAAGTCCTTGCTCAGCACGTCAAAAGAGCGCTCGACATAGCGAGCCCGAAACCTGGAAGCCGCACGCCGCCCCAGCACGGCCTTGAAGGTCTGTGCCGCCAGGCTGACGTAGCCCCAGGGCATTTGTCGCCGGATCGCCTTGGCCTCAGTCAGCGCCGCGGCAGGCCGGGTCTGGATGAGATCCAGCAATCGATAGCCCCGGATGTATTGGCCGTAACCCGCCAGCGCCTCATCAGCGCCCTGCCCATTGATCACGACCTTGATGCCCTGGCTGCGCACCTCCTGCATCAACTTCCAGTGGGCGAACGACGCCGCACTGCCCATGGGCTCCTGCATGGCGCGCACATAGTCGAAGAAGTCAGTCGCCAAGGTGTCGCCATTCGGGCTCATTTCGACGGAGCGGATGTGCGGGCAGGTCTTCATCAACTCGCGCACCGGTGCACTCTCATCGAAGGCATGGCCCGGGTGGGTGGCCGTGAACGCTGTGACGGTCTCCACGCCCAAGCGGTGCGAATCGATTTCATCGTTGACGATGGTACAGATGACCGATGAGTCGATTCCCCCGCTTTGCAGCAGCGCAACTGGCACATCGCTGCGAAACCGCAGCCTGACGGCGTCGCGCAGCAGCTCGGCATAAGCCGCCACACGCCCGGCTGGCTCGGGCGCTGACTGATCGGGCCTGATCTGCCAGAAACGCCTGAAGCTGAGCTTCCCCGCTTGGCCGACCAGAATATGGCCGGGTTTGAGTTCAAAGATGTTCTTGAAGAATGTCTCGCCGTTGTTGGTGCGGTAGCCGTAGGCCAGATAGTCGTGCAGCTTGCCCAGATTGGCTTCGTGCACCGCGTTGACCGCGCGAATGCCGCCGATCTCGCTGCTGAAAATGAACTGCTCTTCAGTTTGCAGATAGAAAAAGGGTTTGACGCCCAGGCGATCGCGCGAAGCGAACAGCTTGTTTTTGGCGGCATCCCATAGCGCGAAGGCCCACATGCCGTTGAAGCGCTGCACGCAGTCCTCACCCCATTCCCGATAGGCGTGAAGGATGACCTCCGTGTCGCTGTGCGACTTGAAGACATAGCCCTTGCCCCGCAACTCCTCGGCCAACTCAAGGTAGTTGTAGATCTCGCCGTTGAAGACCAGGACCAGTTCCCCGTCGACGCTGTACATGGGCTGGGCCCCGGCATCGCTGAGATCCAATATCGCCAGCCGCCGATGCCCCAGTGCAATTTCCGGTCCGACGAAGCTGCCATCTCCATCCGGCCCCCGATGGGCAATCGCCAGGTTCATGGCATCAATCTGCGGCTGCAAGGACGCCGGAGTTCCGGCCTTGAGCTGCAATATTCCGTTGATCCCGCACATAGGAAGTTCCCGCTGTTTCTATCGAGTGCCGGCGCAAGCGCTGCCAGCAGATCCGTACTCTGTTTGCGCCGGTGAAATCGCCGCCGTCAGCTTGCCCCAGCCATTGGCAACTTTGGCTTCGTAGGCCAGGGCGCTAGGGTCTCGCAGCATGCGCGCCACCAGCACACGCCAGCCGAACACGATCATCGCGATCAGGCCGCGCAGCGCCATGGCACCGAGCATCCAACGGCTTCGGCGATAAGCGATCAAACGCGCGTAGTTGTGACCCGCCAGAAAGGCCCGTCTGTGTATCCATTGCCGTGTCATCCTCGCGGGCGGAATGTTCTCCTGGGCAATCGCCGTGTCGCACCACACGAACACCGCACCGGCCTCCTGGCAGCGCCAGAAGTACTCGCTGTCTTCACCACCCGAAGCCGCAAACGCAGCGCTGAAGCTGCCCACCTCGGCAACCAGACTTTTCCTGAAGAGAACATTGCCGCTGGCGCAGTCACGCCAGTCGAGCTTTGTGCCAGTAGGAAACCTCCGACGTTCGTACATGCCACTGTCTAGCAACCAAGCAGGTGGCGCGGTTTCAAACGAGGCGAGTACCGGGCCGAAGACACCGTCGCATCCACCTGCCTGCAGACATTGCCAAAGATCATTCAACCACTGCGGCTCGGCCCATTCGTCGTCGTCGATGAAGGCGATCCATTCGCCAGCAGCCTCCTGGAGACAACGGTTGCGCGCAAATCCGACGCCACTACGGGATTCGCAGAAGTAGCTCAATTCGAAGGGGAAGTCGGCGCGCGCAGCGTCAACACAGGCCATCGCACTGCCGGCGGCATCGTTGTCCACCACCAGCACCTCGATGCGGCAGCTTGCCGGCCGTTGCATCGTCACGAGGCTGGCCAGAGCGCGGCTCAGTCCCGCTGGTCGTCTGAAGGTGCAGATGCAGATGCTGATCAGCTGCACGGCACTCACCCTCCTCCGGATCGGACAGGCGTGAACAGGGTCTGGATACGCGCCTGGATACGCCCGATCTGCCTGTCCCAGCTCAGATCCGCGGAGCGCTGCAGAGCGCCTTCGTGCAACTGCTGCCACGCCGCCTGCGAAGCAATCACTTGCTCGATACCGTTCGCGAGACGCCCCACCAGCTGTTCTTCATCAGCGTCACGTGCGGGCACGACCACACCGCAGGTGGCATCCACAAAACAAGGTGGTCCACCCAGATCCAGACAGACTACGGGCAAGCCAGCCGCCAGTGCTTCCAGCACCACATTGCCACCCGAGTCGCGCAGGCTGGGGAAGACGAAGACATGGGCCCCCGCATAGCGGTCAAACAGCTCCTGCTGAGGCAGGAAGGGAATGAACCGGACCTCATCCTCCAGTTGCAAATGACGCACCGCCTCCGCCAGTGGTGCTTGCATGGGCCCAC
>Ga0164241_10004192_pt1 | contig 14084 bp, 2 predicted proteins | sample OricomyardsoilBY_FD_108780 | JGI IMG/M metagenome (GOLD analysis project Ga0164241, IMG submission 108780) | Backyard soil microbial communities from Emeryville, California, USA - Original compost - Back yard soil (BY) | ecosystem: Environmental > Terrestrial > Soil > Unclassified | place: USA...
CGCTGCGGCGACCGCGCGGGAAACCTTGGTGTCTTTGGAGCGGCTGGGATTCGCCGCCTTGAACGAGGCGGGGCTCCCGCCGTCCGCACTGGCCGCCGTTGGCTGGGGTTTTGGCGGCCCGGTCGACCGGCGGCACAATCGTCCGGCGGTCAACTTCCACGAACCGGGCTGGGGGAAAATCGACGCGGCCGGCGCCCTGACCGCGGCGTGGTCCGTGCCGGTGTTCATCGAGAATGATTGCAAGGTGGCCGGGCTGGCCGAGGCGCTGCTCGGGGCCGGGTCGCAGTGCGGGCTCACGGTCTACCTCACCCTGGGCAGCGGGGTGGGGGCCGGCTTGATCTGGAACGGGGCGATTCTGGCCAGCGGGCCTTTGGGGGAGGGGGAGATCGGGCATCTCAACGTCGTGCGTGGCGGGGCGGCCTGCGCCTGTGGCGGTCGCGGTTGTCTGGAAGCCTATTGTTCGGGCTGGGGGGTGGGGGAGCGCGCAGTGGAGGCGATCAACGCCGGGGACACGCATTCGCCGTTGATGCGGCGTGTGCTCGCTGCGGAACCGCGTGCCCGGGCCGAGGTGCTTTTAAAGGAGTGGCCCGGCGATGCCTTCGCCCGTGAGCAGGGCGAACAGTTTCTCGATCATCTTGCGGAAGCATGTGCGGCGTTGTGCCTCATTCTCGCCCCGGGTCATCTCGTCATTGGCGGTGGACTGGCCCGCCTGCCCTGGCTCGCGGAAGAATTGAGTTCACGGCTCAACGGCCGCCTTCCGAAATTGTGGCGGGGCGCGACGAAGGTGCGTCTGGCCCGGCTCGGTCCGAAGGCGGTGTCTCATGGAGCTGCTCTCCATGCCCGGGAGCGCTGGCGCACGGACAACTAATATGGTCCGGGCGTTTTGCCGGCCGGCATCACAACGCTGACGCGGTTGCAGGGAAGTTTGGCGCGGGCGCCGGCTACCCGTCGCAACAAGGCCGCAAGCTTGCCCGAACCGCGATCCCCTCGTACGGATCGGTTTCAGGTAGAGGCGTAGCCGCGAGTAAGGGAAGTAGTGGGTCGCGCACTCTCACGCGCGCCTCAGCCGTGTCTGAAGCGCCCCGGTGAATGCTCCTCGGTTTGCGTAAGATCTGTGAAGCGCGGTACATTCGAGGCGGCTTCGTTGCCCATGTTCCATTGAGGTCCAATGTATTTCCATAGAGTGCAAAGACAGAACGCTGGGCCGCTGTTACTATCTTTGCCGGCGTCGCATTATCTGCGATGCCGCGATACCCCACCCGATTCTGCCAACACCCATTGGCGATGCCCCACCCCGAATCAGCAAGGCCGTTTGCGTCGGAATGGCCCGTGTCGTTTATCCATAAATACACTCTTCGATCGATCAGGACCGCGCCTCTTCCCGGTGGTCGTGCGCCATTGGGCGACTCGTCTTTGCAGCTCCCCCCCCAACCCCCTAAAGCAGATGTTCCCCACCATCCTCCGCAGCAGCCTGAAACGCCCGCACATCGTTAAGCCCTCGCCGCTAAATTTCGCCCGCGGTCCCGCCCGCTCGATTCTGTTCGCCACCGCTTTACTGGTTGTGGGGTTATCCCCGGCGATTTACGCAGCCTCCGCCGGACATTCCACGACTGATGGAGCGACCAGGGATGGATTGGCCCGAGTCGGAGTGCTTCGCGTCACGGATGCGCCATTCCTTGCGGTGGGCGATGGGGTGACCGATGACACGGCGGCGATCCAGGCCGCGGTGCACGCGGCCTATGAACAGCAAATGGTGTGTTTGTTCCCGGAAGGAACCTATCTTGTTGCCGACACAATTTCCGGCCTGGCGGCGGTGCCTCCGGCCGGCATGGACGAGGACGACAGCCATTGGTGGAGCTTCAATCTGATAGGTTCAACCAAGGGGGCCCGGCCGGTCATCAAACTGAAATCCGGCGCGGCCGGATTCGACGACGAGAATCATCCCAAGCCGGTGATCCACCTGGCCCGTTTCGGCGACGACAACGGCAATGGCCGGTGGGACGAGGGTGAGCCGGACCTGTCTTCCTCGCTTTATAATTCGGGCATCCGCGGGGTGGATATCGAGGTTGGCGCGGACAATCCCGGGGCGGCGGCGATCCGTTTCATGGGGGCCCAGCAATGCTTCCTGACAGACATCAAGATCACACTGCGGAGCGGCTTTTGCGGCCTGTATGAAATGATCGGCCAGAATTCGGCCTTCGGCAACATCGAGATTATCGGCGGCAAGTACGGTATCTATGCGCCGGAGACAAGATTTCCGGCAATCACCGGACTTACCTTGATCGATCAGACCGACTATGCGATTTCCAACGTGAACGGGCCGTCGCTGCTCGTCACCGGCTTCCGGATCCGGAAGTTCTCCGCCCCGGCGATTCGCACGGCGACAACGGGACAGCACGCAAACAACTCCCTCTGGCTGGTGGATGGCTCGATTGAATTCACCGAGGCCAGCGACCGTCCTGCCATCGATAACGAGGCCGGCCGGTCGATCGTGATGAAGAATGTCTACGTGGGGAACGCCGCCAAGATTGTGGCCAGTCCGGATGAGCCGGCCCTGACGGGCGCTGCAAAAGGCTGGGTCCGAGTGGGTGAATACATCCGGCCGGTCGACCAGACCGGCTTGAATCTGATCGACGGTTCGGCCAGCCGGGGATCCCTGGTGTCGACGAGTCCGGTTGACGCTGGCGAGGTTCCCGCGGACCTGTTGAGCCGCCACCTGTGGGAGGAAAGATATTTTCCGACCGCGGATGACATCCTTGATCGGATCGCGGCCGGCGATGCGTCCGTTGCGAACGTGGCGGATTATGGCATCCATCCGGCCGTCAGCGGGCTCCAATCGGATCTCACCGTTGGGCCCGACGTCAGCGATGCGCTGCAAGCATTGATCGACGACCCGGCGATTCACACCGTCTTCCTGCCGAAAGGGAAGTTTCTGGTCGGAAAATCGATCACCCTGAGGGGAGATACCGTCCTGCTGGGCATCGGTACGAGTTTCACCGGCTTGGCCACCCATGAATCCTTTGCCGCCAACCTGACCCAATACGAATTCGGCGGCACGGCGGTGGTCGCCACTGAGGACAGCGCCGGGGCCGCGCCCAAGATGGCGTTCCTGAGCCTGCGCTATCGCGCCGATCCTTCCAGCAAGGACTGGTTCCAAGCCTTTCATTGGCGAGCGGGCCGCAATTCGATGCTGCGCAATCTCTATATCAGGCCGATAGGAGGCAATCGCAGCGCCGGCAATAACAAGGCGGATTTCACCTTCTCGGGCCATGCGGGTGGCCGCCATTATTCCCTCGGGCTCGGCGCGGATCCTGGCGGTGCGCACGAGAATCATCTTCGCATGCTGGTCGACGGCACCTCGGAGCCGCTGCATTTCCACAATCTTAACGTGGAGAACAGTCCCAGTGCCTATCAGGCGGTGATCATCGATTCGAGCAACGTGGCCATTTATGGTGCCAAAGGCGAAGACACGCCGGCCTATCTTTGGTCCCATTGCGACAATTGCGCCTTCTTCGGCTACAGCGGCAAGCCGTCGATCCAGGTGGAGAATTCCAGCAACATGTATTTCGCCGGATGGAGCCCGGACACCGCAGGGTATGGCGTCATGCTGCGGGAAACCGTTGCGGGGAAAACCATTCAGCTGAGTCCGACCACTCCGTTGGGCCTTTATAAACGAGGCGAAACCCAGTTTGATGATATCGCCATCGGGGTCGCTCCGTTGCCAAAGGCGATGGATCGGCCAAAGATCGTGATGAGTGGCCTTGGTTCCCAGCCGGTCCTGCCGCTCTCTGACGGGGAGGCTGTCCCTTCCATTGGCATCGCCTCCGGCTCCTCGCTATTGGGCTTGGCTGGGAAGAAGTTGGAGGGGCCTGGCGCCGAAGCCCTCCCGCCCGGCATTCCTCTCGCCATGATGGAGGAGGCGACCAATTCAGATTATCATAACCTTGGACTGATCTCGGTGGAGGAATACGGTGCGGTGGGCAATGGAACCCACGATGACACTTCCGCGATCCAGGCCGCGCTGGATGCAGCCAGAAGTCAATCCAAGGTCCTGCTGTTTCCTGCCGGAACCTATCTGGTTTCCGACACGCTGGAATGCTTCTGGCCCAATATCCATCAGGCCGGAACCTTTCGCTGGAACACCAGTATCATTCAAGGTTCAACCCGGGTGCCCGGGAATCCCGGGGTAATTGGCCGCCCGGTCATTAAATTGCAGAACAATACCTTCACCGGATCGGTTAATATTAATAATCCGGCGAATGCCAAACCGGTGTTTCATTTCGCGGCGTTCCACGACGATAACGAAAACGGAGTGTGGGACGCAGGGGAAAAGGAGAACAACGGCAACGCGTTCTTCCTTGATATCCGCAATATTGAAATCGATCTGGGGTCGGGAAACACGAGGGCGCTGGGCATCCGCCATGGCGGAGCGCAATCCTGTGGCATTGAAGATGTCAAGATCACGGCCACCGGGGCATTTGGCGGCATCGAAACGATGGCCGGCATGGCCAGTCCCAACGGAAATATCGAAATCATCGGCGGCCGCGTCGGTATCTGGGGGTCCGGCGCCGGCGGCGCCAGCGCCACAGCCGTGGTCTTAACAAATCAAACAGAATACGCCTATTATCGAAATTCAGGCCAGACGGCGACTTTTACCGGCTTCTACATTACCAAGGCTTCCGCCCCCGCCATCGGAATGTATGGCCCCGGAGGGGCGAATACCGGTGATCTGGCCTTGGTAGACGGCATCATTAAGTTTACGGCAACTAACGGTTCACCCGCCATTGAAAATCCGGCCGGTAATGGACTTTATCTCCACGATGTATATATCAAAAACGCCAGTGAGATCGTGAAGAGCGGGAACCGCCCTTCCGTCGCAGGCGGCTCCGGCTGGAAGCGGGTCACGGAATACGTCAATCCTGATGCGAACAATTCCGCTCCCGGTTACAATTACATTGGCGGCCTGAATTACACTGAATACAAGACCCTCTCCAGCGTGAGTGAGGAAGATGTGCCGGGCGATCTGGTCTCCCGGCATTGCTGGGACCGAAGTGACTTCCCTTCGCCAGACGATATCTTTGAGCGCATCCATACCGACGAGGATGACACGTGCGTTATCGTGACGGAAGCGGGCATGGTGGCGGAGGCGACGGAGGCAAACAACAGCACCAGCACCGGGGCGAATAACAATAATACGGAAATCCTGCAGGGCCTTATTGATGCGGGGAAAAAATTCATCCTGATCCCGAAGGGGAAATTCCTGCTCAAGAAATCCCAGGCGGGGAACTACGGGATTCAACTGCGGGCGGGCACCGTGCTGCTCGGGGTGAACCACAACCTCAGCGAACTGCGCACGCATGCCACGTATTGGAAACCGACTTCCGAGGTTCCGATCATCACCACGGTGGACAGTGCGAACGCCGATCCGAAAATGGCGTTTCTCAAGATCGGATTCGTACACGCCAATTTGAGCAACGATTGGTTCAATGCGTATGACTGGAGAGCCGGCAAATACTCACTTACACGGGATATTTTTGTACGCCCGGTGGGCTCGCCGGAGACGGAAACCAATGCTCGCGCCGACCAGGTGTTTTCGGGCAATGGAGGCGGCCGACACTTCGGTTCTGTTGGAGTCGGCGGTACGACCAGCAATGACGCAGCACCCTATACGAATGACAGCGGTGGAGAAGGCGGCTTTCGCCGGGTTCGCATTGAAAACACCAGCCAGCCACTGGTCATCTACAACTCAAATCCGGAAGACGGCCACGATCGACCCCAGTTGGAAGTCATCGATAGCGCCAACGTTATCTTCTACGGCACGAAGGCGGAGGATCGTTATGGATACGGATTCAAAAACTCCAGCAACTGCGCCATTATCGGCGGGGCTGGACGGGCCGAGGTCCAGTTTGACAACTGCACCAATTCGTTGGCGGCGATCATCGTTCAAAAAACCAAGACAAGCCCATTCAACACGCCTACACTCTATCTGCCTGGTGGGCCCAATCTGCCGATCAATGCCCCGCTGGGACTCTACAAGACCGGTACCTTTGACTGGGATGCAGTGAAGATCATTCCTGCAGGCGGCGGCGATACGACCCCGCCTGATTCAGTCACGGGGCTGTCGGCGACCGCCGACAATCCGAATCACCAGATCGAGTTGGATTGGGACGACAACAGCGAGGGCGACCTCGCGGGATACCACGTCTATCGCGCTTCGTCGCCGGGGGGACCCTATGAGCGTATCACCGGGGCACCGGCGACTACGTCAGCGTATGATGATGACTCAGCCGAGGTTCAGGATGGGGCGACTTGGTATTATGTCGTTCGCACCGTTGATACCTCGGACAACCAGTCCGGAGCTTCCGCGGAAGTTTCGGCCGCGCTGGATGACAACGTGCCTCCGGATGTGCCAACAGGCTTGGTGGCGGTGCCGGGCAATGCCCAGGTGACGCTGAATTGGGACGATTCCGAGGCCACGGACTTCAGCGGTTTCAAGATTTACCGATCTACGACCAGCGAATCCTACGGTGCCGCGCTGACTACCACCACCGCTTCGAGCTATGTCGATGAGGCAGTCTCCAACGACACCACCTATTATTACAAGGTCAGCGCGGTCGACGAATCGAGCAACGAGTCCGATCTGTCGGCGGAAGCTTTGGCCACGCCCATGGAAGGCGGGCAGGAGACGGCGGCATTCTCGCCCACGGAAGATGCGACGGTTTACGAAAACGACCCGGACGGACCGAACGGCTCGTGGTACAAGTTGCGGGTGCGCGGCAGCGGCTCCAGCGCGGAGGCGATCACCTACCTGAAATTCACGGTCAGTGGAGTGAACACGGTGCTCTCGGCGAAGTTGAAGGTGAAAACCCTTTCCGACAGCGCCATTCCGTTCGACCTCGACGCCCACACGATGACCGACACCACCTGGGATGAGGATACCGTGACCTACAACAGCAAGCCGACCCTGGGATCCCAGATCGCCACGGTCAACGTGACCGCTGCCGGCACATGGTATGAACTGGATGTCAGCGATTTGGTCACGGGCAATGGCACGTATTCGATCGGCTTGACGAGTGGTGCCGACGTTTTTGGCCAGCATCTCTACAGTCGGGAGGAGACTGAAGCCTCCGACCGGCCGTGGCTGGAGATCGTCTACACTGGCACGGATGGGACGCCACCGGCCACGCCAACGGGTTTGGCCGCGACACCGGGAGACGGGCAAATCGTCCTGGATTGGAACGACAACTCCGAAAGCGATTTGGACCACTACGAGGTCTTCCGGTCCACGACTCCGAGCGGGGCCTACGGCCTGGCGATCGCGTCTCCCACCGCGTCCAGCTACACCGACACCGCCGTGGAGAACGGGACGACCTACTACTACGTGGTCAAAGCGATCGACAGCAGTGAGAATGTCTCGACGGCCACCACCGAGGTCTCGGCCACCCCCGCAGACACTACTCCGCCTGACGCTCCCACCGGACTGGAAGCGACGGCCGGTGACCAGTCCGTATCGTTGAATTGGGATGACAACGACGAGGCCGATCTGGTCGGCTACCTCGTGTATCGAGCAGCAGACGGCACGACGTTCATCCTTCTCAACAGCGAGCCAGTGCCATCATCCAGCTACCTTGACGAGGACTCCTTGGAGAACGGGATCACCTACACCTACAAGGTCAAGGCTGTTGACGAGGTGCCCAATGAGTCCGGCTTCTCGACAAGCGACACCGCCATGCCAGTAGATGCAACGCCTCCCCCTCCGCCAACCGGGTTGGCGTTGACTGCCGGTGACCGGCAGGTGGAGTTGGAATGGGACGACAGCACGGCAGCCGACTTCGCAGGTTACAAAGTCTATCGTTCGACGACGAGCGAGAGTGGCTACGTGCAAATCGCTACTCTCACCTCGCCCAACTACCTCGATACGGGTCTGACCAACGGAACGACCTACTACTACGTGGTCGCGGCGTTTGACGAGGTTCCCAACCTGTCCGGCTACTCTGACGAGGAGTCGGCGACACCGGAAGATGTCACGCCTCCTGTTGCGCCTACCGGTTTGAGCGCAACTGGCGGCGACCAGATGATTGTGCTGGATTGGGACGACAATGGAGAGGACGACTTGGTGGATTATCGAGTCTGGCGTTCCACGACGTCGGGCAGCGGCTATGCCGCAATCGCTACCGTTTCAGAGTCGCTTTACGTCGACAGCGGACTGACGAACGGCACGACCTACTACTACGTGATCTCGGCACGAGATGAAGTACCGAACGAATCGGGCCACTCCACTCAAGAAGTCTCCGGCATCCCAATCGACGCGATTCCCCCTGCTGCTCCGACGGGCTTGATCGCGACAGCTGGTGACGGCGAGGTGGTGCTGGACTGGGATGACAATGCCGAGGCCGATTTGGCCGGTTATCAGGTCTATCGCTCGACCACCAGCGGATCGTATGGAAGTCCCCTGGCCACGACGGGCTCCTCGACCTACACAGATGCGAGCGTGACTAATGGCACGACCTATTACTATGTGGTGACGGCGCGGGACGAAGTTCCGAACTCGTCGGCAATGTCGACGGAAGTCTCCGCCACTCCCCAAGTCAGCCAGGTCCTGACGTTCGCACCCAGCGCAGATGCGCCGGTTTATCAAAACGATGCCTCCACGAACTTCGGAAGCTGGTGGAAGATGCGCGTCCGTGGAACGGGTTCCAGCGCGGAAGCGTTGTCCTTCCTGAAGTTCACTGTTACGGGCGTCAGTGGGACGATTCAGTCGGTGAAACTGAGGGTTCAGACGCTTTCAGACAGCGCGACGGGCTTCTACTGCACGGCCAAGGCGGTGTCGGACACCAGCTGGACGGAAGGCGGCATCACGTACAACAACATGCCTTCGCCCGGCTCGGCGCTGGATACGGTTCAGGTTACCGCCACGAGTACATGGTACGAGTTCGATGTCAGCAGTCACGTGACGGGCAATGGCACGTATACCATCGCCTTGACCAGTACGACCAATCAGTTTGGCAACCACTTCCACAGCCGCGAAACGTCCGAAGACGGCGACCGTCCTTATCTGGAAATCGTGTTGGTTGGCGCCGACACGACGCCACCGGCCGCGCCGTCCGGGCTGGAAGCCACGGCGGGTGACACTCGGGTGACACTGGATTGGGATGACAACACCGAGAACGATTTCAGTCATTACAATGTGAAGCGTTCCACCACCTCCGGCAGCGGATACAATACCATCGCCACCCCCTCGGGTTCGTCCTACGTCGATACCGGCCGTATCAACGGTACAACCTATTACTATGTGATTTCGGCGGTCGACGAGAACAGCAATGAGTCGGCCAACTCCGCCCAGGACATGGCCACGCCGGCCGACACGACGGCACCGTCGGCGCCAACGGGACTGACAGCCATCGCAGGCGACGGGGAAGTCGTGTTGAATTGGGACGACAATCCGGAGGCGGACCTGACGGACTACCAGGTATTCCGCTCCACGACTTCGGGCTCCTACAGCGCCGCGCTCGCCACCCCGATCGCCTCGACCTACACCGACAGTACGGTGACCAACGGCACGACCTATTACTACGTGGTGAAGGCGAGAGATGAAGTGCCCAATGCCTCAGCCGCCTCGGCGGAAGTCACAGCGACCCCGTCCAGTGTCTTGGCGACAATCAATTTCCAGCCGGGTGCTGATGCCCCGGTTTACGAACAGAATCCGACCAGCAATTATGCAACCTGGCCCAAACTCCGAGTTCGTTCCTCTGGATCCAGCGCTGAGGCCATGTCGTTCTTAAAGTTCACTGTCACCGGGGTTACGGGCGCGATTCAATCGGCCAAACTGAAAGTCAAGACTCTCAGTGACAGTTCGACAGGCTTCTATTGCTCGGCAAATGCTGTCGCCAACACGACCTGGACGGAATCCGGCATCACTTGGAACAACAAGCCCACGGTCGGAGCCACACTGGATACTGTTCTGGTGGGTGCGACCAACACATGGTATGAGCTCGATGTCAGCGATCATATCACAGCCAACGGCACCTACACCCTTGCGCTGACCACCACCACCGACCAATGGGGCAATCACTTCCACAGCCGCGAAGCGTCAAATACGGATGATCGGCCGTACCTTGAGATCACCTACGGTAACGGGGCGGTGGTGAGAGTCGAAAAAGGTTCCGTTTCCGGCATCGGCTCAGCCGCCTGGACGCAGGTGACACTGAACAACACCTTTGTTTCGCCGGTCGTGGTCTGCACCACGAACTACACTTCGTCGGACGTTCCCGCCGTAGTTCGGGTGCGTTCCGCCGCGGGCAATAAATTCCAGGTCAAAGTGCAAAACCCCAGTGGCGCGACGCTCACCGGATTGACCGTGCAATACCTCGTCGTGGAGGAAGGCGTCTATTCGGAGGGCGCGCACGGGGTGCGGATGGAAGCCAAAAAAATCGTTTCCAGCGCCACCGACGGTTACACCAATGGCTGGCTGGGCCAGACCATCTCCCTGGCCAACAGTTACTCGAATCCGGTGGTGCTGGGGCAAGTGATGACCGCCAACGATGCCGGCTGGTCGCAGTTCTGGTGCTCCAACGAAGCCAACCGTGCCCTTCCGCCTGCTGGTGGCGCTCTGACCGTGGGCAAGCACGTGGGAGAGGATACCGACACGACGCGGACGGCCGAGACGCTCGGTGTCATAATCATCGAAAGCGGAAACGGCTCGATGGGCACACTGGCTTACCAAGCCGGGGTTTCCGACGATGTTGTGCGCGGCGTGGGCAACGCTCCGCCCTACGTGGTCGCACTCACCGGTTTGAGTAGTGCTTCGAATGTCCTCGTCTCACAGTGTGCGATGGAAGGTGACGGGGGAGGCTGGGCGTTGGGCTATGGTTCCTCGTGGTTCTCGAACTCAAATCTGAATCTGGCCGTGGACGAAGACCAAGTGGCTGATTCGGAGCGTGCCCACACGGCCGAACCGATTTCGTATATCATCTTCGAATAGAGCGCATTGAATAGAGTTGCAGTCGAATTGGAGGCAGAAGGATTTGGCCACAAAAAACTTTTTGTGGTTATGCCTCAGCTTAAACGGCTCTAACATAGTCCGGGCAATTTGCCGGCCGGCGGCTATTCCCCGATGCGTTTCACTTCAACCAGGTGGAACGCGGTGCGGCCGGCGCCGGTAAGGAGGATGTCGCCGCCGTCGAGCGCGCCGGTGAAGCGGGGCGACGGGAGCTCGATCGACAACTCCCGCCACCGGCCGGTGTTGTCCTTGCGAATCGTCCGCCTGCGGCCGTGGCCGGCGTCGTCCCAGGTCACGGTGAATTCATTCGTTCCCTCATCGAGGTAGACGATCCGCAGGCATGCGTTTGCGAGGGAACGGGCGAATCGCGGGTCGAGTTTGAAGACCATCCGGCCATTGGCGGCGATCGAACGGGCCCAGCCTCCAAACCGCTGGCTTTGGGGTCCTTGGTTATTCAGGGCCTCATCGGCGCTTCGGTCGGCCAGACGCCGCATCAGGAAGGTATAGTCGCCTTTGAGCATGTCTCCTTCGCGCAAGGCGACCCAGGCGCCTGGCGAAACCTCGGGGCTGGCATGGTAGCCCGCATAGCGGCTGGCGAAGGCGAACGCGTCGCCGAATTGGGCGTCGGTGCGCCGGCGCAGATCGGCCGGTTTCAACGCGATATAGGAAATGCCACAATGCAGGTCGAGCAGCAGCCGCCAGTAGTTGTATTGGCACGGACTGAAAATCGACGGTCCTTTTTGAGCGCGCGAGCCGCCCGTGGCTCCGAGCGCGACGGTGGTGAAGGGCTCGGTGTAGCCGAGGGCCCGGCCCGTGCGACAATAGCGAAGGAACGCTTCGTACTTGGGCTCGCTGTTGCGCGGCTGGGGCTCGGAGGAGGTATGAAACAATCCGAGACGACCGTGTCCGACGAGCTTCAACTGGGCGGGCGTGAGGGTGTTGTCGACGAAGACATTGTTGCGGATGAAGAGGAGGACGTCCGGGCCGAAGGCGTCGAGATGCGCGGCGATCACCCGCTGGCGATAGCGCCGGTAGAGGTCATCCGTCCACGGTTCGTCGTAACAATGACCGTCGGGGGCGGGATGCCAGTTCGCCAATTCGCGGGCCGGGTCGTCGCCGGCGAAGGCGCCATGCTCGGTGCCGACGGCGTTGAAATTCTGGCGGATGCCAAGCACGGCGTCGCGCCACGGTGATTGCCGTACATGTTCGCCGTAGGCCTTGATGAAGGCGAGGTAGGCGTCGATGAAGATCGGATCCCAGTATTGGAGCGTGCCTTCCGGATCGCGCACCTGCCTGCGTTCGCCCGGGATGACGGCGACGCGGTCGAACAACCAGCGGGGCTTGCGCGCGCCATTCACCTGGATCGTCGTTTTGCGGCCGAGGCTGGCGTAGCGCGCCAAGTGACGGTCGAGTTCGCCGAAGTCGTAGCGGCCCGGGCCGGTTTCCAGATCGGCCCATTGCAGGAGGATCCGGCCGCCGACGATGTAGGGCAGCTGCGCGATCGTTCCCTCGGAGTCGAAGCCAAGCGCATAGAGGCCGCGGTTGGTCGGGGGCGCGCAGCTCGCAGGCGGCGCCGCCGCAGCGCAGCTCGCGAGAATCGCGGCGAAGATCGGCAGGAATCGTGTTCGGGGATTGCCGGCCGCGGGATCGGGGAACATTTGTGCAATGGCCGGGCCGGCGTTGTTCAGCGATGGCCGGACGGCTCCGGGTTTCCGCGCTTGTAGAGCAGTACCTGGTTCAGGTCTCCGGTGCCGGCCCCGTCCTCGTTCACGGCGTCGCGGGCGCCGAGCGTGACCTTGCCGCGCAGCGAATAAATGTTGGTAATGAGGAAGTCGGCGCCGTGCTCCACGCGAAAGGTGGCCTTTGGCGCGCCGCCGCCGCTTTCGCCGAAGAGCCGGATGTTTTGCGCGTCCCGCAACAGCACGACCGTCTTGCTGCCTTCGTATTTGATTCCGAAGACATCGACGTTGCGGGCGTCGTGGAACTCCGCCCCGGCATAGCCTTCACTCGCGCCCTGGGGTTGGAAATGATAGATCGACAGCGGCTCGCGCGTGCCCTCGATGAGGCAGTTGGTGAAACGCGAGGTCATGTGCCCCGAGTTGGCGACCTTGAGGCCGAAGACCTGGCCGCCTCCGTGGCCGCGGAAGACAAAGAAGGGGGCATTGCCGGGGACGGCCCCGGCCCCGGGAACGCGCACGCTTTTGAGGCTTCGGATCGCAGAGTGCCGGCCCGCCTGCCACAACACGGCGCAGGCCGGATGGAAGGGCTGGGAGATTTCCGGCGGGATCGCCAAGGGGAGATAGAGTCCGATCAGCCCGAGGCGCGTGGTGGCCGCGGCGTCGTCGACCGTGCGGATGACCGGCTGCGGATGGGCCCCGTCGAGGAAATCGCCGTCCGGATGGCCCCGCGGATCGATCAGCGGAATAATGAGGGTCGAGAGATGCGAGGCGCCGACCAGCACGGTGTTGGCTTTCAACACCAGGCCTTTTGAGATGCGGTAAACGCCGCGCGGGAGAAACAGCGGCTGCTTGCGGAGGCTGGCGTCGTCGATGGCTTGCTGCAGCGCCGGATACTGGTCGGTGAATCCGGGGCGGTCGCCATCGCCCGTGGCGCCGTAGTCGCGGGCATTCAGCATGCCCGGACTGCCATAATAAGGGAAGATGCCCGTCCAGGTGTGCCGGCTCTGCAGATCGGCGGGGATATCCGCTTCATCCACCCCGGCCATGGCGATGTCGGCCACTGGCGCATTCCGTCGCCGACCGTCGATGTAGATGACGTCGGGACGAACGGCGTCGCCGTCGCGGATCAGCGCCCGATTGTAGACGACCGTGGCGTTGCCGGCGTATTCCCGGATATGACACCAGCCGTCAGGATTGCCGGCCTGGATGATGCCGGTGCCGGCGTCCTCGATCCGGACGAGCACGCCCGCATGCCGGGCGTAGACATTATTGAGATAGACGGAGCGGTTGCCGGTGATGGCGGGAGCGGTCGGGCCGGCCGCGAGTTCGATCCGGGCGTCGACCAGACAGAGCGAGCCTTTGTAGGGGAACGATTCCGACTCGGCGCGCAACTCGATCGCGACCGC
>Ga0164241_10004193_pt1 | contig 14082 bp, 12 predicted proteins | sample OricomyardsoilBY_FD_108780 | JGI IMG/M metagenome (GOLD analysis project Ga0164241, IMG submission 108780) | Backyard soil microbial communities from Emeryville, California, USA - Original compost - Back yard soil (BY) | ecosystem: Environmental > Terrestrial > Soil > Unclassified | place: USA...
CCCGCAACGCTACCGCGAGGCCCAATACCCACTCGTTTACCAGCGCTTGATGAGGGTATGCGAGCCTGCATCGGGAGGCTCGGCGTGACCGATCAAAGGTCTCTGTGATCGGCCTCACACACAAATCGCACGTACGTTCGTACGCTGTTCAAGGATTCAAGTGGAGATGCCGACGTAAGGAGCAGCACCAAGACTTTCAGGTCGAGTCCCGCGTCATACATTGCCCCGTTGCTTCCCACAACGGCGCCCGTGACACAAACAGGGCTCACCCACCTCCCACGGATCCACATATATAGAGATACATATCTCTCCTCCCTGTAGTAACCCCAGAAGCGCCCCGCCTCCCCGGTGGGGCGTTTTCTGTTGTGGGGGCCAAATTCCGGGCTTTTCGCGGCTCAAGATCAAGCGCCCTTGACCATCGGTGCGCCAATTGGTGCGCCAGTAGCGCAAGACACGCCCCGTTCCTAATCGCCGCCGCAGTCGGTTCTAAGCTCGATTTGTGACGCGATGGACCGACCCCTTAATTCAGCTCCCGAGATTTGCTGAACGACCAAGCGGACTAATGGTTCCGATGGAGCAATCTCGCCCGGTCGTTTCGACTGACGGCAGCCGGATGGGAGATGGCATGCCCATCTCCCCCAAGGCTTTCTTTGTTATGGCCAAACGGCCGTCGGCTTTCGACCAGATGCGTGTCGTGCTCGACGAGGCCAGTCTCAATCAGCGGGTTTCGACGCCAGAGGAACTCAAGGCTATGGCTGCCCATCTCGGCTTCGAGAACGCGATGCTCGCAATATCGCGCCTTGCCTCCTACGCCTGGCATATCCGCGGAGATACGGAGGCCCAGCTTGAGCTAGTCCCGCAAATATTCGGCGAGCCCCTGCTCGCGCCAGCGATTAGGCAGCTCACGAAAACGATCCCGGTGTTGGAGATCTTCCCCGAGCAGCATTCGGCAATTCTGCAACGCCTTCTTGTTCTACATGGCCGAAAAGCTGCACTCGGCGAGTCGCAGGACGGGGAACAGACGGTCTTTAACCGCGCCTGGCTGGCGGCGGCGGTTCCCAATGGCGAACTCGACCACGACACGCCAGACGGGCCAAGTGGCCGGAAGGGTTGGATCGCTTACTTAATTCAGAACGGGGCCTATAACAAGACCGAAGAAAGCCTCGCGGGGATGATTCGGCCCCAGATCTTGTTTCGAGATATCGCGGAAAGCGAGGCGGCGAAACGTCACCCGCACTACTGCCCAATTGACGACTGGCACCGTGACAGCTTTCAACTCAGTCTTTCCGAGCAGTTCGCGATTGGGTTCGTCGTCGCCTCAAGGGCCGACACGTTCAACGAGGAGACCCCACTGGAGCAGCGGGCACTTGTAGGAGGTGCCTATCTAGCCGATCTAGCCGAGCGGCTTGGCCGCAAGTCTGAGGTGCTTCTCAAGCTGCTTTCCGCTGATCGCAACTGGTACAGGCGCGAGTTCGAAAAGCGGCCCGACACGATCCCCAATATGGCCTGGGATCGAATCCCGTTTGAAGCTCGCCCCTTCCTTCGACTTTCAAATGGCGAACTGCTCGCCGTTTCTCCACGTGCTGTCGAAGCCTGGCTGGGAGACGGCTTCTACCACCGATCTCTTGCGGCGGCCCGCGATAAGGGTCAAGCCGACCGGTTCTTGGCTTTCTATGGCTACCTGATCGAGGAGCATGTCTTGCGGATTCTGCGGCAAGCACATCCCGAACACCGCCCACTGGCTTCATGCCGAATCCATGGCGAGCAGAAATATGGTCGCGGCGGGGGCAAACTAAGCCCGGATGTCGCCGTTGACTGCGGCCCGGATCTTGTCCTCATGGAGGTCTGCGGCGGACGATTCACGCTTCAAACCGTTGTCGAAGGAGATGCAGACCTAGCCCTTGAAGAGTTGGGCCACCTTGTCTTCGACAAGGTCGAGCAACTCGACATTCGAATCACGGAGCTTTTAGATGGGGAGTGGCAGATCGCGGACCGAGAAATGGCCCAGGTGCAGAGAATCTGGCCAGTGATCGTCACCGCCGACGTCCTTCAAAACGAACTTCTCTGGGACGAGATTCGAGAGCGTCTTCCGGGCGTCCTTAACCAGCCGAAGGTGCAGCGCCTCACCCTCCTTGATGTGTCGGAGATCGAGCAGCTCGCCGCGCTGGTCGAACAAGGCCATGGCCTTGTTGACCTACTCGCAGAGAAAGCAAGAGGTCCATATGCAGAGCTTGACTTCAAGCGCTTTGTGTTCGAGACGCCCTCTCTTTCCCATGAAGTGCGCTCGTCGCTACTCGATCAACGCTGGATAGCGGAGGTTGACCATGTGGCAGAAGCTTTCGGATTTGACCCCAACGGCAGCGAGGCGCTTGAGGCAAAGCAGCGAGCCCGCGCCGCTTAGGGCGTGAAATCGCCTAGCCGTTTAGGCGGCGATGCGCGCGGCGATAAACCGTCTCGCCGCGAACCCCAGGCGGCAGATGGCGCATCCCGAAGGCCAGATGGTCCAAGTAGAGCCGCCCATCCTTGCTCTTCGCGAGCCGGTAGACGAGGCCAAGGGGTCCACCCGGCGGCGGTAAGTAGACCTTGACGCAGCCCGGCAGGCTCGTCCCGTCCCTCGCGTCCTCATCGCATGCGAACAGGGCGTCCACCGCCTGCCCCTCGCGCTCCAGCCTAGAGCGGGTTTCTTCCCCGATCCGCTTGGCGCTGCCCGTCGCCTTGCTCAGATCGTTCTGCCAGGCGAGGTCGTCGAATGCGACGGGCGCAAACCCACGCTTCACGTGGCTACCCCTCGCCGTCGGCGGGCCTAACAGCCCCGTGAACAGCCTCGAACTCCGCGAGCGTCGCGGGCTCGTGCCCCAGGCGCTCCATGATCGCCTGAGCAGACGTATCGGGCGAAATTACGAGGCGACCGTCGCTACGGGACTCCTCGACAACGTATGAGCCCTCGATATCTCCGCTCAATTTCACGTGAGGCTGATCCACGAGGTTGATGATTGCAGAGGATTCGGTTGGCACAAGTAGCTATCCCGCCGCTGCCAAGTAAGCATCCATCCGTGCCCGAATGTCGTCGTAGCTGCCCGGCAGCAGGTGCCCGTAGACATCAAAGGGTCGTCTGAATCTTCGAGTGGCCCATGACCTCCTGAATCGCTTTCGGATTCGCCCCGGTGTCGATCAGGATCGAAGCGAACGTGTGGCGACACTCGTGCATCGTCAAGAGGGTCAGCAACTCGGGCTCCCGCCCCTCCCCCGCCGCCACCTCGCGCTCGGCAACGTTGTAAGTGCGCCAAGCGCGCTTGGCGCGACCGTCCACCGTTGAGGCGTAGAAGACCTCATGGGCCGAGCGTCCGAAGAAACGATCCCTCCCTGTTCTTCCAGTCCGTTCGATTTCCTCAACGAGATAGCCCCGGAGGATCGACAGGACTGAGATCGTCCGCCTTGCGGCGGGCGACTTGGGCTCAATCTCGCCCTCGACCTGATCCCAGCCCTTGCGGACGTGGATCAGGTCGGCGCGGAGATCTACGTCCATGCACCGAAGCGCCTGGAGCTCCCCTCGACGCAGACCGGCATAGAAGGCCGTCGCCCAGATCGGACGCTCCTCGGGCGGCAATGCCGCAAGGAGAGCCGCTGCACCCTCAGGACTGACAATCCGTCGAGGCCGCTTCGAGCCCTTTGGGGGCAGGTCGATGCCTTCGGTCGGATTGGCGCTCAACTCTTCGCGATGGACAGCGCGGCGGTAATACGCCTGCAACGGATTGAGGATGTTGCTTGCGCTGCCCGGCGACATGATTGCGAGGAGTTCATCGGCAAATCCCTGCACGTCGCTACGGCGGACCTCGGCGGGACGCAGCGAGCCGAGTTCGGAGCCGCGGAGACGAAGACGAATGGCGCGCTCGTAGGAGCGAATCGTGTTCGGCTTGTAGCTCTGCCGACCGCGCGGCCGGACCGCGCCGGACTTCATGCCGGCGACGAACTCGACCAAGACCTCGTACAAGGAGCGCCGCTCAGATGAGGCAGAGGCGAGCCGACCTCATTAAGAGCGGCCACCGCTTCACCGCGCCAGTACTTCGCTTCGTTCCGTTGACGAAAGGTCTTGCGGATCTTCCTCCCGTCGCGCTTCGAGAAGACCCAAGCCTCCCAGCCCGCGTTGCAGTTGCATCGCTTCCCTTTGCGCGAGGCGCAACCCTTCGAGTGCCGCTTGCGGACGCCTTCAGCCATCGCCCCGACTCCTGAACCGCCCGCGCCGCACATCTCTCCTCCCTGTAGTAACCCCAGAAGCGCCCCGCCTCCCCGGTGGGGCGTTTCGCTGGCTGGCGTGCATATCCGCGAAGGACGGGTTCGTCACCGGCGCGCGTCAGAGGTTTGACCCTCCACGAGTCTCTGTGGTAGGAATCCCGCCTCTCACGAACGCGGGGAACTCCGGTTTGAATCCGGGGCTGACGCGCAGCGGTGTGGGTGACGAGCGGATTGTCAGGTCCACTGAGCCGAGGAAAAGAAGGCTCGGGAAGGAGATCCGCGAGGACGAACCCGAGCCCGAATACCCGGTCGTGAGGAGTTATCCGTCTCGCGAATAGGCGACCGACCTCATCGGCCTCGATGCGTGTCGCCGCCCCAAATGAAGGAGCAGCGACATGCGGCAGACGTGGTTCATCCGCGCCCTCACAGGGTGCCTGGCTGGCCTCGCACTTCTACCGGTAGCCGCGCCCGCGGCCAGCGACGCCCAGGTCGAAGCAGGGGTAGCCGCTGCGGTCGGCTGGCTGCGTGGGCAGCAGGAGTTGAACGGCTCGCTCGGCCGCAACAGCGGCCTCGACCCGGCATGGGCCCTGCTCGGCCTGGCCGGCGCCGGCCTGCACGCCGCGGACCTGCGCACTGCGCCGGATCAACCGAGCGCCCAGGACTTCTACGTCGGCCTCTGGGGCAGCACCGACGACCGTCCCTGGGCCAGCCTTGGCTCCCCCCAGGCGACGGACTACGAGCGCACGATCCTGATCACGCGGGCGGCGGGCATCGACCCCGCACGGGTCTCCGCCGAGCAGAACCTGATCGCGAAACTCGCCGGCTTCTACCGCGACGGCTACTTCACCTCGAAGACCGCCCTCCTCAACCACACCATCTTCGGTCTCAGCGCGCTCGCGGAACTGCCGGTTCCCGACTGGCTGGTCGAGCGCAGCGCGACCGTGCTGGAAGCCAACCAGCACACCGACGGCGGCTACACGAGCTACCCGGCGACCACCCCTGCGGCCCAGGCCAGCGCGTCCGACATCGATTCGACCGGCGCGGCAATCGCCGCCCTCTGCGCCGCCGGCCGCACCGCCGACGACCCGGCGGTCGCCGGCGGCATCGCCTTCCTGCGCTCTAAGCGCGGGCCCACCGGCGCGATCGGCAACATCGACAGTGCCAGCTGGGCGCTCGACGGGATGGGCGCCTGCGGAGTTCGCCGCGGCTCGGCCCAGTGGAGCGGCGCCGACGAACAGACGATCGACTGGCTACTGGGCCTGCAGAAAACCGAAGGGGCCGACACCGGCGCCTGGGGCTCGTCGAACTTCTACATGACCCAGGACGCACTGCGGGCGCTGGCCAGCGCCAGCTTCGCGGTCTCCCCGCCGTCACGCGCCAACCCGAGCGACCCGGTCCGCCGCCAGCCGCCAGCGGTAGCAACGGGCACGGTCGTGCCGGTCGCGCTCGCGATCGACGCGGGGTTCGGCGATGTCCGCTTCTGCGCGACCCAGGCGCCGGCAGGCACGGCACTGCCCACCGTCCTCGCCGCCGCCACCGCCTCCTCACTCCCGGCCGGATGCCTCTCCACACTCAGCACCAACGATGGCGCCCTCACCGCGGTTGACGGCACGGTCGCGGGCACAGGCGGCGGCTGGAAGCTGAGCCTCGACGCCGGACCCGAGCAGGCCGCCGCCGGACAGCCGGTCCAGTTCGGCGAGATGGTGGGCCTGCGGCTGGAGCAGCCCTTCCCCTTGAAGGTCCTCCCGGCCGCACCCGCGTTCGGCCCGGTCGCCGCTGGCCTGCTCGGGCCCCCGCTGACGGTCGAGCTCAGCAATCGCACCCCGGATCCGGTCGAGCCTCGGCCCGCGACCATCAACGGCTCCAAGGCGGCGGATTTCCTCCTGCTGACCGACGGCTGCAAGGGCACGACGCTCTCACCGGGGGAGTCCTGCACCCTGCGACTCCGGTTCACCCCGGGTCGAACCGGCTCGCGAGCCGCCACCCTTCGCCTCCCCCTGGAGAGCGGCGAGGTGGCGGAGCTCCCGCTCAGCGGCGAGGGCACCTCGCTGCCCGCCGGCAAACCAGGGGACCCGGGCCCACCCGGCCCCCCAGGCGAGCCGGGGTCGATCGGGCAGGCCGGCCCTCCCGGCACGATCGGCCCTCCCGGACCCTCCGGCACGGGAGGCGCCCAAGGGGCCACCGGCCCAGAGGGCACGCCCGGCCCGACCGGCCCGCGCGGCAAAGCGCAAGCGCAGAAGCGGCGCCAAGCCCGGCTGCGTCGCTGCCGCGCCGCCGCCCGCCGCGACAACCGGGACCGGGCGCGCTGCCTACGAACCCAGACGAACTCGACCCCACCCCACTCCAACCGAAAGGGACGCTGACGATGCCGCGCAGACAGAGCCTCACAAAGGTCTCCCTCCTCACCCGCGCACTCGGCGCGATCGCCCTGCTCGCCTGCTTGCTGGCGGGATCCGCGCAGGCGGCCGAGCCTGGCCAGGTCATCGGCTGGGGCTACAACGAAAAGGGGGCGCTCGGCGACGGCAGCCTCACCAACCGCTCCACCCCCGCCGCCTCACCCGGAACGCTCGGCGCCATCGCGGTCAGCTCCAGCGACGAACACGCGCTGGTGGCGCTCTGGAACGGCACCGTTCTCGCCTCGGGGGTCAACAGCAAAGGCCAGCTCGGCGACGGTGGCGGGAACCGCAGTTCCTTCACGCCCATCCCGGGCATCGAAGGCGCGGTTGACGTAGCCGCCGGCCGCTACCACAGCCTGGTCCTGCTCAGCGACGGGAAGGTGCTCGCCTTCGGCCTCAATGAAAAAGGCCAGTTGGGGGACGGCACCACGGTCAGCCACACCGCACCAAAAGCGGTGCCGGGGATCCAGGCAGCAGCCCAGGTCTCCGCCGGCGATGGCTCCAGCCTCGCCCTGCTCGAGGACGGCACCGTGATGGCCTGGGGAGAAAACGTCAACGGCCAGCTCGGCGATGGAACCACCGAACAGCGCACCTCCCCGGTCGAGGTTGACCTCTCCGGCTTTGAAGACGCCGAAGTAACCGCCATATCCGCCGGCGGCAACCACAGCCTCGCTCTGCTCGACGACGGCAGGGCCCTCGCCTGGGGGAGCCGCGCCAACGGCAAGATCGGTGACGGCGGGGCCGCCAGCGGCGACCAGCCGACGCCGGTCGCAATCGATCTCTCCGGCTTCGCCTCTCCCGTGGTGGCGATCTCGGCCAGCGGCCTGCACAACCTCCTGGCGCTGGCAGATGGGACCGTGCTCGCCTGGGGCAACCGCGTGGCCGGCAAGATCGGTGACGGCGGAGCCGTCACCGGCAGCCAGCTAACGCCGATCGCCGTCAGCGGCCTGACCGACATCGTCGAGGTCTCAGCGGGCGGCGCCCGCAGCTTCGCCCGCGGCAGGGACGGCACGGTCTGGGCGTGGGGCAATAACACCAGCGGCCAACTCGGCACTGGCACGACCGACACCACCAGCGCCGTTCCCGTCAAGACCGGGGTCACGAGTGCCGTCGGCCTCAGCCAGGGTGCCCGCAGCAACAACGGTCTGGCAATCGTCCCGGCCGCCCCAACCGCTTCGCTCGCGTCGCTGACCTTCGCGACGCAGGCGCTGGGAACCGTCAGCCCGGGCCAGCGAGTGACGGTGACAGCAGGGTCCTCCCCGCTCTCGATCAAACGACTGGAAACAAGCGGCGGCGCGGCGACCGACTTCCTGCTCGCGGCAGACACCTGCACGGGTGAGCTGCTCGGGCCGGGAGGCTCGTGCACGACCTGGGTGCGCTTCTCGCCGAGCGAGGAGGGAGCGCGGGCCGCGACCCTCGCTGTCCGCACCGACGCAGACTCCGACCCCGAGGTAAGCCTCGAAGGGACCGGTGGACTACTGCCACAGGGACCGGAGGGTCAGCCCGGAGCGGAGGGCCCGGCTGGACCGAAAGGCGAACCTGGCTCCTCTGGTTCACCGGGGCCCGGCGGTGCGGCCGGTGCGAGCGGCTCCGACGGCCCCCCAGGAATAACCGGGCCGGCCGGCCCCCAGGGGGAACGGGGTCCTCGCGGCAGCACCACCTACCTAATCTGCAATTACCGCGGTAGGGGCAAGAACCGCAAGCTCGTCTGCCTCAAGCAGGACAAGAGCAAGGGCCGGCGGGCACGCACTCCGCCGTGGCGGATGGTGTGGGGGCCGAGGAGGTCAGCGCTTGGCGAGCCCGTCGCCTTCCTTACGATGAAGCGGACCCGATGACCGAGCCGACTTACGACCGCGACTTCTGGGAGCAGCTGTGGGCGCGGACCCTGAGTGAGCGGGGAGATCATGTGGCGCGCCGCCCGCCGAACTCGCACCTGACCACCGCGGTCACGGATCTCCCTCCGGGTCTCGCGCTGGATGCGGGCTGCGGGCACGGGTCGGAGACGCTCTGGCTGGCGGCGCATGGGTGGCGGGTCACCGCGGTCGACTTCGCCGCCGCCGCCCTGGCCCAGGGCCGCGCGACGGCCGAGGCGGCCGGGCCGGATGTCGCCGAGCGCATCGAGTGGGTCGAGGCCGATCTCGGGAGTTGGAAACCGCGGCTTGAGCACTATGGCCTGGTCGCCTCCCTGCATGTCCACGTCGCGGGGTCCGTGGAGGAGATGGTGCGGCGGATGGCTGCTGCGGTTTCACCTGGCGGGACCCTCCTCCTGGTTGGACACCTCCCGATCGACCCGAGCACCGGGGCCGCGACGCGCGCTGCCGGCCAGTCGCAGGTCTCGGTCGAGAGCGCGACCGCTGCGCTCGACTCAGACGCTTGGGAATTTCTCGTCGCCGAGGACCGCCCGCGGGCCGCGGCGGGAACCGGTGCGGACGCCGTGATTCAGGCGCGGCGGCGCGCCGGAGTGGAGATACTCCAGCGATGACGCGGCGGCGGGGACTGATCGCATCGGGGATCGCGAGCGTGATCCTGCTCCTGGCGATGGCCCCTGCCGACCAGCGCATGCAGGACAGCGGCGGGCCCGGCATCGTTCCCTTCGAGCTGGCGGGAAGCCAGGATCGGGCCGACGAGATCCTCGCGGAATGGGGCGAGGACGGTCAGAGCGCGGCACGTGAGTCCCTCTGGATCGACTTCGGCTTCCTCGTCGCCTACGGGACCTTCCTCACCCTCGCCCTGGCAGCAGTGCGTGATCTCGCCCGGGACCGAGGGTGGCGGCGGCTCGCCGCGGTCGGAGGCGTGGTGGTCTCGTTCGGCGCCCTCGCCGCGGCTGCTGACGCCCTCGAGAACATCGGCCTGCTGCTGACGCTCGACGGCGCCGGCTCTGCCCTGCCGGTACTGGCGACGACCTTTACCGCCTGCAAGTTCATCCTCCTGGTCATAGCCATCGCCTATCTCCTTGCCGGCCTGGCGATGCGCCTGTACAGCCGCGGCCAGCCCGCGACGAGCGGCTAGGCCCGGGGTGCGCTGAGCGTGGCCGAGCAGGTGCCAGCGGTCGGCGACGTGCTCAGCACGATCGAGCGCCGTGACTGGCCGCGCCTGGAACGGCTACTGGCCCCGGACGTCCACTGGACCACCGCTATCGAGGAGCAGCTACACGGGCCGGCCGAGGTGATCGCGCTTCTGCGCCGCGACCCTCCCCCAGCCGCTCCGGCCTTTCACGAACTGCGCGACGGACTGATCGTGCGCTGGATCGACACCCCTGGCTGAACGCAGCTACGAATCGCCGCGGCCGCTGATCCAGTTGGCCGGCCGGTACGGCGGTAGGAAGAGGACGAGGGCGAAGAGGACGCCGGTTGCTCCCGCGTAGAGGAACAGCTCCGCCACGCCCGTGTTTTCCCCGACCACGTTCTGGCCGATGGCGAGGATCGAGAAGGTGAAGATCGCCAGTGCCAGGGCCGAGAGCAGGAACGGCTTGCGGCGAGCCGGCAGGAACTCGAGTCGAATCAGGCTGACCACGGCAAGGACGAAGATGGCGAACTCGAGGATCCCGAGAATCGTCCAGGCGGCGTCAACCCCCGGGATCGTCTCGAGGAAGGTGCCGCTGAACTGTTTGTCGATCCCGGCTGGCGCCCCGAGGCCGTCGAAGATCTTCTCCTTGCCGGCATAGAAGAAGAGGACGCCGACGAGGAGATATATGCCGGCGAGGACAAGGCCGTAGATGGCACCGTCCTCCAAACGCATCCGCGAATTCCCACTGCCCTCGTGCGCATCCATCGCGACTCCCTTTCCTCCGGGGACTGGTCGGCTACTCACGCAACCGTAGTCACCCCCACTGTCGCTGTCCATTGCTGCAGGCCCACGCCCACCGGCCCGGTGAACTCGCCGGCACAGTCCACTACGCTGCCGCGCGTGAGCGAGGTGCTGCGAGACGTCCTGGAGCCGGGACTGCGAGTTGTTTTCTGCGGAACCGCGGCTGGGACCGCCTCCGCGAAGGCACGGGCCTACTACGCGGGACCCGGCAACGCCTTCTGGCAGGCACTGCACCAGACTGGGCTGACGCCGCTCGAGTTGGTGCCGGCGGAATTCGAGCGACTGCCTGAGTTCGGGATCGGGCTGACCGACATCTGCAAGGTCTCCTACGGCTCCGACGCGGAAGTCGGGATCAGCGAGTTCGATGTCGGCGGTCTGCAGGAGAAGATCGCCGCGGCCGAACCGGGCTGCCTCGCCTTCAACGGTAAGAACGCGGCCCGCGGGGCGCTCGAACGCGACGTCCTCTACGGCCCCCAGGACGAGACGATCGGCGGCACCCCCGTCTGGGTCCTGCCGTCGACCTCGGGCCGTGCCCGCAGGTTCTGGAAGATCGAGCCGTGGCAGGAGCTAGCGCAGACCTGCGGCGTCGAACCGGACCAACCCTGGGCTGAAGCGGATCGGACCTAGGAGACCTGGGAGGGGGAGTCCTCGCCGGGCCAGCGCCCGGTGAGGCGGGTGACGCCGCTGCGGACGCCGTGGTCGGTGATCCCTTTGACGAGGCGGAAGACCGCGCCCTCGACCACCAGCGCCAGCACCAGCTTCGGCAGCGCGACCTGGCGCTGATCGGGAGCCGGCGGCTCCTCATCGTCGATCACTGCCCAGAGGCGCTCGAACGCCTTCTGCGCGGCGATCCCGGCCAGCAGGCCGGTAACGATGCCGATCGGGGCAAAGAGGATCTTCATGCCGACAGGCTACCCCCGGCGCTCCGCAACAAACGGGATTCGGGCGCTGCCGGGACATATATGTGGGTCGGGACACAGTCCAGTCCAGGCCCCGACCCACTAGGGAGAAAGACATGAAGCCGATTGGCCCAGTTCTTTCCAACTACGACGATAGCTACTTGGCTTTAGGAGGACATAAGTTTCCGGTGTGGGCGGATAATTGCGAGTTGTTACGATATATCGCGTTAGATATCGATAGAAAGGTATTTCAGATGCACGACAGACATCACTCGCGACATTTCAGCCATCACCACCGGGCCGAGTTCGCCCGCAGCCGCGGTCCCCGCTACGGGCGCGGACGGGGCGGGCCCCGGGCTCGCCGCGGCGACGTCAGGGCCGCGGTCCTGGCCCTTCTCGCCGAGCGGCCGATGCACGGCTACGAGATGATCAAGGAGATCGAGGAGCGCACCCAGGGGGCCTGGACCCCGAGCGCCGGATCGATCTACCCGATGCTCCAGCTGCTCGAGGAGGAGGGGCTGATCCAGGGCGAGGAGAGCGACGGCAAGCGCCGCTTCACCCTGACCGAGTCCGGTACCGCCGCCCAAGAGGAGAAGGCCGGCGAGGAGGCCCCTTGGGACGCCGTCCGTGCCGGGGCCGCGCCGGAGGCGATCCACCTGCGCGACAGCGTCGGCAAGCTCCACCACGCGATCGGCCAGGTCTTCCACGCCGCCGACGAAGGCCAGCAGAAGCGGGTCCGCGAACTGCTCGACGAGAGCCGCCGCAAGATCTACGCGATCCTCGCCGAGGAGAGCTAGGACCGGTCCGCGTGGCGGCGCCGGACGGCCCGCCACGCGAAACCGGCCGCTCTAGGCGGCCGGTCGCTGAAAGGCCCGTCCCCCAACGGACCCACACATACAGAGAACCTCTCCTCCCTTTGGTGATCCCCAGAAGCGCGGTCTTACAACCGTTGCTCCGTTCACCATCACCGGAGAGATTAAGGCAACCTATTCGATTGCGACGATTGAATCAATCGTCAAAATTAATTAGAGGAGAAATTGGGCGAGTTAGCCCAGGGCGGGCTGGGCCGACGGCAACGCCGCCAGAACCCGGTCGGCCACGGAATCGCCGGTCAGGCCGACCTCGGCCCGCAGCAGCGCCGGCTTGCCGTGGGTGACGTAGCGGTCCGGGAGACCGACGCGGAGGATTCGCGCGCGCTCGGCCGGCGCCTCGGCGAAGGCGTCCTCGAGGTGCTCCAGCACGGCCGAGCCGAAGCCACCGGGCAGCACGTTCTCCTCGATCGTCACCACCAACTCGTGGTCTCGCGCCAACCGCTCGGCCAACTCACCATCGATCGGCTTGGCGAAGCGGGCATCGGCGACGGTCGCCTGGAGGCCGTGGTCGGCGAGGATCGCTGCCGCTTCCTGCGCCACCGTGACGCCGTAGCCGTAACCGAGCAGAGCCACCCGCTGGCCCTCCGCCAGCACCTCACCGGTCCCGATCGGGATCAGCTGCGGCTTCTTCGGCAGCTTCGCCCCCTCCCCCGCGCCGCGCGGGTAGCGCAGCGCCGCCGGCCCCTTGTGGGCGAGCGCGGTGTGGAGCATGTGGACCAGCATCGCCTCATCGCGCGGGGCCATCACGACCACGTGCGGGATCAGGCGGAAGTAGGAGACGTCGAAGGCCCCGTGGTGGGTCGGACCGTCGTCGCCGACCAGCCCGGCGCGGTCCATCGCGAAGGTCACGTCGAGTTGCTGCAGGCAGACGTCGTGGATGATCTGGTCGTAGGCGCGCTGGAGGAAGGTCGAGTAGATCGCGCAGACCGGTTTCGCCCCCTGCAAAGCCAGCCCAGAGGCCAGCAGCACCGCGTTCTGCTCGGCGATGCCGACGTCGTAGTACTGCTCGGGCAGCTCGTCGGCGAGCTTCTGCAGGCCGGTCCCCCCCGCCATCGCGGCGGTGATCCCGATCACCCGCGAGTCGGCCTCGGCCTCGGCGACCATCGCGTCGGCAAAGACCTGCGTGTACTGAGGTGGTGCCCCGGCGGCGGGCGGCTTCTCCAGCATCTCCGGCGCGATCGCGTCCGGGGAGTCCGTTTCCGTCACCGGCACCGGCTTGGCCGCGGCGGGCTTGCCGTTGACGATCGAGTTGGGCTTTGCCGCGTGCCATTTCTCCATCGACTCGAGGCCGCCCTCTTCAGCCGGGAGGAAGCCTTTGCCCTTGACCGTGTGGATGTGGACGACAACGGGGCGTTCCGCCTCAAAGGCCTCCTTCAGCGCCTCGCGCAGGGCGTGCACGTCGTGGCCGTCGATCACGCCCATGTAGGCGATGTCGAGCTCCTCGAAGAAGAGGCCGGGCGCCCAGTAGGCCTTAATTGCCGACTTGATCTCCGGGCCCAGCCGCTCGATCCGTTTGCCGAGTCCGAGCGGCAGCTTGGTCAGACGGTCCTCGACCCCCTCGCGGGCGTGGAAAAGGCGCGGGTTGAGACGGATCCGGTTGAAGTAGCGGGAGAGGGCGCCGACGTTGGGCGAGATCGACATCCCGTTGTCGTTGAGGACAATCACGAACGGGGTCTGCAGACCGCCGGCGGCGAGCATCGCCTCGTAGGCGACACCACCGGTCAGGGCGCCGTCGCCGATCACCGCGGCGACCCGGCCGTCCTCGCCGATCCCCTTGCGCATCGCCTCCTTGAGGCCGACCGCGTAGCCGATCGAGGTCGAGGCGTGGCCGGCGCCCATGATGTCGTGCTCGGACTCCTCGATCGAGCAGAACGG
>Ga0164241_10004194_pt1 | contig 14078 bp, 11 predicted proteins | sample OricomyardsoilBY_FD_108780 | JGI IMG/M metagenome (GOLD analysis project Ga0164241, IMG submission 108780) | Backyard soil microbial communities from Emeryville, California, USA - Original compost - Back yard soil (BY) | ecosystem: Environmental > Terrestrial > Soil > Unclassified | place: USA...
GAAAGCGCGCTCCTCTGCACCTGCGGCTTCGCGGCCGACCAGGCGTGTTCGTTCAAGAGTCCGCCGAGCCTCGTCGCGACCTTCGACGCCTCTCGTGGAGGCTCGCGCGGAGGAGGCTGTAGGCGGCGAACGTCGTGAGGACCAGCGCCACCGTCGGCACCGGACCCCAAGGCTTGTGGCTGAGGATCTGATGGACGAGCTCGATACCGCCGAACGCGAGCACCATGACCGCGACGAGGCGATCGACGCCGAAGCGCTCTCGCTCTGGATCTCGTGGGCCTCGGGTCGACGCGGTGTTCATGGCGAGCCTCGTGTTGCTCGCTTTAGGAAGTACCGCGCGCAGGATCAGCCCGCCGTCAAGGGAGGAGCGGAGGGGATCAAGAAAGGATCAACTAAGGTTCAAGTTCGATGCGGGCACGTTGGGCTCGCGTTCGGCCGCGCTCGGGGTCGACACATCACCTCGACGAAGCGCGCAAGGCTTCGGCGGCTTCTGGCGATGCGTCGCCCCGTGTCCAGCGAGGCAGCGGACAGTGTGCGCGTCAGCGATTGCGACAGGGCGACTTCTTCGCCGCGGCGACCTCGGCCGCGCCCTCGTGCGACTCGGCGTCAGTCTTCTCTCCGCCCTTCTTCCACTCCTCGTCGGCCTTGTCGGTGCCGCCGGTCACGAGCCCGCCCGTCGCGCGCGCGGCCTGCTCGACGCCGGCTGCGCCCGTCTCGACGCCCGCCTCGATGCCTTGGCCTGCGACCTCGGCGGCGTTGCCGACGTCCTCGGCGACGTCTCCGCGACAATCATCATCGGCAGGCGAAGCGGCCTCCGGGGTGTTGGAACATGCGCACGCCGTGCTGAGGGCGAGCGCGCCCAAAATTGCGACCATCTTCATCATGACCGGGACAGTGGCAGGACGCGTGCCACGTACCGCTCGAGCGCGGTCGTTCTCGCGAAGCAGCCCGTCGATCCGACGTGAATGGGGTGCGGCAGCACTTTCGCCGCGGCGATTTGACACGCCGATCGGGACTTCGCGTCACGCGGACGACGAGGAGGCCTGCGCATCCGTCGCACACCCGCGGTCGCAAGCACCCTCTGAGCCTCGCCTATTGCGTGGGCACGGACGTGACCACGCTCGTACACACGATGTCGTGGTGGCCGTTCTTGTAGTTCGTGTCGACGCACGTCGTTCGGTACGTCGACTTCTTCTCGCAGCCGCGGACGCCAATGCTCGCGATGAGCGAGGTGTGCATCGGGTCGAAGACCTCGCTCAGCATGGTGAAGTCGAGGTCGCTCTTGCAGTCGAGATCGAACTCCGCCGTCTTCGCGAGCTGCTCCTTCGCCGCCATGCGGAGCTCATCGGGCTGCGGTGCCACACCGAACTGGAATTGGACCCACTGCCCCGATTGGGTGACGGCGGTCGTGTAGTCCGTTTTCTGCCCGCACCCCTCCAAACTGTAGACGTCGTACCAGGTCGTCGCGATTCGCTTCGACTCTTTGAAGGTGAGCTTCGTGTCCTCGCATTGGGTGATCTTCTTGATGCTCTCGGCAGTCTTGTCCTTCAGAAAGTCGAGCCGCTGCGGCTGAGTTTCGACGTTGATCCCGCACCCGGCCAGGCACCCGATCGTTGCGACGCCGACAAGCATGACGAAATGTGATGTGTGCATGGTATCGCTCCGGTTGGGACTGACACTCTCTCGTGGACGCGCCGCAAGATAGGCCAGTCTTCGCGAGTCGACTCGGGCAAAGTGATTCCGACACAGCTGGAGCAAGCTTGGCCGCAGGTTGGCTATCGTCTCACGATCGCACCAGGCTTATGAACCGCGTCTCGATCGCGCGCCGACCCGAACATGCGCCCGCCGCCGGCCCCCTACTTCGCGAACTCCGCGAAGAACGCCTCGTCGACGTCGAACGTCTGCTTCGGCCGCAGGCCGAGGTTGGCCCGCTCGAACATGGCGATCAGCTTCTCGGCGTCGACGAGCTCGATCGGCCGAACACCATCACGCGTCGCCTCCTTCCGTGCGTCGCTCGTGAAGCTCCCGGTCGTGAGGATGAGGCCCTTGTCCGCCCGACCCTGCATCGCTCCCCGAAAATCCCGCACTTGGCTAGGTGTGACGGCGGTGCTGTCTCCGTAGCGCTTGCATTGGAACAACACCTTGAAGGTCACGAGCGGGTTCACCTCGAGGACGCCATGGCCATCGATTCCGCCATCGCCAGAGCGCCCCGTCACCGCGACTTGCTGGAACCGCTCTCTCGAAGGAGTCGCTGGCAGATCCGCTCGAAGCCGGAAGGAGGAAGCGCTCGGAGGATCGAAAGGAGCTCGCCCCGATAGCCGAGGTCGTCTTCGACCGGAACGTCGTCCGCCGGATCGCCTACGGCATCGGAGTCCTCTTCGCTCTTCCGTGGGAATGCCTGCTGGACCGTCTTGAAGAGCGCGTGCGTCGAGTCAGCGTAGAGCTTCGCCTGCCGGCCCGCATCCGTCAGCGCCCAGACGCCTCGCTGAGACGCGTCGATGAGCCCCGCCTTCGCGAGGTAGAACCGCGCGCAGCCGATCTAGTTTCGGACACGAAGATGGCCGTTCGCGGTGGTCTCCTCCTGCTCCGTCTCCGAAATCTTCAATCGCTCGAGCACGCGATCGGCGACCTCCCCAGCCGTGCCCGAGTTGACCGAGCTCCTTCAGCGTCTCGACGATCGGCGGCACGAACCGTAGGAACATCGGCCCCTTCGTCTTCTTCGCTGCCATGACTACGACGCCTCCCTCAGCTCTCGGTACAGCCGCTCGACGATGTGCGCGAAGACGACCTTCTTCACGGCGGGGTCGTTCAAGACGCGCGTGACGAGGCCCTCGTTGCGGCCCATGCGGTCGACGAAGAGGTCGTCGAGGGTGCCCTCGAGCGAGAGGCCGAAGTTCTCGATCGAGTTGACCTCGGCCCGCTCCTTCACGCCCTGCGCGCCCTTCGCGTCGGTGAGGACGGCGTCGACGATGAACCGATCGCCCTCGTTGAGGTTCATCCCGAAGCGCTCGTTCAAGACCTGGATGATCTCGGACAGGGCAGCCTGGTCGTCGGTGGCCTTGCGCGTGCCGACCTCGACCGGGCCTCGGAGCGCGACGGGCTCGGCGACCTTGAGCGGGATGGCGCCCTCGGCGATCTTCTGGAGGCGGTACGAGCCGAGCGCGACGTCGTCATCGAGGTCGAGCCTCGCCCGGCGGCCATCGCTCGGGAGCTTGGTCGCGAGGTTTCGGCAGAAGCTGTAGAGCTTCTCGAGGTCCGGGTCGGTGAACGGCATCACCTGCGACAGGAACCCGTAGAGCTTCACGTACGCGGTGAGCTGCCCCCGGAAGGCCTCCTTCTTCTCGTCGTCGAGCGCGCGGAAGCGATCGACCGCCGGGTTCAGGTGCCGCTGCTGCGCGGCGTGGTCGAGGCTCGAGCCCACGCCCTTCGGTGAGTAGAAGACCTGCGCGAACGCCTCGACCTCCGACCGCCAGAAGACCTGCGCGGCCTCGAGCTCGTGCGACAGGTCGTAGAGCTGCTGCGGCTCGGCGGTCTCGGCGACCGTCGTCTCCTCGTAGTAGGGCTGAAACGCCGCCTGGATCTCGTCCACCTCGTTGACGAAGTCGAGGACGAACGTGTCCTCCTTCCCGCCGCACATGCGGTTCAGGCGCGACAAGGTCTGCACGGCCTGCACGCCCGCCAGCCGCTTGTCGACGTACATCGTGTGAAGCAGCGGCTGGTCGAAGCCGGTCTGGTACTTGTTCGCGACGAGCAGGATCTGAAACGCGTCGGTCGCGAGCTCGCCGCGGAGCTGCGCCTCGCTGATGCGCTTGCCGTCCGGCTTGGTGTTCATCTGCGGTTCGGTCAGCTCGAAGCCCGTGTCCGGGTCCCGGACCTTGCCGGAGAACGCGACGAGCACGCCGACGTCGCGGTAGCCCTTCTCCTTCAGGTAGCGGTCGAACTCCTGCTTGTAGCGGACCGCGTGCAGGCGCGACGCCGTGACGACCATCGCCTTCGCCTTGCCGCCGATCTTGGGCCGGACCTTCGTGCGGAAGTGCTCGACCATCACCTCGGTCTTCTGCGCCAGGTTGTGCGGGTGCAGGCTCATGAAGCGCGCGAGCTGCTTGACCGCCTCGCCCTTCGGCACGCGCGGATCGTCCGTGCTCGCCTTCACGAGCCGGTAGTAGGCCTTGTACGTCGTGTAGCTCCGCAGCACGTCGAGGATGAAGCGCTCCTCGATCGCCTGACGCATCGAATACAGGTGGAACGGCCTCGGGTTGCCCTCGGCGTCCTTGTGCCCGAAGAGCACGAGCGTCTTGTGCTTCGGCGTCGCGGTGAACGCGAAGAACGACAGGTTCTTCTGCCGCCCGCGCGAGGCCATGATCTCGTCGATCCGGTCCTCGACCGTCGCCTCCTCCGCCGGGCTCTCCTCCTCGGCCGCGGCGGCCTCGAGCGAGCCGACCGACAGCACCTCCTTCATCTGGCGCGACGCCTCGCCGGTCTGGGAGCTGTGCGCCTCGTCGACGATGACCGCGTAGCGCTTCGCAGTCAGCCCCGCGATGTGCTTCATCGCGAACGGGAACTTCTGCAAGGTCGTGACGATGATCGAGGTGCCCGCCGTGAGCGCGGCGGCGAGCTGGTCCGAGTGCTCGTCGATCTTGGCGACGACGCCGGACTTCTGCTCGAACTGGTAGATGTTGTCCTGGAGCTGCTGGTCGAGGACCTGGCGGTCCGTGACGACCACGACCGAGTCGAACACCTTCGTATCGTCCTCGGTCCACAGGCTCGCGAGGTGGTGGGCGAGCCACGCGATCGAGTTCGACTTGCCCGAGCCTGCCGAGTGCTGGACCAGGTAGCTGTGGCCCGCGCCGTCGCGCCGCGCCGCCGCCTCGAGCTTCCGGACGGCGTCGAGCTGGTGGTAGCGCGGGAACACCATCCGCTCGCGCTCGATCTCCTTCGGCTTGCCGTCCTTGCCGACGACCGTCTCCTTCTCCTTCAGGAGGTGGACGAAGCGCGCCACGATGTCGAGGAACGAGTCGCGCTGCCACACCTCTTGCCAGAGGTAGGCCGTGCGATGCCCGGCCGGATGCTCCGGGTTGCCCGCGCCGCCGTCGCGGCCACGGTTGAACGGCAGAAAGCGCGTCGAAGGGCCCGTGAGCTGCGTCGTCATCTGGACGACGTCGGGGTCGACCGCGAAATGCACGAGCGCGCGCTTCTTGAACTGGAAGAGCCGCGCGCGGAGATCTCGGTCCGCGTACTGCTTCATCGCGTGCGCCACGGTCTGGCCGGTCTGGTGGTTCTTCAGCTCAGCCGTCGCGATGGGCAGACCGTTCAGCGACAGCAAGAGATCGATCGACGTCTCCGCCCCCTCGATGAACCGCACCTGCCGCGTGACCACGAGCCGGTTCAACGCGTACTTCGCGAGAGTGTCCGGATTCATCCCGTGCGTCGGCCGAAAGACCGCGCAGTCGATGAGCTTCCCGTGAACCTTCACCCCACGCCGGAGCACGTGCAGCGTCCCCTGCGACTCCAGCGTCTTCTCCACCGCGTCGAGCAAGAGCGCCTCGAGCCCTGCGCCATGCTGGTTTCGGAGCGTCGCCCACGTCTCGGGCTGACTCGCCTCCACGAACGCGAACAGATCGCTCGGCGTCAGCGCGAGCGCGCGATCGAAGGCTTTGGGATCGCCGCGCGTCCAGCCCGCCGACGTAACCAGGTGATGCTCGATCGAGTCCTCGAACGCGAGCTCAGTGTGGGAGCCAGGCATCAGCGGGTTTCTCCTTCGCCCTGGAGTGCGATCTGGGTCGCGACGTAGCGCTGTCGGGGATCGTTCGGCTGGTCGGGTCGCTCGAGACGCAGGACACCGCGACGCACCATCGGAGTGAGGTAGTCGCGAACCAGCACCTTCCGGTCGCGGCGCAACAGGCGCGCGAGCTCGCTCGGCTCCATCGGGCTTACCTGGCAGGCGCGTGCAATCAGGCTTTCGAGCCGGCCGCGGGTTGCGCGTGACCCCAGCTCGTCGATCTCCGCGCGGAGGTCGGCCGGAAGCGCGGGGAGGCTTGCCTGGTCGCCAGCTTGGGCGCCGAGCTGACTACCTAAGTCGCCAGCAGCTGAGGCAAGGTGGTGACTTAGGTCACCACCTTGGGGCCCCGGACTATGACTTCGCGCGCGGACGCCAGGCCCGCTAGCGCTCTCCAGCGTGTAGTAGCTGGCCGCGCCGGCGGCATGTAGCTCGAGCACGCCGCGGTCACGCAGCTTCCGCAGGATCTGGCTCGCGCTCAGCGTGTCGAGGCCCGAGATCGCGCGCATCCGCGCGTTGTCGATCCTGCCGTGCCGCGACGCCTCGAGCAGCGCGCGGAGCTCGAGATCGGACAGCTCGAAGTCGCCGAGGCTCGCGATGAACCGCTGATCCTCGGCCGTCAGCGTCGGCGTGTTGCGCAGCGTGACACGCACCTCGCGTTCGGTGACGTCGAGCGTGGGAGCAGGCAGAAACAAGCCCTCCATCTCGGCGAACATGCGCGGGATCCCCTCGCCTTGGTCGCGCATCTGGCCGAGGTCGACCAGGGCGCGGACGGTCCGCGGGTTGCGGCTCGCGTGGACGCGCTCGAGCGCGCGCAGCGCCTCGACGCGAACGTCGGGCAGCAGCCCGCCGGGGCTCACCACCTCGAGGCGATCGTCGTAGAACCAGACCTCGGTCGTCCGGCCCTCAGCCGAGTAGTCGCGGTGCGCGACGGCGTTGAGGATCGCCTCCTTCCAGGAGAACTCCGGATACTCAGGCACCTCGCGGAAGCGCGTACCGACGAGCCGCGACGGCCTCCGCACGATCGCGGAGCCCGCCGCGAACATCTCGCGAAGCACGTGCGGAAGGTTGCCTTCGATACGAGGGCGCTCCTCGACGTTGTGCTGAGCCCCGAGCTTCCGCTCCGAGCCGACGACGCGGAACAGCCGGATCCCTGCGTTCGGGTGCTCGGGCCCGTGGCTCGCGAAGAGCAACTCGGCCGCCTTGCGCAGCACGAGGTTCGAGCCACGAACGTCCGCGAGCTTCCGCTTCAGCAGGTACGCCTCGTCGCTCAGCCCCGAGAGCCCCGCGCCTCGCTTCGCCGTCGCGAGCAGCCCACGATCGAGCTCGGCCAGCTTCGTCGTCGAAGGCCGCGACTCCCAGCTCTCGGCGAGGCCATGAAACTTCAGCGACTGGATCTGTTTCTCGGTCGCCGCGACCGTCCGGTCGCCCATGCGAAGGAAGAACCCATCCCCCTCGACCTGCACCGGGACATCCGACGCCGGCACATCGAACACCAGGAGCGAGAGGCCTCCGTGCTCGACCACGAAGCCCCGCGCCTGCGCCGGCCGCAGCCGCTTGACGGGTGCATCGAGCAACGCCTCCACCGCACCTGCTGGCAGCTTGTGGCCCGTCAGCGTGCGATCGTCCTCGATGCCGAGGATGAGCACCCCGCCCTCGGCGTTCGCGAAAGCCGACACGTATTCCACGACCTGATCGCGAACCGTGCGCCGCTCGCGCGGCTTCTTCTTGCCGGGCTCACCGTCGAACAGCGACTTCCGATCGAAGTGCTGGCCCTCGTCCTGGTCGAGGAACGGGGTCACGTCGAACGTCGGGGCGGCGCGCGTCATCGCTGCCCCCGAGCGTGACGAAACGAACGCGACGCAGCGGCGATCCGCACCGCGCGCGACCGCACCAGATCGTGCGCCCCTGAGTCGCGCAGCCAGTCCCGCCCCACAGTGATCACGCCGCGTCGTCCCTCGCCACGTCGAGCTGGCCCGTCACGGCGGCGGTGATGAGCGCTTGGCGGTACTCGCGGAGCTTGGCGACGGACGCGTCCGTAAGGCTGATCGTCTGGTCGAGCCCGGCCAGCCCAGAGCCCAGACTTCCGACTAGCTGCGCCTGCTCCTCGGCCGGCGGGACCGCGATGCACAGCGTGCGTACGTCCGCGCCCGAAACCTTGAAGGTGCCGTTCGAGGTCTTCGCGAGCATCGTCACCTGCTCGCGTACGTAAGGAGCGTTCAGCGCCGCCACCAAGAAGTCTCCCAGCACACGTTCGTTCGGCCGCATCGCCATGAGGATGTCCGGGTAGATGCAACCCTCAGGAGCCCTCGCGACGAGACCCACGGTTCCCACGAGGTCCAAGCTTCCGTTTCCACGCATCAGCAGTAGGTCCCCGGGGCGCACCAGGTACGGCTTCGCGTCGGCCATCGCGAGGTCCACCCACTTCTCGTTGCCCTCGATGTTCACTCCGCCCGCACGAACGGCCGAGATCGAAAAGGACAGGACGCCACCGGCCGCTGCGGGCGGCGGCGAGATGCCGTTCTTGGGTCCGAAGCTGAGCAGATGCCGGAGTGGCACGATCTCCCAGGCAACCGGGATCTTCGGCAAGAACGTCTGCCCCGACTCCTTCATCGGCACCTTCGGATCGAGCCCCTTCGTCACCGCCTGCGTGATGAGCGCCTGCCGCTTCTCCCGCAGCAGCGCGACGAGGCGCTCCTTCTTCTCGATGAGGTCGTCGATGACGCCGGTCTTGCGATCCAGGAAGTCGGCGATGCGTTGCTGCGTGGCAGACGGAGGAAACGGGAATCGCTGACGTCGAAGCTTCTCGCCGGTGAGGTGGATGATGGTGCTTTGGTTTCCATCGGCGTGAAATGCACCGCGGCCGGCCGCGGCCGCCATCACGTAATAGAAGAAGCGGGGCACCTCGCTCGGTCTACGTGGTCGTAGCCGATGGAGCGCCTTCTGGTAGCAGCAGTCCGTGCGTTCAGAAGTCCAGACAGCCGTGCGTCCGATGTCACCGCCTTCGCACACGAGGAGGTCGCCCGACCGGACGCGAAACCGGTCAAGCTCCGCCGCAGAAACCGACATCGTCGGGAGATCGTCCAGGCGAATCTCGTTCCACTGCACGTGCTGGTTGCCGACGTACGGACGTTGATGCGGCCCCTCGCTTGCCGCAGGGTTCAGCATCTTTCCGAACGCCACGTCGTACCGAGCGTAGAGAGGCGCCACGCTCCACGAGCTCGGGATCCTGGCGGCCCAGTCAAGCCGGCCGCCGCTCACGCGAGCACCGCCCCAAGGAGCCGCTGCATCTCGGCCTGCCTTTTAATTGCGGCGAATTCGCCACAATTGAGCTCGCGACTCTGCTCCTCCCGCCGCGTGACGCCGACGGTCGTGCCCTGCACCACGAGACTCCGGCTTTTCGCGCTCACGCCAGCACCTCCCCCAAGAGCCCCTGGATCTCGCCCTCCAGCGCGCGGATCTCCTTCTCGATCTCCGCGAGTGGGCGGAGCGGCGTGTACTTGTAGAAGTGCCGCGTGATCGGGATCTCGTAGCCGACGCGGACCTTGCTCTCGTCGACGACCTTGGCCTTGCCGCGCGTGATCTCGACGCCGGCGATCCACGCGTCCGGCACGTGCGGCCTGACCTCGCGCTCGAAGTACGCGGCGATGTCCTCTTTCAGCGGCACGTTCTCGGTGTCGCGGAGGTCGGCGTCGGGCTCGGGGTTGCCGCGTGCGTCGGTGCAGATCTCGGCCGCTTCGTCGCGTTCGGAGAGGGCGGAGAGGATCGCCTTCTTCACCGGCGCGGGCACGTCGACCTTCGCCGCGTGAAGGACGCGCGCGAGCTCCTCCTCGAACGCGGGGCGGGAGGTGAAGACGCGGTGACGATCGAGCTTCTTCAGCGCGCGGAGGATGTCCTTCTGGAGCACGCGGCCGGTCGCGACGTCCTCGTCCGCCCCGGCGCCCTTCTTCTTCGAGGTGGCGAGCTTCTGGAACGCGCTCTCTTCCTCGAGCCGGGCGAGGCGCTCGGCGCTCGCCTGGAACGAGAGGCGCAGCGGCCTCTCGATCGTGATGCGCGTGTAGCCGAAATCGGTCGTGTCGAAGATCTTCGAGCTCTCGCCCGCGACGAAGTCGCCGAAGGTCTTCGCGATGGTCTCGATGTGCTCGGGCGCGAGCTCGTTCCGCTTGTTGCCGAGGCTCTTCCGCATCTTGCGGAAGAGGTCGACGGCGTTGATGAGCTGGACCTTGCCGCGGCGGTGCTTCGGCTTCTTGTTCGAGAGGATCCAGACGTAGGTCGAGATCCCCGTGTTGTAGAAGAGCTGGTCGGGCAGCGCGACGATCGCCTCGAGCCAGTCGTTCTCGAGCACCCATCGCCGGATCTCGCTCTCGCCCGACCCCGCGTCGCCCGTGAAGAGCGGCGAGCCGTTGAGGACGATGCCGATGCGGCTCCCTCCCTCGCCGGTCTTCGCGTCGACCGGCTTCATCTTCGCGATCATGTGCTGCAAGAACAGCAGCGCGCCGTCGTTGATGCGCGGCAGGCCCGCGCCGAACCGGCCGGCGTGCCCCGCCTTCTCGTGCTCCTCCTCGACGAACTTCGAGACGTTCTTCCAGTCGATGCCGAACGGCGGGTTACTCAGCATGTAGTCGAACTTCTCGCCCGCGTGCCCGTCCTCCGAGAACGAGTTGCCGCGCACGATGTGGTCCGGGTTCTGCCCCTTCACGAGCATGTCGCTCTTGCAGATCGCGTACGACTCCGCGTTCAGCTCCTGGCCGAAGACGCGAAGCTCGGCCTCGGGGTTCAGGTCGCGCAGGTACTCCTCGGCCACCGACAGCATGCCGCCGGTGCCACACGCCGGGTCGAACAGCGTCCGCACCGCGCCCGCGCGCCGCAGCGCCTGGCTGTCCTCGATGAACAAGAGGTCGACCATCAGCCGGATGATCTCGCGCGGCGTGTAGTGATCCCCGGCCTCCTCGTTCTTCTTCTCGTTGAAGCGCCGGATCAGCTCCTCGAACACGCTGCCCATCGCGTGGTTCGAGACCGCGTCCGGGTGCAGGTTCACGCCGGCGAAGAGCCCGATCACCTGGAAGAGCAAGTCCCCCTCGTCGAGCCGCGAGATCTGCTCGTCGAACTTGAACTGCTCGATGATGTCGCGCGCGTTCGGCGAGAAGCTCTTCAGATAGCTCCGCAGATCGCGCGCGATCTGGTTCGGATTGCCCTTCAGCTTCTCGAAGTCGAGCTTCGACGTGTTGTAGAACGGCACCCCCGCGACCTTGTTGAGCGTCTTCGCGAACGCGAAGTCGCTCTCTTTCAGTCCCTTGCCCTTCAGCTCCTCGAGCTTCGCGAGCACCTTCGCCTTCGTCGGCCCGAGCACGCAGTCCATGCGACGCACGACGAGCAGCGGCAGGATCACTTTGTCGTATTCGTGCGGCTTGTACGCGCCGCGCAGGCGCTCCGCGTTCTGCCAGAGAAAGTCAGCGATCTCGCGGAAGCTGGTGAAGGTTCGGACGGACGGGGGCGGATCGGTGCTCATCAGTGGTTCAGGGCTCGGCGGAGGGCCGGCGGGATCGGCGAGGGTAGGGGAATCACTGCTTCCGCGCGATGAGCGAGCACGCTTCGAGGAACCGGTCGTCCTCGAGCTGCTCGAGCAGAACGTGCACGTACCGGCGCCCCCTCAGAACGTCTGATCGCCGAAGTGAAAGAGCAGCGCCTTCGGGCTCGGATCGCTCGGGTGAAGGACGATCGCGCCGTCCACGACTCCGTCGTTGCGATGGATTTCATGCGAGCTCGGCCCCCCGGAGCTCTGGCAGAAGACGCTGACTTGCTCGCCGATCGTGATCTCGTCCGCGATGCGATCGGACAGCTCCGCGAGGGGGATCGCCTCGAACGGAGGGCCCGCGTGCACGCCGAAGTCGCCGATGTAATCGAGCGTGAGGCCCGTGTGCCAACCCTCTTGCCACCCCAGGCCGGGGAGCGCGTGATCGAGCGCGAGGAAGCGCACGTCCGGGTCGCCGATGGTGGACTGTACGTTGATGACGGCGCGATAGACGGCGCCCTCCATCGTGATCTCGAGGACGACGTGGTCGTCGTTCACCATCGGGCACTGCGTGTCGCTCGGCTTGACGACCGCGAGCACGGTCCCGTCGATGCGACCGAAGGCGTCCGTCAGCGCCGTCCCGAACGTCCCGACACAACCTGAGGCCTTGTCGACCATGCCGCCGGTGCCGCCGCCGCCATCGGTCGTCGCGCCGCCGGCGCCGCCAGAGCCGCCGCCTCCGGTCGTCGCGCTCGAGGTCGTGGTCGTGTCCCCCGAATCGCCACATCCGACGCTCGAGATCATCATCGCGCTCAGTATCGAGAGAATGCTCGCGGTTCGCATCGCGCCGCGATCTAGCACGAACCGGTCAGCGGAGCGGGAGCGCGCGCAAATCGTCACCGAGGCGCGCGATGTCGTCGGCGCGTGGGTGCGCGGTTCGATAGACGAGCCTGAAGAAATCGCCGGAGAGCTTCGCCTTCGGGAACGGCTCGACGAGCGCCCGCTTCGCGAGATCCTTCTCGACGAAGTAGCGCGGCAACACGGCGACGCCGACGCCCGCGCGCGCCTGCGCGGCGATCGCGGCGATGGTCCCGAGGCGCTGCACGCGCCCGAAGCGCCACGTCTCTTTCGAAGGTCGGCCGTCCAGGAAATATCTAAAGAGCGGCAGATCGAGGTGTGCGTCGAGGAGGGCATGATTCGCCGCGTCCTTGTGCGTGCGCAGCGGCTTCTCTTCGAGGAGCGTCGGCGCTGCGACGAGCACGTACTTCTCTTCGTGGAGCGGCGGCATCTCGAGCCCCGGCCGACCGAGGCGCGCGCTCGTGACGACGCAGTCGCATTGGCCGCGGTCGAGCGCGAGGAGCAGCGCCTCGGTGTCGCTGAAGAACAGGTGCAGCTTGCGCTCCTTCACCTTCTCTTCGAGCGCGGCCAAACTCGGCACGAGCCAGGACAGGCCGAGCTCATAGCGGGTGCCGACGACGAGATCGAAGGCGACCGGCGTCGTCGAGCCCGCGTCCAGCGTGCGGCGCGCAGAGTCGATGGCGCGCGACGCGAACACCAGCGCCCGCTCTCCCTCGGGCGTGAGCTGACACGTCCGCGTCGTCCGCTGAAAGAGCCTCGCGCCGAGCAGCTCCTCGAGCCTCTTGATGCGGTCGCTGAACGCGCCCGGCGAGAGCGCCACCTCGCGCGCGGCCTTCCGAAAGCTCCGGTGGTGCGCCGCAGCGACGAAGCAGCGAAGCGAATCGATGTCGGGCAGCTGCATCGCGGGCGAGCGTAGGGGATCCCCGCTCGCCTTGTCGCGAGGCTCAGTTGTCGAGCTCGGAGAGGCAAGTCACGTAGCGCGTCGTCCCGGCCTTGGCCTCGGCGTTGCCGACGAAGCGCACGACCCGTTGCTCGGCGCTCGGGCACTCGGCCACGAGATCGGGGTTGCCGATCGTGGGGCGCGCGGTCGCGTCGATGTAACACCACCCGTCGGCGCCCGAAGAATCCTCGTCGTTCTGGCATGTGGCGCGCGCGTCGCCCGTGAGCTGGCTGACTTGGCAGAAGCAACTCTGGTCGTGGTCGTAGAAGTCGTCCTCGGTGATGCGCGAGACGGCACCCGAATGTTCCTTCGTCACCGGCTCGAAGCCGGGCTTGTCGCAGGTGCAGTCATCATCCTTGCTCGTCTCGATGACGACGCAGGAGACATCTCCGGTGGACTTCTCGGGCTGCAAGGAGAATGGCAAACATTGCACGTTCTGAAGACTGCCCTTCAGCGAGTCGACGATCGCAGAGACGGCCGGATTGTATCCATAGGAAGGATCCGCCTGGTCGAGCGGGACCGCCGGGCACACCGAAGCGACGACGCCCTGATCCCCCATGCCGCGCACCACGTCGAGCTGACGAAGCCCAGGAAACGCCTTTGCGTGCGTCTGCGTCGTGCCGTCGCACAGCGACGGATCGCACCCGGACCCACTACAGCCCTCGCAGTCGTGGCCGGGTACGTCGGCGATGTCGATCACACAGGTGTACTGCAGGTGATCGGTGATGGGGTGATCGCCGCCGTTGATGGGGTTGACACCGGGGAGCGTCGCGCCGGTGAGATCGCTCGTCCCCGCGCGCTGGTCGACGGACTCGATCATGAACGGATCGGTTGGGCGTTGATAGGTCGTCGGATCGCCGACGAGCTTCGCGAAGCTCCCGTCTTGCTCGAGCTCGCCGGGCGTCTTGAAACCGCGCGCGAGGTTCGGCGTCCCATCCGGATCGGTGTGCGCGACGGCCTGCCACGGCACCCCGACGATCCCGGCGAAGTAC
>Ga0164241_10004195_pt1 | contig 14062 bp, 9 predicted proteins | sample OricomyardsoilBY_FD_108780 | JGI IMG/M metagenome (GOLD analysis project Ga0164241, IMG submission 108780) | Backyard soil microbial communities from Emeryville, California, USA - Original compost - Back yard soil (BY) | ecosystem: Environmental > Terrestrial > Soil > Unclassified | place: USA...
CACCGTCCGAATCGCCTCCAAGGACCTGCTTGGCCTGTGACCACGACTCACGCAGAGCGACGAATTTGCAGAACTCGAGCACGCCGGCGGCAGTGCCCTGAATGCCCTCTGCTTCGAGGCCCAGCCGAGCTGCCTTGAGCTCGTCAGTCAGGTTGTCGATGACTGGGTATTTGGATTCGAACTGGTTGTAGAAATCCTGCACGAATTGTTCACCCCAGGGGCGACGAACGTGGGTCTTCCCGTTCAACTGAATGAACGGCTTCGGCCAGCCCGCGAAGGCGTTGGGGTCCTCACCGATTTGGTGGCCGTGCTCAGCGCGGACTTTGCCGTCGTCGGACTCCCACACGCCGTCTTCCTCGAACGTGAAGCGGCAGCCTGGGCAGGTGAACTTCTGCAACAGTTCTGTTTTGACAGCCGGCAGCAGTAATGCGACGTCGTGGTTTCCGACGACGATGGTGAGCTTGTTGTCCGCTGTCGAGGAGAACTTTTTGAGGAGCTCGACCTCTCGATCGTGTGCCTTGAATACGTTCTTCAGGCGAAGCAGGGCGTCCGCTTCCGAGCACCCGGCGTCCTTGTCGGGATACTTGCAGGGAACTTCGCGCGATTGCCAGAGCTCGAAGGCGTCACCGTTGATGACCAGGTGAGCTTTCCCGCCGCCCTTGTCCGCGACGTGTATCAAGAATGCCTCGAAGTCGTCCGCCCAGCGCGCGTCTTCATAGGTGTCCCAGGCGCCGGTCTTGTCGCGACCGACGCCGAAGTGAGTGTCGCTGATGAATACCGTGTAGCGATCGGACTCGGCCTGCGCCTGCCTCGCCTGGCCGATTATAGTCACTAGCACCGCGGTCGACAGCAGTCGGCGGAACCATTGGCCTAGTGAAAGGTGTTGCAAGGTGAATCCTTTGGCTGGGCGCAAATGGTGGTCGACCTGTCGCCCAGCAGCGTGTAGATGAGCGCGCGAGGTCCGTAATCGTCGAGAGTGGAAAGGCATTGGATGGCAGCGTCGAACACCGCGCCGATGGGCTGCGGGTTTTCGGTAATTTGCTTGGCAAAACAATACGTGAAGTCGCCCGCGAGCGGCGCCTGCACTTCGGTCGCGGTCGCGATGATGGATCCGAAACCGAGCGAGTTGAGGGTGTCGACGAAGCCAAGCGCGCTCGCACCGCCCGTGCCGCAAGCGTTCAAAATAGCGAGCGACCCGTCGAGGAATTGCCTGCGGAGCATGGGCGGCGGGATCGCGTCCGACTGATCGCGGGCGAAGAAGAGCAGGTTGGTACCGGGAGGCGATGACGCGTGGTGACTGATGAGCAGCAGGCCGGCGCGCGTTTCCGGTGACTCCGCTCGACCCATCCATTCGCCGAACTCGCTGACGTTGGAAAACCTGCAGGCCGATTCGGGCGACGCGTCCCAGCGTCGGAGGAGAGGCGCGTCGCGCTCGGCTAGACGCGCGCGCACGGCCAAGAGCGTGTCGTCGGCGCCGTTACTCACGCTGGGGTCGGGGGCCAACACGCTGATCCACGAGAGGTCGCACGCCGCTGACCGCGGACGGTCACTGGGAGCGCGGGCGAGCGGCATCTCCAGGGCAAAACGGTTCCCCAAGAACTCCATGCCGTCCAAGACTGGTACCGCCGCCAACCCGAGGGGGAACAACGTGGTGGAAGGCGTCTTGAGCAGCAGCGTGGGACGGTGGGGCGATGTCTCTTTCATCGCGGAGCTCAGATATTTTTCGACGACCTTGCGGGCGTCGGACGTGGTGGGATCCGAGCCGCTGAAGAGCACGTTCAGCATCGTGCCGCCGAGGGCGGGCAAGCGCTCGGCTTTCGCTTTTTCCATCGTTTTGAGGACGGATTGGACGTCCCGCCTCAGCGCGACTTCTCCGGTCCGGCTCACCGTCCACTTCGCGGCGGACGCGAGCGGTTCGCCCTTCCTCCGGAACACCGACCAAATACGTTCGTCCCCCTGCCCTACGAGTTGAAGAGACGCGTCCGCAGGCGGGGCGTCGAGTGGCCACCCCGCGCTCGCCGTGGCCGAGCGCGGGCGGTTCGTGGCGCAAAGGTCCTTGGTCGCCGCGTCCCCACCCCGTTGGATGCAGACGGGAACCTCGATCGCGTCAATCGGACGATCGCGGCTCCAAATCGACAAGCCGAGCTCCGTATGCAGGGGCCTCGTGCCCAGGGACAAGTGCTTGGTTCGCAGGCGCAGTTGAAGCTGGCCGAAGCGATAAGCGGGCGTTCCATTTGCTCCGTCCCCGAACGGGGAGCTCCCCGCTTGACCGGAAAATTTTTCGATATCGGAAACGCGCACCTGGAGATCACCGTCCCACGGGCTATTACCGACGCGCTCGAAGTAGAGCGAGTCCGCAAGCAGCAGCACCTCGAACCGGGAGACGCCCCCGTCCTCCGCGAGCTTTTCGCGGACTTCCGCGGAGGGGGCGACTGGCAGCACCCTGGGATCGAAGCGACTGTAGGCGATGCCCGAAAGATCCAGCGTCAACACGTAGTCCCCGTCTTCGGCGAGCGAGGCGATGGGAGCAGCGCCCGCCGTGGATGAGTCGCTCAACCACGTGTTCCAGAATAGTGGCTTCCTCGGTGCGCGATCCTGGGCGGCGGGGCTGGCAACGCCGTCGTGATCGTGATCGGGCATCGAGCCCACCGGGGCCGCAGAGTAGTCCGGACCCGGCGCGCCCGCCCACCCCCGTCCCGCCATGCCGCCACAGCTACCGCACAGTGTACCGAGCAAACCGAACGCGATAAGTGCTAGACCAACTCGCGTCAGAGCGTCTTTCAGCACGAATTCAACTTCCCCGCGTCAATGGCGCCGATGTGCGACACGACGTGTGTCGCCATTCGAGCAGCCGAAAACCCATACTCTAGCTCACGAGTCGCGGCCGCCCCAATGGTCACTTCTTCATTCGCGCGGCGCCGTCGTGCGGTTCCGGCTTAAAGGAACGCGCCCCCGCCATCATTCGACCGAGTGACGCCCCCGCGCCCGCCCTTACCGCGGCGCGCTTGGAGGCAGTACAGCGTGTTCCGTTCATGGTCGAAAGAACTAACTATGGATCCTCAGCCACTGGTGCCGCAATCTCGCCGCCAACCGGCGTCCAAAGGCGAATGACCCGTGAGCGAAAATACAGCAACGACCGTTCCAGAGTCTTTCAACAGCGCCCTGATACGTTCGATGCAATCGCAGCATCCGCGGACGAACTCCGGAGGTTTGGCATCCCGCCGCGTCCGGACGCGCGAACTTCCCCGAAGCTCTATGAGCTGTGGGAGAAGGCGTTCAGCAAGCGACCTCGACTGGTCGAGCCCGAGTACCTTGAAGGTCTCGAGGTTCCGCGCCGGCAGCAATTGCCGACGCACCCTGGCGTGACGACGTTCAGCAGAGTCACCGCTCCCTTTTGGTGCGGGAGCGGATATACACGCCCCCCGTCCGGTCTTTTTACGTATGTGGGTGCTCTTTGGGTCGTGCCGTCAGCCACCGCCGCCGACGCGAATCACGGTCTACTAAGTTGGGTAGGCATCGACGGCTGGGGCACCAACGCTGTCCTGCAGATCGGCACATGGCACCGCCTTGCTGGAGATCCGCCTGCGCTGACCGTGTACGGCTGGTGCGAGTGGTTCCCTGCGCCGTCGGTCGTAGTATCCAATTTTCCCGTTTCGCCGGGCGACGCGCTAGCGGCGTTCATATCAGCCACGTCCGCTACCGAGGGATTAGTGACGTTGCACAACTTCAACACTAATGTTCACTTTTCACAAGCCTTGACTCCTCCGGCGGGCGACCAGTTCGAGGGCAAGACGGCAGAATGGATCGTCGAAAAGCCAGGCGGGACCACGCCGATTGCGAACTTCGGCGAGACCGCAATGGTGCTGGCCGCAGCGACCTACTCTGATGCCATTGGCGGCGCGAAGCTCGGCGAGGTGTCGGCGAAAGAGGCAATCATGATTGATATGGCCAATGCACAAAAGCAGACCCTGGCAGCCGCGCAGCCGAATGCCACTGGCGTCACGATGACGTATTTCAAGGATCAGTGAGGAACTAAGCGACGCTCCGTAGTCTGCGGCTCAGGCTGTCAGCGCGCAGTGTCCCTAAGGCGCGAACCGTTTGACAGGACTGTCATCGTGCGCGAAGTGCACGCCACCGCGTCACCGAATCCCCCCATCCGCCTCGCCCAGCACGCAAATCTCCTCGCACGTCCCATTGCCGCTGCACTCCGCGCTGTCGTCGCACATGCTGCAAAAGTGCCCGCTATCGCAGTACCCCTCGGAGCTGCACGGCGCGCCGAGCGCCGGGCGCGCCTCGCAAGTCTTACTGCGCCCGCATTCGAGGCCGCTGCCGCACGGATCGCCGCTCCACGCACCGTCCGCGGTGCAGGCGGCCCCCGGGGCGAGCGACACGCAGCGGCCGTTCTGGCAGGTTCCCGACGCGCATTCGGCGTTGCAGGCGTCGCCCAGCCGTAGAGGGGCGCACACGCCGCCGAGACAGGTGGCGCCCGTCGCGCAGCGGTCCGTGGAGGTTGGCGACGGATCGCACGCGGCGCCGAGGCCCAAGATAAGGCGGCATGTGCCGTCCACGCATTCATTGCCGCCTTCGCATTGCTCGGAGCTCTGACAAGCCTCGCCGCGCTCACGCGGAGGCGCGCAGACCATGTCGCAGACGGAACCGGTCGCGCACTCGTCAACGCCGGCGCAGGCCTCGCCGGTTTGCCTGGGGCCGCAGTGGCCAACTCCCGACGCGTCGAGGTCCAGGCAGAGCGCGTCGCGGCAGACGTCGTCGCTCGTGCAGGGTGCTCCCGGAGCCAGCGTCGGCTGGCAGGTGCCGTCGAGCCCGTCATGTTGATAAACGCACGCGAGGCTTTCGGCGCACTCGATGTGCGGAGCAACACAGCGCTCGCCCATGCCGGCCGCGGCGTAGGCCTGGCACGTGGTGTCGCATTGGTCGGTGCCGTCGGGGCAGCCGCATTGAAGGCCTGGCGCGCATTCGCGGTCGGCGCCTGTCCAGCCGTGGCTGCTGCAGAGGGCGCCCTGCGCGCCGCGAGGTGCGCAGATGCCGCAGCCGCCTGCGGCGTACTCTGGGCGGCTTCGCGAGTAGTTCGAGCGCTCGCAGAAGCCGTTGATGCAGTCGAAGTCAGTGTCGCACGCGCCGCCGAGTGGTGTGAGGGGAACCCACAGGTCGTCGCACTCGGGCGGTGGCCCGGTGATGCGGCTATCGAAGACGTAGACGTTCGGGCGAACCACAAGGCACGCATCGACCGCGTCCGCGTTGATGCTGAGGCGCCCCGCCTGGATGCCGCGCGTCACGCGTAATACCTCGAAGTCGAGACCAGCCACGCAATCCGGCGTCGTGCAGACGGCCGCGAGTACGCGCTCGACGGCTGCCCGCTCCTGCGGCGTGTCCATGCTGCCGATCGGCGCACGGCCGCCGGACCCCGTGGCTCCACCAACCGTTCCTCCCGAGCCTCCGGAGGCTACGTCCGGCGCGCCTGCAGTGGCGACGTCCCTGCCCTGAGGCCCGTGCCCGCGGGACTCGCCACAAGCGATCGTCGCGCCGAGCGCGAAGGCCCAGACGACCAACCAAGTGCCGGCGCGAGGTCCACCAAGGCGCATGGCGCGGAGCATATCAGCGCGAGGACGACGAGCGCGCCCGATCCGCACAGCTGCGAACCGCGCCCTCGCCGGAATCACCCGGGTCATCCCCGCGCATCGACAATAGCCTGGGCCCATCCGGTGATAGACTACCCCAGTGAACGAGGATCTCCGTTGCTGCGCGGCACACGGACTCCACTACGACCCTCGCACGGGGAGCGGCTGTGTCCTGTGCAGGAGTGCAAGCGCCCGTCTCACCTCGTCACGGCCGCTACTGCCTGCATTGCTCGGGGGCGTGGTCGTCACGATGCTCTCCGCAGTCGTTTACGGTTTGGTGCGCGGGGGACCGACATCGGTTGATTCGGCGGCCCGCGGGATCGCGTCTTCGGCGTCGACCTCAACGTCGAGCTCCGCACTTGGTGGCGAAATTCCGCCGGGTTCAGGGCGACCCGGACGCCGTCCCCCACCCGATTTTCAAGATCGACGCGCCGAGCTCACTCAACGGTTCGCCGACGCAATCGCGGCAAACGCCGTGCGCAGCCGCGCGCTTTGCGAGCAAGGTCACGACGAGGCCTGCGTCCCGCTCGGAGGGCTTGCGGCGCGTCATCGCTCCGGTCGCCCGGCGCTGCGCTCGGGCCCGGCGCTCGCGAAGCCTGTCGCGACGCAGGCAAGCTGGTGGAAGGCGCGTGTGAGCGCGGCTCTGCTGAAGCCTGTTCGTTGCTGGCCATGAGCGGGGGCGCCCAAAGAAACCGATACTTTGCCCGCGCGTGCGAGCTCGGCGACGCGAGCGGCTGTCGTGGTCTCACCAGTGACGATCCCGTGGAAGCCGAAGCAGTCAAGAGGCGGGCGGAGCTGCTCGACGAGTGCAAGAGCCGAGACGCCGGACCGTGTGCGGTCCCGTCCATCGCCGAACTCGTGCCTGTCACGCGGAGCAGGCTGAGCGCCGCTGCTCGCGAGAGCTGCCGGACCGAAGGCGCAGCGAGGTGCACCGAGCTGGCGAGGGCGCAAGCACGTTACCCGAATCCGGATCTGTCACTCGTCGCCGAACTCCACCGCGCCGCTTGCGATGGCCATCAGAGCGGGTCCTGCATCGCGCTCGAACGGATCTACGCGGACGGGCAGGGCGTGCCGAAGCAGCCCGGTCGAGCGCTCGAGCTGCACGACCTCGTATCTGGCGCAGCAGGGACGGTTCACGACTTCGGCCGTCACGGTGGCCGAGATCGTCTACTGCTTCCGTCGGATCGCTCGTGAAGACCGTGTTGCGCAGTTCGAGGCGTCACTGGCGACCGCCGACGTTCTGCCTCTGGACGACGCCGCTGGGCCGCTTGGTTGGTCGGATGAACGCTGATCTCGAGCGCTCCGGCCGTATCATCGGCATGCCGACGTGATGATCGCCGCAATTGCGGTTCGGTATGGCTTGCCTATACGCCAGCGCGCAGAACGGCCATCTCATCGGAATCGGCAGCGCCGGCACGGCAACGCTTTTCAGCCTACGCCGCCATGTGAGCTGCAGCGGCGACAATGTTGCCTTCCATCCTCGCAGCACGGCGCAGGCGTAGGGCCAAGCACACGACGACGGGGCATAAGGCGGCGCGCGTGTAGGAACGGCGTGTGCTGTAAGGAAGCGCCGGGGCCCCTCAGCCTTCCCGCCCGGCTGGATTTCCTTGCGCGATTCGCGATTCGCGAATAGAGTAAAGACGTGTTAAAGCCGCAGGATATAGTGGTCGTCTTGCACCTGGTCGATGCGGCGGCCGAGGACCGTGCGTTCCCCAAGCTCGCGTCCGCCTTGGGCATCAGCGCCTCGGAGACGCACGCGGCTGTAAAACGCGCCGCGACGAGCGGGCTGATTGACCCCGCGGATCGTTCCGTGCGGAAGGCAGCATTGCGAGAGTTCCTCGTGCACGGCCTTCGCTACGTCTTCCCCCCTGAGTGGCGGGGCGTTTCGCGCGGAGTCCCGACTTCGTACGCAGCGCCCCCCCTCGCGGAGCACTTCGCCCAGGGAGATCTGCCACCTGTCTGGCCGGACCCCGAGGGCGCGAAACGTGGTGAGGGGCTAGCGCCTCTCTACAAGTCCGCACCCCGCGCTGCCCTTCGCAATCCGCAGCTGTACGAGTGGCTCGCCCTTGCGGACGCGCTCCGCTCCGGCCGGGCGCGCGAGAGGAAACTCGCCGCGCAGGAGGTCGAACGGAGGCTTGGAGCATGAACACACCCAGCGAGCTCCTGACCGTGGCACGCCATCTCGGCGAGCTGACCCGCGAAGTCGTGTTCGTGGGCGGCATGGTCCGCCAGCTCCTCATTACCGACCCTGCTGCAGGCCCGGCGAGGCCCACGCGAGACGTCGATTGCGTCGCCAACGTCTCGGGCATGGGCGAGTACGCGCAACTCGTGCAAACGCTTCGCGAGCGGGGATTTCAAGAGTGTACGGACGAAGGGACCCCGCTGTGCCGCTGGGTGATCGACGACGTGCGTGTCGACGTGATGCCCGTCGATCCATCCGTGCTCGGCTTCAGCAACGTCTGGTACCCGAGCGCTCTCCATCAGCCCCTCCAATTCACGACGCCTGACGGAAGCATCCAGGTCGTCGACGCCCCCCACTTCTGCGCCACGAAGCTCGAATCCTTCCTCGCGCGCGCCGACGGCGATTTCTATCACCACGACCTCGAGGACGTGCTCGCGCTGGTCGACGCCCGCGCTGAGCTGCTGAACGAGCTCACGAGCGCACCCGCGGCGGTACGGATCTTCGTCGCCACGCAGTTCGCGGTTTGGCTCGAGAACCAAGAATTCCTCGAGGCACTCCCAGGCCATCTGCAGGGTGACCCTGCCAGTCAGGCTCGGCTCCCGCTGCTCCGCCAACGCCTAGAGCGCATCGCCGCGCTCACTGCTGGGACGGACGCTGAGTCGCGCCGGCTTGGCCTCGTCGACGTGCGTTCGAGCAACATCACGAGCATTGCGTACGACTCCGCTTCACACGTCCTCACCGTCGAATTCCACGGTGGCAGGCTCTACGCGTACGACAATGTCCCGCCGACCATTCACCAAGGCCTGATGGCAGCTGCGTCGCACGGCCGCTTCTTTCATCAATGGATCAAAGATCGCTATCCCGCTCGCCGGATCTAGGACCACGCTCACACCGAGCGACCGCCGTACTCGCGGGAGCGGGCGCGTTCGCGGCTCACGTGCTCGTCGAAGGTCGGGCCGGTCGCGTGCTCGAGCGAACGCGCCTGAGCGTCGAGACGTTGTAGGGCGGCGAGCTTGTCCGAATTGCCAAGCTTCGCCCGATCGACGGCGTGGCGCAGGGTGCGTAGCGTCTGGTCGTAGACCGCGAGGGGTACGGGGTACGGGTGGCCGTCTTTGCCGCCGTGGGCGAGCGAAAAACGCGCAGGATCCGAGAAACGGTAGGGGGCGCCATGGATGACCTCCGCCACCATTGCGAGCGCCTCGACGGTGCGCGCGCCGACACCCGGCACGAGCAGGAGCTCCTCGAAATCCTGCGGGCCACGGTCGGCGGCCGCGGTGAGGCTCTGGTGGAGGCGCCGCAGCACGATGTCGGAGGCTTTCACGTCGTGGTGCGCGGGCAACGCGAGGTGCGGGAGGAGCGGCTGGACGGGAGCGGGTTCGATCTTCGGGCTTCGCAGCTTGGCGACGGCGCTGACGAGCCAATCCGGGCCACGCTGCACGAGCGCGACTTGCGAGCTGCGAGACCCTGCGGCGCGACGGTCCGCCAAATTGACGATGGCACTCGGCGCGGGCTTGCCGTCGATGGCTGCGTGCGGCCCGTCGACGAAGCTTTGCACGTGCTCAGAAAGCCAGTGGTAGCGGCGCGCCTCACGACGCGACGTGTCCATGCCTTGCTGCACCACCGTCCACGCGCCCGACGCCGACAGCACGAAACCATGAAGGTAGAGCTCGAAGCCGTCCTGGACCGCCGCGCTGTCGACCTTGGCGACGAGGCGGCTCACGGTGCCGAGGCCGGCGCCGTCGAGGCCCGTCACTTCGCCGACACGGAGGAGCTCAGCGGGCGTTTTGCGGGAGTGACGGCCACGCCCGCCGCACACGTAGAGGCCAAGCTCCTTTTCGACGGGAGCAAGCCCGCGTTTGAGCGCGCCGAGCACGGAAGTCGTGATGCCCGACGAATGCCAATCCATGCCCATGACGGCGCCGAACGACTGAAACCAAAAGGGATGGGAGAGGCGGCGGAGCACCTCGTCGCGTCCGTATTCGTGGGCGATGGCTTCCACGATCACGCGACCGAGGCGTGACATGCGCTGCGCGAGCCAAGCCGGGACGCGGCCGCCGTGCAGCGGCAGGTCCGCGGTGCCGCTCCTGCGAGTCACGCCCCGAGGATAACTCGTTCGAGGCGTTTTTGCAGACGCTCCTCGCCCCGGGCGCGGAGGCGCGCTCGGCGGTAGCCTACGCCTGATGGTGCCGCTCTCCATCCTCGACCTGGCGCCGATCACCCGTGGCAGCACCGCGGGCGAGGCGCTCCGCCGCTCACTCGAGCTCGCGCAGCACGCCGAGCGCTGGGGCTACGAGCGCTTTTGGATGGCCGAGCACCACAACATGGCGGGCATCGCGAGCGCGGCCACGGCGGTCGCGCTCGGGTTCGTCGCGCAAGGCACCCAGCGTATTCGCGTGGGCGCCGGCGGCATCATGCTGCCGAACCACGCGCCGCTGGTCGTCGCCGAGCAGTTCGGCACGCTCGCCGCGCTCTATCCCGACCGCATCGATCTCGGCCTCGGGCGCGCGCCCGGCACGGATCAGCTCACGCTGCGGGCTCTCCGGCGCCACCGCGACAACGCCGATGATTTCCCGGAGAGCGTCCTCGAGCTCATCCGCTTCCTCGAGCCCGCGGAGGAGACTCAAGCCATTGTGGCCGTGCCCGGCGCCGGAAGCCGCGTCCCGGTGTGGCTCCTGGGCTCGAGCCTTTACAGCGCGCAGCTCGCCGCGGCGCTCGGCCTACCGTTCGCTTTCGCGGCGCACTTCGCGCCGCAGCTCCTGCACGAGGCGCTCCACATCTACCGCGAGCAGTTCCGTCCTTCCGAACGCCACGACCAGCCGCACGCGATGGCGTGCATCCCGGTCTACGCTGCCGATACGGACGCCGAGGCGCGGCGGCTCTTCACGTCGATGGAGCAGGCCTTTTTGGCCATGCGTACGGGCCGCCCGGGGCAGCTGCCACCCCCGCTCGACGAGGCCGAGCGCGCCGCGTTCGAGCCCGCGGTGAATGAGGGTCTCGCGCAGCTCTTGCGTTACGCCGTCGTGGGCGCGCCCGATACGGTGCGCGCGGGCGTCGATGAGTTCGTGAGCGCAACGAACGTGGACGAGCTCATGGTGACGGCGATGATCTTCGACCAGGCTGCGCGGCTGCGGTCTTTTGAGATCGTTGCGGAGGTGTATGGTCGGGCGAACGAGCGAGGGCGGGATGGATCTCGTAGCGTTGGCGTTGGAGTGGGAGGGGGTTGACGGAGGGCCTTAAAGCTCTATTTGTTCTTGGCCTTCCGGAGGCGCTCGAGCGCGTCAACGTCCGCCAAGTCCTGTGGGCTGGCTGATGCCCGCTTGTTGCGCATCACTCGGTGAGGCCCATGAGCGGGGCGCCGAAACCGATCAGCCCCTGCATCACCCGTGGCGCATTCTCGTTGCTCGCTTCGACCCAGACGTCGAGGTCTTTGGTTGCGCGTGGCCTGCCGTGCACGCCAACGGCGTAGGCTCCGACGACCATGAAGCGGGCGCTAGCGTCCGAGAACGCGCGCAATAGATCGAGAAAGTCGGGGCTCATACGGCTCGGTCGGGTTGGCGAGCTCGTGGAGCTCGAGGCTCAGACGCCAAACGAACTCGGCACGCTCGTCCACCGGGATGCGGTCCCAGTACAGCGCGTCGGCATCAGCCTGCGCTTCGGGCTCGTCTTCCCGATAGATGCGAACTTCGGCGCGGGCTCGGGCTTGTCGGTGTGTCCGAGGTGCGCCTGCGTCATCACCTGATGTTCGCGCTCGCTCAGATCCGTGCGCGGCGGACGTGTGGGCGGGGAGTTTTCGACGGCGACGACGAAACGCCGTCCGTCGGTGTCGAAGTCGTCGAGCAACGACCAGCGCGAGGCGACGAGCGGCCGGCCCGCACGGCAACGCTTTTCAGCCTGGGCCGCCAGGCGAGCTGCGGCGGGGGAGATCCGGTTGACGGACGCAACAAACCGATCGCGTGCGTCGGGGAGCTCGCCGTCTTGCTCCTCGTTCCGCTGTGCGCCGGGGGCGGCCGCCTCGCGGCGCCGCTCATCTGGGTCAACGTGATCCTGTTCGTGTGGAGCTTCGCGCAGCTCGCAGCCCTGCACTCGGACTGGATTGGTTGGCACCTGCTCGACATGACCGCGGCGGCGTTGAGCATCGCGCTCGCCTTTCACTTCTGTCTGCGCTTCCTCGGGCGCTCGCGCCAGCTCTATCGCGCCCTGCGCGCTGCCTACGCCTATCAGGTGCTGTCGGCAGCGGCGACAGCTGCCGGCCTCGTCTGGCCACCGGCGCAGGCGCTCGCGTTTTCCAGGATGTGGAGTTGGGCGTGGCTGGCGGGACTGTTCCCGGCCACTACCGGCGTCACGATCATGTTGATCCAACACGCCCGCCAGACGGAGAACCGCGACGAGCGGAAGCGTGCTCGCCTGTTGCTGGTCGCCGTCGCGGTCAGCGCGCCACTCGCGTCGACAGAACGGCAGCTTGCGCATTGTCCGGCGTTCCGACAGGCCGCCCGCTTCGCACCGCTTCGTGGTGCGCTCGACCGGCTCGTCTTCGCCCTCACGCCAGGCTGTCGTTGCGCTGCTCCGGACTCAGCGTTTAGGTGCGCCAGGAACTGGCGTTCAGGTGCGTCCGGAATACGCAAGATTAACTACCTCGTCACGTTCGCGGGCGTCGTTTCGTGTCTCTTCGTGTCGCGTCAGGGGGGGAGGTCCGATGCTCGTTCCTGCAGGAAAGATGCTGGACGCGCGGCTCTGCCGCGGTTTCGCGGAAGGCGCCATCAAATCCTGCCGCCCCGACCATCCTCACGTGAGTGCGCGCCCTGCGCCCAATGCGCCGCACCACGAAGGCCCCCTGATGCAGCAAAGCCGCCGCGAGCCTTTCGCTCGCGGCGGCCGATGCTGCCCGACCACGCCGTCAGTTCTTCGTCGCGGTGACCGAGCTACTGATCCAGAGCTGGTAGTCGGCTCCGTCGCCGTTGAGCCGCATGTGCTCCATGGTGCCGGCGACGTCGGTCGCCGAGTCGTAGGGGACCGGCAGACTCTTGTCGACCCAGGCGGTCTGCACGCACGCGCCGAGCTTGCAGCTCGGGAGCTCCGTCGTGCAAGCGCTGTCGTCCGAGCAGGAACGAATCTGATCGTTCGAGCTGTAGCAGAGCCCGTCGACCGACGGGTGGTTCCCGCCTTCGCGATACACCACGCTCGCTCGATCTTCAGTGTTCGGCAGCGCCGGAATCGGGTCGATCGGGCTTGCGTGCGAGATCGTTCCGCGGAGCGCCACGTCGTTCGAGGTCGCCTGCCAACCCTCGCGTCCAATGAACTCGTCCGGATCGAAGAACGACGTGCCGGCAGCTTGGTACGCGCTCATCAGCGCGCCGAGGCCGCCTCCAGCGGCGGCCCCGAGCACGGCGATGCCCGCACCACCCACTGCCCCGGCGGCTGCAGCCACCGTCGCGACGGCGGCCGTGATGACCATGGCCGCACCGACGTCGTCGTCTTCGCCCACTTGGACCAGGAAGCCGGCCGGCTCTTTGTCCGTCAGATCGCTGCGCACTGCCGGGAACTTCTTCTCCGGGAATTGGCTATCGCCCGCGTTGATGTCGGTGGTGAAGACGTCGGCGCTGGCCTCGAGATCTCCGACGGAGAGCTGCGACAGCGACACACCTCCGAATTTCACCACGAGCTCGTCGTTGCCCATGGCGTCCCAGCCGGTCTCGTTGTTGCAGTACACCTTGCTCAGCCGCGTCTGGATGAACTTCGGATCGTCGGTGCCGACGAAGACTTGGAGGGGAGTGCTGTCAACACTCGACGTGAGCCTCGAAGGGAACTCGAACGGCGTCTCCTCGCACTCGAAGTTCGGGTCTCCACTCTCGTCCTTCAACGCCCGGCACTCCGTGAGCGAGCGTGGCGGCGTCTTGAAAACTCCGCCTACGCCTGCCCCGCACGTCGGCATGTTCAGGATCGAGCACGCACCGGCGGTCGCATCGACCAGCGGCTTGCAGTTGTCTTTCCCGCAAGCGTGAATCGTTCGGCCCTTCGCGGCGAGATCCTCGATGTCGAAGGGAACTTTCTCGTTGCGCGGGATGTAGCTGCCGTTGAAGTTGACGACTTGGATGTTGTAAAACTCGTTCACCTTGCCGTCGGGCACGTCGATGTGCAGCGAGATCTCCTCGACGAACTTCTCGTTCGGTCGGAGAGTGCGGTCGTAAGGATCCCCGAGGCACGGGGGCGAGGGGCACGTGGCGACGGGCGGACCGTTCGGTACGCC
>Ga0164241_10004196_pt1 | contig 14061 bp, 14 predicted proteins | sample OricomyardsoilBY_FD_108780 | JGI IMG/M metagenome (GOLD analysis project Ga0164241, IMG submission 108780) | Backyard soil microbial communities from Emeryville, California, USA - Original compost - Back yard soil (BY) | ecosystem: Environmental > Terrestrial > Soil > Unclassified | place: USA...
CGATCAATTCAAACAACGGCTTGTCCTGCGCGGCGTAGTGATCAATTATCAGCCCCTTTTTGGAAAGCTTTCCGAGCAGGTCAACAATGGCCTTGCTCTCTAGATGCAGGTCGGAAATTTTCGCGCGCCGTGTCGGGCCGTCCTTCCTGCGCTCAATTTCCGTGTCACCGCCGAACAGATCGCTGTTGGCCGATTTGAAATCTTCCAACTCCTCGCCCGTCAAAAAATAATGAACCGTTTCGTCATTGCCGGAACGAACCTTCACCATGGATTGCGGCAAGGCGCCGTCGGCGGCGCGTTTCTCGACGTAGTTGGCAAAGTCGCCGCCCAGCCGCTTGATGTAGGTCGCGTGCTTGTCCAGCGATTCGAGCAGGGCGAGAATTTCCTCTAACTGCTTCGGCGTGAACTCGCGGCCGTCGGCGAGATTTTTCAACTTCACTTCCTCGACGCCGTTCTGCAAAAGAATGCGGTTCAACTGCACGTCGTCATCAATGTAATCCGTCTTCTTTTTGCGCGTGATGCTGTAAAGCGGCGGCTGCGCGATATACACAAAACCCTGCTTCACGAGCTGCGGCATCTGCCGGTAGAAAAATGTCAGCAACAACGTGCGGATGTGTGAGCCGTCCACGTCGGCATCCGTCATGATGATGATCTTGTGATAGCGCAGCTTCTCAATGTTGAACGCGCCTTCACCTTCGCCGTCGCCGATGCCCGTGCCGACGGCGGTGATCATCGTGCGGATTTCGTTATTCTGCAAAACTTTGTCCAGCCGCGCCTTCTCGACATTGATCAATTTGCCGCGAATCGGGAGAATGGCTTGAAATTTCCGGTCACGTCCTTGTTTGGCCGAGCCGCCGGCGGAATCACCTTCCACAATATACAATTCAGTATTCGCCGGATCGCGGTCAGAACAATCCGCCAGCTTGCCCGGCAGACCGCCGCCGGTCATCGCGCTTTTGCGGACGGCTTCCCGCGCCTTGCGCGCGGCCTCGCGGGCGCGGGCGGCGGTCAAACCTTTGTCCACGATGCGTTTTGCGACCGGCGGATTCGCGTCAAAATAAGCCATCAACCCTTCGTAAGTCACCGAGCCGGTGATGCGCTCGACTTCCGGCGAGAGCAATTTCACCTTCGTCTGCGATTCAAATTTCGGATCGCTGTGCTTCACCGAAATCACCGCCGTCAAACCTTCGCGCACGTCGTCGCCGGTGATCTGCGGGTCTTTTTCCTTCAGCAATTCGTTCGACTTCGCGTATTGATTGATCGCCCGCGTCACCGCGCTGCGGAAACCGGAGAGATGCGTGCCGCCGTCGGGATTGTGAATCGTGTTCGTGTAACAAAGGATCTGTTCATTGTAACTGTCGTTGTATTGCAGCACGACCTCGACATGAACCTCGATTTCCTTGTCGTCCAATTTTTCCTTCGTCTCCTTGCGGAACGCGATCGGCTTCGGGTGCAGCGGCTCTTTGCTTTTATTGAGTTGTTTGACGAATTCCTCGACGCCGTTTTTGTAGTAAAAAGTTTCCGGCTCGACCGTCGTGTTGCGCTCGTCGTTGAAAACAATTTCCAGGCCCGAATTCAAAAACGCGAGTTCGCGCAGTCGTTGCGCGATGATGTTCGTCTTGAACTCCACCGTTTCCCGGAAAATTTCCGGATCGGGCATGAACGTGATAAGCGTGCCGGTTTTCTTGGATTTGCCGATGACTTCAAGTTTCTTGGTCGTTTTACCGCGCTCAAATTCCATGTGATACACCTGCTCGTTGCGCGAAACTTCCACCTCGAACCATTCCGAAACCGCGTTCACGCATTTTGCGCCGACGCCGTGCGTGCCACCGGAAAATTTGTAGCCGCCCTGGCCATATTTTCCACCCGAATGCAACGTGGTCAAAACCAGTTCCACGCCGGGCAGACCGCTGTCCTTGTTGATGTCCACCGGAATGCCGCGCCCGTCGTCACGGATGGAAATCGAGCCATCCACATGGATCGTCACCTCGATGCGCGAGCAGTGACCGGCGAGATGTTCATCCACGGAATTGTCCAAAACCTCGCTCACGCAATGATGCAGCGCGCGCTCGTCCGTGCCGCCGATATACATGCCGGGTTTCTTGCGGACGGCTTCGAGGCCTTTGAGCTGCGACAGTTTTGACGCGTCGTAATTTTCCGAAATTGCTCCCGATTTTTCTTCAACCAAATCAGTTTCTTGTGCCATAAAAATTGTGCCCCGCCGCCGCCAAATTTCGCTTTCACGGAAGGCAGAACAGGATAGAAAATTTCGCGCTTCGTCACAACGCTAATCTGCGAAAAAATCGGTCGAAAAACACTGTTAGTTGCGGCCTTTTTCGCCTGCCAAACAGGCGGCTTGCGGTGAGAAATTTGTGGAAACATGCGGAAAAAATTTGAATCGTTTGCACAAAGCCGTTAATTTTTCAACATGAGCGCAGCCGTCCAATTTTTGACAAACGAAAAAGGTAAAAAAACCGCCGTCGTTTTGCCGATTGAAGATTACGAAAAACTTCAGGAAGATTTGGATGACTTGGCGGTGATCGCCGAACGTCGCGACGAAGAAACCATTCCTCACGCAGAATTCAAAAAGAGTCTGAAACGAGATGCCCTTTCGCATTGAATGGAAAAAATCCACGCGCAAAGATTTGCGGAAACTGCCGTCCGGTGCGATGAACAAAATCATCGCCGAAGTCGAAGACTTGGCTGAAAATCCATTCCCACACGGCGTCGAAAAATTAGGCGGCTCGGAACACGCCTACCGCATTCGCATCGGCGATTACCGCGTGATATTTGAAGTCGTCAAAGAATTAAACCTCGTCGAAATTCAGCGCGTGCGCCATCGCAAAGATGTCTATCGGTTTTGAATCCGCCATTTTCGCGCCCAATCATCCGCCATAGCCGGCAAGCGTATTTTTCTCCGGCTGACAAATTTGTTTTCGCCGGCAATTCCTCACTCACCCGTTTTTGGGAGCAGTTCCAACTGGATTTTTCACCGCAAAACTTTATCTTGGCCGGATGTCTTTGACACAAAATTTTTTGCCGCATCCCGACCAATTTGTCCGCCGCCACATCGGACCAAATCCTACCGAAGCCGCCGAAATGCTCGCCCGGCTCGGTTTCAAAAACGTGGACGAACTCGTGGACGCCGCCGTGCCCAAAAACATCCGGCTCGAAAAAAATTTGAATCTGCCCGCCGCGAAAAGTGAATTTGACGCGCTCGCCGAACTCAAAAAAATCGCTGCCGAAAATAAAGTCTTCCGCTCCTTCATCGGACAAGGTTATTACGACACCATTACGCCGCCCGTCATTCAGCGCAACGTCCTCGAAAATCCCGGCTGGTTCACGCAATACACGCCCTATCAAGCCGAAATTTCCCAAGGCCGCCTCGAAGCGCTGCTGAATTTTCAAACGATGGTCGCCGAACTCACCGCGCTCGACATCGCCAACGCGTCCGTCCTCGACGAAGCCACCGCCGCCGCCGAAGCCATGACCATGTCGCATCGCCTCAAAGACGGTCGCAACGCCTTTTTCATTTCCGAAGCCGCGCATCCGCAAACCATCGAAGTCGTCCGCAACCGCGCGCAAGCGTTGGGAATCGAAGTCATCGTCGGCAACCACGAAACCTTTGAATTCACCAACCAAGTTTTCGGCGCGCTCGTGCAATATCCCGACACCTTCGGCGCGATTCACGATTTCTCCGGCTTTGCGGAAAAAGTTCACGCGGCGGGCGCGTTGCTCACTGTCGCCACGGATTTGCTCGCGTTGACTTTGATTAAACCGCCCGGCGAATTTGGCGCGGACATCGCCGTCGGCAGCGCACAACGCTTCGGCGTGCCGCTCGGTTACGGCGGCCCGCACGCCGGATTTTTCGCCACGCGCGACGAATTCAAACGTCAGATGCCCGGACGCCTCGTCGGCGTCTCCAAAGATTCGCGCGGCAAACCCGCGTTGCGCCTCGCGCTCGGCACGCGCGAACAACATATCCGCCGCGAAAAGGCCACGAGCAACATTTGCACCGCGCAAGCCCTGCTCGCAAACATGGCGTCGCTCTACGCCGTTTATCACGGGCCGGAAGGTTTGAAGAAAATCGCGGAGCGTGTTCATCAATTAACGGCACGCCTTGTTGCAGGTCTTGAAAATCTAAACTTTTTCCCAGTCAACAAGACGTTCTTCGACACGCTCACAATTCCGGTCAAAAACGCAGCGGAATTCGTTAAGAGTGGAGAGAAATGCAACTTTAACTTTCGACCGGTAAACGATAATCAAATTAGTATCTCTCTTGATGAAGTGACCTCTGTGGAGGACGTGGAACGGATTATCTTAATCTTTTGTCACAATCCTTCTACCGAACTCGATCAAGACAAAAGCACACCGAAATCAGATTACAGTTCGTGCATTCCGGTTCCTCGCACCAGCAAATTTCTGACTCACAAAGTTTTCAATTCCTACCACAGCGAAACCGAAATGCTTCGCTACATCAAGCGGCTCGAATCGCGCGATTTGTCGCTCACCGCTTCGATGATTCCGCTCGGCTCCTGCACGATGAAATTGAACGCCGCCGCCGAAATGTTTCCCGTCTCGTGGCCGGAATTTGCCAAAATCCATCCCTTCGCGCCGCTCAACCAAACGCGCGGCTACCAAAAACTGTTTGAGCAACTCGAAAACTGGCTCGCGGAAATCACCGGCTTCGCGGGAATTTCGTTGCAGCCCAACGCCGGTTCGCAAGGCGAATACGCCGGACTCCTCGTCATCCGCGCCTATCACGCCGCGCGCGGCGAAGCGCATCGCAACGTCTGCCTCATTCCCACTTCCGCGCACGGCACAAATCCCGCGAGCGCGGCGATGGCCGGAATGAAAATCGTCGCCGTCACCTGCGACGACAAAGGCAACATTGACGTTTCCGATTTGCGAACGAAAGCCGAGTCACACAAAAACGATTTATCGTGTCTCATGGTGACGTATCCCAGCACGCACGGCGTTTTTGAAGAAACGATTCGCGAGATTTGCGAAATCATTCACGCGAACGGCGGACAAGTTTATATGGACGGCGCAAACATGAACGCGCAAGTCGGCCTCACGTCGCCCGGTTTCATCGGCGCGGACGTTTGCCATCTCAACCTGCACAAAACTTTTTGCATTCCGCACGGCGGCGGCGGGCCGGGCGTCGGACCGATTGGCGTGGCGGAACATCTGGTTCAATTTCTTCCGGGACATTCCGTTGTGTCTTCGGAATCCAAAATTCAAAATTCAAAACTAAAAATTGGTGCGATCAGCGCCGCGCCGTGGGGCAGCGCGAGCATCCTGCCGATTTCGTGGATGTATATCGCCATGATGGGCGCGGACGGCCTGACCGAAGCGACGAAATTCGCCATCCTCAACGCCAACTATATTTCCAAGCGGCTTGAAAATTATTTCCCGACGCTCTACAAAAATCACGGCCTCGTCGCGCACGAATGTATTCTCGATTTGCGCGCCTTCCACAAAACCACTGCCGAAGACGTCGCAAAGCGTTTAATGGATTACGGCTTTCACGCGCCGACACTTTCATTTCCGGTTGCCGGCACGCTCATGGTCGAGCCGACCGAAAGCGAATCCAAATACGAATTGGATCGTTTCTGCGACGCGATGGTTTCCATCCACGCCGAAATGACGGCGATTGAAAACGGCACGGTGGACGCGAAAAACAATCTGCTCAAAAACGCCCCGCATACCGCTGACCAAATCGTCGTCGAAAATTGGAATCGCCCCTACACGCGCGAACAAGCCGTGTTTCCCGCGAAAGATTTGCACGAATACAAATTCTGGCCGCACGTCAGCCGCGTGGACAACGTCTTCGGCGACCGCAATCCGGTTTGCTCGTGCATCGGGATGGAAAATTATACGGAATAACTGCCGCCATATTTCCACTCGTCTTGCCGGATGGGCAATGTTAAAGTCGCAGCGTGATCGCACTGGTTGAAAAAAGAAAACGCGAATTGGCCGAACTTTGCCAAAAATTCAAGGTCGAACGCCTTGATTTGTTTGGCTCCGCCGCCAGCGGCAATTTCACCCCTGAAACCAGCGACTTGGATTTCCTGGTTCGTTTCGCCGACCGTGAACCCACCGGCGAATATGCCGACCGTTATCTGGATTTGGCCGAGGCGATTGAGCAGCTTTTTCAACGTCCCGTGGATTTGGTGACTGAACAATCCGTTCGCAATCCCTATTTTCGCCGCGTGGTGGATGCTTCCCGCGAACCTGTTTATGAACGACAAGACACGCAAGCTGCTGTTTGACGTGCTCGATTCCGGCCACGCCATCCGCGAATGGCGCGCCGGACGTTCCTTTGATGAATACTTTTCCGACCGTAAATTTCGTCGCGCCGTTGAACGCGAATTTGAAATCATTGGCGAAGCTCTGAACCGGTTGAGCGAAGAAGACGCAGACACCGCCGGACAAATTCCCGAACTCCCGCGCATCGTCGCCTTTCGCAACCGCATCATCCACGGCTACGATTCCGTGGACGACGCCACCGTGTGGGGCGTGATTGACCAACACCTTCCGCTCCTCGTAGCCCAAGCCGAAAACTTGTTGAAAGCGAGTTAAAGACGATATGAAATTTGGATAAAGCCGTGAAAATCGTCAAAAGTAGGCAGAGTTCATTGGTTCAATTCAGAGATTTCTGGCAGGCAGCGCTTGCTTATCAGTCGGAAAGATATTTGCCGCTGTGGTCTGCTTTTCCTGAAACGATCATCCTTGACGAAATCAGCGAGTCCCGCCACTTCTCCGGTTTCGTTTCAGAAAATGTTTTGGCCGGATTTTTCTCCGTCACCCACGCCGATCCTTTCATTTGGGGCGACGAAGAACGGGGCGATGCGATTTACATCCATCGCATGTGCGTCAATCCGAAATTCAAAGGCCATAACTTCGCGGCCAAAGTGCTGGCGTGGGCTTGCGGCTATGCCGCCGCGAGGAAATGCCGGTTTGTCCGGATGGACACTTGGGCAAAAACCCGGAGCTTGGTGGATTATTACGTCCGGTGCGGCTTCAATTATATCGGCGATAAAAAGTTATCCGACACTTCCGGTCTGCCACCACACTACCGCGACCAGGAACTTGCATTGTTCCAAAACGAGATTTGAAGCTCACTATAGCAATTTAAGAAAAACTATGGCCGTCTTATCCGGCAGTCACGAAGTGACGGCTTGATAATAGCCCGCCGTTTCAACGGCGGGTTCCCGGCGTCAAAACGGCCAAGTCCCGTAGGGACGGCAGAAAAATTCCCCCGCTTTCTGCCGCCCCTGCGGGGCTGGGTCCGTTGGGATTTTTATCCCGCGGTTGAAACCGCGGGCTATTTTCATTCGTCCCTTCGGGACGAAAAAAAGGATTCAATGCGCCAGTTGGTGGAAAGCTTTTTCAGCAATAACGACTACGGTTTTATTTAATTTGCTCTAAAAGCGCAACTTCCGCGCCGGTGAAATCCATGTTCATCAGTAACCAGCCGTGACTGCTTTTGAACCACGCTTGACCTCAATCAATGGATTCGCTAGTCGTTATCTCACCGCATGTCTAACTGGATTCAAATCGCAAGATTGGCGCTGGGAATTTGCCTGTTTGCCGGACTCGAAAGAAATCTCCTCGGCGTGGACTGGGTGCGCGCCGGAGTGAACAGCAACCAACCCATGTGGGGCATCCGGGGCGGACTGTTGTGGGCGATTCCGCCCGGAGACTTTTTGCCGCCGGGCGACCCGCGCGGGTTGATTCGCATCGGCTATCCCGCTGCCACCAACGGCGATTATCAACTCGTCAATTTCATCGCCATCGAGCCGATTGTGAACGGCCAGCGCGGATTCAGCGAACTGGAGCCAAGTCAATTAGACCACTGCCGCGGCAAACGGCTTTGGGCCATTGGCGGCACAAATGAAAGTCCGGGACAACCGCCGGATGAACTGGTCGCAGGCAGACTTTCCCATCCCGCGCCCGGAGTGGAACAGCTTGATGTGGACATTGGCGTGGAACCGTTTGAAAACGGCGCGCGCGTCAGCCTGACCATTTCGCAGCGAAGCGATGCGCCGGATGAAATCCGCCTGACAGTGCATAAAGCCCCCGGCAGCGCCGACCTGCAATACTGCGTGCTGACCGCCACGATGGGAAACGAGGAACGGCTCCGGCAACTCTGGCTGCGGGGACACTTCTGGCAACAGCATAAAATCGTCAACAGCCGACAACTTTATCCTGATTACCAAGGCGATGGTTTTGCGCCGCATCAGTATTATCCATTGAAACGCCTGAAACGCCTGCCCAACGGAGACGTGCTGGTCTGCGCCACCACCGATGAAGACGATCCGGCGTCGGTCTTCCCGTTTCCCGGCACGCAAAACTGGCATTTTCGCGGCCCCAAAGTCACCCAGTATTGGAAACAAGCGAACGACTGCGTCCGAAAAGATTTACAATGCGTCGTGAACGGCCGTTACACCTATTGGCAATCACAAACGCCGGTTCCCGGCGGCATCGCGTTTGAAAACTTTGAACTGCAAGAGCGGTTTTACGAAAATCAGGAATTCATTTTCGGCATCACACGGAAGTCACCGGAACAACTAACAGCTAAATAAAATTGAGCATTTCACTGCGATGTCCTCTGGTGCGAAGACACGTCTTCAGCAACCGCGATCCGATTTGCTCGTGCGGGATGAAGAATTATTCTTAACCGCAGAGACGCAGAAGCGCGGAGTTAAACAGTTTTTATCGCGTGCGGAACAAATGCGCTGTTTCCTGTAATAATACTTCTGCGCGATTCGCGAATGCCGATGGCAACAGGTTTGTTTTGAACCATCCAAACGCCGAATTGTGGAAGATGACCGTCGTAGCGAGGGCTTTCGACAAATGCCTGATAAACTTTGGCCTCGTCTGCGTAATCGCCATTGCGTGTTTCCATCAAATTTCCGTCACGATAAATTTCAACATTATGCCCTTCGTGGCCAAATAACGGTTTGCTTACGAAAGTTAAACCAAGTCGTTCAGGCGAATTGTGGCACGCGAGAATTGAAGGATGGTCGGGAAACATTTCTGCCAACACGCACAAAACACCTTTGCTACCGAGAATGAGTCTCCACAACGGTTCAATGAACGCGCAGTTGGATTCGGGAATTTGTTTCGCAAACGGTTCGCGCAACATCCATGCCCACGGATAAATTTTGAAGCAGTGCGTGATCGGTGTTCCATCGTGATCTACAAATTTTTTTAGACGTGAGTTCCAACCAACCCGATGCAATGCCATCATCGTCGCTTGAATTCCGGCACGACGAATAAGTTGAGTCATGTAACGAACGCTGCCTTCGACTTCGGAATGTCGCGGACGCCAAGCGCAATGAATTTGCCGGATGCCGGATTCTTGCCATGCTTGAACCAAGCTTTCTTCCAATTGATTGAATTGAGTTTGCTCCGGCATCACATCGGCCAGCCAGTGTTTTTGAATGACAGCAGTTTCGACAAGAGAAAGAGCAGTCTCGGAATTGTATTCCAACAACTTTGGATTTCCCTGTGTATCGAACAAGAAGTCGAATCTTCCGTGCAGCGACCATTCGCGTCGTTCCCAAGATGCTTTCACCAATTCCGCTTCGTGCGGTTGAATGCCGAGCAAAGACCAAAGTTTTTTTTGAACGACGTGTTGGGCCACATCATGCAAAAGCTTGGCAACTTCACCGGCGGCATCGCACAATTTTTTGACTTCGGCAGGCTCTAAATAATAAACAGATTCCTCATTCCAGCCTTCTTCGCCGCCATCGGAATGCCAAACTAATCCCTTTTTTTCAACGCGCGTTTTCCAGTCTGTGCGAGTGGGAATCGTCAGCCGTTTCATGATCCTTCGGAGCGACGAATCGCCGTGCCGAATCCTTGTTGCTCCACAGTGTTCCAAAATTGTCGCGAGAGATTAGGATCAGCTTTGCGCCACTCTTGATTGACTCGATCAATTTCGCTGGATGCAGGGACAGATTTCAAAACTGTTCGTTGGTCTGGCGTCGGATGCCAAGAGCCATCCCAAAAATAACCACGATCTTCACGATACTCATTCCACGGAGTTGGAAACCATTTTTGCGATGCTGCGTGATAATACCCGACACCCATCACATGATGATTATTGGCATATTCAACTCCTTGACTGACAATCGTCATCGTCGCGAGTTTGCGCTGACGCACGATGTTGCTAATTATTACAGCTCCGACAATCGCAACGAAAGCGATTACAAAGATGATTGGAAAGATGTTTTCCATATTTCTATTCTTACAAATTCATGGCGCTTGAAAAACAAATTTGCTTTTCATTTCTCTGCGCCTTTGCGTCTCTGCGTTTCAAAATTCTTCGCATTGAATTGAATCCGTGTCCATCAGTGTTCATCCGTGGTTAATTCAACTTGCATAACCGCCAATTCCACACACGGCTCGTCGGCGCGTGAATCATTGCCCGGCTTTGAGCCGTTTCTTCTCCCGGCTCTCGACTCTCTTGATGCTTTCAGCCGCAGGCAGATTCTCCGGCATCGTGCCGCCGAGTTCGTGGATAGTCTTGCGAACTTTGCGGCCCACTTCGTTGTGAATCCGGTTGGCGTGGTCTTTGTGCCGCACGTTTTCGCGCCGGAGTTTTTCCTCGGTCTGCGTGGCGCGGAAAAGATTCGCCGCCAGTTCCGTGCTGCCCATGTGGTCGAGAATGTTTTGTTTGGGCTTGAGCCGTTTGCGTTCGCGAAGGTCGCGCATGCCCAGTCCGCCATAAAGCCCGCGATAGCCGTGGTCCATGAAGATGGCGTAGTCCAACGGGTCAACCACGCCGGATTGTTTGGCGACGCCCGCGAGATTTTTATTGTGCTTCTTCATCTCGGCGCCGAGGAGCAGGCGCAGCTTGTCTTCCTTCAACGCCTCGTCGTCGGCCATTTCCTGCCGTCGTGTTTGCACGGCGAAGTAAGTTTGTCCCAGCGCGACGAGCGGTTTGCTTGGGTCGGCGTTCTGAATCACGAGGTAACAGGCGTAGCGGGAGAGCGCCCAATCCTCGACCGCGCGTTGCGCGCCTGAACCGATGCTGACCATTTCGTTGAAATCAACGAAATGGTCGAAAATTTTGTGGCCACTTTGTTCGCAGGCTTCGCGCGCCTTGTTGATGACCGCGATGAAATTGCGGAAGTCGGTGTATTCGAGCACCCGCGCCAGCTCACGCGCCGACCAGAATTCGTGGCCTTGAGCGTTGACGCGCTTGACTCGCTCGAAGGTATTGCCGCCGGCTGGTGTTGGAGGTTGGCTGCTCATGGATTTGATTTACAATAGCCAGCGAACAAAACGAAGGAAGAATTGTTCACACCCTATTTTGAGGAATTGAATCCGTGTTCATCCCGCCTTCACTTCGTTTCGTCGCGGCGAGCCGTGGTTAATTCAGCTTTGATTGCCGCCAATTCCGCACGCGGCTCATCTTCAACATGTTCCATCCGGTCGGCGCGGCGATACCAACAGCGGCTGTTGGCCGAGTCGCCTTCGATTTTGTGCAGCACGGCGTGAATCCACGCGGCGGTGGCATCGTCTTCGTATTGCTGGACGAGTTGATGTGCGGCGTCCCATTCGCCGGCCAAAGCCAGTTCAGTCGCCCGGAGCAAATCATCGTTTTTCATCGTGGTGTTTTTACAGAAGCAAACGAAGGAAACGAAGTGAAATCTGCCTTCGTTATCTTCTGTTCAAATTCGGCCTGACAAAAATTATCTGTGTTTCATCCGTAAAAATCTGTGGCTGAAAATTTGTCAGCCGATTTCAATTCCCACCGGACAATGGTCGCTGCCCGTTACTTTCGGCAAAATGAACGCCTTTTTCAATCGCGGGCGCAGCGAACGCGAAAGCAAAAAGTAATCAATGCGCCAGCCGACGTTGCGCGAGCGCGCGCCGTTCATCACGCTCCACCACGTGTAATGTCCCCCGCCCTTTTCAAATTCGCGGAACGTGTCCACAAAACCGGCGTTCACAAAATTCGTGAAACCGTTGCGCTCCTCAATCGTGAAACCGTGATTGCGGACGTTCGCTTTTGGATTCGCCAAATCAATTTCCTCATGCGCCACGTTCAGGTCGCCGCAAAAAATCACCGGCTTTTGCTTTTCCAGATTTTTCAGGTAGGCTAGAAAATCCGCGTCCCATTTTTGCCGGTAAGCGAGCCGCGACAAATCGCGTTTGGAATTCGGCACATAGACGTTCACGAGAAAAAAATCCGCGTATTCGGCGGTCAGCACGCGGCCTTCGTTGTCGTGTTCGGCGACGCCGAGGTGCGGCTCGACTTTCAGCGGACGTTCCTTGGTGAAGATGGCCGTGCCGGAATAACCTTTCTTCTGCGCGCAGTTCCAATACGTCGTGTAATGCGCGGGCCAGAGCTGCTCCACGTCGTCCGGTATGCATTTGGTTTCTTGCAAACACAAAACATCCGGCTTTTCTGCGGCGAGAAATTCGAGAAAATTTTTCTTCAGCACGGCGCGCAGGCCGTTGACGTTCCAGGAAATCAGTTTCACGGCGGAAAGGATAAACCACGGAGAGGCGCAGATAAACCCGGATGTTCAGCGCGTGCATTTTTCTCAGGTTTTGCAAATTCACCCGATTTTCTGAAACCGGACGCGTTTTACATCTTTGCAAGATGGAAGATGGTGCGCGGTGGAGGGTTTGAACCTCCGACCCCTACCGTGTCAAGGTAATGCTCTACCACTGAGCTAACCGCGCAACAGTTGCCGATGATTTTACCGGGTTTGACGTTTAAGCGTTGTGCCAAACATTAAAACCGACGAAGTCTGCCGTTCTGGATCACAAGGCGTCAGCGGGCGGGAGATTAAATGGTCGCCTTCTTCGTGGCAAGATTTTTTGGCTTCGCGTCGGGCCGCCGTCATTGTGGCGCGCCGCAATCCTCCGGGGCGGCCGCATTGTTGGTGACGAATTCCACCAGGTCGGCGCGGACGGTGATTTCCGGCAGTGAAAATAAAATCCAATAGCTGCTGGATCTTTCCACCAGCACATTGGCCAGTGTCTGCGCCCGGCCGGATTGCATCCCCGCGTGTTCATAAAGGCGGTTCAAAGCGGTGTTGCAGCGCGGCGGCACAATCGTGATCAGGCCAAGCAGGGCAAATCCCCTGCTCCGTCCCAAGTTGTTCGCCTTGACCACCGCGAAGTTGGGCTTTTCGAGCGTCACCATCGTCTGGCTGTGAACTTCGAGAAAAGCCGCGTTGGGCGTCAGCAAGGAAGAACCGGAAGCCGTGGCCGAGGCCAGCCCCGCCGCGCACCCGCTCAACAAGGCGGCGAGCGCCGCGCCGGCTAGAAAAATGACGAGTTGTTTCATGAAATTAACCGGCCCGGCCGCGTGGCGGCAGACTGGCCGGGTCCAAGGAACATGCCATTAGTTCGTGCCGGTAATCAAGCCAAGAGGCGCCGGCCTGCGTGAACGGCTTGCCGGCCGCGTGCCGGTCGAAAGCAACCGGCTTTGAACGTCTTGAACCAGGCCGGACTTTTAACCTTGCTTGGTTGAATGCTGCAACACGGCGTCCGCGATGGAGTTGACGTTCTTCAACACGCCGCGCGCCACGGCGGGATCGGAAATTTTCAGGCCGTGATGCTTCTCCAAGGCGACCACAAGCTGCAAGGCGTCCACGGAATCCAGGCCAATCCCCTCCGGGCCGAACAACGGCTGTTCGTCGCCGATTTCTTCTGCTGTGATCTGAAGCATGAGATCTTCGACCAACATGCGTTTGATCTGCTCTTGGAGTGTCGTTGAATCGCTCATTAGAAAATTCCACCGTCAATTTTGAGCGCAGAGCCTGTGATGTAGCCCGCCTCGGCGCAAGCCAGAAATCGCACCGCCGCCGCCGCTTCTTCGGGCCGGCCGAACCGCCGCATCGGAATCTGCATCACCGCGCGCTGGCGCGTGACGGCGTCCATCTTTTCGAGCATGTCGGTTTCCAGATAACCGGGGCAGACGGCGTTCACCGTGATGCCCAGCCGGGCGACTTCTTTCGCCAGCGACTGCGTCAGCGCGATTACGCCGGCCTTGGCCGCCGCATAATTCGTCTGGCCGGCCGGCGC
>Ga0164241_10004197_pt1 | contig 14061 bp, 11 predicted proteins | sample OricomyardsoilBY_FD_108780 | JGI IMG/M metagenome (GOLD analysis project Ga0164241, IMG submission 108780) | Backyard soil microbial communities from Emeryville, California, USA - Original compost - Back yard soil (BY) | ecosystem: Environmental > Terrestrial > Soil > Unclassified | place: USA...
CGTGGTCATCGATGGGCAGCGAGGCTTCGGCAACGGCTGCCTGCTTCCGCGAGGACCGCTGCGGGAGTCCACGGGCCGTTTGCGTCGCGTGAATGCGGTGGTCATCAATGGCGCCATTGAGGCGCCAGGGTTCACGCTGCCGGGTCTCCTGGCGCGCACGCACTACGTCATGAACATGCGGCCGGGCGATGCACGGCCGGTCTCGGGCGGCGCCTCGTTGCGCTCGCTCTCGAGTTTTCGCGGTTCGGGCGTGCACGCGGTGGCGGCCATCGGCAATCCCCGGCGCTTCTTCGACATGCTGCGCAACGCGGGGCTGAGGTTGTTCGAACACCCGATGCCTGACCACCACGCATTCCAGGCGGGTGATTTGAACTTCGGCGACCACCTCCCGGTCCTCATGACGGAGAAGGATGCCGTAAAATGCGTCGCCTTCGCCGACGACCGTTGCTGGTACGTGCCCGTTACGGCGGAATTTTCCGAGAACGAATCGAGCGAGTTGACGGATCTCGTGCTGGCGCGCGCCAGCGAGTTCAAGCGAAGTGGTGCTGGAAGGTAGACGTGGACGACAGACTGCTCGACATCCTCGCGTGTCCTATCTGCAAGGGGCCGCTCAAGTTCCAGCGCGCCGCGGAGGTGCTGGTGTGTCGCGCGGAGCGCCTGGCGTTTCCACTGCGTGATGGCGTGCCCATGATGCTGGAAGAGGACGCCCGCCAGTTGAACCCCGACGATCCGTTGCTGGAGCGCTGAGGAAAATGAACTACCGGGTCGTGATTCCCGCGCGCTTCGACTCTTCGCGACTGCCAGGCAAGGCGCTGATGCTGCTGGCCGGGAAGCCGATGCTTCAGTGGGTGCATGAACGCGCCCGGGCCAGCTCGGCGTTCGAAGTCATCATCGCCACTGACGATGAGCGCATCGCGGTGGCGGCCCGCGGATTCGATGCCGATGTGGCCATGACGGCGCGCACGCATGTCTCGGGCACCGATCGCATCGCCGAGGTAGCCGCGTCGCGCGGCTGGGCCGATGCCGACATCGTCGTGAACGTGCAGGGTGACGAGCCGCTGATCCCGCCACGCGTCATCGACCAGGTGGCTGAACTGCTCGCGGCGAACGCGCGGGCCGACATCGCCACGCTGGCGGCGAAGATCGAATCGCAGAATGACCTCGCCGACCCTAACAACGTGAAAGTGGCCTGTGATGGCGGCGGCCGCGCGTTGTATTTCTCGCGGGCGCCGATTCCCTTCAACCGCGATGCGCCCACCACATTGTCAGCGGCCTGTCTGCGGCATGTGGGCATCTATGCCTACCGGGTGTCGGCGCTGCGCAAGTTGTCCGGCCTGCCGGCATCGCGCCTGGAGCTCATCGAAAAGCTCGAACAGTTGCGCGCGCTCGAGAACGGCATGGAGATCCGCGTGGCGCTTGCCGTGGAGCGTCCGCTCGCCGACGTCAACACCGCCGCCGACCTCGAGCGCGCCGAGCGCGCGCTGCTGTTGCGGCCGTGAGATCACGATCATGCGGCCCATGAGCGCCACGCTGACCGACCTGCACGTCTACCCGGTCAAATCCTGCCGCGGCATTTCGCGTGAGAACGCACTCATTGCGCCCACCGGGCTCGCCGACGATCGTCACTGGATGCTGGTGCGGCCCAACGGGCGGTTCATCACGCAGCGCGAGTATCCGCGCATGGCGCTGATCTCGACCCAGGTGAACGACGAGGCGCTCACCCTCGGGGCGCCGTATATGGCGAACCTGAAAGTGGCGCGCGACGGTGCGGGCGAGTCGCGCCCGGTGACGGTCTGGAGCTTCGATGGACGAGGGGTCGACTGTGGTGACGCGGCGGCCACGTGGGCGTCGCAATACCTCGAGACGCCATTGCGCCTGGTGCGGTTCGACGTGGACCTGCCGCGCGTCTGCAGCCCGGAGTGGACGGGCGATACGCGCGCGATCACCGAGTTCGCCGACGGCTACCCATTGCTCGTGATCTCGCGTGCGTCGTTGGCGGATCTCAATTCGCGCCTGCCGAAGGCGCTGCCCATGGAACGGTTCCGGCCCAATCTCGTCATCGACGGCGTGGGGCCCTACGACGAGGACCGCATTCATGAGTTGCGCGCCGGGCCGGTCGTCCTGCGCATCGTGAAGCCCTGCACGCGATGCTCGATCACGACGACGGATCAGCAGCAGGGCGCCGTCGATGGCGTCGAGCCGCTCAAGACGCTCAAGGAATACCGTTTCGACAAGCAGCTGCGCGGCGTGGCATTCGGCCAGAACGTCATCGTGGTGAGCGGCGTCGGCGAGACGTTGCGCGTGGGCCAGTCGTTCGAAGTCAAATGGGGACATTCCTGATTTGCTAGCAAAAGGGGACGGGGCTCAAGTCATGAGAGGGCGCGCAGGGGCTCAAAGCGGATAGCCGTTGGGCGCTCGCTGCGTGAGCGCGCTTCGGAAAAGGCCATGGAGGACCATGTCCTTTTCCGGCGTTCGCTTGGCGCGAGGGGGCGCGCCAGAGCTTTCAGCGCTTCGTTAGATGTGGGTGCTAAACGCGCGGGGTTGGGATTGCCCACCAGGAGTACCTGCGCGCTGATCCCCTCGCGCCAAGCCGCTCACGACGCGAGCGCCCAACGGCTATCCGCTTTGAGCCCCTCCACGTTCTCGCACGAAGAAGCGAGCCGCCTCATCTGCCAACCAGCCGAGCGTCCATTTACTCGGGCGGTGAAAAGAAAGGAAAAGAGGGGCAAGGGTCCAACTCTTCCCACACCCGGGGCTACGCACCTCATTTCTTTCGAACGGAGACGCGGAGCCAGCCTCACAGATCGAGCGAGGCGTGTCCGCGCATGCGATGAGCCAGCGGGCCGGGACTAACTAGCCTCGCTAGGCACGAAGCCGATCCCCGCGACATCAGGACTCTTCGCCGCCCCCAGCCCCACCCACTGAGCAGGTGTCTTCGCGCGTATCGGCGGCCACAGTTCTTGCGACTTAAACCAAGCGAAGGGCCCGGCGAAAAGCGCTCATCGCATGCGCGGGCGCGCCTCGCTCGACCTCGAGACTAGATCCTTCGTCCCCAATCCCACAAAGAAATGAGGAACGTCCCCATCCCTCAACGTTGTCGTTGCGCGCTATTGTTGACCGCAAGATTCCCGTGACGCGCCGGATTGAACACTTCGACGCGATCCCGTCCCTGGGTCTTCGCCACATACAGCGCGATGTCGGCACGACGGGCCACCTGGTCGAACAACACGTCGCCCGCTTCATAACCTGCGAGCCCGAGGCTCAAGGTGACGGTGACGTCCTGATCATCGACGCGCATGCGCTGGTCACGCAGCGCGCTGCGCAGGCGTTCAGCCGACTGCCGCGCCTGGTCGAGCGTGGCGTCGGGGAACAGCACGAGGAATTCCTCGCCGCCATAACGCCCGAACACCTCGCGCGTGTACAGCGAGGTACGCAAGGCCGCGGCGAACCGCTGCAACAGCTGGTCGCCGACCGCGTGACCGAAACGGTCATTGATCGACTTGAAGTGGTCGAGGTCGATCAACCCGATGATGAGCGTGCCCTTCGACTCCCGCGCACGTGTCAGGAACTCCACGGCCTTGCGCACGATGGCGCGCCGATTCAGCAGGCCCGTGAGTTCGTCGCGTTCGGCGAGCCGTATCAACTCGGCGCGATGCCGTCGATGCGAGAGCAGGGCATAACCCAGGAAGAACGCCGTCACGAGACCCGTGAGCCCCGCGATGGCCACCACCTGCGTCTTGCGCGTCTGGCTCTCGAGGCGCTCGTCGGCGAGCTTCTTGTCCTTTTCGAGCAGCGCGATCTTCTGCTTTTCCTGGTCGTTCTCGAACTGCACGCGAAGCTGCGCGACTTCGCGGATGCGATCGAGCGTGCCCTGTTCGCGCATGCGTCGCAGGTATTCGCCCTGGTCCGTGAACGCCGCGGGATAGTCGCCGACGGCGGCATGCGCGCGTGAGCGCAGCTCATAGAGTTCGGCGATGTCATAGGCCGGCTGCGCGCCGCCGGGCGCGATGGCGCGATCGAATTGCGCCACGGCTTCCTTCGAACGACCGAGCGCGAGGTACAGACGTCCACGCAGCGCTGCCAGCGTGCGGTAATCGTTGTCGTCCATGCCGCTGGTCTGGCTCAGCGTGTGTTCGGCACGGTCACACCAGTCGGCGGCCTGGCTGAGCGCATTGCGTTCGATCTGCACGTTGCACATCGTCATCTGCGACAGGCCCGTGCCCACGCGATCCCCGATTTGTTCGTGAATGCGCAGCGATTCGGTGGCGGCCAGCAAAGCCTCTTCGAGACGGCCAGCGGCCTTGAGAATGCGCGCGCGTCGATCGAGAGCCGTGGCAAGCCGGATCTGCGCATCCTCCTCGCGGAAAAACGAGATGGTTTCGTCGACCAGCGCGAGCGCCTGCGGATAATCGCGGACGCTGAATTGCGCCATCGACAGGCGGCCCGCGGCGACCATCGCTTCTTCCCGGCTCGCGTTCCGTCGCAGCAGGGCATACGAGCGCAGCAAGTCATCGAGCGATTGATCTGGATTGCCGTCGCGGAAATTCAACCAGCCGCGATCGCGAAGCACACAACCCAGCGCGAGCGGGCGGTCGCGAACGGCGTCCACGACACGCGTGAGCTCCGCGGTGGCGGCATCGATGCCGCCGACGTTCGTGCTGACCACGGCGCGCAGCGTACGCATACGGACGGCGAGGTCGGACATGTCACCGGCGGGCAGCAGTGCGAGACCGGCATCCGCGTACGTGATGGCCTGGCGGCTGAAGCCGAGTTGGCGCGCAGACTCGGCGGCGATGGCATGCAGCGCTGCGCGTCGCGCGGCGGGCATGTCCTTGGCGGCGGAGATGGCGTTGGCCAGCTCGGGAAGTGCTGCCGCGGGATCGCGGAAGGCGCGTTCCTCGATCTCGGCGAGATCGCCACCCTGGGTGCCGACGCAGGCGGCATGGGCCTGCGGCAATATGCAGACGGCCAGCGCCAGCAAGCAGCTGAGCCCCAGCCGAATCTCCCTGGTGTTCGAGCGGATCACGGCGCGTAGTCTACGCGCCCTCGCTGCAGTGCGGTCAGCGCAGTTTTACCGATTCTGCTTTCTGAGGATTTATTCCGTCAGGTAGCGGTATCGTGAAGTAGCCGAAGGCGGAGTTTTCGCCCATTTCCGCAATCACCAGGACCCGCAGAGGTTCCGGGTCGGAGGCTACCTTGGTCATCGAGAACTGCTGGCGATAGACACCGGAAGCGCTTGCCTTCTGAACATGCAGGGGTGTGGACGCCAGGCGGTATCCCCGGGTGTCCTGCACAGCGACTTCGAGACTGGAATATCCGACGCGCGGCACGGCTGCCAGGTGCACGGTGACGGGTTGATCGGCCAGTACTGCCCCATCGAAGCTGTAGCGGAGATCGACTCCCACGCCCATCTTCGAATTCCGGGCAGGAATCGCCGCAAGCATCGCGTCGACGGGCGGTTCCGCAGCGGGAGCCGGGCTCGACGCCGGCTTCGGCACTGCGGAGGGTTCGGTGGGCGGAGGGGCCTCGGGAGCAGGCGCCGGAGACGTTTCGGAGGGCGGCGCCTCGGGGTTCGTGGGTGCGGGCACAGGGGCGGGCTGTGTCGCCGGCTCCGGCGAGACCTGCGGCGCTGGTTTGTCGCAGCCCGCGAGGGCCATGGCTAACAAGGCCACGCCTGCAACCCATCGGATCGATCCATCGAGCGGTCTGGTACGCATCGTCTGTCGCCTCAGTTGATCATGACCGTGAGGTCGTAGTCGCCGCCGAGCTCTTCAGAGCCGGGGCAGCCGTTGTCGCAGTCGTAGACATCGAGCACGTACGTGGTGCCATTCGTAACGGCGGTCGTGCCGGTTTCCGGCCCCGGCGACAGGTCGTCTTCGTACAGCACGTAGGTGCTTCTGCGTTTCATCGTGAAGTCGGGATTGTTGGACGGATTCGTCGTCGATACCGAAACCGCGACCGTGGCGCTCGTCGCAGTTGCGAAGCGCAGAAAGCGGTGATTGCCGAGCTTGTTGTCGACGCCTTCGTTGTTGACGGTGTGGAGGATCACGGGGCCGCCGCCGCGAGTGATGGTGGTGTAGAGCGGCAGCGCCGCAATGGCAGGAATGCTCGTCGGGACATGGCTCTCGCCCGAGCCCCAAGCGTCCGTGCCGTTGATGTTCTGCGCTGCAAGCAGCGTGTTGATCGCGGCGGCATCCAGGGGGTGCGCGGCCTTCAGCGCGGTGACGAACGGGAAGATGGTGGTGTACGCGGGTGTCGTTCTCTGTTCGCCCACCATGATGCTCCAGAGCGGCGCGAAACCCAGCGCGATGTTGTCGTTGGCGTCGGCGGCGCTGTCGTAGAAATCCCAGAGGAGCGAATACACCGACGATTCGCTGCACCAACAACCGTAGTCGTCATCCGGAGCGCCGATCGGGCTCGTCGGTGGATTGGTCTCGATGTCGAAGCCGGTGGAAAAGGAGTTGCCATTGTTGGTCGCGGTATCGCGCGCGTCGGTGTTGTTGAGCACCATGCCTGCGAACGCGTATCCGAAGCCTTCTCCGAACGCCACGCGCGGATCGATTTTCTCGCCGAACGCGTGTTGCCCGCCGATGCTGTCGGTGCGCGAGAAATTGAATTCGATGTAGTGGCCGAACTCATGGGCGATGACGTGTTGGTCGAATTCGTCGGTGTCCGCGTTCAGTGACGACAGCAGGGAAATGTACTGCGGGCCTTCCGGAGAGAAGAACGTGCCCAAAGACGCGTTGCTGCCCCAGGCCACGATCAGGTCTGGAAAGTTCGTGTCAGGCGCGACGTCCAGCACGGTCTGCAGACCCTGATAGATCGTATCGAGAATGGCAAAAGGCCCCGAGGCGCGAGCGCCGGTCGCCGTTCCGGAGTCATTGATGCCCGTCGGTATGTCGATGTCGTGGGTCGTTCCCGAAACGGAGTTGAAAGGTCCATCTGTGTATGTGTAGGGCGCGTCACCCGACTCGCCGTTCTGCACGCGAACGTTCCAGCCAGGCGCACCGGCGTTGTTCACCATGCGCGCGATCACTTCGATCGAGATCTCGGTGCCACTGGGTACGGACAGTGAGTAGGCGCCGGTGTCACTCGTGCTGCCCGTCGCGAGAACGGCTTGAGTGGTTGCGTTGAGCGCGCGCACGAGTACGCCGCGCGAGGGTTGTTGTTCGGGAGTCGCGTAGCGGAGGCCGCGATTGATGTCCTGGAGCGCCGACGCGATGAGCACGCGCCCAAAGGTCACGTTCCCCGTCACGTTCACGTTGCCAGCCACGTTGGGATTCACGACCACGTCGACGGTGTCGGGAACGCTGTTGGCGAGGTCATCGTCGGAGACGGTCAGCGAGAACGACAGCGTTGTGGGGGAGACCACGGTCGGAGCGACAAAGGTGGGCGAGGCGGAGGCGGGCTGCGTCAGGGTCACGATGGGACCGAGAGTCTGCGTCCACAGGTACGCGGCAACCGTGCCATCGGAGTCGCTGCTCGCGGTGCCATTGAGCGTGACGGTGACACCCGAGTTCACGGCCTGGTTCGCGCCGGCATTCGCCGTCGGTGCGACGTTCGGCTGCGGATTCACCGTCACATTCACCGTGGACGCGGCGCTCGAAGCGCCGCGGTTGTCCCTGACCTGCAGCGAGAAGCTGAGCGTCGTGGCGGCACCCACCGTCGGTGCGGTGAAGGTGGGTTGCGAGGAGCCGCCGTTCGTGAGCGTGACGCTGGTTCCTTCCGTCTGGGTCCAGGTGTAGCCGGCAATGGTGCCGTCGGAATCGCTGCTCGCAGCGCCGTTGAGGGTGACCGTGGCGCCCGACGTCACGTCCTGTGCCGGACCGGCGTTGGCAATCGGCGCCACGTTGGTCGGGGTGCCTCCGCCGCCACCACCGCCACCTCCGCAGGCTGCGAGCAGCAGGACGGCAATGCCGGCAAGAGTTAGGCCAGGCGTCGTTTGGCGCATACCTGCTCTTATACCGGCGCGCGGCGCGTCGGGGGAGTCCAAAGGCTTCTCAACACGCGTCAGACGCCGGGGTATCGCGCGAACTGTGGCGGTAGTCACAAGGATCGATACCACGCGCCGGCCACGAAGCGTCCTCGAACACCCAAGTCCGCCAGTAGACTCGCCGGATGGCGCGTGTCTTATTTGTCTGCCTCGGAAACATCTGCCGGTCACCCACGGCCGAAGGCGTTTTGCGCGCCATCGCTGCCAAGGAATACCCCGGCCTCACGCTCGACGTCGATTCCGCCGGCACCGCCGACTATCACGTGGGTGAGCCGCCTGATCGACGCACGGTGGCTGCCGCGCGGCGTCGGGGTTATGACCTGGCGGGGCTTCGTGCGCGACAGATGCAGCCAGACGATTTTCGCGCCTTCGACTACGTGCTCGCGATGGACCGTGCGAACCTCGAGGCACTCGAGCGGCTGCAGCCCGGGGATTCCCGCGCGCGCCTCGCGTTGTTTCTCGAGTTCTCGGCCGATGCGTCGGCGCTGGAAGTGCCAGACCCGTACTACGGTGGCATCGAGGATTTTGAGCGGGTGCTCGATCTGTGCGAGTCGGCGGCGAGAGGTCTGTTGGACCGGCTCGCCAGATGACCCCATGAAAATGGCTCTCTGAAACGAACGGGGCTCGCACGCTTTCGCGTGCGAGCCCCGTTATCGACTCCATTCGGTCGTTTACTCGTCGCGCCGCTGGCCTGGGGCCGGGCCCGGGCTGTCGGGCGAAGACGACCACACCACGAAGGGCTTGGTCGGCGGAGGCGGCGGCAGATCGAGAGGCGCCTGCGAACCTTCGCGTTGGGACTCCCGCGGGGTTTCGCGCTGCGGCTCTCTCTGCGTTTCGCGCGGCGGCTCGCTCGACGACTCGCGCGGCTCGCTCGTTCCGGAATCTCCACGATCCTGGCCCTGCTCGTGGCCTTCGCCACGATTGCCATTGCTCATCCGTGCATGGAACTCGCGCTCTTCGTCGGTCGCCTCGCGTGCGCCGTTGTAGCCGCCCTCATTGGCATCACCGCCCGTGTTCCCTGCCTGACCACCGCCTTCGCGGTTGCGACCACCACCGCGACGTCCGCGACGACGACCACGGCGACCGCGGCCTTCGCCACGCGGACCGCCATCCTGCGCGGGTCCATTGCCATTGTCGGCATCCGGGGCCGATTCCGTGGCGCCGGCGTTGTCGCCAGCGGGCGCGCTCACGACCGCGGCAGCGTTGGCGCTGGCAGCGGCCTGCTGCTCGCGCTGACGTTCACGTTGACGCTCGCGTTGTGCCTGGCGTTCTGCCTCGCGCTGCGGATCGCGCGGTGGCTGCTCCCGCTGCGCATCGCGCTGGCTTTCGCGCTGGCCTTCGCGCTGCGCGGGGGTGGCGTCGCGGGCGTCCCGATTGTTCTCGCGATTGGGTTCGCGATCGCGGCCTGGTTCGCGATGGCGATCACGGCCCGCTTCCTTGTCACGTCCGCGGCCGGCTTCCTTGTCGCGATGACGGTCGCGACCGTGCGCGCGATCCCGGTCACGGCCTCCGTCTTTATCACGATGGCGATCGCCGCCGTGACGTGAACGGTCCCGGTCGCGGTGTCCGTCGCGATGCCGATGGCCGTCGCGGTGTCCATCGCGACGCGGTTCGTTGCGAGTCGGCGCAGCATCGGCGGCCTTGCTCGTCGGAGCCGAACCGGTGAATAGATAGATGAGCCGCGACCAGAAGCCGAGACCCGCAGGGTGCTTCGCAGCGGCCACGACCGCTTCCTTCGCCGGGACGGGCACGTGCACGATGACCGGCGCCGACGTGGCGGGCGCCGTGGGGATCACGGCAGCCGGTTCGAGCACAGGCTTGACGTCGCGCGTGCCGGTGGGATCGGCCACCTGCGGACGCTCGGGCATCTTGTAGCTGAGCACCTTGTTTTCCGGCAGATCGATTTCGTCGCTGCGAACGCGCTTGATCGAATACTCGGGCGTCTGGATGTGCGGGTTCGGAACGATCAGCAGATCGACCGAACTCTTGTCCTCGAGCGTGCGCAGCCATTCGCGCTTCTCGTTCATGAGGTAGGTGGCCACTTCGACCGGAACCTGCGCGACGATCTGCGCGGTCTTGTCCTTGCGCGCCTCTTCACCGATCAGGCGAAGGATGGCCAGCGTCATGGATTCGACCGAACGGATGCTGCCGATGCCGGTGCAGCGCGGGCAGACCAGGTGGCTGGAATCCCCCAGCGACGGACGAAGGCGCTGGCGGGACATCTCGAGCAGGCCGAAGCGTGACAGCCGCCCGATCTGGATGCGGGCGCGGTCCATCTTCACCGCATCGCGCAGCCGGTCTTCCACGTCGCGCTGGTTCTTCGACGACTCCATGTCGATGAAGTCGATGACGATGAGGCCGCCGATGTCGCGGATGCGCAGCTGGCGGGCGATTTCGTCCGCGGCTTCGAGGTTGGTGTTGGTGGCGGTGGTCTCGATGTCAGACCCGCGCGTGGCGCGAGCGGAGTTGATGTCGATGGACACCAGCGCCTCGGTGTAGTCGACGACGATCGAACCGCCCGAGGGCAGGTCCACCTTGTGACCGTAGGCGGACTCGATCTGGCTCTCGATCTGGAACCGCGTGAACAGCGGGATGTCGTCGGTGTATCGCTTGAGGCGCTTCTGCGCTTCCGGCGGCATGAACCGAGTCATGTATTCCTGGGCGGTGGCGAACGTGGCGTCGTCGTCGACCAGCACCTCGCCGATGTCATCCGCGAGGTAGTCACGCAGGGACCGCGTGACGGCGTCGCTTTCGCGATACACGAGATAGGGCGCCGGGCGGTCCTTGGTGGCCGCGTCGATCTGGTCCCACTGGCCCTTGAGGTTGTCGAGGTCCCACTGCAGCTCCTGCGCGGCACGGCCGACGCCGGCGGTGCGCACGATGGCGCCCATGCCGTCGGGAATGACGAGTTCGTCCATGACCTGGCGCATCTGGTCGCGGTCCTCGCCTTCGATGCGGCGCGAGACACCCCCCGCACGCGGGTTGTTCGGCATGAGCACCAGGAAGCGACCGGCGAGGGAGATGAACGTGGTGAGGGCAGCGCCCTTGTTGCCGCGCTCTTCCTTTTCGACCTGGACGATGACTTCCTGGCCCTCGGAAAGCAGGTCGCGCATGTTGGTGCGACCGCCGTCGGACTTCTGGCGGAAGTAGTCCTTGGAGATTTCTTTCAGCGGCAGGAAGCCGTGGCGTTCGGCGCCATAGTCGACGAAGCAGGCTTCGAGCGAGGGCTCGATGCGCGAGATTCGTCCTTTGTAGATATTGGCTTTCTTCTGTTCCTTGGAAGGTATCTCGATGGAAAGATCGAACAGTTTCTGACCATCAACCAGCGCGACTCGCAACTCCTCTTGCTGGGTTGCATTGACGAGCATTCTCTTCATTTGAATTGGACCTTGATGACTTCTGTCGGGCCAACTCGATTCGAACGGCGGATATCCTTGCGGACGGCATTGCGAGCAACCGCGCGACGCGGAGGTGCATGCCGTGAGGCCAAGACTGGTTATGGGGTAGACGTGTATTCACGTTGTATGTCCGTCCCGTGATGGGGCGGAGCGCCAAAACCCTTTGAGCTACTTCACCGACGGTGCGCAAGGTGCGTCTTTCGAACGAAACCTTAAGCGCGACGATTCAAGTCGGCCTTCGAGCGATGGCCCCGTTATCGGGGACCAACTAACATGCGGCGCGTTCAATCGTCTTACAGAGTGCGATCGGCGGTGCCGCGGCATTGCGTCGTCACACACGAGCTGGGGACGACGACGGCGCGCATCATAGCCCGAGACCCTTAGTGAAAACAAGACGTTACGAAACTCCTGTGGCGCCCGCGCGTCAGCCTCCCGCGAAACCCGTCGAAGCAACGGCTGAAGCGACTGCCAAGGTTCAGCAGCTCGAGGTCGGCGAGCGGGGCGAGGGGCAGCGCCTCGACAACTTTCTGGGCCGAATCCTGAAGGGCGTGCCCAAGACCCACATTTTCCGCGTCATCCGCAAGGGTGAGGTCCGCGTGAACGGCAAACGCGCGAAACCCGACCAGCGGTTGCAGGCAAGCGACATCGTGCGGGTTCCGCCGGTGCGCACCGGCGCTGACGCGCCACCACGGCGGGCGCCGCCGGCGATGGTCCAGGGCCTGACCGGCGCCATCATTTACGAGGATCCGCGGCTGCTGGTCATCGACAAGCCCGCGGGCGTAGCCGTACACGGCGGCAGCGGCGTGAGCTTCGGTGTCATCGAGGCGCTGCGCGCAGCGCGGCCCGATGAGACGCTCGAACTCGTGCACCGACTGGACCGCGACACGAGCGGGCTGTTGCTCGTGTCGCGCAAACCCGCTGCGCTGCGCACGCTGCACGCTCTCATGCGCGACGGCGAGGTGGACAAGAAATACCTCGCGCTCGTGAAGGGCAAGTGGGAATTGGGCAGGAAGCGCATCGACGTGCCGCTGCGCACCGACACCCGCGTGGGTGGAGAACGAACGGTCAGGGCGCACGAGTCGGGCAAGGAGGCCGTGAGTGTGTTCAAACCCGTGCAGTTTTTCGGCAAGAAAGCTTCGCTCGTCGAGGTGTCACTCGAAACCGGCCGCACACACCAGATCCGCGTGCATGCGACGCACGCGGGTTATCCGCTGGCGGGCGACGGGAAATATGGCGAGGCCGATTTCAACGAGAAGATGAAGGTGTTCGGCCTCACTCGCATGTTCCTGCACGCGCATCACCTGAGCTTCGTGTGGCCGGATACCGGCGTCGAATTCAGCGTGAGCGCGCCGTTGCCGCCGGAACTCTCGGCCGTCGTCGACGCGTTGAATGCATCGAAGGAAAGGAAGACTGGTTAGGGCACCGCGAAGCCGACGGCTCGCAGCGCACCGGCCAACCAGATGAGAGGCAGCCCGACGATGGCCGTGGGGTCCTCGGTGTCGATACGTTCGAACAGCACGATGCCCAGTGCTTCGGCCTTGAATCCACCCGCACAGTCGAAGGGCTTTTCACGCTCGATGTAACGGTCGATTTCCGCATCCGCCAGCGGCCGGAGCTTCACGGCGGTGGTGTCGACATGGGACAGCTTCACCCCGGTATCGAGGCAGCGCACGGTGCAGGCCGTATAGAACTCGGCGGTCGAGCCGGACAGGAGTTTCAGCTGCTCGCGGCAGTTACCCTCATTCCCGGGCTTGTTGAGGATGGTCGTGCTGGTGGCGGGCACCTGGTCTCCCCCGATGACGATGGCCTCGGGGAACTGGGCGGCCACCACCTCCGCCTTGGCCTCGGACAGCCGGAAAGCCCGTGCCCGGGGCGATTCCCCGCGCCGCTCGGCCTCGTCCACGCGCGGATCGTGGGTCGTGAAGGCCAAGCCGAAGCGCTGCAGCAGGCTCGAGCGGTATCGGGAGGTGGATGCCAGGATCAAGGGGCGCGTTGGCGCGTTGGGGCTCATAAAAACAATGGCTTAGAGTTAATGTTGTTTTGACTTGGCCGGGAGCGGTCCCTATCATACGCGCCCCATGTCACTGGGCTGGTCTCGTCGCGCTCCTGTGGACACCTTGGTAGGCACCGAAGCGGTGGTCGATTTCTCGATCCCGCTTGCCGAGTTGCCCCGGGTGGCCCATGAGTTGGTGAGTACCGAAGGCGAAGCCAGAGGCACGGTCCGCTTCTCGCGTCTGGTCGGGCAGGCGGTCGCGGATCTCGACGTCAGCTCGCAGCCGGAAGTAGTTTGCCAGCGCTGCATGCAGCCCATGCGCTGGCCGGTGGTGGTGAAGTCGCGCATTGCGCTCGTCAGCGATTACAACGCGGCGGATCGCGTGCCCGAGGGAATGGAAGTTTTTCTGGTCGAGGCCGAAAGCGTCAGCGTTCGTGACCTCGTCGATGAAGAGATCTTGCTCGCGTTGCCCCACGTGGCGCGGCATGAAGAAGGTAGCGAGTGTGCGGGCAGCGAAATGAAGCTGCCCGGACAAGATGCCGAAGCCGAAGATGCGGCGGACGCGCAGGTTCAGAAACCGTTTGCACAGTTGGGCGAACTGTTGAAACGCAAGTAGTAGTCGCCTAAGAGGATTGGTTCCATGCCTGTTCAGAAAAGTCGTAAAACGCCGTCGAAGC
>Ga0164241_10004198_pt1 | contig 14050 bp, 12 predicted proteins | sample OricomyardsoilBY_FD_108780 | JGI IMG/M metagenome (GOLD analysis project Ga0164241, IMG submission 108780) | Backyard soil microbial communities from Emeryville, California, USA - Original compost - Back yard soil (BY) | ecosystem: Environmental > Terrestrial > Soil > Unclassified | place: USA...
AGCATCTTTCCACCGGTAAGCCACTTGGCGGGCGACGCCCAGACGGCGGGCCACCTCCGGCGCAGAATGCCCCTTGGCGAACAGTTTGCCCGCCTGAAGGCGGCGTTTTTCCAGCTTGGCATGATCTCGTGTCTTCGACATGCCAACAAATTACACCACCCCATACAAATGTCACTCTATTATGCGAGTGTCAATAATAAAGCAGCCAAACAGCCTAGAAATGTTATTAAAAAAAGAAGCCATGCACAGCGCATCCATTGAACTCGTTTGGCTATTTCGGTGTCTCCAAGTTCAATCAAAGCATTGCTCATTATGAGTTTGATAAATGTTATCGTGGCCTTCGAGTTGGTTGCAAAAGGATGGGGTTGTCCCCATTCAGTCCATTTTTCAAAAAAACGCATGCGAAGCAATTTGATAATATTTAATTGAATGACAATGCAAACTACACCTTCAAATATCAGTAAGATAAAAAGATAACTCATAAACAGGCGGCTTTAATGATGCTCAACGCCAATCACGCCAAAATTGATTCCTCCTTCTGCACCAGCGCTGAATCCGCCCATTATTTGACCACTGACTCCGCTCCCAGTTATAGTGAAGGACGCTGCACCGCCTAACCCGTCACCACCCCCAATCTGAACGGTAACACCAAAACCTTTAGGTTCTCCTAATTGGAGTTGGAAGCCAGGGCCAACTGTAAGTTCTGCGCCCGTTCCACCACCGACACCGCCAAATACAGTGTTCTCATGAAAGCCAAAATCATATTCGCCTGCGAAATTAATTGGCCCTCCGGCGCCGCCCTCAATTCCAAAAAACAAATGATTTAAAAGGAAATCAGCTACTGCGTTACCATTGCCATTTGAACCCGGACAAGGAGGTCTGTATAAATATCCGGGATTGTAGAATGAGCCGCCATTACCGTAAGGGTTAGAGTTCCAAGCGCCAACCAACCCAGACAGTGTGCTGGAAACCGGATTACCCTCAAGTCCCAAGGGGTCAATTTCATTGATTGGATTATTGTCAACGAACTTGTAAAGATTAAGTTGATTGCGAAGATTCCAATTATTCTGTGTCGCGGTATTAAATCCCGGTCGCAGGTCACGCTCCATGAATTTTATCGGATCGCGTGTCAGCCAGCGGCCAGCTTGTGCGTTGGCGGCGAGTAAAATTATAAACCCAAAACAAAAGCAAACTTTTTGAATCGCTTTCATGGCATTTTTATCGGCGATTGCGGCAAAGACTTATCAAAGAATTCAAATCCCAATCATCTAAAAGCCGCGTCGAGTTGATCGCCTTCAAATAAGCAATAAGAGCGTGGCGAAGCTGCTTGGCGTGTTCGGATTTTTCTTCTACCAATTTTAATTTTACCACTCCCTTTTCCACTTGGAATTGCATCAGCCGACCTCCGCTATCAAAAACATCGTATTCTTGATTTTTGACATCTATCGCTTCCACATGAAGCTCTGCGTCTGCAACAGTATCGAGGATCGACAAGTCTAAACCTCCTCGGTCAACAACAACAACTGGAACTGCCGGTTGCATCAAAAGCCTTTTTCCCAAGGACGATGCCAGCCAATTCCACCGCCGGGAATAGTCTCGCCATTTGGCCCTAAAATTCTCCGGTGATAGTGAGGAAGATTTCCAATGGGATTTGATGTTCTGTTTCCAAAAGGTGCAATCCGAAAATTTTTCCCAAAACTTAACTCCGGCTCTCTTAATAAATAAATATCTCGACCCGCTTCACCAAGTGCTCTGCCCCATGCCAAAGTTTTATCACAGGGATCGTATCCGCCATTATTCATGAACGGATCGCCGAAAGGAATAATCCCATCCAGCGTTGCTTGTGCGCCTTGGCCGAGATCGTCCCACGAACCAGAATCAAAAGCCAGATTTGGATCTCCATAGCCGATGTTTACATTGCCAAATTGAATTCCCCATAACCCAAGCGGATCAACTTCATTGATAGGATTGTTATCAACATAAGTATAAAGGCTCTTGCTGTTAATTTCCATCAGCGAAGGTCTGACAGATTCACCAAGATTCAAATTGGAAGGCATCGTCGGTCGTGAGTCACGTTCCATGAATTCTATCGGGTCGCGCGTGAGCCAGCGGCCAGCATCCGCGTTGGCGGCGAGTAAGATTAAGACTCCAAAACAAAAGCAGAATTTTTGAATCGCTTTCATGGCGAAACGATATGAAATTTTGTTACAGCATTGCTTTGCTCGTCAAAACCGACAACCCATGACTCACCGCAGATCGTAAATGGCGGATAAAAATGAAATTGTTTGACACATTTAACGCCGCTCATCTTGTTCGTCCACGTCTCGTCCCAACCAATATTTGTTTCTACGTCCATTGTCACCAAGGGAGATTCGCCAAACAATTCAATCACTTGTGCTGACGAGTCTCCTTGACGGACTTGTAAAAATGCTTGATCCAAAATATTTGTGCGATGCCAAACCCATATAGCCCACATGGCCATACATAGAATCACAAAAAGGAAAGCACTCAAAAAGCTCTTGCAAAGCCATTTGAAAATGGGCTTCATGTATCTTTGTTTTCCTATTTCGGATTGAAGCCGGTCAAAAAGTTTCCCGACAACGTGCTTCCCTTAGGAAAAGAGATTTGTAATGGGCCATAGGCTCCCAAAGAGTAACCGATTTCAAATGGAAAATTATCAATTCGTTGCGCCATAGGGAACCCAATCGGCGACACAAGAGATGTCTCAGTCAGATTTATCCCGCCTGCGCCAAGTGCGTTTATCACGCGATTTGCACAATTGTCAGGATATTTTTCAATATTAGGAGATTGCGTTTTTAGATAATCCAGCATTGCCTGTTCTTGGCTTGGCGTCGTGTTGAGAACATAAAGGGTGCTATCGCGATAAGTGCTTTGCCAATCAAGAAAATCCGTAAAACTTCCGCCAATATCCTGTTTCCTAGTGCCAAAACTATAAATTCCACCACCAGTCACCGCAATTGAGGCATGTCCAAATGGATTTCCAGATGGATTATCCGAACTGGCAGGGCTTGGTCCTCCAACAACCACAACCGTTAACAGACCAAGCGGGTCAATGTAGTTGACGGGATTGTTGTCAACGAACCGATAGAGGTTGAGTTGTTCTTGAAAACCCACATCGCTTGGCTTCGGGTCACGCTCCATGAATTCAATCGGGTCGCGTGTCAGCCAGCGGCCGGCTTGTGCGTTGGCGGCGAGTAAAATGATAAACCCAAAACAAAAGCAAACTTTTTGAATCGCTTTCATGGCACTGTTATCGGTTTTTGCGGCAATGGTGTCAACAGGGAATTTAGCGAACTGCCAAACGAGGGCATCGGATTTTCAACCGCCGGATTTCCGGAGGCGGCGGAAGCCGGAACGACCTGATACGGCAACACAAATTCCGGATTCATGTTTTGCTGTTGCGGCCTCATGTATTGTTCGGCAATCGCCATTGCTTGCTCATTGCCTGATTGGCGCGGCGCGGCAAACGGGTTTGGAATCCCTTGTGGCATCCCCGGAATGTTTGGCATCGGATTCATGCCCGGTATTCGTGGCAGGGCAGAATCAGGAACGCCCGCCTGTTTCAACGTGGCTCTCATTTCTGCCATCGGGTCGGGCGGCATCATGCTTGATTGAAGGTTCTGATGCTCGCTTTCGTATGCCAGCATTTCCGCCACAATATCACCGGCCTTGTGCAGGCCGGAAAGCCGAATCGCCAAGTCCATCGGCACGCCTTGCCGAAATTCCGGCGGAATGCTTTCTTCCGAAATCAAAACCGGATTGCCCGATGCGATGCGTTCGAGTTCCGCTTTTTCTTCTGCCTGTTTCATCGCCTGCATCTGCGCGTAATAATTCCACATGACTCCGAGCAAAGCGTCGGCGTCTTGCGGTCTGGTGTTCAGAATTTGCATTTTCAAACTGTCGGGCAATTCTCCTCTTGAAAACGGCGGCAAAAAGTCAGCCGGAACTTTCACTTCATTCCCCTCTTGCGGACGGAAATAAAAATACAAAATCGGCGGATTTGTGGTTTCCAGATTCGGCAATGTGTCGCTGTTTGCAAGAACTGGCTGCATCGCGGTTTTGGAATAAGCATCCAATTCTTTCAAGTATTGGTCTGCCGCTTTTTGGATGGCCTGCCGGTCAGGATTTTCATTCATGAACAACCACAGCTTGACTTTTGTGTCCATGAAATACGCGAAACCCGGCCCGCGTGGAATGATTCGAGACGACAGTTGTTTCCAAACACCATCCCGCCATTGCTGGTAATCATCGTGTCTGGCCGCTTGCTGCATACTTTTCTCAACTTCTCTCCATGCTGGCGTGTCGGGAAAATAATTCGTGGCAATCTCCCAAGTTCTGGCTTCTTCGCCATGCTGTCCGGTGGCGCGGAAAACAGCAGCGCGTGAACCGAGCAGATGTCCCATGCTTTCCCGGTTGCTCAACGGCTGCAACATGTCGCGCGTCTTGTAATAATTCGGGTCGGACGGCGCGCCCCACGGCGGATGCAGGTATTCATCATCGGATGGAGTCACGAAACCTCGGTCTTCGGTTGCTTCCACGTTGAAATGTTTTCCGTTGCCTTCATCGTAATAAACGTAACTGTGCGTGTATGCGCCCGCGATGGAAACCGGATAACCCAATCTCCGGCCAATCGCCACATACAAATACGGCATTGAAGCACACGTTCCGTATCGTTTGTCAGAAACCAAGCCTTGCAGGAAAAAATCGCTCGCATCGGAAAAGAAATGCTGCTCGGCTTCGCCATACGATTCGCGGTTCGTGAAATAATTGTTGTCGAAAAGTTCTTTCTCGCGCTGCGGGTCGTAATGCACTCGCAAATCCTGACATAGCACCGCCGCCATGACTGCCATGCGATAATAACCGAGGGAGTTCTTGAACTTTTCAGGATGCTCAACGAAGCGATGATAATTCCGGTCGGTTTCTTCTTTCACTTCACGCGCCCATTCGTCCAGTGTTTTGAGAGATTGCTCAATGTCCAAATTGGTGGAACTTGGCAAACCTTCAGCACAGAGCAAATCAATTCGCGCAAGGTCAACTTTTTCGAGTTGGTCGGGCGGAATTGCCAGCAGTTGAGCGAAGTTCGTCGGCGTGAGAGAAAAATTTGTGGAAACAAGAGAAACGTAATTTGTTTCGGCAAAGGCGGTCGGTGTTGCCAGAACAATTCCTAGAAGTGCAATCAAAAATTTCACAGTCCGTCAATAATCTCGGCACGTCATAATTCTAAAGCGAACTAATTTATCCGCAGCCAGTCGTTCGATGAATGAAAGTTCTGTTTCAGCAGCCCATAATTCATCTGGCTTGTCATGGAATCCGAACAAATCCGTTTTGCCACGAGACAACTTGAAATTTTTTGTTTTCTTGATTTGGCTGTTACTACACCAGTCAGCAATCAAATGTGGAAACTGCGCCACAGTAAATCTTTTCCCATCTATCGTCACTTGAGAGCCTGAATCATATTCTTGAAATAATCGCCGAAAAAATTCTGAATAGCGCTTTGTTTCAATAGCTACGAGGTTCTTCTTTTTCATGCTATTCTCCACGTCCTAAAACCGACCAATAATTTCGGAGGAAATTACCTGTTTGCTGTGGCAAATGATGGTCGCCAAGACCATTTCCCCAATCTAGATGAAAATGCGTTCCTTCTTCCCATTCTCCCGCTGCATTTTTCCAACGGCCATATTCAGGCCCGCGCAATCCTCCTAGACGCGCACCAGCGATGGCCAATTCCGTATCTCTAGTTGCAGCTCCAACACCTCTACTCCATTTATTCCAAGAATCACACGGGGCATATAATCCCATGTTGGCGAATGGATTTCCAAACGGATTAACTCCATCCAAAAATGCCGCATCTGATTCGCTGGCGGCTAGCAAACTATATCCACTCGAGGCATCGAATGGATTTAGCGAATTCCACATCGAAGTTCCAAGACCCGTCGGCACGCCCCACGTCATTGGACTCCAAAGATTCCACAGTCCAAGTGGGTCAATTTCGTTGATGGGATTATTGTCAACAAAAGTGTAAAGACTCTTGCTGTTAATTTCCAAAATCGAAGGTCTGGCAGATTCGCCAAGGCTCAAATTGGATGGAATCGTCGGGCGCGGGTCGCGCTCCATAAATTCAATCGGGTCACGCGTGAGCCAGCGGCCAGCATAAGAGTTTGCCGTCAGCAGAAAAATGCCGATTAGAAAAACGGCCTTTTTGAATTATTTTCATGACGCAGCCTTTCTATTTATTTTCCGCAAATGTTTATCTGCCTTTTCCATAATCATGTCAACGGGAATTTGTTCACGTATCGTTCGTCGGAAAGCAATCCTTGAGGAAAAAATCGCCCGCATCGGAAAGAAATGCGGCTGGCTTCGCCGTAAGATTCGCGGTTCGTGAAATAATTGTTGTCGAAAAATATTTAATTCCATTCTTGCCGCGTTCAGCCCACACTTTGCGCGCAAAATGAACCGAGCCGTATTTCTGGATCGCGATGGCACGCTCATCGTGGAAAAAAATTACCTGCATCGCCCCGAAGACGTGGAGATTTTTCCCGGCGCGGGCGCGGCTTTGAAACGTCTGGCCAACGCCGGCTTCAAACTCATCGTCATCACCAACCAGTCCGGCATCGGGCGCGGCTATTTTACTCTGGCGGACGCGGAAAACGTGAACCGGCATTTGGCAAACGAACTCGCGCGCGACGGCGTGCATTTTGAAAAAACCTGCATCGCGCCCGAAGCGCCCGGCCAGCCGAGCCGTGGACGCAAACCGTCGCCGCAGTTTTTGTTCGACGCGCGCGACGAATTTGATCTGGATTTGTCGCAAAGTTTTATGATCGGCGACAAGCTGATTGATTTAGAATGCGGCTGGAATGCAGGCGTGAAAAAAAGTATTTTGGTTCGCACCGGCTATGGCGCGAAATTGGAGCGCGACGAGCCGGAAAAAATTTCGCACGCGGCGGTCGTGGACGGATTGACGGAAGCGGCGGATTGGATTTTGGCTAATCAGAATTAAAAATTAAAAATTAAAAATTCAACATGTGCGGCATCATTGGATACGTCGGCAAAAAATCGGCTTCGCCCATCCTGCTCGAAGGCTTGCGGCGCTTGGAATACCGCGGCTATGACAGCGCGGGCGTGGCGGTTTTGAACCGGACGGAACTGGCCGTCCGCAAAAAGCTCGGCAAGATTGACGACGGCATCACGCGGCTTTTGAAAAGCGAACCCGTGGCCGGCCATCTTGGCATCGCCCACACGCGCTGGGCCACGCATGGAGTTCCGTCCGATAAAAATTCCCATCCGCATCTCGATCAATCCGGGAAAATCGCCGTCGTCCACAACGGCGTGATTGAAAATTTCGACGCGCTCAAACAACGGCTGCTCAAGGGCGGGCATAAATTCAAATCCGACACCGACACGGAAGTTCTCGCCCATCTCATTGGGGATTATTATGCCAAACGAAAAATCGGAAATCGGAAATCGGAAATCGGAAATGAACTGACCCAGGCGGTCTGCGATGCATTGCGCGAAGTCATCGGCACCTACGGATTGGCCGTCATTTGCACGGATTTTCCTAACACAATGGTTGGCGCCCGACGTGGTTCTCCGTTGATCATCGGTCTCGGCAAGGATGAGAACTTCGTGACCAGCGACGCCAACGCCATCGTCGCCCACACAAAAAAAGTCGTTTATCTCAACGATTACGACGTGGCGACCGTTACCGGCGAACGGTTTGATGTGCAGAATCTGGGCGCGGACACGGCCAACGTCCAGATCAGTAACCTCGAATTTTCACAGGAAGATGCGGCGCGCGGCAAACACGCGCACTTCATGCTCAAGGAAATTTACGAGCAGCCACAGACGGTGATGAACGCGTTGCGTGGCCGCCTGGATTTTGAAGGCGCGACGGCGAAATTCGGCGGGTTGAACATGACCTCGGCGGAATTGCGCAACATTGACCGCATCGTCATCGCCGCCAGCGGCACGAGCTGGCACGCGGCGCTCGTCGGCGAATACCTGATCGAAGAACTCGCGCAGATCCCCGTCGAGGTGGAGTTCGCCCACGAATTTTGCTACCGCAACGCACCGCTGGAAAAAAACACCGTGCTGCTCGTGCTGTCGCAATCGGGCGAAACGGCGGACACGCTCGCCGCGTTGCGCGAAGCGAAGCGGCGCGGCCATCGCGCGCTCGCCATCATCAACGTCGTCGGCAGCACCATCGCGCGCGAATCCGACGGCGGCATCTACATGCACGCCGGCCCGGAGATCGGCGTCGCCTCGACCAAGGCGTTTGTCTCGACCCTCACCGTCTTGTCGCTGCTCGCCGTGCATCTCGGCCGGATGCGCCAGCTTGCCGCCAAGCGCGCCTTGGAAATTTTGCACGCGCTGGAAGCCTTGCCGAAACAGATTGAAAAAATCCTCGCGCAAAATGATTCATTGAAAAAGCTCGCGAAGAAATATGCGAAGGCGGACGACTTCTTTTTCCTAGGACGCGGCTACACGTTTCCCATCGCGTTGGAAGGCGCGTTGAAGCTCAAGGAAATTTCCTACATCCACGCCGAAGGTTATTCGGCGGCGGAAATGAAGCACGGGCCGATTGCGTTGATTGATGCCAAAACGCCGACCGTTTTCCTCGTGCCGCAGGATGCGATGTATGAAAAGACGCTCGCGAACCTGGCGATGATCCGCGCCCGCCAAGGCCCGATCATCACGCTGGCGACCGAAGGCGACAAATCCATCCGCAAAGTTTCGGAAGACGTGATTTATCTGCCGAAGACGCTGGAACTGTTGAACCCGATTCTCGCGAGCGTGCCCTTGCAGCTTTTTGCTTATCACATCGCCGTCGCGCGCGGCTGCGACGTGGACAAGCCGCGCAACCTCGCCAAAAGCGTGACGGTGGAGTGAGGGAAACTATCGGACGTCATTGCTCGCGGGAATAATTGGGCGGACGCGAGGCAGTTGTTCCGGGGGAACGACGTGGCAGCGTTTGGCCCACGCCTCGTAGAGCGCGGACATGGCCTTCACTTTTTCCGGCTGGCTGGCGGCAAGATTATTTTGTTCCGTCCGGTCGGCGGCGACGTTGTAAAGCTCCCACGGATCACGGTGCCGGGCCACCAGCTTCCAATCGCCCAGGCGCACGGCGCGATTGCCCTCGTGTTCCCAGAAAATCGGTTGCGGATGCGCCCGTTCCTTGCCTTCAAAAATCGGCAGCAGGCTCTGGCCTTCCAATGGCACGGTGGGACGCCCATTGAACATGCCCGGATATTTTGCGCCGGCAACATCCACAAACGTGGCCATAAGGTCGGTGACATGGCCGATTTGACGGGAAACCACGCCGTGCTCATGAATCACGTCCGGCCAGCGTGCGATGAACGGAGTGGAGATGCCGCCTTCCTGCGTGAAATGTTTGTAGAGCAGAAACGGCGTGTCGCTGACATTCGCCCACGGCACGCCGTAGCTTTGCCAGACATCCACGGGGCCGGCGAAAACAGAGTGATCGCCATTGCCAATTTTAACCGTGCGTCCGTCGCGCGTTCGGCTGGGAACGTCATACCAGCCGGGCTGGATGATTTCGGCGCAGGCGCCGTTGTCCGACATGAAAATCACGAGGGTGTTTTTCTCAACGCCCTTTTCCTTGAGCGCGTCGAGAATGCGCCCCACGCCGCGATCCAGATGTTCGACCATCGCCGCGTAGGTCGCCATGCGGTTGGCCTCCCATTTTTTGTCTTTTACCTTGCTCCATTCCGGCACGCGCGGATCGCGCTGCGACAACGGCCAGGATTTGTCAATGAGGCCAAGCTCAATCTGGCGATGATAGCGGTTGGTGCGGATGACATCCCAGCCGACGAGGTAGCGTTCACGATATTTGGCGATGTCCGCCTCCGGCGCCTGCAACGGCCAGTGCGGCGCGCTGTAGGCGGTGTAGATAAAAAACGGCTTGTCCTGGCCGGCATATTTATCAATGTCCGCCACGGCATGATCGGTGATGACATCGGTATAATAAAAATTCGTGGAACCGGGCTGGACCGGATCATTGCCGTTCACCAGCGAAAACGGATCGTAGTAGCTGGTGACGCCGTGAATGGTGCCGAAGTATTCTTCAAATCCGCGTTGCAACGGCCAGTCTGATTTCTCGTCCCAGAAAGGCTTGGAAGGTTCATGGTTCAATTGCTTTTTGCCGTCGAAAAAAATGTGGCACACATGCCATTTGCCGACCATCAAGGTGGTGTAATCCGCCGCCTTCAACTGCTCCGCCATCGTGATGCAGTTGTGGCTCAATTCACCGCGATAGCCGGGAATGCCGCGATCTTCCATCATCTCGCCGATGCCGGCCTCCTGCGGATACAGGCCGGTGAGCAGCGCGGCACGGGTCGGGCAGCAGCGCGGCGTTGTATAAAATTCGCTGAACTGAATTCCTCCGGCCGCCAGCCGGTCCAAATTCGGCGTCGAAATTTCCGAACCATAGCAGCCAAGATCCGAATAACCCATGTCATCCGCGAGAATCAGCACGATGTTGGGACGCGTCGCGTGAGTTTCGGCGGCGGCGGCCGGCAACGGCATCATGCCCGCACCAAAAACAACAAGTGAAACCCAGGCCAGTTTTAAGGGCCGGCGAAGCGGCAGATTGATTTTCATAAAAAAGATGATGTCAGACTATTTCCTTGCCGCACTAATTTCAATCGCCCAAACCAGCGGAAGTGAAGCCCTCAACAATTCAATTTAATCCGACTCCAAAGCCTGGCATTGAATTCTGCAAAGCATGAAACTGCAAAGGCGCATGGGTGCCAGAAAACACGGAAACTCCTGTAAAATCAATGGCGGAGAGAGGGGGATTCGAACCCCCGTTACGGCTTTTGACCGTAAACCGGTTTAGCAAACCAGCGCCTTCAGCCACTCGGCCATCTCTCCGTTAATTGTCTGAATAATTTTCAACGCGATCCGTCCGGGTGCATTGATTTATTTCAGTGCCAAGAGAGTCGCAGATTTTACCGTCGAGTCAAGATTTGAGGCTGACCGGCAATCCGGCTTTTTCATCGGGAATACTGGAATTGAATTCAGCGGCCACCGCCACGGCGACGCGGCAGGCATAAGGTGCAAAACCCGTTCCTGTCGAAAGCCGAACCATTTTTAATACAACGCCGGCAAGCCGCGAGAGTTTCCAGCCAAGTTGGATTTCCTAATTGCGGCCATCATGGCCATCGTGGCTATGCTTGGGGGCGGGAGCGTGTTCATGTTCATGCCGGACAGGTGGCGGCGTGCGCAGCGGATGCGGATGGCCGTTGGCATCCACCGGGTATTGCACATTGGGCCGGACTCTTTTGCCCCAGTCGGGATGAGCATGGACATAGACTTTCACATGTTGCACCCGGACCGGGTCGCAAATGATCCACGCCCGGTGGGGCCCCCAATAATAATAGTCATCGCCATACCAGCCCACGTATTCGTATCCGTCCCAGAAACAATAATCGGGAACAAACCCGACCACCGCCATGCGGGGCGGCGGCGGCGGTTCATTATCCACACAGCCGGAGGTCAAACCCATGATCGCCATCCCGGCGGTCGCCAGCACCAGCGTAATTTTACTCGGAGCTTTCATGCGGTTTTAATTTCAGCTTGAAATGTGCCGGTGCCAAAAGAGGCCAATTTCCTCAAAAACGCCTGGACAAAGCGGGTTTTCGTCGGGTGCCCGGAGAATAGCAACCCATCATGCAAGATGGGCCGTTCAATTTGCACGATGCGGCGTGCAGCCGGGACAAAGACCGGTTCAGATGATTGATCGCCTCAATGTCCGTTTCTTATTTTCAATTGTCGCCCCCGGTTCTTGCCCGGTTATCATCGGCGGCATGAAGATCATCAAATTATTTTTAATCGGGCTGATGGGAGCGGGCCTGTGCGGCTGCGATTTGCTGGAGGACAACGGCGTCCTCATGGCGATGCGCCTGAAGGACGGCGCGGAGCAACTGGCCAGATCGCCGGCCACGGAACTGACGTTTCGCTACGAGCCGGCCGGCGGCACGAACCAGATTTATGACGTGGAATTTTGCGCCAACAGCGTGGTGCTGGTCACGGGCACGAACGGCGGCACCTCCACTTATCACTTGAATTACGTCCACGTCGGCCGGGATTTTCGGCTGATGAAGACGAACGCGGCGACGTTCGTGACCTTGCGCAAGGTGGCCGGCCGGATTGACGTGGTGGACGTGCGATGAGCGGGAATCCGGCAGCCCGGTTTATCGGCCGCGTTTTTTATTTCATGGCGATGGCGATGTTCCTTTCCCGCTGATTTTCCAACCGCACGCTTGAGTCGCATTGGCGCGCGGCTTAGATTCACGCCGCATGAGCCAATCGTTGAAAGAACAAGTCGCGGAAACCAATGCCTGGATCGCCAAGCTGCGCGTGGAAATCGCCCACGTCATCGTCGGCCAGGAACAACTCGTCGAACGCCTCCTCGTCGGCCTGCTCGCCAACGGCCACGTTTTGCTCGAAGGCGTGCCCGGTCTGGCGAAAACGCTTTCCGTCCGCACGCTCGCGACGGCGGTGCAGGCGAAATTTAATCGCATCCAGTTCACGCCGGATTTGCTGCCGGCGGACATCGTGGGCACTTTGATTTACAATCCGCAGGACGGGAAATACCACGCCACGCGCGGGCCGATTTTTGCGAATTTTGTTTTGGCCGATGAAATCAATCGCGCTCCCGCAAAAGTTCAGAGCGCACTGCTCGAAGCGATGCAGGAGCGGCAGGTCACGCTTGGCGGTGAAACAATGAAGCTGCCGTCGCCCTTTCTCGTGCTGGCCACGGAAAATCCGATTGATCAGGAAGGCACCTATCCGTTGCCCGAAGCGCAGGTGGATCGCTTCATGTTCAAAGTGATTTTGGATTATCCAAATGAAGCGGATGAACGGAAAATCCTGGATCGCATGGCCTTTACCAGTCCCGAAACGCCGGTTAAATCCGTCGTCTCGCTCGATGAAATTCTGGCGACGCGCCAACTCGTGGATCAAATCCATGTGGACGACAAAGTGCGCGATTACATCGTGAAAATCGTGTTCGCCACGCGCCAGCCGCAGGATTTCAAGCTGGACGTGAAACATTTCATCCAATTCGGCGCGTCGCCACGCGCGACGATTTTTCTGACGCTCGCCGCCAAGGCGTGGGCGTTGCTGCAAGGCCGCGACTACGTGATCCCCGAAGACGTAAAAAGCATCGGCCCCGACGTGTTGCGCCACCGCATCATTCTCACCTACGAAGCCGAGGCGCAAGCCGTGACGACGGACGCGATCATCAAGAAAGTATTCAACGCGGTGCCGGTGCCGTGAGTCCGAATAGCAAACAACAAAAATTGAATCCGTAAAGGCAAGCAATGAAATCCGCCACGCCAAATGCAAGGCCCGTAGGGCCGACATCTTTGTAGAACCAAGCGTTAAAATGAATTTAGCCCCGTAGGGGCGACATATAAAAAACAAACATGGCAAACACCTACACGCAAATTTACATCCACGTCGTGTTTGCCGTTGAAGGTCGCCAAAACCTCATCGCAGCAGAGCACAACGATGAATTGCAGAAATACATCACCGGCATCGTCGCCGCACAGAAACACAAATTGATCGCCATAAACAATATGTCCGACCATTTGCACCTGCTCATCGGCCTGCGCCTCGACGCGGCGCTGTCTGACTTGGTGCGTGACGTGAAGGCGGGTTCGTCCAAATTCATCAACGAAAAACGCTGGGTGATGGGGCGATTTTCGTGGCAGGAAGGTTTTGGCGCATTCTCGCATGCCCGTTCGCAACTCGACACAGTGATTCACTACCTCCAAAACCAGCAAAAACACCATGCCAAAAAATCGTTCCAAGATGAATATGTGGAGCTGTTGGAGAAGTTTGGCGTGGAATACGACCAGAAATACATTTTCAAAACCGACACAGCGCCGTCGGCGCGACATATTTGTAGAAACACATTTTCAAAATCCACAAGCTCCGTAGCAACGGTGCTAATTGGCAAGTTGAAAGTTTTCATATTTGAGGAGTTGGTTCATCAGGATGACGA
>Ga0164241_10004199_pt1 | contig 14050 bp, 14 predicted proteins | sample OricomyardsoilBY_FD_108780 | JGI IMG/M metagenome (GOLD analysis project Ga0164241, IMG submission 108780) | Backyard soil microbial communities from Emeryville, California, USA - Original compost - Back yard soil (BY) | ecosystem: Environmental > Terrestrial > Soil > Unclassified | place: USA...
TTCTCCACCGTAACACCCGGAAAATTACCCACTTTCTGGTTCAGGCCAGTTAAACAGTTAAAAAGCGAACTTTTTCCACTGTTAGGGTTACCAACCAATCCAATATTTAGCCTTTGTTCTTTCAAAATAATCAGAAGGCTGCAAAATTAGACAGGAACAGCCAAAAGGATTTACGAATTTCGATTTTAATAAGGCGTCTTTTTACATCCCTTTTACATAAATCCGGGTTTCATTCGCCAAAAAAAACTGTAACCCCAATACCTTTGCAGCATAATATTAGTGTTATGAATTATGTCCGTGCTGGTTTCGCCTTCCTTTTCTTATTTGGTTCCTATTCTATTTCCGCCCAAAAACTTAAAAAAGCCGATCAGGCTATAGTGAATAACCTTAAAGCTCATATTGGTTATCTCGCCGATGATAAACTGGAAGGAAGAAGAGCCGGAACAGCAGGAGAGGCGCTGGCTCTAGAGTATATTACCAAACAGTTTCAGCAAATAGGTTTAGACCCAAAAGGAACAAACGGGTATGCGCAGGCTTTTACTATCAACGATGGAAAAGAAATAAAAGAAACGAGTTATTTTTCTATAAACGGAAATAAGTTGGTAGTGATGAAAGATTATTTTCCACTGGCTTTTAGCGCTGAGAAAAAAATTAGCGCGATGCCTGCCATAGCGTTACAGGAAGCAGATATGCCCTGGTTTATAGATCTTAAAGAAGGATTAGAAGATAATAAAGCAAATCCGCATTTTGATATCGAGGAGTTCATCAAAACAAATGTCAACAAAGTACAGAAGCGTGGTGCCACTGCGGTTATTCTTTACAATACATCAGCAATAAAAGATAATCTTAGTTTTAATACCAAAGACAGGTCAGCAGCACTTCCTATTCCTGTTGTCTATGTTTTAAAAGATGCCGCGGTAAAATATTTTAATGATCCTACTGCTTCATTAAATATTAAACTGAATATAGAATTAGGAGAAAAAACGAGAACGGGGCATAATGCTGTGGGCTATATTAATAATAATGCACCTTCTACTGTTATTATAGGCGCGCACTTCGATCATTTGGGTTATGGCGAAGATGGTAATTCTATGATGCGTACCGGTGAAAAACTCATTCACAACGGAGCAGATGATAATGCCAGTGGTACAGCTGCAATAATTGAATTAGCCGGCATTCTAAAAAAATCCAAAGCAAAAAATAGTAACTATTTATTCCTTGCATTCTCTGGCGAAGAATTAGGTTTGTTTGGTTCCAAATACTATGTTGACAATCCAACGATCGATCTATCTTTAGTAAATTATATGATCAACCTGGATATGGTAGGCCGCTTGAATGATTCGACAAAAGCATTAACTATTGGCGGATATGGTACATCGCCTGAATGGTCAAGAATTATTAATGTAAGCGATAAAAAACTTCCATTCACTATTCATATAGATTCTACAGGTGCGGGCCCCAGTGACCATACTTCATTTTACAGAAAAGATATTCCTGTTCTTTTCTTCTTTACAGGTACGCATATGGATTATCACCGCCCAAGTGATGATGCCGATAAAATTAATTATACAGGAGAACTGAGTGTAATAAAGTATGTAACTGAAATAGTTGAAAAATTAAATAAGCAAAATCAGAAACTTGCTTTTTTAAAAACAAAAGAATCACAACGTACGACAACATCCTTTAAAGTAACATTGGGTATAATGCCCGACTATACTTTTACAGGTGCAGGACTGAGAGCAGATGGGGTAACAGAAGGAAGGCCCGGTGCTAATGCAGGATTAAAGACAGGTGATATTGTTATTCAACTGGGCAATATAACCATCAACTCTATGGATAACTATATGGAGGCACTGAACCAATTTAATAAAGGAGACAGAACTAAAGTAAAATATAAAAGAGGAAACCAGACGATAGAGGCGGATGTTCAATTTTAAAACACCATTCTATGTCAACAAAGAGCCTGAAACTATCTATCAGTAATAACAAACTTGCAGAAGCATTTTTTGAAGATGCCCGCCTGCTTGGAATTATGATGCCGGAAAAAGAATACCAGTTTTGCTGGCGCATTAATAATTTTTTAGGCATGCAGTTTAAAGCAAACCCGGACATTGAAATACGTTTGAAGAAAAAAGAAAGGGATTATTACTTCTCTGTATATCAATACTTCGAGCCTACGGGTTCTTTGTCGCATTATATTTATAAAAACAAGTACGATGGTGAATACCTTCTTCCGGAATTCAAGCACCTTGATTATTTATGGCTGATGAAAGATGATTATGTAAGTGATAATGAGCTGCAGACGAAGGCAAACTTTATACGGCATGTTCCCGGCATACAATTGGTAGTAGAGTTAACAAATGAAAAGATCAAAAACAAAGAACACCTCATCTTTTAATTATGTGGAAAGAAGAAAATAATAAACTCTACCGAAAATTTGAATTCAAAAATTTCAGCGAAGCATTCGCCTTTATGACAAGGGTAGCTATGGAAGCGGAAAAAATGAACCATCATCCCGAATGGAAAAATGTATGGAATACCGTAGAAATATGGTTAAGTACACATGATGCCGGAGATATCGTTACTGATAAAGACCGGGCACTCGCCCATAAAATCAATTCTCTTTAATTACTATTGTTTTCGCCGGAAGATAACAGTTGCGTTCTGCTGGAAATCGGCACTGAACCGCACCTGATAGGTTTGATCACCATCTGTTACTACTAACAATCCTGTATTAGGGGGATATTTACCCAGGTTTTCTGCATATAATACCAACGACATTTCATCAACATCCTTTTGTACATAAATCGTTTTGCGGATAGCTGTAGCTTTCAATCCTTGTTTTGCAAAAATAATTTCACCGTTTAATAAAACACTCACAGTATCTCCATCTATTTCACCATTATCATAAATAGCAAGTTGTATACTGTCAGATTTTACATTCACAATTTGCGGTGCCGCAGCTTTTCTTTCTTTAACTAATGCCGCCGCAGGAATGATGGCAGGAACGATTGTACTATTTGTTATTGATTGTGTATTTGTTGATTTGTTGATTGCCTGAATGGTCGGTGTTTTTGTTTCATTTTTAGAAGAAGGCTCACTGTTCTTCTTTTTAGTGGAAGCAACTTCTTTTGGAGTAGGAACTATAACCGGTGAGGTCGGATTATTTTTAGCCAAATAAAAATCAAGTTCTTTAGCAAGCTTCAGCTCTTCAAGATGAGGAAGTAATTTAGAGTTGTCGAGATTTGTCTCTTCTGTCATGCTTATCTTCCCTGTTATTGCATAGTATTTTTTCTTGACTGTATTTGTATTCCAATCGCCAGTAAGATGCCAGGAGCTATCAGCCCGGTTCATGCGGAAAACAGTCGTTACTTTAACTCCCTTATCTATTTTCCCTGGAAAATTTGAAGAGATAATATCATCATCTTTCAGTTCACAAACATCTCCGTTTATAGTCCCTTTTACCCGTTTGATGATGTAGTATAAAGTATCATTCACAATAAATGAACTTCTTGTAAAACCATAAACTTTTTCTTTGTATTGGGTAAGGGCTATTTCGAAAGATTGGTCTTTGCGTATTGTTACACTATCGTTTGAAATAATGCCAGACCAAAGGCCTGAAAGCGACCGCTGCTGTGCCTGAAGGAAAAAAGTACAAAAGAAACAAAATAGGACTACGAATACTGGTTTTAACATACGATAGAATGCTCTTGGAGTAGTAATAACGAATTTTACAAAAGCAGATTGTGCAAAAAAGAAAAAGCCTCTGTAGAAGAGGCTTTAGTAATCAATTATTTAGGTGTGTCCTGTGTTTGAAGCTTGATGTTAGCGTCTTTCGTTTTTACTTCCGCTCCACCCGGGCCGACAGATATTTCTGTTTTTTCTTTCTCTTTTACTTTTACCGTCGTTTCTTTTGGAGCTGGCTGAGGTTCTTCTTTCTTTTCAGCTTCATTATTACATGCTACAAAGCTGAGACTTACAATTAATGCTAGAGGTATTAACTTCATAAACATATGTATTAGTGATAAAATCTAACCATTCATAGAAGCCAGGAACTCTTCATTGCTCTTTGTACCGCGCATACGTCTTAATAATTCGTTCATCGCTTCCTCTGTATTCATATCGGTAAGGTAAACACGCAACAAATTCATGCGCTGCAATACTTCTTTTTCCAACAACAAATCATCACGTCGTGTAGAAGAAGCAGTAAGATCGATGGCAGGGTACACACGCCTGTTTGCCAGACGACGGTCTAACTGCAACTCCATATTACCAGTACCTTTAAATTCTTCAAAGATTACTTCGTCCATTTTACTACCGGTATCAATTAATGCAGTAGCAAGAATAGTTAATGAACCACCGTTCTCAATCTTTCTTGCTGCACCAAAGAACTGCTTAGGTTTCTGCATGGCATTTGCTTCCACACCACCCGATAAAACCTTACCACTTGCAGGAGCAACAGTATTATGCGCTCTTGCCAAACGTGTAATAGAATCCAAGAGGATAATTACATCATGTCCGCACTCTACTAAACGCTTTGCTTTTTGCAATGCCATAGTAGAAACCTTTACGTGTTTCTCTGCCGGCTCGTCAAATGTAGATGCAATAACTTCTGCCCTCACGCTTCTTTCCATATCAGTTACCTCTTCCGGCCTTTCATCTACAAGCACTACCATCAGGTAACACTCCGGATGGTTGGCCGCTATAGCATTTGCTACAGCTTTCAGCAGCATTGTTTTACCTGTTTTTGGTTGGGCAACAATCAAGCCACGCTGACCTTTACCAATAGGTGTAAACAAATCCATTATGCGTGTAGAATAATCTCCCGGAGTTGTAAAGAGGTTCAATTTTTCGAATGGGAATAATGGTGTCAGGTAGTCGAAGGGCACGCGGTCGCGTACTTCGTCTGGCTTCTTACCATTAATATGATCCACTTTCAGTAAGGCGAAATATTTTTCACCTTCTTTAGGCGGGCGCACAGTTCCCGAAACAGTATCGCCGGTTTTTAAACCAAACAATTTAATCTGTGAGGGAGATACATATACATCATCAGGAGAAGAGAGATAGTTATAATCAGAAGAACGAAGGAAACCATATCCATCAGGCATCATTTCCAATACGCCTTCCGATGAAATAACACCATCGAATTCGATATTAAAATTCTGCTCACGGCGTTGAGGATATACTTTGTTGGGAGCAGGTGCTTCTGGTTGCTGATGTTGTTCCTGTGCAGGCGGCGCCTGTTCTTGTGATGCTGCTTCAGCAACAGTATTGGATGAATCATCATCGTTCAGCATAGCAATCAGCTGTTCACCTTGCTCAGGCGCATCTTTTTCACCAGCTTTTTTACGGCCCTTTTTCACAGGTCCTTTCTCTTCTTTTTTTGTTGCCATAGTATTGGGTTTGGGTGAACTATCTTTTTCGTTATCCGTATTTTCAACAACCGCTTCTTCTGTAGTAAGTCCGGTAGAGGCTTTTATAATACGCTTTCTTTTCTTTTTATCATCGCCAGCGGGGTCATTTGTCTTTGATCCGGCAATTGCCTGGTTATCTAATATTTTATATACAAGCTCCTGCTTGTCTAATTTTTTAGCATCGGGGATGTTTAACTGCTCAGCAATATCCAGCAGTTCAGGAACGAGCATATCGTTCAGTTGGAGAATATCATACATACAAAAATCTTGAGGTTGTCACAGCTTAGAGAGCCAGTCTTGATTCTGAAAAAAAGTTTGAAATTTGATTGAATGGAATCGGTAGGTTACTGATGAGCTATACCAAGGAGAACTTTTACTTATCAGCCTCGTATCCGCTTGCAATGTTACATCAAATTTGGTAAAAACAAAAATTTCAGGGTTTTATAAAACCCGTTATTATATTGAAAATCATTATTTGTATTAGAACTGTTTTTATAAATAATGGGAATGCCTAACTTTATAACCAATTGCAAATCATATAATTCATTGAATTTTATCAATGTATCAAATTACCATCACACAGTCTGCCTTAAAAGAACTTAGTAAGCTAAGCAAGGCAACCCTTAAAAAAGTGGAAAAAGCTATTGATGGTTTATCGGAGAACCCACGGCCGGAAGGTGTAAAGAAATTAAAGGGAATATCTGAGGCTTTATACAGGATACGTAGCGGCGATTATCGTGTTATATATGCTGTTGATGATGCGATCCACATTGTAGACATCCGTAAGGTTGGGCACAGAAAAGACATTTACAAATAAATCAGGCTTTAGCGTTCTTTTTCAGGCGCTTTTTGGCATCTGCCCAGGAAATCCTTTTCTCGTCCTTCCTTTCCTCGGCTATTAACACATCCATGAGATCTTCAAACTGTGAAGGGTTTTTAGATACTTCCCGGATATCAACCTGTAGAATGCGCTTATTATTACTCTCATCTTTTAAAAAAGTCACTCCCTTCATATCATTCATTTTATAATCGTTAAAGAAATAGAACCGTTTTCTGGTAGTGCTGGGTTAATACTCTAAATTACTACATTCCTCGCCAATCCTGCAAGAGGTGCTTTATCTTTGCGGCCCAATAGTAATACAAAACTATGTTCAACAAACGAATAAAAATTAAAGAATTGCTGGCACAGGAGCCACAGCAACAGGTAGTAACGGTAATGGGTTGGGTACGTACGTTTCGTAATAACCAGTTCATTGCATTGAATGACGGCTCTACCAATGCGAACCTGCAGGTAGTAGCAGAGCTGGGAAAATTTGATGATGAAATATTGAAAAGAATTACCACATCTGCCTCTTTAAAGGTAACAGGGGCCGTTGTCCCTTCTCTTGGAAAAGGGCAAACAATGGAACTGAAAGCAGATACGATTGAGATATTAGGTGATAGTGATGCTGAAAAATATCCGTTGCAGCCTAAAAAACATAGCCTGGAATTTTTAAGAGAAATTGCACACCTGCGTTTTCGTACCAATACATTCGGTTCTGTATTCAGAGTACGTCATTCGTTAGCATTTGCAGTACATAAATTCTTTAATGAAAAAGGCTTTGTGTATATGCACACACCTATCGTCACTGCGAGTGATGCAGAAGGTGCGGGAGAAATGTTTCGCGTAACAACATTACCATTTGACAATCCTCCGCGTAACGAAGATGGAACTATCAATTTTAAAGAAGATTTTTTTGGCAAAAGCACTAACCTTACTGTAAGCGGACAGCTCGAGGGTGAATTGGGCGCGACTGCCTTTGGTGAAATCTACACATTTGGGCCAACCTTCCGTGCAGAAAACAGTAACACAGCAAGGCATCTTGCAGAGTTCTGGATGATAGAACCGGAAATGGCTTTTCATGATTTAGAAGACAACGCAAACCTTGCAGAAGAATTTATCAAGTATATTATTAAACATGCAATGGATAACAACAGGGAAGACCTGGAGTTTCTGGCGCAGCGTTTAGCAGAAGAAGAAAAACAATTGCCGCAGGATAAGCGCAGTGAAATGGGACTATTAGAAAAGCTTGAGTTTGTATTAAACAATAGCTTTGAAAGATTAACCTATACAGAAGCGATTGATATCTTACGCGAAAGCAATCATAACAAAAAGAAGAAATTTCAATACCCGATTACAGGATGGGGAATGGACCTGCAAAGCGAACACGAAAGATATTTAGTAGAAAAGCATTTTAAAAAACCGGTTATCCTTACCAACTATCCGAAAGAGATAAAGGCATTTTATATGCGCCTGAATGATGATGGAAAGACTGTAGCTGCGATGGATATATTAGCACCCGGGATTGGTGAAATAGTAGGCGGCTCGCAAAGAGAAGAACGCTTAGCTAACCTGGAAGCAAGAATGAAAGAGATGCATATACCTGCAGAAGAACTTTCCTGGTATTTAGATACACGCCGCTTTGGTACAGTACCACATGCAGGATTTGGATTGGGCTTCGAGAGGATGGTGCAGTTTGTAACAGGTATGACTAATATACGTGACGTAATTGCATTCCCTAGAACACCGGGCAATGCAGAATTTTAATACTTCATCAGGACTGGTGTACACACATCACCGGAACGTGTGATTCAAATACAAGTTGTTTGGTGGAACTTGGTTTAAACAAGCCATCAAGCAACTTGTGTTTTTTAGGAATAGCAATAATCAGGTCTAAATTATTAGCATCTGCAAAATCATTAATGCCATCTTCAATATCCTTATTATCGATAAAATGATAATGAGGGTTTACCTCTTTAAATGCTGTATCAAACAGAAGAGATTGCTCGGGAGTATCTGCCTTGAAATTCCTGTTTTTGTGATCTACATTTAAAACATGTAATTCAGCAGCAAACTCTTTTATAAAATTTTTTATGGGTTCAAACGGAGTAGTAACTACTACTTCACGGAAATCGCAGGCTATACCGATTTTTTTAATTCCTGTTCCATATTCTTTTCCTCTGGGTACACATAGTACCGGTGCTGTGAGATGCCGTATTGCTGATAATGTAGTGCTTCCAAATATTGCCCGTTCTACTCCCGTATGGCCAACAGCACCCATCACAATTGCAAAGGGATTTATTTTCTTGCTTACGTTTTCTAATTCATCTACCGTATTACCAAGTATTGCGTCCGTATATATTTTTACTTTTCCCGAAGTAATATGTTCCAGTTTGTTTTTTAAATCGTCGAGTTTCCCATCAGCCTGCTCTTTTAAGTCTTCTACTGATACGAGTACAAGCGGTACATCTGTAACCGCTACCGGTACCTGGTATACATGTAACAATAAAATACTTGCATGAATTTGTAATGCCATATCCGCTGCATAATTCATCGCATTCATAGCTGCGGGAGAAAAATCGGTAGGAACAATCAATGTTTTCATAACCCCAGGTTTAGCTATTAAAGGTAGCAATAACAATGCCCTTACCTATGATATTAATCATTCCGGAGTATGATATGGAATTTCTTTCCTCTTTTATCTTATTTAAAAAACTATGGCTGCAATTATAGAAAATGCTGTTCCGCACAGCAAACGCAAAACTTTTGCCCGTGTAAAAAAACATAGCCTTGCGACAGACATGACACCGATGGTTGACCTCGGGTTTTTATTGATCACCTTCTTTATTATTACTGTTGAACTAAGCAAACCGAATAGCACACCATTAGCAATGCCGAAGAAAGGAACTGATATGCCAGTTGCCGCTTCGAACTCATTAACAGTTATTCTGGATAAGGACAACAGTGTATATTATTATGAAGGAGAATTAGCAGAAGCGATTGCCGGTAAAAAATTTCTCGCTACCAGCTTTTCACCTGAGAAAGGTATCCGGCAGATCATTATAAACAAACAAAAACAGCTCGACCTTATAAACCCAACTGGCGAGAAAAGAGACGGGCTGATGTTAATGATTAAAGCTACCGACGAAACCAATTACGAGAACGTGATGAAAGTGTTTGACGAAGCCCTCATTAATGTGGTAAAAAAATATGCATTGGTAAAACCAGAAACCGCAGAATTGGACTATATCCGCACACTTAGCCACCATTAAACCCTACCATATATCACCCATTTTCGCCATTTATGGATTGGCGGAATGTAAAGGCATAAGCAAAAGTGATTGATAATCTTTTGTTTATGTCTTTTTACGTATCTCCCAACACCAACTACCTTAAAAAAGGTAGTACTTTGTATTGTATAGTACCAAATAACACCATATCTTTGTTTTATAAATCAGAAAAAGGATATGAAACCAGGCATTAGTAAAAGAATAATAATTGTGATAACCATGCTGACAATTACAGCCCTGGTCAAGGGTCAGCAAAGCCCGGTTTCAAATAAAGAATTATACAACCTGGTATTTTCATTAGACAGCACACTATTTACTGCTTTTAATACCAGGGATATTGAAAAATTCAAATCGCTTTTTAGTGAAGATCTGGAATTCTATCACGATGAAGGTGGATTAACCGGCTACCAGCATACTGTTGATTTTATGAAATCTGCAGCCGCTAATGATAACCAGCTAAAACGGGAATTGCTAAAAGAAAAGCTGGAAGTATACCCTATTCCTGGTTATGGTGCTATGGAAATAGGCGAACACAGGTTTTGTCATTTAGAAAACGGAAAACAGGATTGTGCCACTTTTAAGTTTGTACATGTATGGCAATTAAAAGGAGGCCAATGGAAAATTACAAGAGTAGTAAGTTATGGGCATAAGGCTTCCGCTTATGAAAACAAAAGAGTGGCTATTAAAATTTCTTCAGCCAAACTTAAACAATACAACGGTAAATATAATGGCCCGCAGACTGGTGATGTATCTGCTAAAAGCGGGCAGGATTGTTTAATACTACTGATAAAGGGAAAAGAGTTTATCATTTATCCCGAAACAGACACACTATTTTTTAGTAAAGAAAGCGATTTAACTTTTGAATTTATCAATACAAAAATGATAGTCCGTGAAAAAGGGCAGGTGGCAGAAGAACTGAATATTGTAAAATGATGCTAATTATTATAAAGAGATTGATCTAAGAAAAAAAGAGTTTATGAATATAGAGAATACACAGAGCCAGATGCGGAAGGGAATATTGGAATTTTGTATTCTTTCTATTATTCGCCGCGGGGAGGCCTACCCCAGTGATATAGTAGAAGAAATGAAAGCCGCCAATCTTCAGATACTGGAAGGAACACTTTATCCATTGCTTACGCGATTAAAAAATGCAGAAATGCTTACTTATCGCTGGGTAGAAAGCAGCTCCGGTCCGCCCCGCAAATATTTCTCGCTGACAGAAAAAGGAGAATTTTTTTATAAAGAACTCGAGCAAACCTGGAACGAATTGTCGAACGGCGTAAATGCTTTAGCCAACAAAACACCAGGCACGCCCACGGAATAACCAACTTCAACCAAAAACATTTCGAAAATGAAAAAAATTATAAATATCAACCTAAGCGGAAGGGTAATACCGATAGAAGATACCGCCTATGAAAAGCTGCAGGCTTATATTGAAAGCTTACGCCGCTACTTCGCCAATGAAGATGGCAGGGATGAAATCATTAATGATATTGAAAGCAGGATAGCAGAACTAATGAATGATAAAGTGCGTAAAGGTGCTGCTGCTATTACTGATGAAGACATCAATGAGATTGCTGCATCTATGGGGCGCCCCGAAGATTTTGATGCTGAAGAAGCTGAAGCAGAAAAACAATCTTCTTCTACTTCATCTACTACTACTGCGCAAACGTATACGAATGACAGAAGAGAAAAGAAAAGATTATACCGTGATAGCAGTGATAAATTTATTGGTGGCGTATGTAGTGGTATTGCTAACTATCTGAATGTAGACCCAGCCATTGTGCGTATTCTATTTGCTATCATCACATTTGGCGGCTTTGGTTTAGGATTTCTAATTTATATTATTCTCTGGGCAATATTGCCAAGTACAGACCTGGAGAATAATCTAAACAAAAGATTATATAGAAACCCCGATGATAAAGTATTTGGTGGTGTAGCAGGTGGGCTTGCTGCTTACTTTGGCTCAAGAACTTCAACAGCCCGCTTAATATTTGCTGCCCCACTATTGCTTAGCATACTCTCAGGTATTTTAGGAAACATTGGGCATTGGAACCATCATGATTTTGAATTCTTTCCCGGTATCGTATTCGGATCATTAACCGGAACATTTATTCTTGCTTATGTTATTCTCTGGATTGTATTGCCGGAAGCACGCAGCACTTATGAAAAAATGGAAATGCGTGGCGAAAAAGTAGATGTAAACACTATCCGACAGAATATGAAAGAGCGTATGAAAGACTTTGGCGATGAAGTAAAAACATCTGCACAGGAATTCGGATCAAAAGCAAAAGACTTTGCAAATACAAGAGGTAAAGATTTTGCCCGCGAAGTAAAAGAAACTGCAAGGAATAGCGGAAGAGGCATCGGCCATGCAATTGGTGTTATCTTCAAAGCATTCTTTTTATTTATTGTTGGCACCATCGCTTTTGCATTGTTTGTAGGCGTGATGGCATTGATATTTGGTGGTATTGCATGGTGGCCGGTGAATAATTTTATCTGGACCAGCCAATCGCAACAACTCTATGCATGGGGCACACTTATATTCTTCTTGTTTGTTCCCCTGGTTGGATTAATACTATGGTTAATAAGAAGAATAATCGGTGTAAAATCAAGAAGCAGTTATCTCGGTTGGACATTTGGTTTACTATGGACATTAGGATGGATAAGTGTTGTTCTGTTTGCTACAAGTATTTCAAAAGATTTCAGGGAATATGAAAGTGTTTCTTCACCTATAGCTATACAACAACCGGCGAATAACAGAATGGTTGTAGTGGTATCAGAACCAGAACTTGAATATACCGGACGTTTTGGATGGATGAATGATGAAGTAGAAGGATGGGATTTATCAGATGATACATTGCGCCTTTCTACTATAAGAATGAATGTGAAAAAAAGTACCGACGACCAGTACCATGTTACGCTTCGTAAATATGGCTATGGCAGAACAGAACAGGACGCCATCAGAAGGGCAGAGAATATTCAATATTCCGTGTACTCAAAAGATAGCGTACTGGATTTAGGAAGCGGGTATTCTGTAGATAAAACAAACAAATTCCGTTTTCAGCAGGTAGAAATAGAAATAGAAGTACCGGCTGGTAAAAAAATAAACTTTGATGAAACTGTATCTGAAAAACTAAACCCGACCAATTTCAAAATAAACAGAAGGGCGCGCCATCGTGTAGTAATAAACGGAGAAGTAGTTACAGACTACACCGAAAACTGGTTCCGCTTTCAATCTGAAACGGATTATGTAATGGGTATTGATGGAAAATTAAGAGATCCCGAAGGAAAAATCCTTGACAAAAATGATTACAACTGGGAAGGCCATTATGATAACCACCAGGATCAACAACCGGACTCTTCTACACTCAAAGAACAATTAAAAGAAGAAAAAAGAAAGTTGGAAGAAAGTGAAAAACGAATTAAAGAACTGGAGCAGAAAGCAAAACAAATAAAATCATCTATTGGTAAAATAAATACGAAAAACAATGGTGATGGTTTTCTCGCCAGTTCAAGGCCAATGATATTATCTCTTGACAAAGTGTTTTTTTAAACTCGGTTGAAGTTGAATTCCGGAACCACCCGGAAAAGAAAGGCCCCTTTCGGGGCTTTTCTCATTTTTTACCCAAACATCTTTATTTACATTTGCAGATAACATACAAAGCACAATGAAGAATACCGCCTTTACACAAAAACATATAGCACTCGGAGCGAAGATGGCTGAATTTGCAGGATACAATATGCCCATAAGTTATAGTGGCATTAATGATGAACATGCAGCAGTAAGAAATAATGCCGGTGTATTTGATGTAAGCCATATGGGAGAATTTATTTTAAAAGGCGAAAATGCCCTGGCCCTGATACAAAAAGTAACGAGCAATGATGCATCCAAACTAAAAAATGGTGAAGCACAATATAGCTGCCTGCCAAATGATAAGGGTGGTATTGTAGATGATTTGCTGGTGTACTGCATTGAGCAAAACAACCCGCCTGCCGGACGGGCAGGAGTATATATGCTGGTGGTAAATGCATCCAATATCCAAAAAGACTGGAACTGGATAAGCCAGTTTAATACTGATGGTGTAGAAATGCATAATATTTCTGACAAGACATGCCTGCTTGCGATTCAAGGGCCGAATGCTACAAAAATTTTACAACCCTTAACCGATAAAGATATTCTCAACCTGAAATACTACACGTTTGTAAAAGGAACATTTGCCGGTGTTGATAATGTATTAATCAGCGCCACAGGATATACTGGTGCTGGTGGTGTAGAGATATATTTTGAAGACAAAGATGCTAATGCTGAAAAAATATGGAATGCAATCTTTGATGCTGGTGCTTCCGCAGGTATAAAACCTATTGGGCTTGGCGCAAGAGATACGCTGCGTTTGGAAATGGGTTTTTGCTTATACGGAAATGACATTGATGATACAACTTCGCCTTTGGAAGCAGGCCTTAGTTGGATCACTAAATTCACAAAAGATTTTCCTTCGAAAGAAATATTTGAAGAACAAAAACAA
>Ga0164241_10004200_pt1 | contig 14050 bp, 11 predicted proteins | sample OricomyardsoilBY_FD_108780 | JGI IMG/M metagenome (GOLD analysis project Ga0164241, IMG submission 108780) | Backyard soil microbial communities from Emeryville, California, USA - Original compost - Back yard soil (BY) | ecosystem: Environmental > Terrestrial > Soil > Unclassified | place: USA...
CGACGATTTGTGGCACTTCGTGTTCGCGCCCAACCCGCGCACCGGCCAAGTCGCCCGCGCCCTGCGCGCGGTCCGGCGCCTGCCGATCGTGCAAACCGTGGCCTCACCGCCGCGCCACTTTGCGGACTTGCGGCGGCTGGTGTTCGGCGACCAGCTCGTGGTGCAGAGCCGCGCCACGGGCGACAGCTTGGCTGACGCCGCGCGCCGCGAAGGCTTCCCGCTGCCGCCTGTAACCGTGATTCCGCCGCCGGTGCCGCGACTGGAAGCGCCGACCCCGGACAGCGTGCAGCGAGCGCGTGCTGACCTCGAGCTACAACCGCACGATCGCCTGATCCTTTATCCCGGCGATCTCGAAGTGAGTGGCGGCGCGGAGGCCGTGCGGAGCTTCGTCGAGCCGCTCTGCCAGCAAATGCCGGACGCAGTCGTGGTCTTCGCCTACCGCAACAAGACCCCGGGCGCAGCGGGGCGAGCCGCACATTTGAAACAGGTGCTTCAAAGCCAAAGGGTTCGAATTACCGACCGCGTGCACAGCATGCACGCCTTGTTGGCCGCCTCCGAGATAGTCATTTTTCCCGTCGACGACCTGTGGGGCAAGGTCGATCAACCCATCGTTTTGCTCGAGGCGTTGGCGCTCGGGGTGCCATGCGTGGTTCTCGATCAGGGACCGCTGCGCGATGTCGAGGGAGCGGCAAAGATCGCTACTATTGACGTACGGCCTTGGCTGGAAACGATCGCCGCGCTCACTTCAACGTCGCCCGCGCGAGCCACGCAGATCGCCGCCGGACGCACTGCCGCATCGGGTGTGTATGCCTCCGGAGTTGTTGCGCGAGCCTACGAAGCCATTTACCTTCGAGCCCTCGAACGGCGTCGCGACTAACTACGCGATGGCCCCCACTTGCATGATGGCTCGCCCCGAATCGCCGACCCCGCCCGTTGCCAAAGCCGAGGACGCCGTTCTATGGACCGACGGCGCCGCGCGCGGCAACCCCGGGCCGGCCGGTATCGGCGCCATCCTCAAGTCGCCGAGCGGAGAAGTGCTGTACACGGGCAGCGAGTTTTTGGGTCATACGACCAACAACGTGGCCGAGTACAAGGCGGTGCTGCTCGGCCTCACCGGCGCGCTCGCCCAAGGTATCGACCGCATCGAGGTCCGGGCGGATTCCGAGCTCTTGATCAAGCAGCTCAAGGGCGAATACCGCGTCAAGAGCCCGGGCTTGCGTCCTCTGTTCGAAGAAGCACGCCGGCTGATCTCACGCTTCAGCAGCGTGAAGCTGACCCACATCCGCCGCGAGCTGAACGGCGAAGCCGATCGCCTCGCGAATCAGGGTATCGACGGAGTGGGTCGGGGCTAGCTTCGTCTCTCGCTGGGGCGGGCGCGAGCGCGAGAAAAGAGGCGGGCGGGCGCGAGCGCGAGAAAGAGGACGCGGGGGAGGTCCTCGCCGCTCGCTTCGCGCGGCAGCTTCGTCGCGCGCGACACTCTTTACGTCTCGCTTTTCGACTTGGCGACCCAATCCAAGAAGCTCCGCCGAACGCGATACAGATGTTTATAGCCCTATCCCGCGCGCGCACTTGGATTGGGTCGCCAAGTCGAGTTGGGGTGGCAGAGGGGTGACTCGCGACGTCGTCCTGTTTGGCTCGGCTCGATCGCCAAGATGCGATGACTGGTGAGGGGACGGCAACGCACCCTCAAACCCATGATCGAGGGCGTCTCGCGGGCGCGGCTTTCCAGTTCGGTCGGGCGAGAGCCCACGTGGGTATCGAGCAGAGTCGTGACTCGGTGCGCACTCACGCGTCGCGCAGCCGAGGCTGGACTCAAAAGCGTATGCAACCTTCGAAAGATCTTGACGAGTTTGGCGCGAGTCGAGGCTTTGTGATCGAGATCCGCCGCGGCTGATGCGGCGGGCGGTCGATGGTCGCCGCGCTCGCGAGCTTTCGTCGTAAATCCGAACGAAACTCAATTTACCGCGCGAACGCGCGCTGGTGAGCCACTACGAGGCTCGAAATTTCGCATGGTAGAGCTGGAGAGACGCAGAACACGAGGAGGAGCGATGTTCGACACGACTTTGCAGCAGGGCTCGGCGTGGGTTCGGGTGCATGGAACGTTGGCGCAGACTCGCGCGGGGTTGGACTTCGAGGAAGGGCAAACGCTGCGAGCCGCGAAGCGGGCGCGCGTGCATGAGCGGCTGGGGTACGGCAGCTTCGTCGAGTACATCGAGAGGCTGTTTGGCTACTCGCCGCGACTGACGTTGGAGAAGCTGCGGGTTGCCGAAGCGTTGGAAGGCTTGCCACAATTGGCAGCGGCGTTGCGCGATGGAGACGCCAGTTGGTCGAGCTTGCGAGAGCTTACGCGCGTGGCGACGCGCACCACCGAGCGCGAATGGCTCGAAGCGTCGCGCGGCCGCACGGCGCGCGAGGTGGAAAAGCTGGTTTCTGGGCACCGACCGGGTGACGTGCCGGGCAGCGTCAAGGATTGGCGCGCAGAACGGCATGTTTACGCTTTGAGGTTAGCGGCGAAGGTCTGGCGAGCTTTCGCGAAGCGATGGCCAAGCTGCGCCGGGACGCCGGTGGGCCGCTCGACGACGATGCGGCGTTGTTGCTGATGGCGCGACAGGTTTTGGGCGGACAGGCCGATGACGGACGAGCCAGTTACCAGATTGCGATCACGGTCTGCGAAGTATGCGCGCGGGCAACGCAGACAGGGGCCGGCGAGGCGCTGCAGGTCTCGGCGGACGTCGCCGCGATGGCCGACTGCGATGCTCAGCATGTCACGCGGGGGCAGTTTGTTCGCATCGGCCGAGGTGGCGAACCGCACGTGGGCGGTGAAACCCACGTGGGCGGTGAAACCCACGTGGGCGGTGAAACCCACGTGACGGTCGCTCGCCGGCTTTTTCACGCCCCGAACGCGCGTCGCAGACCATTCCCCCGAGCATTCGTCGCACCGTGCTCGCACGCGATCAGCATCGCTGCCAAGTACCGGGCTGCCGCCACGCGACCTTCGTCGACGTGCATCATCTTCGCGCGCGGGGGGACGGCGGCGGCCATGAGCCGGACAACTTGCTCACGCTGTGCGGCGCTCATCATCGGGCGTGCCATCGAGGCGATTTGCTCATCGAACCCGAGAACGGCGAGCTGCGCTTTAGTCATGCGGACGGGACCTCATACGGCGCGTTGCCCGATGCGGGCGAGGCAGATGGGGTGGCGCGCGCGTTTCGGGGCCTTCGCAAGCTCGGTTTTGGCGAACGTGAAGCGCGCGACGCCGTTGCGAAGCGTGCGCCCACGTGGGTAGCGAGAGTGGAGTCGAGAGTTTGTTGCGTAGCGCGCTCGGGTTGCTCACCCAAGCTAGCTGGGAAAAGGCTTCCTGACGTGCCGGGCCAAATCGCCTAGCAGGCGTTGGCTGCGCTCCAGGCAACGCTGATGGTCGTCGAACGCCACGAGAAGGTGCCCTCGGCGATCCAGGTGCTGCTGCATGCCTGGAACTGCACCAGCTGTGACGTGACGGTGCCGGTGGTCACGGGTTCGCCGTTGGGCCAGCCGTCGAGCTTTGCGTTCGGGCTATCGCTGCTCGCGGACAGCAGCACGTACGCCGAGTATTTCGCGTTGGCGGCGACGTTGCCGTCGCCAGCCTCAGAGTCCAGTCGGTTGTACAACAGCAACGACGGTCCAGCACCCGGACCCAACGACATCGCCATGCCGTCGGGGGCATCCGTCCGCCTCCATGCGGCGCTGATCGTCACGCTGCCACACAGGCTTCCCAGCAGCGCCACTTCGTTCGCCGGTCCCGCGCAGTCCACCCGAAACGGCATCGTCACCATGCCGGCCACGTTCGCGATGCCAGGGTTGACTGGGGGAGCCGCCACTTCGTCGGGCGACGAGAAGCACCCACTCAGCATCGCAACGCCCACCAGTATCTCGAGGCCCACCAGCGTCCCTGTCCTCCGCCGCATTCGCTGATTGTGGGCCATCGATCCCTGTCGAGCAACGCGGCCGAGACTCAATACTGGGCGCCGTGACGCCGCCTCGGGACCGTCGGCTGCGGCCACGGCCGCGTCTACAGGCCGCGACCGGTCGGATCAGGGCGTGCGAGGGGCCGGAATCGGGGGCGCGCGAGGGGGCCGGAATCGGGGTGCGCGAAAGGGCCGGAATCGGGGCGCGAAAGGCCGGAATCACGGCGCGAAAGGCCGGAATCACGGCGCGCGCGGCGCCGGGATCGGGGGCGGGAAGGGCGAAGAAAGGGCGGGGAAACGGGCGGAAAGCTGGGCGGGGCCGGTCGTGCTAAATGCCGGCCCCTAATCATGTCCACCCGAACGGCTGCGGAGCTTCGCAGCGCCTTCTTAGGTTTCTTCGCTCGCAACGGCCACGAAGTGGTGCAGAGCGGCCCCGTGGTGCCGCCCAACGATCCGACGTTGATGTTCGCCAACGCGGGCATGGTCCAATTCAAGGACCTTTTCACCGGTCGTGAGAAGCGCGCGTACAAGCGCGCCACCTCCAGCCAAAAGTGCATCCGCATCTCCGGCAAGCACAACGATCTGGAAGCGGTCGGCCCTTCGCCGCGCCACCACACGTTTTTCGAGATGCTCGGCAACTTCAGCTTTGGCGACTACTTCAAAGAAGAAGCGATCGTCTTCGCGTGGAACTTCTTGACCAAGGAGCTCGACCTGCCGAAGGACCGGCTGGTGATGAGCTACTTCAAAGGCGAAGAAGGCATCCCCGAAGACACGTTCGCGCGCGACTTGTGGAAGAAGCTGACCGGTTTCGGCGACGCGCAGGTGCGCGGCTTGGGTATGGCCGACAACTTCTGGGCCATGGGCGACACCGGCCCGTGCGGCCCGTGCAGCGAGATCTACTTCTTCAACGGCGACGGCGTCGATCCGGCTCAGTTCGGCCAAGAGCAAACGCCTGAAGGCGTGGGTTACTGCGAGATCTGGAACCTGGTATTCATGCAGTTCGAGCGCAGCCTGAAAGACGGCGTCGCCAAGCTCGACGCGCTGCCCGCGCCCAGCATCGACACCGGCGGCGGGCTCGAGCGCATGTGCGTGGCCGCGCAAGGCAAGCTCAGCAACTACGACACCGATCTGTTGCGCTCGCTGGTCGAAAAGGCCTCCGAGATTTCGCGCAAGAAGTACGGTGCCACCATGGCCCCTGACGACGTCAGCATGCGCGTCATCGCTGATCACGCGCGGACGACCGCGATCATGATCGCCGACGGCGTGATGCCGGACCGCACCGGCCGTGAGTACGTGCTGCGGCGCGTGATGCGCCGAGCTATCCGCCACGGCCATCGCCTCGGCATCGAGAAGCCGTTCTTGCACCAAGTGACGGGCAGCGTCATCGAGCTGATGGGCGCGCAGTATCCGGAGCTGCGCGAGCGCCAAGACCTGATCGCCTCGGTCGTCGAAGCCGAGGAAGTGCGCTTCCGCCAGACCATCGAACGCGGCCTCAACCTGCTCGAAGATCGCTTTGCGGTGATGGCCAAGGCTTCGCAGACCACGCTGCCCGGCGCAGACGCCTTCCAGCTGTACGATACCTACGGTTTTCCGCTCGATTTGACCGAGGTCATCTGCACCGAGCGCGGCTTTGCCGTCGACCAAAAGGGCTACGACGCGGCCCTCGAAGAGGCGCGCAAACGCTCGGAATTTGCGGGTATGGATCAGGCGGTCGAAGGTGTGTACCGCGAAGCGTTGGCCAAGCTGCCCGACGGCGGCGCCAAGTTCACCGGCTACGACAAGATCAGCGACGTTTCGACGATCGTCGCGATCGTGAAGGGTGGGGCGCTGGTCGACAGCGCTGCGGTGGGCGACGAAGTCGATGTGGTGACGAGCGTGACGCCGTTTTACGGCGCGGCCGGCGGCCAAGTCGGCGACGCGGGCGTCATCACGACCGCCTCCGCCTTGATCACGATCGAAGACGCGCAGAAGCCGATGCCGGGCCTGGTCGTGCACCGCGGCAAAGTGTCGTCCGGCCAGATCAAGCTCGGTGAGTCGGCCACGCTCGCGGTCGACGAAGCTCGTCGCAACCGCATTCGCCGCAACCACTCGGCCACGCATTTGCTGCACTTGGCGCTGCGCAAGGTGCTCGGTCCGCAAGCCCAGCAAAAGGGCTCCCTGGTCGGCCCCGATCGTCTGCGCTTCGATTTTACCCACGGCAAGCCGCTGACTCCCCAGGAAATCAGCCAAATCGAAGACTTGGTGAACGAGCGCACGCTCGCCAATTACCCGATCGAAACCGACGTCATCAACATGGACGAAGCCCGCAAGCGCGGCGCCATGATGATCTTCGAAGAAAAGTACGGCGACGTCGTGCGCATGCTCACCATGGGCGATTCGATGGAGCTGTGCGGCGGCACCCACGCGCGCGCTACCGGCGACATCGGCTTGTTCAAGATCTTGAGTGAGGTCGGGGTGGCGGCGGGCGTGCGACGCATTCAGGCCGTCACCGGCGACGGCGCGCTCGCGCACCTGCGTGAGGTCGAAGAGACCTTGAACCGCGCCGCCCACGCCGCCAAAGCCAGCGTGCAGGCTTTGCCCGACAAAATCGAAAAGCTGCTCAGCGGCGAAAAAGCGCTGCTCAAGCAGATCGAAGAGCTACAGCGAAAGCTGATGAGCGGCGGCGGCGGCTTCGACGCGCTGGTCGGCCAAGCGCGCGACGTCTCGGGCATCAAAGTGTTGGGCGTTCGCACCGACGTCACCGATCGCGGCCAGTTGCGCGAGCTGGCGGAAAAGCTGCGTGACAAGCTGGGTGACAGCGTCGTGCTCGTGGCCTCGGAGCACGAAGGTAAAGCCCAGCTGGTGCTCACGGTGGCCAAGCCGCTGCTCGGCCGCTACAAGGCGGGCGAGCTGATCAAGGGCGTCGCGCAGATTGTCGGCGGCTCGGGCGGAGGCCGGCCCGACATGGCCCAGGCCGGCGGCACCGAGCCGGCCCGCCTCGACGAGGCGATCGAGTCGCTGTACGCCGGCGTTGCCGGCGCCTGAAGGCTCGTAGCCGCGCCGCGGCGCCCAAATGTGGGTCTTGTGTCGCGCGCGCTTGAAATTAGCGAGCGAGCGCGAAAGAGTGGGGCGGTCTTAAGCCACGAGGGACCTGCCATGCGAATCGCCCCGCTCATCTTGTTTACCGGAGCTGTACTGCTCGCGCCCGCCGCTCATGCTCAAGAAGGGGAGATCAGCGAGCAAGCGCGGACGCACTTTCAGGCCGGCGTCAACTTGCTTCAGGATCCGGACGGCGCCCGCTACGAGGAGGCGTACCGCGAGTTCAAGGCCGCGTACGCGGCCTCGCCGTCGTGGAAAATCCTGGGCAACCTCGGCATCGCCGCGATGAAGCTCGAGCGCGACGGTGAAGCCATCGAGGCATTTCAAAAGTACTTGAGCGGCGGCGCGGCGGCGCTGAGCCCGGAAGAACGCGAGCAGTTTCAGCGCGACTTGGGGACGTTGCAGGCCGGTGTCGTCAAGCTGAGCCTGGACGTGAACCTGCCCGGCGTCTCTATCTCCGACGAGCGCGTGCCGGTGACGGGCTCACCCGTGCGCAACAGCTACGTGCCCGACGGCCAGCACCTCGAGATCGGGGTGCGCCCCGGTCACCACAAAATCACCGCCAGCGCGCCTGGCTATGAGCCGGCAGTGTGGGAGCTCGAGGCGGTCTCGGGCGCCGGACAAGCTCACGCGTTCGAGCTCAAGCGACCCGCGCCCGCCACCGCACCTGGCATGGGCGGCGGCCCCGTGACCAGCGCTGAACGCCCGACGCCGACCGGCGTGTACGTGGGCCTGGCCGCGACGGGCGTGTTCGCCGTCGGCGCGGGCGTGATGGGCGCGCTCGCGCTCGGCAAAAAGAGCGAGTTCGACGACGCCAACAAGGGCGACAACGTGTCGAGCGCCAAGGATCTGCACGACAACGTCAAAACGTTCAACCTCGTGACCGACGTGTTGATCGGGGCCGCGGTCGTTTCGGCCGGCGTCACGACCTACCTCTATTTCAGCCGTCCCAAAGCCGAGGTGCCCGCCAGCGGTTGGCTGCGCGTGCAGCCGCAAGTCGGCCTTCACACCGGCACGCTTCAACTCGAGGGCGCGTTTTGACGCGCGGAGCCCCCATGCGCCTTCTTAATTCAGCATCGCTCGCTACGTTCTTCATCCTGGTGGGCGCTTGCTCGCTCATCAACGCTCCCGACGACGTCGTTCCCGAGGGCGCGGGCGCTGCCGCCGGCACCACCGCCCAAGGCGGCACGGACTCGACGACCGGCGGCACCAGCTCCGACGGCGGCACCGGCGACCTGCCGTCCGGTGGTGACATGACCGGCGTGGGTGGGGACCTCACGGGGGCGGGTGGGGACACCACCACCGACGTCGATCCGGGCCCGGGCGCCAACCCGACCAGCGGCATGCTCGTGCTGGCCACCCAAGACGACAAAAAGGGCCGCCACTTGGCCGTGGTCAACGGCCGCACCGGCAAGGGCATCGTGACCGAGGCGCTACCGGTCGCCGCCATTGCTTACGACGAGGCTCCGACCCGCCACCTGTGGTTCGTGTTCACGGCCAGCGCGTACCCGGCCAGCCCCACGGGCGCCGCCGACCTCGAGGTGCGTCGCTTCAACGACGCCACTGGCAAGTGGTTCGTGGTCGGCCGCACCACCGCGCTACCTCCGCCCGAGCCGGATCAACTGGTCGTGCTCAATGACCGCCTCGCCTACATTTCGCATCGCGTGGTGTCGGGTAAGGCCGTTTCGGCCCTGACCGTGCTCGACACGAGCGACCTCAAAAACGTGACCGAGGTGGAGAGCATGCCCGCCGGCACCGGCGAAACCTTCGTCGGGCTCACCGGCGATCGCGGCTCGGACGTGAACGCGGGCGCGCCCGGCGGTCGCCTGCGTTTGATGGTGAGCAACCCCTGCAACGCCACCGGCTGCGACCTGAACGCCTTGCAGATCTTCGTCGGCGACAGCCTCACCGCCGGCACGGCGGTCAAGCTCGACCACTTCAAGGGCCAGCCCCGCTTCGTCAAAGCGCGCACCGAAGACAAACTGTTCGTCGCCCTCCGCTCCACCGAGCCGAGCAGCCGCGTCGTGGTTCGCTCGTTCACGGGGCCTGACCTCACCGAGCCTACGCTGCTGGCGACCGTCGCCGATTTCGCAGGCGACGATGTGGGTGGTTTCACGCTCGCCGAATGCGGACAGGCGGGAGTCATCACCGACGTCACCGGTGCCAAGCTGATCGCTTTCCACTTGGTCTCGGGTACCCAACACGTGGTCGATCTGGTGAACCCGGGCGGCCCCGTGTACACCGAGCCCTTCGGTCCCTCGGTAATTTCCTTCGATTCGTCGATGGCGCCCGGCCTGCGCGCGTTCGAGCTCAGCAAGAGCGGCACGACGAACATCGCCATCAACGAGCGCTCCGTTTGGCAGCCGAACAACCCGTTCGTGCCCCTCACCGGCGCGCCGCGCCGCGGTGAAGCCTTCAAGTGCCCCTAGGTCGTTAGCCCGAGCCCTTAGCCCGAGCCCTTAGCCCGAGCCCTTAGCCCGAGCCGTTGTGTCTCGGTCGAACCGCTGGCGGTTTCTTCTCGGGCGCATGTAGGTGTCGCGCGCCTTCCAGTCACGATGCACGCGTGGCGTAACCCGCCGGCGTTGCCGTGGCTGAGGCATTGACAGCGCGGCGTGATCACGTTCTTCTGAGGGTTGCGGCGCGGGGGGTCCGCAGTCCCCACCACCTCGTCCCCGCTTTGAACTTAAGGAGCTCCCCGTGAAGGCACGCTACGCACTTTGGCCGGTTATGATTTTTGGCGCCGTCAGCTTGGCGAGCGCATGTTCGAGTGACGGCGGTTCCAGCACTGGTGACCCCACCCCCACGGGCGGCTCTGATGGCGAAGGCGGCAGCGGCGCCAGCACCGGCGCGACGACTTCCACGGGCGCAACCGATTCCGTCGGCGGCATGACCGCTGACGCGGGCGCCACCACCGGCGCCACTGGCGGCGTCGCCAACGGCGGCCAGGCCGGCGCAGCGGGGGCCACCGGCGGCGACCTGTGCGAAGGCAAAGACATCACGTGCGAGGACGACGACAACCCCTGCACCGAAGACGAGTGCAACCCGGCAACGGGTGAATGCGGCATCCCGCGCAGCGAGACCGCCTGCGACGACGGCAAATTCTGCAACGGCGAAGACACCTGTGAAGAGGGTGCCTGCACCGCGCACGCTGGCAACCCCTGCGCGAACACCTGCAACGAGGCCGGCGACTACTGCGAATGCGCCACGAAAGACGATTGCCCGGCAGACGAGGTCGGTGCCTGGGGCGAGTGCGCTTACGCGACGGAATGCGTTGAAACGGCGATGAAGAGCCGCACCGTCACCAAGTACAGCTGCAACGGCGTGGGCAAGTGCGTCGCCGGCGCTCCGACGATCGAGAACGAAGCCTGCACCCGCGAAACGGACGCGATGAGCTGTATGGACGACGCCAAGCCCTGCAACGGCGTCGAAGCGTGCAAGAACGGCAATTGCGTGGGTAGCGGCGTCAACCCTTGCGCTGGCCAAGCAGCCACGCCCTTCTGTTACGACACGGGCACGCTGTGTCGCGAATGCACGGGCAGCACAGTCGCAAACTCTGTCGGCTGCGGCGGAACCGAGAAGTGCTGCAAGGGTGACTGCATCCCCTCCGGCAACACCTGCTCGATCATCATCAACCCGCAGATCATCAACCCGCAGCTCACTCAGATCGTCATCAGCCAGTAGTTTGGTCGTCACCTGACGCTGTCGTCCACGCTGTCGCGCTACGCGACGGTGTCTCTGAAAAGCCTGGCCCTGTGGCGCATTGCGCTCGGGGCCAGCTGCGTTCAGTTCGTGATACGGCGTTGGGGCGGGCTGGACGTCTTCTACGCCGAAGGCGGTGCTTACCCCGCGGCGGCGTTGCCGCGCGGGACGACCTGGGAGATACCTCTTCGTTGGGTCAGCAGCCCCGCCATGCTGCACGTGGTGTTCGCCTCGTGCTTGCTGGTCGTGCTGGCCTTCACGTGCGGTTTCGGTACCCGCTTCGTGAAGTGGTTACTGTTGCCGGCGCTATTCGTGCTGGATGGCCGAACGCCGCGTCTGTTTACCGGCGGCGAGGTCGTGCTTCACGGCCAGGCCCTGTACGCGGTCTTTCTGCCCGTAGCGGAGATGTTTTCGGTCGACGCTTGGCGGCGCTCGCGACGACGAGGAGCAACGCTCGACGCTTTGCCGACGGCCATCAGGAGCCCCTTCTACGTCGTGCTCTTGCTGCAGCTGTCCGCGATCTACTTTTTCAATCAACGCGCCAAGATGGGGGTGACCTGGCACGACGGATCGGCCGTCGCCAAGACGCTTGGCGCGCTGACCCTCGACAGCAACTTCGGCGCGTGGGTGTCGCACCTCCATCCGACCATCTTGCGCGCGTTGACGCACGGTACCCTCGTCGTCGAGGGCGTCCTGCCGCTTCTGCTACTCAGCCCGTGGAAGCGCAAGTGGACGCACGCACTGGCGGGCGCGTTGATGCTCTCGCTTCACGGCGGCATTCATCTCGCGCTCCAAATCGGCAGCTTCAGCGTGGCGATGCTCAGCTACTTGCCGCTGCTGTGGCATCCGAGCGAAGCGGAACGCCTGCTCGTACCGACACGCCGCCGACTCCGGCTGGAGCTAGTGGCAGCGGCGGCCATCGTTTACATCGGTGCGGCTCGGCTAAGCCGCGATCTGATCCTCTGGCCGGAGCGCCCACACGTTCCCATGCCGGGATTTTTGGACCGGGCCACGGTGGCGATGGGCCTCTGGCAGCCGTGGATGATGTTTTCCCCCGATCCGCCGGAGCGCGACCACGTCATCGTGACCGACGCGGTGACCCGCAGTGGGCTGCATTTCGACCCATGGCAAGAACGGGCGTCTGGCAACGCCGAGCCGCTCAAGGAGGCGCCGCAGTCGCTAGGGCGCGGCCACGCTTTCACTATTTACGAGATCTACCTGAGCGGGGCGGACACCCAACTGCAGTCGTTCTTTGCTCGCTGGGTGCTCAGGCAGCGGGGGCCCGACAACTCAGCCGTCGACCGGTTCGACGCATGGATGATGGTTGTCGCGACTGACCCAAAGCTCGTTGTGAAGGAAGAGGAGCTGGACCGGCGGGTGGGGGTGACAGCGCTTCCGCTCCAGGACTCCCTGCGTGTCGCGGGCTTCGAGGCGGCGGGGGTGTGGGCGCCCGAGCGCGCGTTCGATCGCAAGATCGTGCCGGAAGGTACCAACGTGCTCACGCCGGTCAGCGCCGCCATGAGCGCCGGCTGCCCGCATCTCACGTTCGACCTAGGCGCGCCCCATAGGCTTGAAAGCGCGTTCTTGCAGGCGGATAGCGCCGATCTCTTCTGGATCGAAGGCTCGTTGGACAACGAGAGCTTTCGTCCGCTAGCGCAGATGCCGCGCCTACTGAGCAGGCAACATCACAGCCGCATCATCGCGTTGCCCGGCGACCCGATCCGCTACGTCCGGCTTCGTCCGGTCGAATCTCGCGGCCGCCAACATTTCCTTTCGGAAGTCGCGTTCTTCGACCACGCCGTCACGCTGCCCCCCCTGAGCTCGCGCCCCAGCGAAGAATTTCTGTCGGCGCTATCGCGCCCGGGTGTCGTCGGTTTAGTTTCTGGATCCAATCATCCTAGTCCTGAGTGCCCGGCGGAAAACCCTGGCGCGGCGGCGCGCGCTCGGTGAGACCCTCGCTCGGATGGAGTTGCGAACTTAACCGGGCACGAGCGACTACTTGAGAAACGGAGCGTCCGGATCCGCTGGAACGCCGCGCTCAAGTTCCGAGAGGTAGTTGGCGCGCAAGTCTTTCCAAGTTGCCGCAAATCAAATGCATCCTTGCGTCATTCTTTGACTACGTGTCTTCACGTACGGGCGCCGAACAATCGAAGCTCCGATTGTCACTCATCGGTCAGAGGCTGGGGTCGTTGCGATCGTTGCAGAGGGGGGCGACCCCATATGCAGCACGTCGATTGTCGTCGCGAGGGGTGCACCCCTCTGCAGCGACGAATGGGCGCGGGCACGGCTGGTCATGCTAGGTCCGCCAAACTAGACGAACTTTGGGCTCTCCGCGCCGCAGCCAGGACCGAGCGCGGCACGAAGTTGATGGGCGCCCTCGGCCAAACGCCTTGACGTTCGTCGCCAGCCTGCGACGATCATAGGTGATGTTGGGGACAAGTCTCATCCTCGTCGCGGACGCCGACGTAGCGCTGCTAAAAAAAGTGTCGAGTCTCGCCAAGACCGAAGGCTATGACGTGGTGACCACGTCGACCGGTCGCGAGGTCATTCCTCTCGCCCTCCGGCATCGCCCAGCGCTCATCGTGCTCGACGTAGCGTTTCCTGACGCTGACGGCCGCGACCTCTTGCGAGAGATAAAGCGGGACCCTCGTCTTTCCGAGATCCTGGTGCTCATGTGGTCGGAGCGGGACTACGATTCTGATCGCCGAATCGCGTTGGAGCTGGGTGCCGATGACTACCTTCCGAAGTCGGATTCGGTGATGCTGATGCCAAAGGTCGCTCGGGTGTTGCTGCGCGCAAAACAGGAGTCGGAGCTGGCTCGTCGCGATTGAACGCGGCGGCGGGGTCTAAGCGAAATGGGGAGCGTATCTGCGCACACCGCGGGTCAGCCGGGTAGGCCGCGGTGGCCTCGTGTCAGCACGTCACGCTGACCCCTAAGGCGATATCCGCTTGCGATGCCGCGCCGTATTCTGCGCTCGCGTGCTCTTGGCCGGCCGCGCGCTGCGGCGCGTGTCCGCCAGCGCCGCCAAGAGCTCTTGCAGAATCGTGACGCCCACGATGCCGGTGATGCCCGACGGATCGTAGGCGGGGGCGATCTCGACGACGTCGAAGCCGGCGATCTCCGCGCCGACGAGCGCGCGTAAAATCTGCTGCAATTCCCACGTCGAGATGCCGCCCGGAACCGGAAAGCCAGTGCCGGGCGCGAACGCGGGGTCGAGCACGCTGACGTCGACGGAGACGTAGAGCGGGCCTTTTTCGGCCAAGCGCCGCACTTGGCTGACCACGGCGTGCAGATCCCAACGGACTTCGTCGGTGCTGACGACCTCGAA
>Ga0164241_10004201_pt1 | contig 14049 bp, 9 predicted proteins | sample OricomyardsoilBY_FD_108780 | JGI IMG/M metagenome (GOLD analysis project Ga0164241, IMG submission 108780) | Backyard soil microbial communities from Emeryville, California, USA - Original compost - Back yard soil (BY) | ecosystem: Environmental > Terrestrial > Soil > Unclassified | place: USA...
CTCGAGCTTCTCGATGATGGCCTCGATGACGAGGTCGCAGTCCTTGACCTGCTCGAGGTCGTCCTCGGTGTTGCCCGTGCGGACGAGCCCCGCGAAAGAGGGGTGGAAGAACGCCGCGGGGCGCGCCTTCAGAGCCTTCTCGAGGCCGCCTGCGGCGAAGCGATCGCGCGCCTTCTTGTCGTTCTTCTCTGCGTCGGTCAGGTTCGGGGGGACGATGTCGAGGAGCAGGACGCGCACACCGGCGTTGGCCAAGTGTGCAGCGATGCCGCTTCCCATCACGCCACCGCCGATGACGGCGACTTGTCGGATCGGGGTCGTCATGAGCCGTTTCTCCTTGTGAGGGCCCGGCACCATAGCGCTTTGTCAGCGCGCGGGTAGGTGCATGTGACAGGGGTGCGCGCCGCTTCTGTTCAGGCATCTACTGTCACGAGATCGTTGCGACTCCTTTCGGTCGGACGCGTACGATGGAGAAGCCTCGCGGCCCGAGCCAGCGTCCCGCCCGCTCGTTCACGATTGGAGAAACCATGCGCGCGCTCTCCCGTCTCTTGGCTCTGTCGCTCGTCGGCGGTCTCGCCTCGACCTCTGGTTGCTCTTGCGATGGCGGCGGCGACAGCGACAACAGCGGCGGCGGAAACGCCGGCACGTTGCACAGCGGCTCCGGCGCAGGCTCGAGTGTCGGCGGAAGCACCGGCCAATTCACCGGCAGCGGTGGATCGGGTGGATCGCACGAGTGCGTGAACCTCGAGTGCAAGCAGGTCGTTTGCTCGACGCCCGGGACGACGACGACCGTGAGCGGCACTGTCTACGATCCGTCCGGCACGCTGCCCCTCTACAACGTCGCGGTCTACGTGCCGAACGCGCCCGTCGACGCGATCCCAGATGGGCTCACCTGCGATCAATGCGGCGCCAGCCTGAGCGGCTCTCCCCTCATCTCGACGCTCACCGACACGCACGGCAACTTCAAGCTCGAGAACGTCCCGGTCGGTGAAAACATCCCGCTCGTGATGCAGGTCGGCAAGTGGCGCCGACAGATCGTCGTGCCGACCGTCGCCGAGTGCGTCGACACCGCGCTCGCCGATCCGCAGGTCACGCGATTGCCGCGAAGCTCCGCCGAGGGCGATCTCCCGCGCATCGCGCTGACGACGGGCTCGTCCGATCCGCTGTTCTGTTTGTTGCGACGGCTCGGCATCGACGACAGCGAGTTCGGCGTCGCCGGGAGCGCGGCGCGGATCCAGTTCTTCCGCGGCGCGAACGGCTCGAACAAGTTCGACGACAGCTTCGGCGCGAGCCCCGGCGCGACGTTCCCCGATGGTCCCACGACGCTCTGGGAGAACGGCTGGGACAACTACGACATCGTCATGCTCTCGTGCGAGGGCTCCGAGCTCCCGGGGCCGAAGGACGGCCACCGCGCGGCCATGCGCGACTACTTGGGCGCGGGCGGACGCGTCTTTGCGACGCACTACCACTACAACTGGTTCCAGGGCGACGCGCCCGCGGACCTCAAGTCGATCGCGACGTTCACCGGCGCGCAGAACGACTTCGACGGCCTCGTCGACATCGACCAGACGTTCCCGAAGGGCATGGCCCTCGCCGAGTGGATGGACTTCGTCGCCGGCCAGAGTCCGTTCGGTCAATTCAACGTCGTCGACGGTCGACAGCACACCGAGACGCTGGACCCTGCGGCTCGCGTTTGGGTCACGCACCAGAACAGCGGGAATCTCGGGAAGCGAACCGAGTACTTCTCCTTCAACTCGCCGATCGGCGCCGCGCCCGAAGATCAATGCGGCCGCATGGTCTTCAGCGACATCCACGTCTCGGCGGGCGCGGGAAATCCCGACGGCAAGTTCCCGAGCGCGTGCTCCAACTCGCCGCTCAGCGAACAAGAGAAGGCGCTCATCTTCATGCTGTTCGATCTCAGCGCGTGCGTGATCCCCGACGATCAGCCTCCCTGCCCGCCTGGCGTGCAGAACTGCGGCGGACCGACGGATCCGGCGTGCGGCGGGACGTGCATCAACGGCTGCTGCAACGTCGTGCCGGACTGAGCCTCGCCGAGTGAGCTTGCCCGAGTGAGCTTGCCCGAGTGCTTGCCCGAGTCGCGCGCGCCGCTGGTGTTGCGGCGCGCGTCGGGGCGAGAATGCGCCGCATGGGCTCCCTCATCGCGACGCTCGTCGTCGCCGCGCTGCACGTCGTGTTCATGGTCTTCGAGACGTTCCTCTGGACCACGCCGAACGTGCGGAAGCGCTTCGGTCAGACCGAGGCGCAGGCCGAGGCGACGAAGGTCCTCGCGGGCAACCAGGGCGTCTACAACGGCGCGCTCGCCGCGTGCCTGGCGTGGTCGGCGCTCGCCCACGAGGGAACCATGAAGCTCGCGTTGCTCGGCTTCGTGATCGTCGTCGGCATTTACGGCGCAGTCACGGCGAAGGGGAGCATCCTCTTCATTCAGGCGCTGCCGGCGGGCGTCGCGCTCGTGTTGACGTTGCTCAACGTCTGACGTCGACACGCCGACGGGCGCCCGCGACGAAACCGGAGCGCGGTCAGTTCGTAGCGGCTGAGGTGAATCGCCTCCTCGCCTCGCTCGCACTCGCCGCGGGCTCGCTTCTCGCTTGTGACGGCGCGTCGGCTCGTCTCGGGATCGAAGCATCGCCCGATGCGCCGACGCACGCCGATGCGTCAGGCTCCGAGGCGGCGCGTCGCGCCATGCCCGAGGGCGAGGTCCCCGTCGTCGTCGAGCTCTTCAGCTCCGAGGGTTGTTCGAGCTGCCCACCGGCGGACGCGCTCTTTCGTGAGCTCGAGGCTGACGCGTCGGAAGACGACGTCGTCCTCTTGCCGCTCGAGCTTCACGTCGACTACTGGAACGACCTCGGCTGGGCGGACCCGTACTCCGACGCGGCGTACAGCGAACGGCAACGCGACTACGCTCGCACCGCGCGACGACGCGGCGTCTTCACGCCAGAGGCCATCGTCGATGGTCGAGATTCGGTGTCCGGCGCCGACCGCGCTGCGATTCGAGGCGCCGCCCGGCGCGCCGCCGTCGCGACCGAGGTGCGACTCACGCTGAAGCGCGCGGGAGCCCGTCTGGTTCTGACACAGGCCGGGCAGACCGACGAACCATCGTCGCTGGTGGTGGCGTGGACAGAGTCGGCGCTCGAGACGCGCGTCACGGCCGGCGAGAATCGCGGGAGCACACTCCGTCACGGCCCGGTCGTCCGCGCGTTGACGCGCATCGGCGCGGCGAAGGCCGGCGCGACCGAGATCGAGCTGCCGAGCTTGTCGTCGAACGGCGGTCGGTTCGGCGCGGTCGCGTTCGTCCAACACGTCGACGATCGCGCGATCGTCGGCGCGACGCGGCTCGAGCTCGGCAGCTCGATCGAGCCCTGACGATGTTCGCTGACCTCTCCGTCGACCACGAGCATCGCGCGGAGAACCACACGCGCGCGGCTCGTGATACCCAATGGGGATGAGCGCCGAGTTCCTCTATCGGATTCAACCCACGCGCCTCGCCATGCTCGAGACCGGCCCGACCGTCGAGGAGGCGGAAGCGACGCAGGCTCACTTCGCCTATTTGAAGGCGGCGCGTGACGCCGGCGTCGTCTTCGGCGCGGGTCGGACTTTGACGAAGGGCGAGTCGACGTTCGGCCTCGTGATCCTCCGCGCTCCGAACGAAGAGGCGGCGCGTGAGTTCATGGAGTCCGATCCTGCGGTGGCGACTGGCGTGATGCGCGCAGAGCTCTTCCCGTTTCGCGTCGCCCTCTGGGCCGAGCTGCCACCCGCCGACGACGCACTGGTGCCGCCCGCCCGCGTGGTGAAGCCGCCCCTCGTGGATTGACCACTAGCGCGCGACTGCGCTCCATTCGATCGCAGTCGATTTTCGCGCGTCGAAGTGGTCAATTGCGCGAGTTTTCGCCTGCGATCGATGAAATCGCGCCGGAATCCGCGTTGCGCGAGGGTTCTCTGCGTGAGACCAAAGAGAGATGAGAAGCCTCATCATTCCTTTGTTTACGACTGGCATGTTCCTCGTCGCCTGTGGTGATTCCGGGACGAGCTCGAGCGGCGGCGGAGAGAACCAAGGCGGACAGAACGCGGGTGGCGGCGGCCAAAACACTGGCGGTCAAAGCACCGGCGGCGCGAGCGTCGGCGGCAGCGGGACTGGCGGCGCAGCGACGGGCGGCGCAGGGACGGGCGGCGCGGCGACCGGCGGCGGAAACAGCGGCGGCGGCGGTCAGGGCCCGGGCTGCGGTGACGGCGATCTCTCCACCGGAGAGACGTGTGACGACGGCGACATGGACGACGGCGACGGTTGCAGCTCTGCCTGCACCATCGAGAGCGGCTGGACGTGCACGGGCGAGCCGAGCGTCTGCGTGAAGCCGACGCTGCTCGCACTCGACGCAGGCGGCGACCTCTACCGCCTCGACATGACCTCGGGCGCATCGACGCTCGTCGGCGACACGGGCTTCGGTCATCTCTCGAGCCTCGCCGCGAGCTCGGCGGGCCTGTTCTCGGTCGAGAGCGACGTCGCGCAAGCGGCGCTTCACATCGTCAAGATCGACCCGCTGACCGGCAACGGGACGGTGTTCGCGACGCTCAGCTCGAACACGCTGAACCTCCGCGGATTGGCGATCTCGTCCGCGGGGCTCATGTACGGTATCGACAACGGGAGCGAGGACATCTTCACCGTCGACATGGCGACGGGCGTCGCGACGGACCTCGGAGATAGTGGAGTGACAGAGCTCCAGTCGTTGGACTTCACGGCTGACGGTGTTCTCTATGGGTGGAACGCGACGAATCTGCCGCTCGGTGGTGGGCTCGTGACGGTCAACACCACGACCGGCGCCGCTACGGACGTGAACAACCTCGTCCTCGGCGACACGTCGGCCGTGTTCGCCCTCGCGGCCGCGCCGGGCGACACATCGTTCTTCGCCGTGGACGGAGGGAAGCTCGTCTCGGTCGCGAGAGCGACGGGCGCGGTGACGACGATCGGTCAGCACGGCATCAACCCGCGGGGGCTCGAGGTCATGAATCTGCCGGCGCCGTGAGCCGGGGGTGAGTGGCGCCCCGACGGGGGCGAAATGGGAGAGAGGTCGCGAGCTTGCTTGCGGCCTCTCGCTTTATTGGTCGGGTCGCCTTTCCTGTTAGCATCCCGCGAGTGACCGACGACAAGCATGGCGGTCCCGACGAAGAGGGGCTCTCGGACGGGGATTGGGACGCGCCTTCACCGACGGAGGCTGGGAAAGAGACGCCCGCGGGCGACGCGACAGCCAGTGGAGACGCGCCGACCGCGACGAGCCGCACGTTGCTGGGGCACGCGCCGCTCGCAGAACGCACCCAGCCGACTCCGGTGGGGCCGCCTCGCATTCGACCGCCGCGCGTCGGCCAGTGGTCGAAGGATGGCGCGCCGAGCCAGCGGGCGCCGTCCGTGCCCCCAGCGGCCGGGTCCGGAAGATCGGCCGCCGGCATTCCGCGCGTCGGCCCGCCGCTTCGAAGTCGGACGCCTGGCCCGATCCCCGCAGTGCGACCGTCAGGACCGCTCCCGAAGCCTTCGCCGGCTGGCACCATGGCTGGCGGCGGAGCTCCGCATCGGACGCAGCCGTTCGGCACGGCGAAGGGCGAGCCGGTCATCGAGGAGATTGAAGAGGTCGAAGAGGTCGAGCTCGCCGACGAGAGCGAGGGTCGCCCGACCGACGTTCGCGCCGAACGCGCGGAACCGACCGAATCGAAGGCGTCTACGTCGTCGGCCGCGTCGACCGATCCGGACAAGACGTCCGTGCACCGCAGCGCCTCGACGCGCGCGTCGGCGCGACCGCCGATGAAGGATCCTCGCGCGGAAGAAGAAGATCCGCCGCAGTCGTCGGCAGAGGCTGCGAGCCCGCTCGACAAAGAGCTGCGTGCGCGCGCCGAGCGTCTGCGCGTGAGCGATCCGCTCGGCTCGGCGCGGGCGCATCTCGAGCTCGGCATGTTGGCCGAGTGGCTCGCGGTCGACCGCGACAAGTCGAAGAAGCACTACGAGAGCGCCCGAGGTCTGTCGCGCACGCTGGGGCCGGCGCTGCTCCGCTTGCGCCGAGCCGTCTCTTCGCAGGCCACGCTCAGCGGGATGCCGTCGGTCGGCAAAGAGCTTCTCCAGGTGTTGGAGGACGAGCTTGCCGTCGCCGAGACCAACGACGTCCGCGCCGACGTCCTGGCGTCACGTGCCCGAGTCTTCGAGGCCATCGGCGATCTCTCGTCCGCGCGGACGCAGCTCGGCAAAGCGCTCGAGCTCGCGCCGAAGCACGCGCCGTCCCTGCACGAGCTCGAGGTCGTCCTGCGTCGCGAGGCGGACGCCGGCGCAAAGCACGCGAAGAAAGAGCTGGCGGACCATCTGGCGCGCCTGTCCGAGGCCTATCTGCCCGACGGCGCCGACGGCGACGCCGCGCTCGCCGCGTGGATCTCGGTCGAGCGCGCCGAGCTCTGCGAGCTCGATCTGAAGGACGTCGGCGCCGCCCGAGAAGCGCTGAAACGGGCCGTGACGCTCGCGCCACAGCCAGGGCCGACGAGGAACGCCCTCGTTCGCCATCTCGCGAAGAACGATCGCGACGCCGGACTGGCCGAGGCGCTTCGCGTCGAGGCCGATCGCGAGGAGGACGCCGACCGCGCGTCGCGAATGTTCTATGCGTCGAGCCGCATCGCGCTCGATCGGCTCGGCGCGCGCGGCGATGGTGTCGCCGCGCTGAACCGCGCCGAGCAAAAGGCGACCCCGGGCACGCCGCACCAAGCGCGCGTGCTCGCCGAGCTCTGCGCCCAGCTCGACCTCGACGGCGATCACGCGAAGCTCGTCGAAGTTCGACAAAAGCGGCTCGGCTTGCTTCGAGGACGCGAGGACCTCGCGCACGAGTACCTGCGGCTCAGCGATGCGTACGGTCGCGTCGGCCGTCCTGACCTCGCCGCTGAAGCCGCGACCCGCGCGTTGTCGCAAGACGCCGGCAATCGAGGCGCGCGCGACGTCCTCGATCAGACGCTGCAGCGTCTCGGCAAGCACGCCGATCGCGTCCGCACCTGGATGGCAGAGGCCAGCGCAGACCTGCCCATTCGAACACGCGTCTCGGCTTTCCTCCGCGCCGCGGACATCTCGCGACGTCATCTTGGCCAGGCCGATCAAGCGATCGACGCCTTGCGCGCGGCTTGGCTGATCGATCCGGGCAATCCTCGCGTGTTCGACGGCCTCGCCGTGCTGCTCCGCCCGGAGAGGACCGTCGACGAGGCCGCTCAACGAAACGCGGAAGCGCGCATCGATCTGTACGAGCAAGCCGCGAAGACCGAAGCCGAGCTCGAGCGCCAGATCGGCTATCTCGAGAAGGTCCTCTCCATCTGGGAGGACGAGCTCGAACGACCCGAGAAGGCGGCCGAGGTCGCAGAGGCGATCCTCGCCATCGCTCCGCAGCGGCGCTCCGCCGTCGTCGCGCTAGAGCGTTGCGCGCGCCGCGCAAACGACCACGAGCGGCTCCTGCGCGCGTTGCAAGAGGACGCACGTACGGCAGAGGACACGGCCCTGCGAGTGCGTCTCTATCTCGAGGCGGCAGAGGTCGTCGAACGACAGGGCGATCGCGACAAGGCGCTCCTCACGATCGGAAAAGCGCTCGAACAAAAAAGCGACGATCCGGACGCGATCCGCGCGCGCGTCGGGCTGCTGCGTCGCATGGGCCGCGTCGACGAAGCACGGAAGTCCCTCGTCAGCCTGACCGAAGCAGATCCGGAGACGGCGTTCGATGCGTGGCTCGAGGTAGCCGAGATCGACGAGACGCTGCGCCGCGCGCCGCTCGACGCGGTCGAGGCGTTCAAGAAGGCGCGAGAGCTTCGTCCTCTGCATCCGCTGCCGCTCGGTGCGCTGCTGCGCCTCTTGCGCTCGACGAAGAACTACAAGCGCCTCGTCGCCGAGCTGAAGACGATGACGCGCAGCACGGAGGGGCTCGCGCTCGCCCAGATCCTCGTCACGTGCGCAGAGGTCGAGGAGCTCTGCATCGGAGACGACGAGGGCGCCCTGAAGAGCCTGGATGCCGCGGACGAGGCGCTGCGCTCCGTCGACCCTCCGGTGTTCGATCCGTACGTCTTCGAGGTTTCGGAGCGGATCCTCTTCCGGCTCGCCAACCACGATCGGCTGACGCGTCTCTACGCGAAGTGGCTCGAGCATAAGCCCGGGGCGAGCGTCGATCACGGGCTCCGCGTGTCGCTAGCGGCTGCGCTCGAGTCGACGAGCCAACCTCAAGCCGTCGAGGTCCTCGAGGGGTTGGTGTCGGTCGTGCCGACGCATCTACCGGCGCTCCGCCGGCTCGAGCACCTGCATCGTTCGCGAAAGAACTGGCAGGGTCTGCAGGCCGCGCTCTACGCGCAGACGGCGTTCGTCACGTCGCGGCTCGCGCGAGGTGGCGCGCTCTGGGAGGTCGCGGGTTTGGAGGACCGCGTCGGCGCGACGGTCACGCTCGATGCGCTGTCGCGCGTCGTCCGTGAATTTCCGACGGACACAGGCGCGCTCGACACGCTCATCCGCGTGGCGAGTCGCATCCTCGCCGCCGGCGGGCCGCCGCAGCAGGTCTCGAGCGCGCGCGCGCAGCTCGTCTCCGCCCTTCGCCAGCGTCGCGAGCTCACGGTCGATCCGATCGGGCGCGCCGCGTTTCTCCTCGAAGAGGCGATGCTCACCGAATCCGGTGAAGAGCGAGACTTCGCGGCGTCGCTCGGCGCATACAAAGAGGCGCTCACGCTCTGGCCGGACAGCTTCCTGGCCGCGAAGGGCGTCGAGCGTCTCGCCGGCCACCTGGGTGACCACGCAGGCGTCATCGCGAGCCAGCTGGCGTTGGCCAAGCTCGTCGACGATCTCGCGACCAAGGCCGGACACTTCGTTCGCGCGGCCGAGCTCACGCACTCGCACCTGCGCGACGATCGCACCGCGATGGAGCTCTACGAGGTCGCGCTCGAGACGGATCCCGAGAACCGCGTCGCCGGACGCGCGCTCGTCGGAATGCTCTCGGGAGAGCCGCGCCGCCTGCTCGAGGTGCTGCGTCCGCGATTCGAGAAGGCGCATTCGCGAGACCAGATCATCTCGCTCGGGACCGAGATCGCGACCGCCTATCTCAAGGTCTTCCAGAAGGAAGGCGAGAGCGCGCAGCTCGACTATGGCCCTGGCATCACGGCGCTGCAGAAGGCGCTGAAGTTCGCCGCCGACGACGTCGCCGGGCTCTTCACGCTCGCGCGGCTCTACATCGCCCAGAAGGCCTACGCAGAGGCGCGCGGCACGCTCACGCGCATCGTAGAGATCGCCGGCAACACCGATCCGAAGACGCGCCAGCTCGCGCTCTTCTCCCTCGTCGATCTCTACGAAGGCCCGCTGGCCGATCTCGGGCTCGCCGAGTCGACGCTCGTCACCGTTCTGTCGGGCGAGCCGAGCAACAAGCAAGCGCTCGAGCGCCTGTTCGGCGTCGCGACGAAGACCGGCGACAAGGCGCTCGCCCGAAGCAGCCTCGAACGGCTCGCCGAGAGCGAGACGGATCTCGCGCTCCGAACCGATTATCAGCTGCGCGTCGCAGAGGCCTGCCGCGAAGCGAACGATGGCAACGGCATGCTCCGCGCGCTCTCGGACGCGGTGCTCTCGACACCGGCCGACATTCGCCCGTGGACGTTGCTCACGCGTTGCTACCGCTCGGACACGCAGGACGGGGCGTCCGGGCTCGCGCGCGCCATCGACCAGATCATCGAGATGGCCAAGGCGCGTCGTCGACCTGTCGAGGCCCGCTGGTTGTTCACGCTCGGTCTCCTCGAGGTGAACATGCTCAAGCGCATCAGCGACGGCATCGTGCACCTTCAGACGGCGGTGTCCGTCGCGTCCGCACCGGGGGCGCAGGCCGGCATCATCCCCGAGGTGCGCGCAGGGCTCGGCTCGGGCTTGCTCGCGGCGGGACGAAACAAGGAAGCGATCCAAATCCTGCGCGACCTGGTCTCGACGGACGCGGACACGTTGCTCCGTCTCACCGATCCGGCCGCGTTCGTCACGGTGCGCAACGCCTGCGTGGCGCCGAGCGGCCCGGTCCTCTCCGCGGTGCTTTCGTGTCTCGACGCCGCGCTCAGCACCGAAGGCCGTCCTGAAGAGTGCGTCCCGGTCGACGAAGTCCGCGCGCTGATGGGTGACCTCGCGGGCGAGCGCGTCGCGAAGCTTCGCAAGCGTCGTCTCGACCCCGAGGTGCCGTTCGCGAACGCGCTCGTCGGCGCGGAGCTCTCGAAGAGCCTCGTCCCAGAAGCGCGGACGCCGATCGTCGACCTGGCGATCGCGATTCAGCCGATCGCCGCAAAGGCGCTGCGGTTCGACCTGGCGACGCTCGGCGTCTCGTCGCGTGATCGAATCGGTCCGCGCGACGGCCACCCGACGCGGCACTTGGCCGATCGGCTCGCGCGCTGCCTCGGGATCCCCGACTTCGAGCTTTATCTGACGCAATCGTGGAGCGGCGCCATCCGCGTCTACCCGGGAGATCCGCCCGCCCTCGTCGGACCGGTCGGCCTGGTCGACCTGCCCGAGGGCGAGCAGCTGTTCGCGCTCGGCAGACTCATGACGCGCATCGCGCTCGGCATGACGTGGCTCGACGAGATTTCGGTCGACGTGGCGGACGCGCTGCTGCTCGCGGCGGCGCGCTCGGTGCTTCCGCAGTTCGGTCTGGGCGAGGTCATCGCGGCGCGCGAGCACTCGGTCGGGCAACTCCTCCCGTCCGTTCAGCGCGCAATCGGACGCAAGCAACGGCGCGCCATCGAGGATCTCTCTCCGACGTTGTCCGCGACGTTCGACTTTCGAGCCCTCTCCATCGCGATCCGGCGCAGCGAATACCGCATGGGGTACGTTCTCTCTGGCGACCTGCTCGGCAGCCTCGAGTACCTGAAGCGCTTCGACGCCGACATCGGCCGAGCTGCGGAGAACGCACGCATCTTCTTGCAGCATCCCGTCACGAGCGAGCTCATCCGGTATGCCCTCGGCTCGGATTCCTACGCCGAGCGGAGAAAAGTCGGAACGCTCTGGGCCGGCATTCGTACCAGCGCTGGGTGAGCGCATCTTGCTGTCCTTGAAGCGAATTGGCGGTCTCGTGTTCGCGTCCACGCTGGTCGCCGCGGCGGTCGGGCTCCTCGCCTGCGGGGACGATCAAGATCCGGACGAGGCGAAGGCCTTGCTCGAGCAGGTTCGCGCCGACGACTACACGTCGTGGGCGAGAGCTCCCGGCTTCGAATCAAGGAAGCCGACGAACGCGCCGCACGCCGATCAGGTCGAAATCTTCGTGAACGACGTCGTCGTCGAAGCGCTCTCCACCGATGGACTGACCGCCTGGCCCGAGGGCTCGGTCATCGTGAAGGACGGCTACGACGACGACGGCACCCACGCGCTCGTCGCGATCATGGAGAAGCGCTCCGACGGCTGGTTTTGGGCCGAGTACGACGCCGAATCCGGAGAGAGCAAGTACTCCGGCAAACCGGGGATCTGCATCGATTGCCACGACGCGGGCGACGACGACGTACGCGCGTTCTCGCTTCCTTGATCGGCGAACGCGTTCAGCGCTTCGTGTGACCGGGCGCGACCGGCGACTTTCCGGCGCCAGTCTTCGCCGGAGTCAGGCGTTGCATCGTGGGCGCCGCCGCCGGTCCGACGACCGTGCCCGTACTCGTGGGCTTCGTCGTCCCCGTCGCCGCCGGCTTCGCGCCACCGCTCGTAGGAGGCCAGCTCTCGACGGGCGCGTGCGTCGTCGCAGATGCGCTCGCCGTCGGCGCCTCTGGCTCGGAAGAGTCCGACGCGTCCGGTTCGGCTGCCGCCGTCGGTTCTGCTGTCGGAGACGCCGCGGGCTCGGCCCTCTTCTTCTTCTTCACCGGCGCGTCGCTCGACTCGTCATCCGACTCGGTCGCCGCGTCGCTGTGTGCGCTCGGGGTGGGCTGGAAATCGAAGAGGATGAAGGCGCCGCCGCCGAGCAGAAGGAGGCCGAGGACGCCGACGATCGCGATGATGAGGCCCGTGCTCTTCGAGCTCGTCGGGGTGCGTCCGGGGACGGCGGTCACGGCGATGCTCTGCGGCGCGCCATATCCAGAACGCATGGAGACCGGTGCCTGCAATGCACCATACGAAGCCGCCATCGGATGACCCGCGGGCGGCCCACCATAGGTGGCAGGCGTCGACGAGACGGCAGCGCCCGAAGCGGTCGCCGCGTTGGGATACGCCATCGAGGCAGGGCCGGTCACCGATGGCGGAAGCGGCGTCCCCAAGACGGCGGTCGCGCCGCCGGTCGCGCGCATCGAAGGTTGGCTGGTAATCGCGCCCGGGCTCGCCATCGCGCCCGGGCTGGCCATCGCGCCCGGGCTGGCCATCGCGCCCGGGCTGGCCATCGCGCCCGGGCTCGCCATCGCGCTTGGGCTCGCCGCGGCGGTGGAGTCTCCGCCGAAGCCCGTGGCGTCCATCGCGAAGGCCATCGGGGAGTTGGGTGCTGAGGCGCTGACCGCGGACGCTTGGCCGAGCGGCGCCTGCGCGGCGCGAGCGCTCGCGAACGGTGGCGCCTCGCGTTCGCGCAACGCCTGGAGGTCTCCCTGCATCGTCAGCGCGTTTGGGTAACGCTCGGCCGCGGCGAAGGCGAGCGCTCGGTCGACCACGAGCGCAAGGTTCGGCTCGACGCCAGGCACCACGGACGCGAGCGCCGGCGCCGGCATGCTCGCCATCTTCGTCAAGAGCTCGGTCTCGGTGGCGGCCTCGTGGAGGCGACGCTTCGCGACGAGCCGAAACATGGTCGCGCCAACCGCGAAGATGTCCGCGCGAGCGTCGACCTCTTTGCCCTGAACCTGCTCCGGCGCCATGTACGCCGTCGTCCCGAGTCGCGCGCCGAGCATGGTGATCGCGGGGCCGCTCCTCACGCGCGCGATGCCGAAGTCGAGCACCTTCACCTTTCCGTCGGTCGTGACGAAGAGGTTGTCGAGCTTGATGTCGCGATGAATGATCCCCTGCGCGTGCGCGGCGGCGAGGACGTCGAGCGTCTCTTCCATCGCGCGGAGCATTTCGTCTTCCGGGATGCCGCCGAGGCGCGTCGCGCGCTCGCCGAGGTTCTCGCCCTCGAGCAGCTCCATCACGAGGAACGGACAGCCGTCTTCGCTGACGTCGATGTCGCGAATCTCGACGGCGCCCGGGTGGGCCAGCTTGTTGACGGCGTGCGCCTCTTGCTCGAAGCGCAGGTTCAACTCTTTCGAGCGAGCGACCTCGGGGTGCAGGATCTTGATGGCGTCGCGCCGACCGATCTTGTGCACGCCGACATAGACCGCGGCCATTCCGCCCACGCCGAGGATGCGCTCGAGCATCCACTTCCCCTTGAGGGAGCGACCGATGCGAGCTTCACACTGCGCGGCGACGGAGGCGTCGGCCATCCGCCCGACTGTACCAGGGCCAAGCATCATAAGGAGGTACGAGGAGAGGGGTGGCCAGGTGGCTGAATCACTCCTACGTTTCGTGCATGAGCACGCTTCCTCCCGACCTCGACCGCGCGGTCGCCGACCTGAAGAAGGAGCGCAACGCCGTCATCCTGGCGCACTACTACCAGGAGTCGGACATTCAGGATGTCGCGGACTTCCTCGGCGATTCACTGCAGTTGGCGCAGGCGGCGAAGAAGACCGAGGCGGACGTCATCCTGTTCGCCGGCGTTCATTTCATGGCCGAAACGGCGAAGATCCTGAACCCCGACAAGATCGTGCTCGTGCCGGACATGAAGGCCGGGTGCTCGCTCGCCGACGGATGCCCAGGAGACCGCTTTCGCGCCTGGCGGCAGAAGTACCCCGACGCGGTATCGGTCTCGTACATCAACTGCTCGGCCGAGGTGAAGGCCGCGAGCGACTACATCTGCACGTAGAGCAACGCCGAGAAGATCATCCGCGCGATCCCAGAGGACAAAGAGATCCTCTTCGCTCCGGACAAGAACCTCGGGCGGTGGTTGCAAGAGAAGACCGGTCGCAAAATGCGACTCTGGCAAGGGAGCTGCGTCGTCCACGAGACCTTCAGCGAGCGCAAGCTCACTGGGCTGAAGGAGC
>Ga0164241_10004202_pt1 | contig 14046 bp, 14 predicted proteins | sample OricomyardsoilBY_FD_108780 | JGI IMG/M metagenome (GOLD analysis project Ga0164241, IMG submission 108780) | Backyard soil microbial communities from Emeryville, California, USA - Original compost - Back yard soil (BY) | ecosystem: Environmental > Terrestrial > Soil > Unclassified | place: USA...
CTTGGCCACGAACATCGGCTGCGACAGGAACCGCTGGATCTTGCGGGCCCGGGCGACCGTGATGCGGTCCTCCTCGGAGAGCTCGTCGAGCCCGAGGATGGCGATGATGTCCTGGAGCTCCTTGTACCGCTGGAGGATCTCCTGGAAGCCCGCGATCGTCTCTTTGAGCGGCACGAACTTGCCCGTGAGACCGGTGAACTGCGCGGCCACGAAGAACGGCTGCGACAGGAAGCGCTGGATCTTGCGCGCGCGCGCGACGACGAGCTTGTCGTCTTCGCTGAGCTCGTCCATGCCCAAGATGGCGATGATGTCTTGCAGATCCTTGTAGCGCTGCAGCGTCTTCTGCACCTGGCGGGCGATGCCGTAGTGAGTGTCACCGACGATCTGCGGCGAGAGCATGGTGCTGGTCGAGTCGAGCGGATCGACCGCCGGATAGATGCCCATTTCGGAGATCGCGCGCGAGAGCACCGTCGTGGCATCCAAGTGTGCGAACGCAGTCGCCGGCGCGGGGTCGGTGAGATCGTCTGCAGGCACGTAGATCGCCTGCACGCTGGTGATCGAGCCCTTCTTCGTCGAGGTGATGCGCTCTTGCAGACCACCCATTTCAGTCGACAGCGTCGGCTGGTAACCGACGGCGCTCGGCATGCGGCCGAGCAGCGCGGACACTTCCGAGCCGGCCTGCGTGAAGCGGAAGATGTTGTCGACGAACAACAGCACGTCCTGACCTTCTTCGTCGCGGAAGTACTCGGCGGCGGTCAGCGCGGAGAGCGCGACGCGAGCGCGAGCGCCCGGCGGCTCGTTCATCTGGCCGTAAACCAGGGCCGTCTTGCTGAGCACCGTCTCGCCGGTCTCCAGCTTGGACTCGTTCATTTCCAGGTAAAGGTCGTTGCCTTCACGGGTACGCTCACCCACGCCGGCGAAGCAGCTCACGCCACCGTGCGCCTTGGCGACGTTGTTGATGAGCTCCATGATGAGCACGGTCTTGCCGACGCCTGCACCGCCGAACAGACCGATTTTACCGCCCTTACGATACGGGGCGAGCAAGTCGATGACCTTGATGCCGGTCTCGAAGATTTCGACGTTCGTGCTCTGCTCGACGAAGGGCGGCGGCTCGCGGTGAATGCTGCGCGCTTTCGTGGCGTTCACCGGACCCCCACCATCGACCGGCTTGCCGACGACGTTCAGAATGCGGCCGAGCACTTCTTTGCCCACCGGCATTTGAATCGCTTCACCGGTGTCGGTCACTTCAGCGCCACGCACCAAACCTTCGGTCGCGTCCATGGCGATGGTGCGCACGACGCCTTCACCGAGGTGCTGAGCGACCTCGAGCACCAGGTTGTCCTTCTCGCCGTCGATCGACGGATTGGTCAGCGTGAGCGCGTTGAGGATCTTCGGCAGCTTGCCCGCAGGAAATTCAACGTCCACCACCGGTCCGATGACCTGGGTGATCTTGCCTTTGGTGCCGGCCGTGCTCGCTGTCGTCGTCATGTTCGCTTAAGTCCTCGCGGGTCGCGGTGCGCTACTGCGCGCCTGTTGCTGGGTCGATGACCCGGGCCGCGTGTACCACGAGCCGTGGAGCCTGCCAACGCACTCGCGCAAGGACGAAAAACTACTGCGAAGCCGGGCGAAACCCCGCTAATTTCGAGGGTGCCGCGATTCCGCTGGCACGGTTTCGAGCTATCCCGAGAAGCCCTATAGTCCGCCGGGGCACCATGCTCCTCCTTAGAGACCGCGCGGCCCGCGTCGCCGCCCTGGCCCTAGCCGGGCTCAGCGTCGTGGTTTTCTGCGTTTGCGCCTGGGCCTCGTATCGGCGCCACCTGCACGTCGACGAGATTTCCGGACTGTACGCGATTCAGCTCGGAGCCGCGTTCGGACATCCGGAATACGGTTCGATCGAGCTCAGCACGGTGCTCTTTCGTCCGCTGGCCTGGTGGCTCGGCTCGAGCGAGCGATTGTTCGTCGGCTTTCGAGCACTCGAACTGGCACTGCTGTTCGGGTTGTGTGGCAGCATTGCGGTCGTCCAGAGCTCGCTGCCGAGCGCGCTCGGTCGCGCCGGCGTGTTCTTGGGCGCGGTCACTTTCGGACCGCTCTGGCGACACGGGTTCGAGCTGCGTCACGACATGTTCGTCGCGTACGCGGTCGTGCTCTTGGCCTGGGCGGGTGAGCGCGCCCGTGCGGACCGACTCGATCTCTGGGCGGCCAGCGTGACGGCGTTCGGAGTGATCATCGTCCAAGCAAACTCGCTCAAGGCATTCACGATCTGGGTCCCGGGACTGGCGCTATGCGCACTGCTCGCCGCGCGCGGCAAGCGGCCTTGGTTGGCGAACACGCTCTCGCTCGGCTTGCGCTTTCTGCCTGGCGTAATCGCGGGCTGCGTCGTGGTGACGGCCGTCCTCGGCTCCGCTGGCATGCTCGGCGAATTTTGGCGACAAATCCGCCATTTTGCGAGCTACTCGTCAGCGCCACCCTATCGCTTGTCGGCCTTGCCGCTCTTGACCTTCGGTGTCGAGCGCGCCCCCGTGCACGCCGGCTTCGTACTGCTCGGAGTGCTCGGAATCGCACGACGCACCGCCCGGCGAGAACCGCTCGCCGAGGCCTGGGTACCGCTGGCCGCGTGCGTGCTATCGGGCATCTCAATCTTACTGAACCCCACGCCGTTCCCGTACAACCTCACCTGGCTCTCCCCCGCCTGGCTCTCGATGTCGGCGTTTGGTCTGTCGCAGAGTCTGACTTTCTTGGCGCGCGTTCGCGCCGGCGCAGTCCCGATCTTTGTCTTCGCGTCCGGCGCGCTCTCGCTGTTCTTCTTTTGGCGTTGCGAACAAGACCCGTATTACCGAAAAGATTGGGACGCGCAGCTGCGCGTGGTCGCGAGCGCCGAAGCATTGACGAGCCCCGATGACCCGGTGCTCGATCTCACGGGCCTGGTCGTCTCACGCCCGCCCGTCGCCAAGGATTGGGTCGTCCACTCCTTGTTCATGCCCGCCTACCGCGCCGGTCAGCGCGAAACGGTGCGCGCGATCATCGCTCGAGTCGCTCCGCCCATAGCCATCAGCTCGTACCGCTGGAGCTTCCTCGATCGCGAAGATTGGCTCAGCTTTCGGCGCAACTACGTGCGCTTCTCGGACGACGTGTGGGTGCTCGGCCGTTTCGTCGCGCCCAACACGACCGAACTCGAGATCCCGCGCACGGGTCGCTACCGCGTGCGCGGCGACGATCAAGCCGGGCGCATCGACGGCAACGCGATTGGCAACGGCGAAGTCCGCTCGCTCGCGCGCGGGCGCCACGCCACAATCACCCGTGAGGGTTACACGCTCAGCTGGGTCGGACCGGGTTCACCAGGAGCGCCGCCACCTACTGCACGGCCACTATTCGTACCCGGCGAACTGCCAAAACAACGGGATGATCGTTAGCAGGAGAGATTTTTTGATGGTCATGCGGCGCGGCAAAGAGCACGCAGCCTTCGGCGTCACAGCCGGGTGTATGCGCAGAGCGACTCCGAGCCCAAAGTGTTACGGCGCAGCGCCGTAGACCGGTACCGGTCCGCCGCCGGTCCCTGAGCCCGCGGTGCCAGTTCCGAAACCGCCGCCAGCTGGGGCGCCGTAGACCGGAACCGCGGCGTCGCCCCCAGCGCCGTTACTCGCTCCCGCGCTAGGAGCGCCTGCACTGGAAGCGCCCGCGAGGTTTGCGCTACCACCAGCTGGCGCCCCATAAACTGGGACCGGAGCGTCGGTGCCGCTACAGGCTGCAAGCGCAGTGGCAGATGCGAGCGTCGCACCGAACGCGAGGGTCGCCGCGCGCGACAGGCGCTCGCGCGGCAGGACCGGCTCGGGCGTCCCCGCGAGGTCGAGGGGCAGCGAACAGAACGGGCACGCTCGTTCCGACACGCGAACGTGACGATTGCACTCGGGGCACGGGACCAGGTGATTCATTCGCTCGCCTCCTCCACACCGACTCTCGGTACATGTACCGCCGGGTCGTCCTCGATCACGATTTCAAAATGAGAATAGTCGAAGGGCGTGCCAGACGCCATCTGCGTTTGCACCAGGCGCTCGCGCTTGCCATTGGCCTGCATTTCTAGGGCGCGGTGATGACAGTAAGGATTGTTGCCGGGGCGACCGAAGAACACATGGCTCGTCCAGGTGCAGCCGGCCATACATTCCGCGGCGTAATAGCAGGTGCGGCAAAAGCCCCAGAGATCGTCGACGGTGCGATCGCGGACGTAACGAAGGGGCGCAGAGCGTTCCCAAATTTCACGCAGCGAGTTGTCGCGAATGTTGCCTCCTGTCCAAGCCTCCGTAGGCAGCGAGGGGCAGCCTTTGATCGCACCGTCCGCCTCGATGCCGAGGGTGCTGCGACCCGCGCCGCACGACGCCATGTGGCCACGAGGCATACCGCCCTTCAGCACGCTCTCGAACGGACCGAAGTAGCCGACGTTGTTGCCGGGCCACAATCGCACGCCCAGTTCGTCGCCGCGCGCTTTGAGTCGAGCCAAGAGCGGAAACAACTCGAGCATGTCCGAAGGGCGTAGCAGCACGTCCGGTTCGTCGGCGGCGCGGCCCATCGGCACGGTGAGCGCGATCTGCCAGCTGTGCGCGCCAAGCGCCGCGATCGTCTCCAAGATTTGCGGCAGCTCCGGCAAGCTCAGGCGATTGATCTGCGTGTTGCTCGTGACGCGCAGACCGGCGGCGCGCATGACGCGCAGGGCTTGGAGCGCCGCTTGGTACGAGCCTGCCACACCGCGCAGTCGATCATGCGTCGCTTCGCTGCCGTCGATCGACACGCTGACGCTATCCATGCCCGCGGCCTTGGCCTGCCGCGCGCGTTCGGCGTCGATGCCGCGGCCCCCGGTAGTCATCGTGGGCGAAATGCCCAAGCGCTTGAGCTCACGCACGATCTCCAGCCAATCCGGACGCAAGTACGCTTCGCCGCCGATCAGCGTGGTCTCGCGCACGCCGAGCTCGGCCATCTGCCGCACCAAGTCCAGACACTCCGCAGTGCTGAGTTCGTCCGTGCGTTCGTGGCCCGCGCGCGAACCGCAATGCCGGCACGCCAAATCACACTTGAGGGTGATTTCCCAAACCGCATACAGCGGTCGCGCGGCTTCGTCGACCGGCCGCACTTCAGGAGCGAGCGGCAACTGGCGCCGGGCTCGCGGCGCGTGAGGCGCGATCGGCAACTGTCGCGGACGCGGGCGAAGCATTTGTTCCGCCCGTTCCTCCGCCGTCATCGGATCGCGTCCGGTCATCCGCTTCAGCCTATCAGCTACGGGCCAACGTCGCCGTGTTTTCAGCCGCCGCCGCCACCACTGCCGGTGGCGCCGAACAGGGTCGTCGCGCCTGCCGCCGCCATGGGCATGTAGCGCTCGCGCAACAGCTCGGCGATCTGTTGGACATCTGGAGGCAGCGGATACATGTGCCGATACTGAATCACCTGCTTGCCAATCAATCCGAGGCGCTCATGAAAAGGCGGCGTGCGTTTGGGATCGAGCAGTGGTTGATTGAAAGCGGGGCGATCGCCGCGCTGGAATTCGAACGCGGCGCTGGCCCGTGGCGCCGCGGCGAGGCGGCTGGCTCGCCCGCCCCAGTGCAAGACGCCCTGATTCCAAGCCAAAAAGCTGCCGGCCGTGGCGGGCAATGCGCGAACGTTCTGCGGTTCCTTGACCTGGTTGTTGTCCTCACCGTCCCAACGACGGAGCTTGAACCGCTCGTCCAAGTGGGCGGGCAACATGTAGATGCAACCGTTCAACGGAGTTGCGTCCGAGAACGGCAACCAGACCGTCAACGAGTGCGGCGAGTTGTCGTCGTCGAGTGTCGGTTGCACGCGGTCGCGGTGCGGGCCCCAACCCATGGCCTGTTCCGTGGCCGGCACGTGCCACACCCAAAAATCGGGCAAAGCGCGATACTTGGTGCCGAGCGCAGCTTCCATGAAGCGCGCAAGACTTTGAAACACTTGCCAGAACTGATCGTAGACGAAGGCAAACGCGAGCGGGATGTGTTGCTCGTGAAGCCGCGCGATGCAGTCGCGCAGCGGCTCCACGGTGTTCGGGCCGAGCACCGCGGGGACGTTGACGTAGCCCTCGTACCGGATCCGCTCGAACAACTCCTTGACGTCGCCCAGCTCGGCATCCGGCGGACGACTCTTGGCTTCGATGCTGAGCTCGGGGCAGAGGCCTCGCCAGAATTCGATACTTTCAGCGCGATTTGCAGTCAGAGGGGTCAGAGACACGCTGCAGAGCGTGCCCTGCAAGCTCACGCTTGACAAGGCGCGGATCGACACAAATGCGCCGATGCTGTCCAGATTGCGCGCCTGAGCTTCGCTTGGATTTGAGGACTAGTGTCGCATCCTTGCCCGCTGCCGCCGCGCCGTCCCCGGCCTTTTTCCGAAAGCCCCGCTCACTCCATCTGCGCGTCGTGGAACCGGTCGTAGCATCGCATCAAGCACTGCATGAAGAGGCCCGGGGCTTGAGAAGGCGCGCGGTTAGGATCACTCCCGCCTGTGCCGAAGGCCTGATTCATCGCCCAGCAACTGGTGTGCTCGACACACGCTGCATCGCAAGCGTTCCAGCCCGAGCAGTCATCGTCGATGACCAGCGGTAGGCCATGATAGTCGAGCGATCCAAACGGGCGCGTCGCGACGGTCTCAGCCTCGCACTGAGCGATCGCTTCTTGGGCAATCGCGCAGCTCGTGCGATCGCCATCGCCGCAGGCGCTGGTCAGTAGCAAGAGGACGGCAACGACCGGGTTAGCGCGCTTCATCGCCAGGCGCGATAGCTCGGTTTGAATTGCAAACCAAGCGGGCGCCAGATCCGTGCCCTGCGCGCATGGGCCGCGAGCTCCGGAGCGGCCAGATTTCTTTGGTCAGCCGGGACGGCCGCTTCTGAAAAAAAAGCCGGCTCCAGTCGCCTGGAGCCGGCCTCTTTCGCGTCACCGCGTGCGCGCGGTTACTTGACCTGAATGCAGAACTTGTCCGTCTTCAGGGCGCTCACGCCGCTCCAGACCTCGAAACCCGCGAAGACGTTGGTGAGGTAGAGGTTGTCGTTGACGACGGCGGTGGGCTGAGCCGTCGAAGTGCGAGTTTTCGCGTCCGTGATGAAGTCGTTGAGATCGAACGCCCACTCATTCAGGGTCGTGGTCGCGACGTAGCTGATGATCGGCCGACCTTCGAACTGTTGTGAAACATAGGTGTTGAACGATTTGCCGTTGATGGTCGCGACGCCACCCGAGTGGCCTTCGCCCTCACCCTCCGCGAAGACCATGCTCGTCTTGTGGAACCACACCATGAGGAAGGAGCGGCTCGCCTTGCCACCATCGCCGGATGTCGGCGAGAACCAGACGTCGTAGGCCGCGTTGAACTGCGTGCCGGTACCCGACCAACGCCAGGCTGTGGGAACGTCCGTCAGGCTCTTCACCTGCTTGGCGAGGTTGCTGCCGGTCGTAGCCTGACCGTCTCCACCCGCCGAACCGATGAACAGCGACGGGTAACCGATCGGAGCGCCCGTGGTCGCCGTGCTGCCGGTGAAGTTCGTGATCGTGAACGAGGGACCGTTGTAAGCAATGTCGTACTGGCCGCCCGAGCCGAAGATATTATTCTGAACGTTGATGACCGGCGAGCCCGTGTTGCTCGCAACGCGCTGCAACTTGTTGCTGCCCGCGAGGGTGCCGGAAACCGCGCTGCCGTTCACCGGCGCGCTCAAGTCGCAACCCGCGCCGCTCGACCCGCTGGCGTCCGTTTCCGCGATCGAGTTGATGCAGAAGTCGAAGTTCACATCCGTGGCGGTGCTCGGCACTTGGACGATCGTTTGCGCGAGCGGTGTGGTGCCGTCGTACGCCGTGCCGTCGCCGCCCGGCCAGCACTCGGTATTGAACGAGGCCCAGGGCACGAAGATCTTTTCGCCGGTGGTGCCAATCTCCGCGCACCAACGATGAGCCGCATTCGTCTCACCGTCAGCGGCTTGGATTTGTAGGCGCAGCTGAGCTGTCGCGTTGGCCTTGATATTGACGGTCACGCCAGCTTTGCTCGGGGTGATCGTCTGCAGCGGAGCGTCTTTGACCTTGTCCTGATTCAGGTTCCAGCCAACCATTGCCCCGTTAGAGCCGTCCGCGACGCCCTTGACTGTGCCTTTGGCGCAAACGGGCCAGTCAGCGACGCCGGCAAAGCTCGCTGGCGTGACCGTGTTGCCGGTGCCGAATGTTGCAGTCCAAGCGAAGCCCTTCCAGGTGCCGGACGTGAAGTAACCGGTAATGACGTCACTCGAGCCGCCGCCGGCCGTACCGGTCGTGGCGCCGCCGGCTTGTCCGACCACCGGAGAACCGCCCACCCCGCCGGGCTGGCCGCCCGTCGCGTTGTTCGTGCCCGCGGTGCTCGTGGTGGGCACGCCTGCGGTGCCTACCGCGGTGTTGCCGCCGGCGCCCGTGTTTCCGCCGTGCGCCGCGGTATTGCCGCTGCTTCCGCCAGGGGGACTTCCGGTCGGGGTGCTCGCCGAGCACGCAGCGAGCGCGCAGACAGAGAAAACAGAACTGAAGAAAAGGATGGACGGCAATCGGCTCATGGGCACAAAACTCTCCTTGGTCGACGGCTAAGAAAGTCGACGGGCGCGGACCGCTACCGTCGCACGGGACCGCGCCTCGTCAAGTGACCAGGTGTAGAAGTTGGCCTCTTTTGACTGACAAAGGCGCCATCTCGATACGCGCTGAGTTGCGCAAGCCTCTAAACAAACGTGAGCTCGACGGTCGGCCGTGGGCTTTTGGGAGAATGGATTGATGGTCACGCGTCGCGTCGCGCACGGCTCAGCCTTCGGCGTCGAATCCCGGCAATTCGCGGGGCGCGGCGCGGTCACGTTTGCGCCGAACGGCGCGTTTCGGGCAGCATCCGAGCCATGAGCTCGCCTGCCTCCATCTCCCAAAAACGCGCCGTATTTCGCGAATTGCACGAATCGGGCTGCTTCTTGCTGCCGAACCCCTGGGACGTCGGCGGCGCACATTACTTGGAGAGCCTCGGCTTCAAGGCGCTTGCCAGTAGCAGTGCCGGCTTTGCCTGGTCTCGCGGCCGCGCCGACGGTGCACTCACGCGCGAGCAGGTTTTGACGCACCTCAAAGAGCTTGTTCACGCGACCGCTCTCCCAGTGAACGCGGACTTCGAGAACGGCTTCGCCGCAGACTCGACCGGAGTCGCCGAGAGTGTGCGCTTGGCGGTCGAAACCGGCGTCGCCGGACTCTCGATCGAAGATGCGAGCGGAGATCCCAGAAAGCCAATCTTCGAGCTGAACGTTGCCAGTGAGCGGCTGCGCGCTGCGCGCGCCGCGATCGATGAGAGCGGCGGCGACACCCTGCTCGTCGGTCGAGCCGAAAACTATCTCCATGGGCGCGCCGATCTCGCCGACACGATTGCTCGACTCAAGGCCTACGCAGCGGCGGGGGCCGATTGCCTGTATGCACCCGGCATTCGCACGCGCGAAGAAATCAGCGCGGTAGTGGCCGCGGTCGCGCCGAAACCGGTCAACGTGCTCGTTGGATGGCCGAGCGATCTCACGTTGGACGCGCTTGCTGCGCTCGGGGTGCGTCGCGTCAGCGTGGGAGGAGCTCTGGCACGCGCCGCATGGGGCGGTCTCCAGCGCGCAGCGAAGGCACTGCTCGAAGGTCGCTTCGATGAGTTCGCGTCGGCTGCGTCAGGACAAGAACTGAACGCGCTTTTTCGGCGCGATGGGCAGTAAATAGCGAGTCGAAGGAGGTTCGGGCTCGGGCAACCTCCTTCGATTCTGTGAGTTGAGCGCTGAGCGCTCACCCCGACTCGGTCACGGCGCGACGCACACGTTGTTCTCGCAGAACCGGGAGTCGGGTTCACCGCGACGTACCTTTGCGCGTGCGGCCTCGAGCGACCGACGGCGCAACGTCGTCAACTCGAATTCACTCATCGTACCCTTCAAGCCGAGTAGCAATCGATCGTTTGGCAGGCTCGGGTGGTACGCGCCATCCGCATCGATCACGCGCGCATCTACGAGTGCACACAACTCCAATAGGTGATGCCAGTCGCGTCCGTTGCGCGCCAGTCGAGACGCCTCAAGGCAGAAGACTGCTCCCACCACGCCCTCGCAGATCTGCCCCACAAGATTTCGAAATCCGGGACGATCACTTGTGCCGCTCGCAGAGACACCAAGGTCAGAGTCGATAATCACGACGTCACGGAAGCCGTAACTGCGCGCCAGCTCGGCTAGCTCGTACTGCTGCTGACTCTCGAGATTCTCCGCGACTTGCATACTGGTAGATTGCCGGACATAGACAATCGCTCTTCGGGAGAGCACGCTTTGCGGAAGTTCATGCCTTGTCATCCGCCGCCCTTTCGTTTCGTCGCACCGCATCGAGTAGTAGTCGCGCGAGCAACCTGGCGACCACGACTCGGCTTCTGGCGTCGAGCTTCGCGACTCGACTCGAGTTCAGTAGCAGCCCTAGCTGTAACGCTCTTCTCGGTGTTCGCGTTGGCATGGGCTTTCTCCTGTTCTCGCCGCTCGGCGGCGGTTCGCGAGTCATGAAAGCCCACCTCCGTCAAGATGGCACGCGCCTCGACCAAAGCGCGCAACGAGGCACGCGGGGAACCGATCGCCATCGACGCGCATAGGGGCGCGCTGAACATCCACGTTGGGATGACGACACCCGAGTCGTTGGGTAGCAAGCAGACGTAAACCGCTTCACCACGCCGTTGCTCTTCGTACAGAACGTCGACTTCGGTATCGAACGCCGGATGCCATCGGTAAAGCATCCGCGCGCGAAACGCGATATGGGCAGAATGAGCTAGGACTTGTCCTCGGTCGCAAGAATTTCCTGTTCGCTGGGAACAAGGACTCGGGCGAGAACCTGGCTGCCCTCTACACCGTCGTCGCCACGTGCGTCGCCAACGCAGTCGATCCTCTTGCGTACCTGGCGGACGTGCTGACACGCCTCGACTCGACGTCTGCGGATCAAGTCGACACGCTTTTGCCGCAGAACTGGGCACTTCTGGCGCCGTGACTCAAGCCCGGCATTCGCCGGACGGATACCTCGAGGCGCATGGTCGCGGGCATCGGTCGCGGCCATCGCGATCAGCCGGCGCCGGAAGCGCGTGAACAGCATGGGCTCGGCTCTTGTGCTGAGGTCCTCGACCTCACGGCGCTTCTAGCCAATAAGGCGAGTCAGCATCATACCAGTCTTGGGTCCTTAACCAACGCTCGTAGTCGAGATATACCTTTCTGAGGCCCTCGGGCTTTCTGCGCTGGTCATCGAACTCCCCAATGATCCGAAAAAGAGAATCAATCGCTTGCTTTTCCAGCTCTGCACTCAACCGAACCGGTGCGCGACGATCCGCTTCTGGAAACGCCAAGTGCAACACAAGAGCCGACCAACTCTGATTATTTCCTGTACCGACGCGCGGGATCAGCCATTCTCGAAAGCCGATCAAGACGCCGCCCTCGGACGCAATGTCGTAGCCCAGGACGAAAGCGACGCAGGCGTCGTACGTCGCATTTGGAATGTACATGCCCGTGCGCGCGCGGATGCTCTCGAAAACGGTACGGAAGTTTGACATCTTTCGACCCGAACATTTTTAGAACCCGAAGTCGATAAAATCCGGATACTCCCACAAGGACTTGTATTCGTCGATTGTGGCGCCGTCGCCTCCGGTGAATGCGTATGTCGGCCATCGTGATCAGCCATGTCGGCCCATCGTGATCACGCATATCGGGCATCGTGATCGGAGCGAAGCGACGCCGGTAGGTGGCAGTTCAGGTGGTGGGTTCGGGTTGGCCCTTCCGGCGTGAGTTTCCCTTGAGCTCGACCTTGTAGGCGTTGTTCACGAGTCGGTCCAAAATCGCGTCAGCCAGGGTGGGGTCGCCGATCCATTCGTGCCAGTTTGCGGTTGGTAGCTGGCTGGTCACGACGGTGGAGGCGCGGCCATAACGGTCTTCGAGGACTTCCAGGAGGTCATGGCGCTGAGGGTCCTTCAGCGCGCCAAGGCCCCAGTCGTCGAGCACCAGTATCTCGACCTTCGCGAGTTTGGCCAAGAGACGTGCGTACGATCCGTCAGCGCGCGCGAGAGCGAGCTCATCGAGCAAGCGCGGCACTCGGCGGTAGAGGACGTGCATTCCATTGCGGCACGCGCTCTGACCGAGCGCGCACGCGAGGTAGCTCTTTCCGACTCCGGTAGCGCCGCAGATGAGCACGTTGAGGTGCTCTGACACCCACGTGCACGAGCCGAGTTGGCGGAGCATTGCTTTCTCGAGTCCGCGACTGGGACCGCTCTCGACATCCTCGACGCAGGCCTGAGGAATGCGGAGCTGTGCGTCTTTCAGAAGGCGCGTCAGTCGCCGATTGTCTCGGGCTTGGTGTTCGGCGTCGACGAGCAGCGAGAAGCGTTCGTCGAAGCTCAAGGCACCCACCTTGGCATCGCGTTGCTGGTGTTGCCACGCATCGGCCATGTTGCCGAGGCGCATTTCGTGGAGCTTTTCGATGGTTGGTTCAAGTAGCATCACTGTCCTTTCTCAATGGTAGTAACCGGGCCCACGCACGTTTTCGTGCTGGATTGCCGCCCTCTCAGCGGCATCGTCTTCGTTTGCACCAACGCCCTCGCGACCGAGCGCGAGCAGCCGTTCGACGGGCTTGTACGATCGCGCGCCTAGCCGCAGTGCGCTCGCGCACGCTTGCTCCGTCCGTGCTGCGCCGTACTTCTCCCCGACCCGCTGAAGGCCTCTTGCCGAGCGCCAGCCTTGCTCGCGCACGGGGTTGACATCGAGAAGGCGTGTGACCATCGCGACTGTCATTGGACCGATCGTCTCGGCCCAGCGCAGTACGCCGTCGGGACCGGTCGAGTGCCGTCGGTGAGACTCGGGCATGTGAGCCGGATCCGTTGTGTGCTTGTACGTCGCCGTGCTCCGCCGATGCGAGGCAACGCGCTCGCCCTCGCAAAACAGCTCAATCATTTGCGCGGTGACTCGCGCCCAAATTTCGCAATGGACCAGCCGATGCGGCGCTGAGTACCAGTGCTTATCGACTTCGACGTGGTAGTCGGCGTTCAGCGTCGTCTTATGCCAGTCGGCGTACTCGTACGGCGTGTTTGGCAAGCGGCGAAGCGCGCTGCGCTCGAGGCGCTCGAAAAGCTGCCGACGGGTCACGCCGCCGAGCTTCTTCATCGGACGGTCGTTGAGGTATTCGAGCAACTCGCGTATGCGCAAATTCAGCGACTCGAGCGAGAAGAAGGTTTCGTTCCGCAAACGAGCCAGGATCCATCGTTGCACTACCTGCACTGCCACCTCTACTTTCGCTTTGTCGCGCGGCTTGTACGGCCTCGCGGGCACTACCGCGGAGTCGTAGTGCCGAGCAAAATCCGCGTACGTTCGTTGGATCCCGGGCTCATATCGGCACGCCACAATCACTGCGCTTTTCAGCTGGTCCGGGACCCAGATGGCCGGCGCTCCGCCGAAGTAGTCGAGCGCACGCACGTGCGCAGAAACGAAGTCCTGTACCCGCTGACTCATCGTCGCCTCCGCGTACGTAAAGTTCGACGCGCCCAACGTCGCCACAAACAACTCCACATCCAAGACCTGCCCAGTCGTCGGATCGACGATGCTCAGCTTCTTGCCCGAGAAGTCGACGAAGCACTTCTCGCCAGCCTTGTGCACCTGGCGCATCGTCACGCTCGCTGTCGCGAGCCAGCGCCGATAGCTGTCGCCAAACGCCGTGTAGCGAAGCCCGGTCGGATGCTGTTCGAGATACTCGAGGTGGAGCACCTCCAACGTCACGCCGGGGCGTCGAAGCTCTGTGTGCAGGTAGACCGGATCGGGACGCGCCCGCTTATCGGTCGGACTCGCTGGGCGCCCGTACAACCGCTCTTCAAGCGCAGTGTCGCTCGTGCCCTCAGCCACCTCCCAAGTGACGCCAGCCTTCTCCGCGCGCGACGCCATCTTCGACACCACGCCGACGCTCACGCCCAGCGCTCGCGCCGTCTCGCGCACGCTCAGCCCCTGCTGGCGCCGCAATCGTAGAATCTCTCGAATCTGTCTCATCGGCAGTCGCTCCGTAGCCA
>Ga0164241_10004203_pt1 | contig 14043 bp, 11 predicted proteins | sample OricomyardsoilBY_FD_108780 | JGI IMG/M metagenome (GOLD analysis project Ga0164241, IMG submission 108780) | Backyard soil microbial communities from Emeryville, California, USA - Original compost - Back yard soil (BY) | ecosystem: Environmental > Terrestrial > Soil > Unclassified | place: USA...
CCGGGACGTGAGGCTTCCGCCAGGAACTCCACAGCTCCGCCACCCATCCGCCGCACCCCCAGGTTGACGGGCCGAAAAACCACGACATGGCGCACTTTTCGGCCCATCAACATCTGGGGTCCGACGGAAGGCGCACGAAGCATGAGGAACCTGGGAGGAAGCGTGGAGTTCGTGCCGTCTCCCTGACGACGTCACGGATCCTCCACTCCTTTCATACCCGGCCGTCTCGGCCACGGCCACAGCCAGCCCGGGCCGTGGACGAGACGGCCGCGCTCGCCGACACCGTCTCGCGTCCCTTTCCTCGGGCGCCAGCTCGACCCGGCCCCATCCCTCTCGCAGGCGCGCCGGCGCCTAAGCCGACGCCAGATCCCGAAACAGCGCTTCCGCCGGGGCCAGCGTCTTCGTCCAGCGGAAGTCCTCGGCCAGCGACCGGCCCGCGGCGGCGAGGCGACAACCTCGCGGGCGATCGTCGAGCAGCTCCTCGACGCCCGCGGCCAGCTCCTCGGGGGTGTCGCGGATCAGGCCGTGGACGTCGTCTTCGAAGCCGATTTCTTCGACCCCCAGGGAGGTGCCGACGATCGGGATCGCGGCGGCCATCGCCTCCAGCACCTTGAGGCGGGTGCCGCCGCCGGCCCAGAGGGGGACGACGAGGACGTCGCAGGAGGCGATCTCGGCGACCAGGTCCTCGGCGAAGCCGACGACCTCCACCCCCGGCGTCGAGGTCGCCGCGGCCCGCAGCTTCGGCGAGGCACCGCCGCCGACGAGGCGCAGGGTCGCGTCGGCGCGGCGCCCGTGCAGGAGCGGCCAGCCCTCGCGCAGGAAGCGTTCGAAGCCGAGCTCGTTCGGCTCGTAGTCGAGGCGGCCGAAGAACAGCACCTTGGGCGGGCCCTGCGGGTCGGCCGCGGGCTCGGCGCCGAAGAAATCGTCGTCGACCCCGTTCGGGCTCAGGACGACCCGGCGATTCACCTCGGCGAAGACGCGTCGGTCGTTCTCCGAGACGCACAGCACGGCGGTCGCGGCGGCCCCGGCGCGGCGCTCGACCGTGCGCATCGTGTGCCAACGGTTCCACTCCCGCAGCCAGGCGGCGCTCAGTGGGCGGCGGCCCTCGGCCAGGGTCCGCATCAGCTGCGAATCGACGTTGTGGGTGGAGAGGATCCAGGGCACGCCCTTCAAGGCCGCCGCGTAGTAGGCGCTCTGCGTGTGCTCGATCAGGACCATCGTCGGGGCCGCGGCGACCAACTGGCGCAGCCGCGCGTCGACCGAGGGCAGGTAGGGGCTGGGCAGCCGGCCGAGCTGCTGCCTCAGCCGCCCGCGGGGGCCGCCCGGCGGCGGGTCAAGCAGATCCACGGTCCAGCCCCGCTCGCGCAGGGCGTCCGGGCCCGCGGCGTTCGCGTGGTCGGCGGTCAGGATGTGCGGGGCCAGGCCGACCCGCTCCGCGGCTTCGAGCAGACGCATGGTCCGCTTGCGGCCACCGTCGACCGGGGGCCACGGCACGACCGGGCAGACCGCGACCATACGACGCATTACCATCGCCTAGAGTCTTTCGCATCCTTCGGTGGTGACGCCTTGCCTGAGCGACCTTCTCTCGACATCGCCGTCGTCATCCCCACCTACAACCGGCGTGATCTGCTCGAGCAGACGCTGCGCTCGGTCTTCGAGCAGTCGCGTCCCGCGGCCGAGGTGATCGTCGTCGACGACGGCTCCGACGATGGCACCGCCGAGCTGCTGGCCGGCCTGCCGGTGAGCGTGGTCACCAACCCGGACGGCGGCTGGGGCCCGTCGCGGGCCCGCAACGAGGGGCTGGACAAGGTGAAGAGCCGGCTGGTCGCCTTCCTCGATTCCGACGACCAGCTCCTGCCGAGGGCGCTCGAGCTGCTCGGCGGGGCGCTCGCCGCCGATCCGCGGCCGACGTTCGCCTTCGGCGCCTGCCTCCTGGCCCGGCGCGACGCCGACGGCTGGCACATCGACGGCGAGATGGGCCCCGAGCCCGGCGACCTGCGCTCCCCCCTGGCGAGCCTCTACGCCCGCAACTTCGTCCCCTCGGTCGGCACCGTCGTCCGCACCGCGGCCGCGTTCGCGATCGGCGGCTTCCCCCAGGTCACCACCTTCGCCGAGGACCACTACTTCTGGCTGTTGCTCGCCCGCGACGCTGACCCGATCTTCGTCCCCGAGCTGACCGGCGTCCACCTGAACCACCCCGGCAACCGCCACTCGCCCGCCAAGGCGGAAGACGAACTGGAGGCGTTCCTCGCCCTGGCGGTCGAAGACAAGCGCCTCGAAGCCGCCGTTCCCGACCGCCTCGGGGTCGGCCTCGCCGAGTCGCTCGGGCCGGCGGTGAAGAGCGGCGACGTCCGCGGCACGGTCCGTGCGCTGCGGGCCAACCTCCTCTCCCGCCCGCAGAAGGCTGCGATCCTGCGGCGGGCAGGCCACCACGTGCGCAGCAGGCGTCACCGCGACGCGCAGAGTCGCGCCCGCCGCTCCGAAGATGAACAGCTCACCGCCTGGCTCGCCGACCACTGATCCGGAGCCGATAGTGCCGGACGCCGCCGCCGCGACGACCGGCAGCTCGGTCCTCCGCGGCAGCTTCTGGAACGTCACCAGCACGATCCTGCCGCAGCTCTTCGTGCTGGTGATGTCGATCGTCGCCGCCCGCTTCCTCGGCCCCGCGGACATGGGCCGGCAGAGTTTCATCGCCTTCGTCGCGCTCTCCGCCACCGCCCTCTTCGGCGGCGGCATCGCCTCGACCCTGATGCGCTACGTCGGCGAGATGCTCGGCGGCGGGCGCCCCGCGGTGGCCCGCGACCTCGCCCGCTGGGCCTGGAACATCGCCGGGATCGCCGCCGCCATCGGCACCGCCGCGATGGTCGGTACCGGCCTCCTCGGCGCCACCCCGGAGGCCGCCTGGATCCTCGCCGGGATCGGCTGCGGCCTCGGCATCCTGCAGTCGATCCCCAACGCGGTCCTGGTCGGGGCGCAGGAGTGGCGCCGCGCCTCGATGGTCGGGCTCGTCACCGGCACCATCGGGGTGCCACTGGTGATCGGCGTGCTCGCCGCCGGGGGCGGCATCGTCGGCATGTTCGCGGTCGACGTGGGGGTCCTCTCCGCCAATCTGATCTGGTCAGGCTCGCTCTCGCTCGGCGTCCTGCGGCGGATGGCGACGCGGGTCGAACGGGACCCGCAGGTGCGTCGGGCCGCCAACGTCTACGCCCGCTGGGCGCTGCTCTCGGTCCTGCTCTCGACGATCGTCTTCAAACGCTCGGAGTTCTTCTTCCTCAACCATTACGCCAGCGACAAGGACATCGCGATCTACTCGATCTCCTTCGCCGCCGTCTTCGCGATCACCACGCTCACCGAATCGCTGGCCCAGGTGCTGCTCCCTGCCTTCGCGACGCTGTTCGGCGGCGGCGCCCACGATCGGATCGAAATCGGCTTCGACCGCGCCCAGCGCCTGGTGGTGATGCTGGCGCTGCCGTTGACCGCGGCGACCGTGGCCCTCGGGCCGGAAGCGCTGAAACTGATCTACGGGCAGGACTACGCGGCAACCGGCCAGATCGTCCAGATCATGGCGATCGGGATCCCCCTGCTGGCGGTGATGAACCTCGCCCACGCGTTCATGATCGGGCTCGGCAAAGTGCAGGCCCTGTTGGCGATCGACACCACCGCGGCGGTGATCAACCTCGGCCTCGCCTTCATCCTGATCCCGCCGCTGCACGATGTCGGCGCCGCCCTGGCCAACCTGATCGGGCAGTGCGTGGTGGCGGTGATCGTCACCGCCTACGCGCTGCGAGCGATGAATACGGTGCGCGTGCCGATCGCGCAGATCCTCCGCACCGCCACCGTAGCCGGCGCCGGCGGCCTCGCTGCCTACCTAGTCGTCGAAGCGCTCACCGGAGTGCCGGGCCTGCTCCTCGGGCTGATCGTCGGGGCCATGCTCTTCCTCGCCCTCGGCACCCTGCTGAAGATCATCCGCGACGACGACGCCCACTGGCTGCTCGGCGCCACCGCGGGGACGCCGGTGGCCACCCCGGTCGCCGTGGTCTGTCGATTCTTCTCGAACCATCGGGCAGGCGAGGCATGAGCGCCGCGACACCGAGCTTCGGCGTGATCATCCCGGCCTACGAAGCCGAGGCGACGATCGGCGAGGCACTGCGATCGGCACTCGACCAGACCTTGCCGGCGGCGCGGATCGTGGTCTGCGACGACGGCTCCGCCGACCGCACGGCGGCGATCGTCGAAGGCTTCGGCGAGCGGGTGACCCTGATCCGCCAGCCGAACCGGGGGCCGGCGGCCGCCCGTAATGCCGCGGTCGCCGCTGCCGATACCGATTGGGTGGTCAACCTCGATGCCGACGACGTGCTCCTCCCCGCCAACCTGGCCGCCCGCGCCGAGCTGCTGGCCCGAGACCCGGATCTCGAGATCATCGCCACCGACGGCCTGGTCGAGGTCGACGGCGTGACCCGGCGCAACTTCTACGGCCCGAGCTGGCGGTTCGAGTCCGGCGATCAGCGCCGCGGGATCCTCGAACGCTGCTTCATCATCGGCTGGGGAGCGCGGCGCCAGAGCCTCCTCGCCGCCGGTGGGTTCGACCCCGGGCTCAGCCACGCGGAGGACTGGGAGTGCTTCATCCGGATGATCCTCGGTGGCGGCCGCGCCGGGCTCGTCGACGAGCCACTCGCCATCTACCGCCTGCGGCCGGGCAGCCTCAGCAACCAGACGGTCGAGCTGCAGGCCGGCCATGTCGCGGCGATGCGGAAGACCGCCCGGGACGAGCGACTGACGGCGGCGGAGCGCGAGCGGATCCTCGCCGCGACGACGGAGTTCGAAGCCGAGCTGCGCCTCGCCCGCCTGCGGGAGGCGGTGCTCGAGGGCGGCTCCGCCGCGCGGGCCGAGGCGCGCAAGGCGCTGCGTCGTGCCGACACCCCCTTGGCGACCCGCGCCAAGGCGGGCCTCGCCCTCCTCGCTCCGGGCCTCGCCCGACGCGCGGCGGCAAGGCGGGGACGCGAGACGGGTGCCGGGGTCACCCTGCCGGTCGAATGACGTCCGTCGCCGACATCGAAGGCGCGGCGGCGCCCGTCCGCCTCGCGGTCAGCTCGCGGGCGACGACGCTCGGCGGCGCCGAGCACACCCTCGGCACCCTGCTGCGCAACCTCGACGAGCGCTTCTCGATCTCCTTGGTGACCGCGACCGAGGAGGTCGCCGAATACCTCGCCGCCCAACGCACCCCGCGCCGGGTGACCGTGGTCGCGAAGCGCGGTGACCAGGACCCGCGCTCGACCGTGCCCCGGCTTCGTGCCGCCCTCGCCAAGGACGATCCCCATCTCGTCCACGTCAACCGCACCTGGCTCTGGGACCGGCCGGTGGACATCCTCGCCGCGACCCTGGTCCCCGGCGCCCGGGTCGTCGTCGTCGAACATACGCAGTCGCTGCCGAGCCGCAGCAAGCGCCAGCGCAACTTTCGCCGGCGGCTCTCGGAGCGGGTCGACGCGCTGGTCTCGGTCAGCGACGCCGCCGCCCGCGAGGCCGAGCGCCACATCGGCCTCCTGCCGGGGACCGTCCACACGATCCACAACGGGGTCGAGCCGGTGGATCCGCTCCCGGCCGACCGGACGCTCCACCGACCGGTGACGATCGGTGCGGTCGGCCGCCTCTCCTGGGAGAAGGGCTACGAGTACGTGACGCCGGTCCTGCGTGAACTGGGCGACGCCCGGGCGCTGATCGTCGGCGACGGCCCGGACCGCGAGAAGCTGGCCCGCCTGGCGCTCGCCGAAGGCGTCGCCGAGCGGTTCGAGATGGTCGGCTGGCAGGACGACGTCAGCCGCTGGTTCCCGCGCTTCGACGTCCTCCTCGTCCCCTCGCGCTCGGAGGGCTCGCCGCCGCTCACCGCCCTGCAGGCGATGATGCTCGGGGTCCCGGTGGTGGCGGCCGACGTGGGCGGCATCCCGGAGGCGATCGACGACCACGAGACCGGGGTCCTCGTCCCCCCGGCCGACACCGAGGCGATGACCGCCGCCATCGACGAGCTGATCGTCGACGACGGCCTTCGCCGCCGGATCGTCGCCGCCGCGGGCGAGCGGGTCCGGCGCGACTTCTCCGCGCCGGGGATGGCGCGGAGCTTCGAAGCGCTCTACGCGGAGATCAGCCCGGCTGTCCCGGGTTTTTCCGCGGCACCAGCACCAGCCGCTTGAACTCGGCGACCAGCACGCCGTCCTGGTTCAGGACCCGGGTGTGGACCTTGACCGTGCCGCGGTCCGGTTTCGAGCGGGACTCGCGCGCCTCCAGCACCTCGGTCTCGCAGAAGAGCGTGTCGCCGTGGAAGACCGGGTTCGGGTGGCTCAATTCCTCGGTCGCCAGGTTGGCGATCGCCTTGCCGGAGACGTCGGAGACCGACATGCCGAGGGCGAGCGAGTAGACGAGCGGGCCGACCACGACGTTTTTCCCCTGCTGCGAGCCCGACGCGTAGACGTCGTTGATGTGCAGCGGGTGGTGGTTCATCGTGATCAGGCAGAAGAGGTGGTCATCGGACTCGGTGACCGTCTTGGCGGGCCAGTGCTTGTAGACGGCGCCGACCTCGAACTCCTCGAAGTAGCGTCCGTAGGCGTGCCCGCCCGAGGCCTCGCGCTCGGCCTGGTCGGTGGTGAAATCGGTCGTCTGGTCAGTCAACTGTCAGTCGTCTCCTGGTTCGTGTGCGCGCTGATGCTATCTGGGAGCGCGCGGTGTCCGCTTCCGGGCGCCCTCGCGAGTTCGAGGCCCCTGCGTCGTTGTTGTGCAGAGGATGATTCCGCGAGACGAGACAGGAGCGACGATGCACGCAGGCAACCGGAGGACGCCCAGGGGGCGTCTAGACTCGGCTCGATGAAAGTAGCGATAGTCGGTCTCGGGTACGTGGGCCTCCCCCTCGCGGTCGCGTTCGCGGAGGAGGGGCGCGACGTCGTCTGCTTCGACCTCGACGCGAACAAGACCAAGGCCCTCGCCGAAGGGCGCAGCTACATCGAGGACATCGACGACGCCACCCTCGGCGCGGTCAAGGACCGCCTCCACCCCACCTCGCGCCACGCCGACCTGGCCACCTGCGACGCGATCATCATCTGCGTCCCGACGCCGCTGACGTCCTCGCGCGAACCGGACCTCACCTACCTGCTCGGCGCCTCGACGGCGATCGCCGGGGTCCTGCAGCCGGGCCAGCTCGTCGTGCTCGAGTCGACCACCTACCCGGGGACGACCCGGGAGCGGGTGGCGCCGATCCTCGAGGAGTCGGGCCTGCGCGTCGGCCGTGACTTCCACCTCGCCTTCTCGCCCGAGCGGATCGATCCCGGCCGCACCGACTTCACCGTGCGCACCACGCCGAAGCTGGTCGGCGGCATCACTCCCGAGTGCACCGAGCGCGCCCGCGCCCTCTACGCGGAGATCTGCGAGACCGTCGTCGTCCTCACCACGCCCGAGGCGGCGGAGCTCTCGAAGCTCCTGGAGAACATCTTCCGCTCGGTCAACATCGCCCTGGTCAACGAGCTGGCACAGCTCTGCGACCGCCTCGACATCGACGTCTGGGAGGTGATCGACGCCGCCTCGACCAAGCCCTTCGGCTTCATGCGCTTCGAGCCGGGCCCGGGGATGGGCGGCCACTGCCTGCCGGTCGACCCCTTCTACCTCGCCTTCAAGGCGCGCGAGCACGACTTCTACCCGGAGTTCATCGAGCTCGCCGGCAAGGTGAACCAGGCGCAGCCGGCCTACTGCGTGGAGCGGATCGAGCGCGCCCTGAACAGCGCCGGCAAGCCGGTCAACGGCTCCAAGGTCCTGATCCTCGGCGCCGCCTACAAGGGCGGCTCCGGCGACACCCGCGAGTCCCCGGCGCTGAGGATCATGAAGCTGCTGAACGCCCTCGACGCCGACCTCTCCTACCACGACCCCTACGTGCCGGCGATCGCCGAGCTGGGCCTCGAGTCGGCCGACCTCGACGCGGCCCTGGCCGAGGCCGACCTGGTCGCCGTGGTCACCGCCCACAAGGAGATCGACTACGAGGCGGTGGTCGAGTCGGCGCCGATCGTGATCGACTTCCGCGGCGTCACCCGCCACATCGACGCCAAGAACCTGGTCCGGCTCTAGGGGTTGGCTCCGCGCCCTGGAAGGGACGGGGCCTGGGGAAGTCGGCGGCCGGGAAAGGGACGCGAGGCGTCCCGGCGAGAGGGCCGTCTCGTCCACGGCCCGGGCTGGCTGTGGCCGTGGCCGAGACGGCCGGGGATGTGAGGAGTGGCGGATTCCTCGAACGAGCGCCACGGGTCCGTCACGGGAGGGCGACGAGGGTGTGCCAGGTCCGTCACCGAGGTCGGACCTCGTCACGTAGAAGACGGGAAGTCCACGCTTCCGTGCGTGTTGGTCAACTGTGACGATCGCGCTGCGTGAGTTGACCCCACCATGGTGTGGTCAACTCACGCAGCGCGTTCCAAACCCCCTCTCTCGGGCCCGGAAAGCGCCTCGAAGGTTCGGAAAGTGTGACGTTCCCGGCGTCTTCGTCAACGACCGGCCCTCCCTGGCGATCCTCTCGGGCGGAACCATCACGTAAGTCCGACTTCGTGCCGTCCCCGTGCCGCCTCTCCCACGAACCCCTCACGTCCTGGGCGTCTCATGGCGGTCACAGCCAGCCAGGACCGCCATGAGACGCCCAGGACCGACCTCCGACGGCCGCCACCACCCCGAACCCCCGCCCGTTCCTTTCCCCGCGCTACCCCGCCCGGGTCGGCGCGGGCTCCGCCGGGCGCCTAATGCACTTTGCGGAGTTTGTTCCGCTGCTCCTGTTTTTCGACCACCTGGACGATCAGCTTCGTCACGTTGGAGTCGCCGTTGACCTTGATGTGGCCGGTCTCGGCGGCGCGGCGGTAGCTGGCGAGGGTGCCTTTGTCGGCCAGTTGGTTGAACATCGGGCGGTCGATTTCGACCAGGATGCGCTCGTCCTGGGCGAGGTCCTTCTTGATGATCGGGCCGGGCAGCTCCACCCGGTACAGCTGGATGTCGTGTTTGGCGCGTAGCTGCAGGCCGAAGACCAGCTTCAGCTTCTCCAGAGCCGGGACTTCGGCCTGGAATCGCTCGACCGCGGTGCGGATCAGGTCTGGGGTGGAAGCCACGCGCCTACACGCTCTCCTAGATCTTGTTCCGCTGGAGGACCTTTTTGCCGATCACCATGCGCTGGATCTCGGAGGTCCCCTCGCCGATCAGCAGCAGCGGCGCGTCACGGTAGAGGCGCTCGATCTCATACTCCTTCGAGTAGCCGTAGCCGCCGTGGATGCGGAAGGCGTCCTCGACGTTTTCCTTCCCCGTCTCCGAGGCCAGGAGCTTCGCCATACCGGCCTCGAGGTCGGAGCGCTCGCCCGCGTCCTTCATCCGTGCCGCTTTGCGGGTGACCAGGCGAGCCGCCTCGAGGCGCGTCGCCATGTCGGCGAGCTTGAAGGAGATCGCCTGGTGCTGGGCGATCGGCTTGCCGAAGGTCTTGCGCTCCTGGCTGTATTTGAGCGCCAGCTCCAGCGCCCGCTGGGCGATGCCGACGCCGCGCGCGGCGACGTTGACGCGACCGACCTCGAGCGCGTCCATCATCTGGACGAAGCCTTGGCCGACGCCCTCGGGGCCGCCGAGCACACGGTCGGGCGAGCACTTGTACCCGTCGTAGACGAGCTCGGTGGACTCGACGCCCTTGTAGCCCATCTTCTTGATCTTCGGCGGCACCGTCAGGCCCGCGAAGTCGCCCTCGTTGACTTCCTTCCAGGGCTCCTTCTCGGTGATGAAGCAGGTCATCCCCTTGTAGGGCGGGTCGGCCTTCGGGTCGTTCTTCATCAGGACGAAGACGACACCTGAGCCGAGTCCGTTGGTCACCCACATCTTCTGGCCGTTCAGCTCCCAGTTGCCGTCGGCGTCCTGCTTCGCGGTCCCCTTGATGCCCTGGACGTCGGAGCCCGTCTCCGGCTCGGACAGCGAGAAGGCGGCGCGGATCTCACCGGTCGCCATCTTCGGCAGGAAGTACTGCTTCTGCTCCTCGGTCCCGAACTTCATCAGGAGGTAGGAGCCGATGAAGTGCGTGTTGACGACGCCGGAGATCGAGATCCAGCCGCGCGAGAGCTCCTCGACGATCAGCGCGTAGGTCGCCAGGTCGAGACCCATCCCGCCGTACTCTTCCGGGATCGTCACCCCGAACAGCCCGAGCTCCTTCATCTGCTCGACGATCGGCTCCGGGAACGTGTCCTCGTGGTCGTAGTGCTCGGCGTTGGGGATGATCTGCTCGTCCGCGAACTGCCGGACCATTTCGACGATCGCTTCCTGCTCGTCGGTCATTTCGCGGTACGCGGTGGTGTCTACGGCCATGGCTCCTGCCTGTCAGGGGGTCTTTGTGCGGGATACAGAGTATCCGCCCCCCGAGCAGCGGGGCACTCGGGCTCAGGTCTCGCGGCGGATCGGCCTCAGGGCGCTGGAGTGCCGGCCCCGCGAACGCCCCGGCGCCGGCGGATGAAGGGCCGCAGCCGATAGGCGGCCCAGCGCTTCGCCTCCCGCAACGGCACGAACGCGCGCCACACCAGGCCTGGCTTGATCGTCGTCGGCCAGCCCGCGTTGGATCGGACCTGGCTGGGATGGGGCCAGAGGCCGCCGCCCCGGGCGACCAGCCCGATGCCTCCCCAACACTCCCCCAGCAGCGGCGGCGCCTGCGCGGACACCGCGAAGCTGAGGTCGACGAACCGGAAGGCACGGCCCTTGATCGCGTCCTGGACGGCGCCCCGCACGGCCTCGTTGGCGATGTCGTGGAAGAGGATCACCGCGTCCTCGGTCACCGGCGAGTCGAAGACGCTGACCGCGTCGCGGTAGGCCCCGGCCCGCGAGTGATCGCCGTCGACGAGGACGAAATCGACCTTGGTGCCCGCCGCCTCCAGCTCCGCCAACACCCGCGGCACGGTGGCCGCGCTGTCGCCGAGGTGATAGTCGACGTTGGGAAGGTGTGAGTCGACATGGCTGACCAGGTCGAAGGTGTGGACGTGGCCGCTCATCGCCGCGATCCGCGCCAGGCTGCCACCGGTGTAGGTCCCGATCTCGATCGATGTACGCGGCTTCACCATCGCCAGCACCCCGGCGAGCGACGCCTGCTCGCCCGGTGACATCTCGGTGTCGACCTGGATCGAGTCGGCCGCGGAGTCGACCTGCTCGCCGTGCCCGGGCTCAACCATCGCGCCAGTGTAGGGCCACGATCGGCGCGGGCCGGCTCAGCGGGCGGAGACGATCCGCACCGCCAGCGGGCGCACCACGGTGCCCGCACGCGCCTTGATCCGCAGGCTCAGGTGATACGTGCCGAGAGCCGCGGCGGCCGGGGACCCGGTCACCACGATGCGGCGGCCCCGGACGCGGCAACGCGTCCCCGTCGGCAGCCCGCCGGAGCACCGCACCGATTCGATCCTCCCGCCCGCCACCTTGACGGTGCGGGCGACCCTCGCCCCCGCCCTCAAGGTCAAGGCGCGAACGGAGAGGGTGGGCAGCGGTTCGAGCACCAGGCGGATCCGGCGGATCGCGGTCCCGGCGCTGTTGCGGGCGCTCAGCGTGACGCGGTGGACCCCGCGCCGGAGCGGCTTGCCGACCAACCGCGCCCGCCCGGCGCCGTCGAGCTTCAGCGCGAGGCCCGCCGGGAGCCGGCCGTCGACCGAGATCGCCGGCTCCGGCGCCCCGCTCGCCTCGATCGCCAGGTCGAGCCTGCGCCCGACGAACCCGAAGGCGACGGCGGGCCCGGAAAGGACCGGCTCGGTCGCCTGCGGCCCAGGGGTCGGGCTCGTGTTCGTGTTCGGAGTCGGGGTTGGGGTCGGGTTCGGGGCGACGCCCTTGACCTGGAAGGTGACGGTCGCGGCTTCGCTCTGTCGCGTCCCGTTGGAGACGACGAGCGCGAACTTCAGCGTGGTCGGGCCGGTCGGCGCGACGAATTCGGGCTGTGCGGAGGTGCCTTCGACGAGGGTCACGCTCGGCCCCGCCGTCTGCGTCCATTCGTAGGTCAGCGGCAGGCTGTTCGGGTCCCAGCTTTCGGAGCCGTCGAGCTTCACCGTCGCGCCGGAGTCGACGGTCGCCCCCGCCGCGACCACCGCGGTCGGGTCGGGAGTGGCCGATGGGACCCGCACCTCGACGTAGTCCGGCGGGCTCACCGTGCTCCCTTCCTTGGCCGTCAGCCGGAAGGTGAGCAGCGTCGGATGCCCGAGCATGGTGAAGGTCGGCTGCGCCGCGGCCGGGTCCGACAGGGTCACGGTCGGGCCACCGGTCTGGGCCCATTCGTAGGTCGGCGTCGCCCCGCTTTCGGTAGAGCTGGCGCTGCCGTCCAGGGTGACCTGCGCTCCCGCGGGGACGGTCTGCCCGTAGCCCGCGTTGGCGACCACCCCGTGGGTCCGTTCGTCGCGTACGTATTCGCGCCGCAGCCAGCGCCCGTATTCGGCGAACGGGCCGACGTCGCATTCGAGTTCCGTGTGACAGGTCAGCGGGTCGAAGGCGCCGTAGGTGTAGTACGCCTGCTGCTTCCTGACGCGGGCTTGCCCGAAGACGTTTTCCGGCATCGTCTGGATGAAGTAGTCCCAGACACTGAGCAGTTTGTGCGAGCCAGGATCGAGTTCCGCGGCGGCCCGGGTGAAGAGTCCGGTCACCACATGGTCGGGATGGTCGGTGGCGTGGATTTCTTCTTCGTAGTCCTGAGTCCAGATCTGGGTGGGACCGAATTCACCGATCAGCCCCGCCAGCGTGTCGATCAGTTCCCCGTAGGTGTATTTCGCCGAGTGATCGACGGCTTCGACTTCGGTCGCCGAGGAGCAGCCTTCGCAGGGATGGGCCCAGTACCAGAGTTTGACGATGCTCTGGTTGCCGTAGAGCGGAAATCCTTCGCCGGTGAAACCATCGGGAAGCCGCATGAACACGATCGAGACGCGTGGGTCCGCGGTCAGCGTCCGCAGTCGCAGCGCGTGGCCGTCGCTGACCACGCTGCCGGTGGTCCAGGCGTTCGCGACGCCCGCCATTTCGGCGTAGGCGGCCTCGACCCCGGCTTCCCGGCCTTCCCAGTATTCGGCCGGCCGGCCCGCGTCGCCGGCAGTGACAAATACGGTGCGCACGCAGCGGCCGCTGTCTAGTTCGGACTGCAACCGCGGGCTCATGAACAGCAGCGAGTCGTCCTCGTGCGCGGCGGTGGCGATCGTCCTGCCGGTGCACGAAGGCGGTTCGGCGGCCCCGGCATGCCCCGCCCCTGCCGCCATCAGCAGGGCGGCCATAAGGGCGAGCGTGGCCGCCAAGGGACGGAGGCGATTCAGGTCCATATATAGAGAACGAGTCTAGGCAGTGGCTGCTCCCGCCGGATCGGTTCGAATAGATTCCGACGCGCTAAGAAACCCAGGAGGAGCCAGCTTTGAGACACCCCAGAGACTTCTTTCACCCGCAGGCGATCGGCGCGCCCGAGCCGCTGCGGGAGATCCCGGTCGTCCCCTCGCGGATGATCCACTTCCTTGACTTCTCGAACCCGAAGATGGTCGCCAAGGCGGGCGACATCGCCAAGCAGACCGACATCCTGCTCGGCAACCTCGAGGACGCCGTCCCGGTCGATCGCAAGGAGTCGGCGCGCGCCGGCCTGATCCAGGCGGCGAAGGAGTCGGACTTCGGCGAGACCGCGCTCTGGACCCGGATCAACGCGCTGGAGAGCCCGTGGATCCTCGACGACCTCGAGCAGCTGATCGGTGAGATCGGCGACAAGCTCAGCGTGGTGATGGTGCCGAAGGTCGAGGGCGCCCGGGACATCCACTACATCGATCGCATCCTCGCCCAGCTCGAGGCGAAGGCCGGGCTGAAGCTCCCGATCCTCGTCCACGCGTTGCTGGAGACGCCGCAGGGCGTCGTCAACGTCGAGGAGATCGCGTTCGCCTCGCCGCGCATGCAGGGCATGAGCTTCGGCCCCGCCGATATCGCCGCGGCGCGCCGGATGAAGACCACCCGGGTCGGCGGCGGCCATCCCGGCTACCGCGTGCTCGAGGACCCGGCCGACCCGGAGAACCCCGAGGCCGGCGA
>Ga0164241_10004204_pt1 | contig 14041 bp, 20 predicted proteins | sample OricomyardsoilBY_FD_108780 | JGI IMG/M metagenome (GOLD analysis project Ga0164241, IMG submission 108780) | Backyard soil microbial communities from Emeryville, California, USA - Original compost - Back yard soil (BY) | ecosystem: Environmental > Terrestrial > Soil > Unclassified | place: USA...
CAGCCCGACGATCCGGTCAGAAGAATACGCACCCTATTCACATGCGGCGAATGGCGTGGCGCGCCAAGCCCTTATCCACGCCACGCACGACCGAAATCCGCGCCCGGGGCGGTTGCGCGGCGACGCGATCGGCCTATGTCGGGCGCGATGGCGCGATCCTCCACCCGATCGAACGACTGGGGCTTTCCCCGGTGGCGCGGCTATGGCTCGGGCCGCGAGGCGCGCGCGGTGCGGTTGTGCGACCGCTATGGCTGCGACCGGCCGGGCGACTGCCCCGCGCCGAAGTCCCCCAACAGCCCCGATCGCTGGTTTTTCTGCCAGGATCATGCCGCCGAATATAATCGCGGCTGGAATTACTTCGAAGGCCTAACCGCGGAGGAAGCTGCCGCACGCGAGGCCGAGGAACGCCGCGACGCATCGGGGTTCGCCGAGGCGAAACATTATGGCTGGGGCGGGCCGGGCGATGGCAGCCGCTCGCGCGAGGAGATGCGGGCGCTCGATGTGCTCGAACTGGACGCCGACGCCGATTTCGACGCGGTGCGTGCCGCCTGGCGCCGTCTCGCCAAGGAAAACCACCCTGATGTGCGACCCGGCGATGCCGAGGCCGCGCAACGCTTCCAGGCCATCCAGGCCGCTTACGACGTGCTCAAGGCCGCCGACGAATCCCGCGGCGGCAAGCGCGGCTGACCGGCGCGCTTTCGCTATCGTCTGGAATGGCTTGCCGGGCAGCGCTTGACTCGCTTGCCGGCGCGCAGTGATCTCCCCTCTGGGGGAGATACATCATGCGCAAAGCCAACGCCATTGCCGTTGCGTTCGCCGCCATCCTGGGAGCCACTCCCGCCGTGGCTGGCCAAGGCGATCAAATCGACCAGCTGTTTGCTGCAGCAGACGGCAATTATGCGGAGAAGGGCTATCACCCGTCGGGCTGGAGCCAGCGCGGTGCAGCCGGGCAAGGCGCCGAGGTGCGTTTCACGGTGCCGCTGGAAGGCGACAAAGATCATAGCCTGGTCGGCGTATGCGACACCGATTGCAGCAACATCGACATGCAATTGCTCGACGGCAGCGGGACCGAGGTGGCGCGCGATGTCGAAGCGGACGATGTGCCGATCGTCGGGACCCATGCGGCGACGCCGCAAAATTATACCCTGGTGGTCCAGATGGTCAGCTGCTCTGCCGATTCCTGCGCCTTTGGGATCAAAGGCTACGTCAAGGATTGAGCGCCTTCATCCCGCGTAGCGCGCGGCGGTCTCGCGGATCAGCGCGATCATGTTGGGGATGCCCTGCGTGCGGTTCGAGCTGAGCTGGTTCTTCAGATCGAAGGGCGCGAGCGCGGCGGCGACGTCGGTCGCGGCGATCTCGGCGGGCCGGCGATCCTGCACTGCGGTCAGGACCAGGGCGATGATGCCCTTGGTGATCGCGGCGTTGCTGTCGGCGAGGAAATGGAGCGTGCCGTCGTCACGGATGGTGGGATAGACCCAGACGGAGGCGGAGCAGCCACGGACCAGGGTCGCATCGGTCTTCAGCGGCTCGGGCATCGGCTCCAGCGCGCGGCCGAGATCGATCAGCAGGCGGTAACGGTCGTCGGCGTCGAGGAAGTCATATTCGTCTTGGATCTCGGCGAGGCTGGGCATGCGCCCGCCGCTAGCCGGGTGGGCCTCAGAGGTCCACCCCGGCGGCGATTGCCTCGAGCTTGCGGATGCGTTCCTTGAGATCGGCGATCTCGATGCGCGCGCTGGCATTGGGCAGCATCGGCTGCTGCGGCTCGTGCACCGCGTGGAGCTGCTCGTGCTTGAGCGTCAGCCAGCCGCGCCAGCCGGCCAGCACTGTCGCCGTGATCATGGCCAGGCCGGTCAGCCCGGCGCCCGCCATGGTGAGGTAGAAGTTCGGATCGGTCATTGGACGTCTCCCGTGTCCAGGATCAGGTGCGGTCGCGCAGCTTCTCGATCTCGCGATCGAGGTCGTTGCTCGAATGAGTATCGGTGATTACGCGCTCGAGCACCGCGAGGCGCTCCTTCATCCGTGCCAGATCGCCGCGTAGCTGCGCGTTCTCGGCATGGACCGGATCGGCGCCCGTGTTCGCGGTCTGATCGGCGTTGTGGTGGCGGCGACCGCTAAAGATCGCCTGTAGAACGCGCCCGGCCGTAACTACGATCACGATCGCGACGACCATTTCGAACGGGTTCATGCTACCTTCCTCCTGACTATCGATTGGTTCTTATTCAGCCGGCTGCGCGGCCAGCCGCTCGGCGCGGCGGCGGGGCCGGTCGACCCGCTCGGTCAGATACACACCTCCGGCGGTGGCCGCCGACAGGACGGCCAGGAACATCATCAGCATTGTCTTGATCCTTCAGTTCAGCTGCGGCGGTTCGTCGCGCAGCTTGTCGATCTCTTCAGCAACATCCATGCCACGATCGGTGGCGATCCGTTCGAGCACCCGTACACGCTGCTCCAATCGGTCGGTATGGGCGGCATATTGCGCTGCTTTTTCAGCGATTTGCTTGGCTTCCAATTCCATCTGGCGATGGCGGTACTGCAGCCAGGGCTTGACGAACACCCCGCCGATGATTGCCAACAGTCCGCAGGAAATCCCAAGTATTGGGATCATCGCGAAGATCACATTCGAATCCATCGTTTCGGTCCCTTCAGTTCGTCGGTCCGCGCAGTTGCTCGATCTCGTGGGTCAGGCGATGCGCGTCGTCGGTGACGATCCGTTCCACATTGGCCAGCCGGTCCTTGACCGAGCCGAGTTCGGCGCGGAGCTGGGCATTCTCCTGGCTGAGCAGCTTGATGCGCTCGATCGCCTGGTCGTCGTTCTTGGGATAGATCGCCTGTCCCCAGGCGCCGTCGAGCGGATAGCCGTGCTTGATTCGCATCCAGGTCGTGAGCACCCAGCCACCGACGCCGATCGCGGTGACCGTGGCGACCAGCGGGATCAGCCCGCGGATGATGTCGAAGATTTCCGGATTCATCACCTTTTCCCTCAATCCTGATCGCGCAAGGCGTCGATCGCGCGCGCGGTACGCTCGGCCGGATCGGTGGCGATCCGCTCCAGCACCCGCAACCGCTCTTCCAGCCGGCCGATCTGCCCGGTCAGCCGCTCGTTCTCGCTCGACAGGAGCTCGATCTTGCGCGCGGCTTCAGGGTCGTGATCGCCTTCATAATTGTCGTGCTGGGCCATGCCGCCGATCAAAAGGCCGAACGGCCGGCCGCGCCGCATCCCCCGGCGCGCGCGCCGGTCGTTCAGCGGATAGCCGTGCTTGGCCATGATGCCGAACCGGATGATGCCGGCGAACATCGACATCCCGATGATGGCGAGAACGAAGATTTGTCCCTGGTCCATGCTCTCAACTCCGTGACACGGTCGGCCCTCAGCGCAGGCTCTCGATTTCGTCGGCGAGGCGCGTGTTGCGGCTCGTGTACATCAGCTCGATGTCGGCGAGGCGGCGGTCGATGTCGCGGAACTTCGAGCGGACCTCGGCGGTGGAGCGCTTCGGATTGGCGCGCACGCCCTGCCAGAACTTCTGGTCCTCGACGCCGTCGTAGAGGCCAAGCGGCTTGCGGTCGGCCATCCAAGCGGTCAGCCAGTAAGCGATCAGCGTCCAGGGAAAGCCGCCGGCGAGCGTCAGGACGATCGCGCCGACGCGGACCCAGGTGACGTCGATGCCGGTGTAATCGGCGATTCCCGAACACACCCCGAGCCATTTGCTGTTCTGCTTGTCGAGATAGAATCTGGTGCGGCTGGCGGACATCTCAATTCCCCCTCTGATAGTCGATCTCGCGGATCGGCTGGGTTGGTGTGCTCCCGATGCGGAAATCGGGATTGTCGGCGGCGACGATCCGCTCGACGGTGTTCAGGCGGTCTTCGAGCCGGCGGGCGAGATTGTGCAGCTCGTCGAGCAGCGCCTCGTCCTCCTGGGTGATCTTGGGCGCGGTCTTCCACTTGGTGACGTAGTGCAGGATCACCCAGGGCAGCGCGACGAACAGGATGCCGACGATCATGATCGGCAGGAAAACGTCCTCCATCGGATCACCCCTCCTTTTTGGCCAGCCGCGCCTTCAGTGCTTCCAGCTCGGCATCGACCTTCTCGGCCGATTTCAGCTCGGCGATCTCTTCCTCGAGCGTCTTGGGCGGCGCACCGAGCGCCAGCGCATCGCTGCGGCCTTCGGCGAGATCGGCGCGGCGTTCGAGCACGTCGAAGCGCGAGAAGGCGTCCTGCACCTTCGAGCCGGCATACATCTCGCGCAGCTTGAAGCGGTTCTGCGCGCTCTCGAAGCGAGTGACGATCGCGTTCTGGCGGGTGCGCGCCTCGGTCAGCTTCTTCTGCAGCTTGGCGATATCCTGCTCGGACGCGCCCAGCGCATCGTCGAGTACGGTGATCTCGGCATTGAGCTGCTCGGCCATGTCGGACGCCTTCTGGCGCTCGATCAAAGCGGCCTTGGCGAGATCCTCACGGTCCTTCGACAACGCCAGCTCGGCTTTCTCGGTCCAGCTCTCCTGGAGCTTGTCGAGCTTCACGATATGGCGCCGCATCTCCTTCTGGTCGGCGATGGTGCGCGCGGCGGACGCGCGGACCTCGACCAGGGTCTCCTCCATTTCGAGGATGATCATGCGGATCATCTTCGCCGGGTCCTCCGCCTTGTCGAGCAAGTCGGTGAAGTTGGCGGCGATGATATCGCGGGTTCGGGAAAAGATGCCCATCTGGCTCAGGCTCCTGGTTGGTACGCTAACTGGATTAAAGGGTGGCCGGGGCGGGGCAAGGGGTTCCCGCCCCGGCTTTGGCCTCACGCAATCTGCGCGAGGGGGGCGACATGGGCGGGCTGCTGGATCGCCGGGCCAACGGCACTGGCGTAAAGCGCCACGCTCATCAGCAGCGCTGCAGCCGTGGTGGCGAGCATCTGGCCGAAGGTCTTGGTCGCGGTCATTTCGAATCTCCCTGAGCCTTTGTCCGGCTCGTTGCTGTCCGCCACGTCGGCGGATGCCAAAGTGATTGCATGGCGCGTGCCAATTTCGAAAATGGCGGATTTCCGCGGAAAATGGCCGCAACGGTAGACCCGGCACCATTTATCGGTTGCGAAAGATTGGTAAATTGCGCCAAGGATTGGGAATGGAGCGAACATCCCAGGTCATCGGCCAATCCTCGGCCTTTCTCGATGCGCTGGAGCGCGCGAGCCGCGCCGCGCCGCTCGACCGTCCGGTGCTGGTGATCGGCGAACGCGGCACCGGCAAGGAGCTGGTTGCCGAGCGGCTGCACCGCCTGAGCAACCGTTGGGGCGGGCCGCTGGTGATCATGAATTGCGCGGCGTTGCCCGAGACGCTGATCGAGGCGGAATTGTTCGGGCACGAAGCCGGCGCGTTCACCGGCGCGACCAAATCGCGGGCCGGGCGGTTCGAGGAGGCCGATGGCGGCACCCTGTTCCTCGACGAGCTCGGCACGCTGTCGATGGCGGCGCAGGACCGGCTGCTGCGCGCCGTCGAATATGGCGAGGTGACGCGGATCGGCGCCTCGCGCCCGATCCGCGTGGACGTGCGCATCGTCGCCGCGACCAACGAGAACCTGCCCGACAGGGTCGAGCAGCACCGCTTCCGCGCCGATCTGCTCGACCGGCTGAGCTTCGAGGTGGTGACGCTGCCGCCGCTGCGCGCGCGGCCCGGCGACGTGATGGTGCTGGCCGAGCATTTCGGGCGCCGCATGGCCGCCGAGATCGGCTGGCAGGAATGGCCGGGCTTCACCCCCGAGGCGATCGACGCGCTGGTCGAATATCGCTGGCCGGGCAATGTGCGTGAGCTCAGGAACGCGATCGAGCGCGCGGTCTATCGCTGGGAACGCGAGGGGCCGATCGGCGAAATCCAGTTCGATCCCTTCGCTTCGCCCTTCCGTCCGCGCGCCGCCGCCGGCCCCGCGCCGTCGCCGGTGCCCGAAGAACCGTCCGCTTCCGCACAGGAGCTGCCCGAAAGCGGACAGGAGCCGCCCGAGGAGGGCGGCAGCGATTTCAAGGCGCGCATCGCCCGCTTCGAACGCGAATTGCTCGCCAAGGCGATGGGCGAGGCGCGCTTCAACCAGCGCGCCTGCGCCAAGGCGCTGGGCCTGAGCTACGATCAGCTCCGCCACGCGCTGAAGCGCCACGGCATCATCGCGGCGGGCGGTTGATCGTTTCTCTCGATCCTTCCGAACGAAAATTCCGCCAAGCGAATCGCTTGCGTAACGACGCGAACGGACCCATTTCGCACGCTCTGGCGTTTCGTCGCCGACCCCGGATTTCCGTCTCAATCCAAGGAGGATGACTCATGGCTTTCGAACTCCCCCCGCTCCCCTATGGCTATGACGCGCTGGAGCCGACCATCTCCAAGGAGACGATGACAGTCCACCACGACAAGCATCACGCGGCCTACACCAACAACCTTAATGCCGGCGTCGCCGAGAGCGGGCTGGAGGGCAAGTCGATCGACGAGCTGTTCGGCATGGCCTCGTCGCTCACGCCGAAGGTGCGCAACAATGGCGGCGGCTGGTGGAACCATGACTTCTTCTGGAAGATCATGGGCGGCAAGGACGATCGCGGCGCGCCCTCGGGCAAGCTGAACGATGCGATCCAGGCCTATGGCGGGCTCGACAAGCTGAAGGAGGATTTCAACACCAAGGGCGCGGGCCAGTTCGGCTCGGGCTGGGCGTGGGTGATCGTCGACGGCTCGGGCGCATTGAAGGTCGTCTCGACGCCCAACCAGGACAATCCGCTGATGGACGATGCCAAGGACAAGGGCATTCCGATCCTGGGCAACGACGTATGGGAGCACGCGTATTACCTCACCTACAAGAACGACCGGCCGGGCTATCTCAAGGCGTGGTGGGACGTGGTGAACTGGAACGAGGTCGGCCGGCGCTTCGACGCCGCGGCTAAGTGAGACGCGAAGGCCCCGGGAGACCGGGGCCCTCCTTCGACGGGACGCTGGCCCGCGGCTGCTCGGCGAACTGCGTTCGTGGCTTTTAGCCCTCTCCCGCCTTCGCGGGAGAGGGTTGGGTGAGGGTCTTCTTCTTCCTTGCGGCGAAGAAGGAAGAAGACCCTCACCCTCCCGCTTCGCGGGGCCCTCCCTCTCCCGCGAAGCGGGAGGGGGTTTGGAGCGGTGCCCTTGGTCAGCGCCATCCTGGCGAAACCGACCGCTTTGAACCTTTAATCGCCTTCCGCTCCCCGCTCCGATCGCGCTATCCTCTTGCGGGGAACAAGGGGGCAGGGGCGATGCGGGTTCCGTTCAATCCGTTGCAGGCATGGATCCTGAAGGCGTTGACCGAGGCGCTGTTCCACGGCGTCGACATGAAGATCACGCCCGATCAGGTGGTCGCCAATCTCCAGCACCAGTTCGGCATGGTCGAGGGCGGCAAGTCCAAGGAACTGGGGCTGACGCTTTATCTACTCTGCTTTTTCATGGGCGGGCCGCTGTTCCTGCTGATGGGGCCGAAGTGGCGCGCACGGCGGGTCGCCAGGAGATTGGAGCGGACCAGTAACAATCTGATGCAGGATCTCGCGCGCATCCGCGGCGTGGTCTATGCCGGCTATTACGGCCATTGGCAGGGCGCGGCCGAGGCGGACAATTTCGACAATCCGATCTTCCGGGCGATCGGCTTCCAGTTGCCGCACCAACGTGTGCGCGGGCCGGGCGCGGTGCCGATTACGCTCTTCGCCGGCCGTGACCTCGCGCATGACGATATCCTCGCGCCCGACGAGGCGCCGGAATCCGCCGAGATCATCGTGATCGGGTCGGGCGCGGGCGGCGCGGTCGCGGCCGCCACGCTGGCGCAGCAGCATCACGACGTGCTGGTGATCGAGGCGGGATCGCACTGGCCCTCGACCGCGCTGAGCCACGAGGAGCGCCGGATGACCGCGCGGCTGTTCGTCGACGGCGGCATCCAGACCAGCCGCGACCACGATATCGTCGTGTTCCAGGGGCATTGCGTCGGAGGTTCGACCGTCATCAACAACGGCATCGCCTTGCGCGTGCGGCAGGCGGGGATGACGCATCCGCAGGCGAACGACGTGTTCGCGACCTGGGCCTCGCTCGGCGCGCCGGTCGATATCGCGCGCTTCGAGGCCGCTTACGGCGCGATCGAGACCCGGCTGAGCATCGAGCGGATCGATCCCAAGAGCGGGCGGCATAACGGCACGCATCTGTTGAACGGCTGGGCGGCGCACGCGACGACGAGCGGTGACCCGATGGATGGCGCGTCGCCCGCCGTCTGGTTCCACAAGAATTACGGGCCGCGCAGCATCGGCGCGGATTGCGCCTATTGCGGCTATTGCAACACCGGCTGCCCCTATGGCCGCAAGCAGGGCATGGCGCAGTCGTTCCTGATCGACGCGCGCAAGGCCGGCGCGCGAATCCTCGCCGATACCCCGGTCACGAAGATCCTTTGGGGATCGCCCGACCTGAACGGTCGCCGCGTCGCGAAGGGCGTCGAGGTGCAGATGCCCGACGGCAGCTATCGCACGATCCATGCGAGAAAGGGCGTGGTGGTCGCTGCCGGCACGATGGCGTCGAGCCGCATTCTCGCCAAAAGCGGTATTCCGGGCACGGGCGACGGCATCTCGCTCAACATCGCTTGCCCGGTGGTGGCGCTGATGCCCGGCACGATGCGATCGTGGGACGAGGATCAGATGGCGACCTATATCGATCGCGGCGACTTCCTGCTCGAATCGCATTTCCAGCCGCCGATGAGCATGTCCACCTTGATGCCCGGCTGGTTCGGCGGTCATGCCGGGCGGATGCTCAATTACGACCGCTTGGCCTCGGCGGGCATCCTGTTTCCGTCCGATCGGCAGGGGCGGCTGATCGACGGCAACCTCCATTTCAAGCTGCGCGCCGATGTCGAGATGCCGCTCCTGCGTCGCGCGCTCGCGACGCTGACGCGTGTGCATTTCGCGGGTGGGGCGGAAGAGGTTTATCCGGCGCTCGCGCGGGGTCAGACCATCCGCAAGGGCGAGGATGTCGACGCGTTCTTCGATCGCTGGGTGAACGAGGCGGACGACGTTACGCTCTCCAGCTCGCATCCGCAGGGCGGCAACGCGCGCAACGCCGATCCGGCGCGAGGCGTGGTCGATCTCGATTGCCGCGTCCACGGCACCGCCAACGTGCTGGTCACCGACGCCAGCACCTTCACCAGCTGCATCCGCGTCAATGCGCAGCTGACGACGATGGCGATGGCGCATTACGCGATGGCGGCGCGCCCGTTCGGCTGAAAACTTTATTCCGGCGGCAGTTCGCGCGCGGTGGCCTCGCTCTGGTCGTCGATGGCGAGCCCGTGGCGCATCAGCATCGGAATGTTCGCCAGCGCGAAGATGAAGGCGATGATCGCGCAGCCCGGAAATTTGTACAGGACCCATTCGGGCAGAGTGAGGACGTGGCGGGCCACTTCGTTCGCCACGGCCATCGCGGCGAAGAAGATCGCCCAATTGATCGTCAGCTTGCGCCAGCCCAGATCGCTGAGCCCGGGATAGGCCGTGCCCATCAGGCCTTGCAGCAGCGGGCGGCCGATCAGCAGTCCGAACGCCAGCACCAGGGCAAAGGTGCCGTACACGAAGGTGGGCTTCATCTGGATGAAGGCGGGATCGTCGAACCAGATGGTGAGGCCGCCGAACACGACGACCAGCACGCCGGATATCCAGAGCATCGGCGAGATGCTTCCCAGCCGCACGACCGATACGATCATCGCGCCGATCGTGGCGATGATGAACGCGGCGGTGGCCACGATCGTGCGGGCGACAATGATCGCCGACAATTGATCCTTGGCCGAGAGCGAGTGGGTCGCGGTGGCGACCAGGCGCATCGCCGATCCGCCCGGGATGATAAAAAACACCGCGAAGAAGACGAGCAACGGCCCGTAGTCGAGCGCCATGCGCAGGCCGGGCGAGGAGGGGGGGGACGAGGGGTTGACCATCTTTCCTTCCTTGTTCCCCCGCGGAGGCGGGGGTCCAGGGCCGCGAGCGCGGCGTTTGTGATTCTGGGCTCCTGCCTTCGCAGGAGCACAGATTATTTCCGTACGCTCTCCACCCCGGCGATGATCCGCGACACTTCGTGCGCGTCGAACGGGCGCATGTCGCCCATGCCTTCGCCGATACCGATGGCATGGATGGGGAGGCCGTATTTCTCCGCCGCCGCGACCAGCACGCCGCCGCGCGCGGTGCCGTCGAGCTTGGTCATCACGAGACCGGTGACGCCGGCGTCCTTCTGGAACACCTCGATCTGGTTCAATGCGTTCTGCCCGGTGGTCGCGTCGAGCACCAGCACCACGTCGTGCGGCGCGGCGGGATTGAGGCGGCCGAGCACGCGGCGGATCTTGGAGAGCTCGTCCATCAGCTCGCGCTTGTTCTGCAGGCGCCCGGCGGTGTCGACGATCAACACGTCGATGCCGGTGGCGGTCGCCTGTTTCACCGCCTCGAACACGATGCCCGCCGCGTCGCCGCCTTCCTTGCCGCTGACGATCGGCACCCCGGCACGTTCGGCCCAGGTGGCGAGCTGGCCGATCGCGGCGGCGCGGAAGGTATCGCCCGCCGCCAGCATCACGCCGTAATCCTGCTCCTTGAACCAGTGCGCCAGCTTGGCGATCGTCGTCGTCTTGCCCGATCCGTTGACGCCGATCACGAGGATCACCTGCGGGCGCGGGAAGGCCTCGATCTCGAGCGGCCTGGCGACCGGCGTGAGCGCCTTCTCGATCTCCTCGGCGACGACGAGGCGGATGCCGAGTTCCTCCATGTCGCGCTCGAAACTGCCTTCGGACAGGCGCATGCGGATGCGCGCGGCGGTCTCGGGGCCGAGATCGGAGGCGATCAGCGCTTCCTCGATCTCATCCAGCGTCGCATCGTCGAGCCGCGCGGTGCCCAGCCCGGCAAGGTTGCCGACCAGCCGGTCCGACGTGCGCTTGAAGCCGCCGAGAAGGCGCTGATGCCAGGAGGGGGTGGTGCTCATGCCAGTTCCCGTCGCCCCAGCGCAGGCTGGGGCCCATGTCTATTCGAAGGAAGATATTCGCTTTGTGACTTAGAGCCATAGGCCCCAGCCTGCGCTGGGGTGACGATAAGATGGTCGCCTTGGATGCCAGTCACCGTACCGCACGCGATCGCGCCAACATCGTGTGGCGATGAGAAACGCACCTCGGCGAAGTTCGGCGCGTGGCCGTGATCGCCGGGGCGCTCGACGAGCACCGCTTGCGTCGTACCGATCAGGTCGCGCAGCCACGCGCGCTTGCGGGCTGCGGCGGCTTCGCGGAGGCGCGCGGCACGTTCGCGGCGAACTTCCAGCGCGACTTGCGGCATCCGCGCGGCGGGGGTGCCTTCACGCTCCGAATAGGGGAAGATATGCGCGTGGACGATGGCGCAATCCTCGATCAGCGCCAGCGTGTTGGCGGCCATCGCCGCGTCCTCGGTCGGGAAACCGGCGATCAGATCGGCGCCGATCGCGATCTCCGGCCGCGCGGCCTTGAGGCGCTCGACCAACGCCACCGATTGCGCGCGGCTGTGGCGGCGCTTCATGCGCTTGAGGATCGTGTCGTCGCCCGCCTGGAGCGAAAGGTGGACGTGCGGCATCACGCGCTGCTCCTGCGTCAGCAGCGCGAACAGGCGATCGTCGATCTCGATCCCGTCGAGCGAGGAGAGCCGCAGGCGTTCGAGCTTCGGCACATGGCGCAGGATGCGCTCGACCAAGTGTCCGAGGCTCGGGCTGCCCGGTAAATCCGGGCCGTAGCTGGTGAGATCGACCCCGGTCAGCACGACCTCGCGATGCCCCGCCTCGACCAGCCCGGCGATCCGCTCGACCACCGCACCGGCCGGCACCGAGCGCGCATTGCCGCGGCCATAGGGGATCGCGCAGAACGTGCAGCGATGGTCGCATCCGTTCTGCACCTCGACGAAGGCACGCGCGTGGGTCGAGAAGCTGGCGGCGAGATGCGGCGCGGTCTCGCGCACCGCCATGATGTCCTGCACCAGCACCGGCGCTTCGGAGGCCCAAGCGGCGGGCGCGAGCTTCTCGGCATTGCCGATCACCCGGTCCACCTCGGGCATCGCGGCGAAACCGCGCGGATCGATCTGCGCGGCACACCCCGTCACCACCAGCTCGGCATCGGGCCGGGCACGGCGCGCGCGGCGGATCGCGGCGCGCGTCTGCTTGACGGCGGCGTTGGTCACCGCGCAACTGTTCACGACGATCGTATCGCGCGGCCCCAGGATCGCGCGGATCGTTTCGCTTTCGGCGATGTTGAGACGGCACCCGAGGCTGATGATCTCGGGCTGGGGAGCGGACGGCATGGGCGACGACTTAGGGATGGATGCGAGCCAAGTCCACGACGCGACGCGCGACGTGCTGCGCTTCTGGTTCGAGGAGACGCCGCCGGAGAAGCGCTTTCGCGGCGGCGACGCGCTGGATGAAGCGATCAGGGAGCGATTCGGCGCGCTGCGCGATCGGGTGCTGGCGAGCGGCGCCCAAGGCTGGACCGACGATCCGATGCACCTGCTCGCGGCGATCATCGTGCTCGATCAATTCTCCCGCAACATGTATCGCGGCCATGCCGAGGCGTTCGCCGCCGATGGGCTGTCGCTCACACTCGCCAAGCTGGCGGTGGCGAACGGTTGGGACAGGGGCATGAGCGGCGAGGAGCGGCAATTCTGCTATCTGCCGTTCGAGCATTCGGAAAAACCTGCCGACCAGCGCGAGAGCGTGCGGCTGTTCACCGATCTCGGCGATGCGGAGGTGCTGCGCTACGCCAGGGATCACGCCGCGGTGATCGAGCGCTTCGGTCGCTTTCCCTCGCGCAACGCGGCGCTGGGGCGGAAGTCGACGCCGGAGGAGGAAGTGTATCTCAGCCAGCCGGGGGCAGGGTGGTAGATTTCCCTTAGCTCCTCCCCTTCAGGGGAGGGGTTGGGGTGCCTCACCCCGCCGCGCGCCGGGTTTCGTCCGCCGCATTCTCCAGCGCTTCCGCCTTCGCCGTCGCCCGTGCCCGTCGCAACAGGCGCTTTTCCGCGAGCAGGCGGCGGGTGTTCGCGGCGCTGATCGGGCGGCCGTAGAAATAGCCCTGCCCGCCGGCGCAGCCGAGCGCGCGGACGCGCTCCTGGATCGCCTTGTCCTCGATCCCCTCGGCCGTGATCGGCAGGTTGAGGCTCTCGCCCAGCCGGGTGATCGCGGTGACGATCGCGGCGCTTTCGGGATTGTCGTTGATCGACATCACGAAGCTGCGGTCGATCTTGATCCGGTCGAACGGCAGCGCGCGCAGGTGCGCCAGGCTCGAATAGCCGGTGCCGAAATCGTCGAGCGCCAGCTTCACGCCCTGGTTCTTCAGGCTGCCGAGGATCGATTGCGCCAGCGCGAGATTGTCGAACAGCGCGCTCTCGGTGATCTCCAGCTCCAGCCGGTTGGCGGGGAAGCCGGTCTCGGTCAGCACCTTGATGATCTTCTGCGCCAGCCAGGCGTCCTTGAGCTGCCACGGCGACAGGTTGACCGCGACGCTGAGCCCCGAATCCCAATCGTGCGCGGCGATGAACGCCTGGCGCATGATGCTGAGCGAGAGATCGGCGATCATGCCGGTTTCCTCGGCGATCGGGATGAAGCGCTCGGGGCCGATCAGCCCGCGCGTGGGGTGTTCCCAGCGCGCCAGCACCTCGAAGCCGGTGATCCGCCCGCTGGCGACGTCGACCTGCTGCTCGAAATAGGGGACGATCTCGTGGCGCGGGATCGCGGTGCGCAGCCCGTTCTCCAGCTCGTTGCGCGTCTGCAACTCGCGCTCCATCGACACGTCGAACCAGGCGAAGCGATTGCGGCCGGCATTCTTCGACGCGTACATCGCGATGTCGGCGGAGCGCATCAGCGCGTCGATGCTGGCGCATTCGAAATCCGATCGCGCGATGCCGATCGAGACGCTGATATGCAGTTGCAGGCCCTCGGCATGGAACGGCTGGGCGAGGCGGCTCACCAGCCGCTCGGCGACGCGCTCGACCGTATCGGGATGCTCGGGATCGAACAGGAAGGCGCAGGCGAACTCGTCGCCGCCCAGCCGCGCGGTGAGCGCGATCG
>Ga0164241_10004205_pt1 | contig 14041 bp, 16 predicted proteins | sample OricomyardsoilBY_FD_108780 | JGI IMG/M metagenome (GOLD analysis project Ga0164241, IMG submission 108780) | Backyard soil microbial communities from Emeryville, California, USA - Original compost - Back yard soil (BY) | ecosystem: Environmental > Terrestrial > Soil > Unclassified | place: USA...
CAGGCCCTGCGGCTCGCCCGCCCGCCAGCGCCGCTCCGAGGCCGCCGCGTCCGCGAGCGTTCTGTCCGGGTCGACGAGGCAGTAGGCGTTCACCGCGTCGTTGACCGCGGCGATGCGGTCCAGCGCGTCCCGCGCGACCTCGACGGGGGACAGGCTGCCCTCGCGGTAGGCGGCGAGCAGCTCGTTGGCCGACAGCTCAGCGCTCAAGATGTTCCCTCCCGGACATAGCCGTGCTGCTTGTCCACGACGTTGCGCAGCGGCCGGCCGTCCAGATACCTCGTCAGGTTGTCGTGGAACAGTGCTACCAGTTCCGACCGCCACCCCACCACGTCCCCGGACATGTGCGGGGAGACGATCACGTTCTCCATCGCCCACAGCGGCGAGGCCTCCGGCAGCGGCTCGTCGGCGAACACGTCCAGCGCCGCGCCCGCGATCCGGCCCGCGGTCAGCGCCTCGACCAGGTCGTCCTGCGCCACGAGCGGCCCGCGGCCCACGTTCACCAGCCGCGCGGTCGGCTTCATCGCGGCCAGCGCGGCGGCGTCGATCATGTGCCGGGTGGCGTCGGTGAGCGGCGCGGCCAGCACCACGTAGTCCGCGTCGGAAACGCCCTCGATGAGCCGGTCCATCGGCAGCACGGTGCCCAGGTCCGGGTCATTGTCGCGGGCCTGCCTGCCGACGCCGGTGACGGTCAGGCCGGCCGCGGTGAGCGTGCGCCCGATCGCCCGGCCGATCGGGCCGGTGCCGGCGACGAGCGCGTGGGCGCCGCCGAGCCGCTCGGTCTCCCGGTGCTGCCAGCGCCGGGCGCCCTGCAGCCGCACGGTGCCGGGGATGTCCTTGGCCATCGCGAGCACGAGCGCGAGCACGTACTCCGACATCGGCGCATCGAAAACGCCTCGCGAATTGGTCACGACGACGTCGCTCTCGACCAGGGGTGTTGACAGTACGTGGTTGACTCCAGCACTGCTGGCGTGCACCCAGCGCAACGAGTCCGCGGCGGACCACGCGTCCGCGAGGGCCTGTGAGCGGAAGTCCCAGACCAGCACCACCTCGGCGCCGGGCAGGGCACTGACCAGGTCTTTGTCCGTCGTGTAGCGCAGTTCGGCCAGGTCTTCGAGGGGTTCGGTGGGCGGCCGGCCGGTGTCACCCGAATGCGAATGCAGCACAACGACGGTTGCGGAACGTGGCGGACTCATGGGTCCATGCTCCCCTCAACGAGTGGTCCGTGCACGGGGAGCTACGAGGGATTGACACCCCAAACGCCGCTCGTATGATTGTCAACAATCGGCGCGGTCGCTGCAGCCCGCGGGAGAGCAAGACCAGAACTACAGGTGCTGCATGACGACGGGGACTGCTGATGTCAAGGTTGATGACGATTACTTTGGAGCGCCGAGGCGTTTCCTGCGTCGCCCAGCTGCTGGAGAAGGACGCGCCGCGTACCTGTGACGCGGTCTGGAACGCGCTGCCGCAGGCCGGTCCGATCCACCACGCCAAGTACGCCCGCAACGAGGTGTACACGATGGTGGAGCGGTTCATGGCGGACCCGATCGGGCTCGAGAACCCCACCGTCACGCCGATTCCGGGCGACGTGGTGTTCTTCGACTTCCACGGCGGGATGCTGGACCGCGCCTTCAAGGAGGAGAAGGGCCTCGAGACGCTGCCCGGCGTGATCGACCTGGCGATCTTCTACGGCCGAAATAACATCCTGCTCAACGGCGATGTCGGGTGGGTCCCGGGCAACGTCTACGCGACCATCGTCGAGGGCCTGCCGGCCATGGCGGAGGCGTGCAACGACGTCTGGCGATCCGGCAGCGTCGGTGAACGTCTGGTGTATCAACGTCTCGACGACTGACGGACGGGCGGCATGTCGCAATATTCAGACAGGGCCGTGGAGATCATCGGCCCGGAGCTCGTGACCCAGCGAGGGGTCGGCGTGGTAGCTCCGTTCGACTTCGCGCTGGATCGCGAGCTGTGGCGCTGGGCGCCGGACGACGTATCCCTCTACCTCACCCGGCTGCCGTTCGTGCCGGTGCCGATGACCGTCGAGATGGCGTGCGAGCTGAGCGATCCGGACCGCGTCCGCCGCGCGACGGCCGACGTGCTGGCGCCCGAGCCGCTCGTGGTGACCTTCGCGTGCGCGTCGGCCAGCTTCATCGGCGGCATGAGCGGCGAGCGCGCGCTGACCGCGAGCATGATGTCGGCCGGCGCACCCGCGGCGACGACGACCTCCGGCGGGCTGATCTCCGCGCTGAGCCTGCTCGGCCTGAGACGGATCGCGGTCGTCACGCCCTACATCGACAGCGTGACCGAACGGCTGCTCACCTTCCTCGGCGAGCACGGCGTGGAAGTCGTGTCGAGCGTCGGCCTCGGGCTGCTGGACCACATCTGGAAGGTGGGCTACGCCGAGATCGTCCAGGCGGTCACGGCCGTCGACGTGCCGGAGGCCGACGGGCTGTTCATCAGCTGCACCAACGTGCCCACCTACGACATCATCGGCCCGCTGGAGCGGTGGCTCGGCAAACCGGTGCTCACCGCGAACCAGGTGACCATGTGGTCCGCCCTGCGACACCTCGGTTCCCCCATGATGGCCGCCGGCCAGTGGCTCGGCGAGATCAACGAAACACACGCCGCCTGACCTCTATAGGATTGTCGATACATATGGCTACCGTCGGATTCCTGTACCCCGGCTACAGCGCGGAGGACGACTACCCGACCATGGAGCGGCTGCTCGCCGCGTCCGGCCGGGCCATCCGGTTGCCTGTGGTGCACACGCTCATGCGGGAAGACGCGCACCGCGTCGACGCCCTGCTCGACATCGGTGGCGAGGACGTGCTGTCCGACGGCGCCCGCGAGCTGGCGACCATGGGCGTGGACGCCGCCGTGTGGGCGTGCACCAGCGGCAGCTTCGTGTTCGGCTGGGACGGCGCCACCGCGCAGGTCGACGGCGTGCGCGTCGCGGCCGACGTACCGGCGTCGAGCACCTCCTTCGCCTTCGTCAACGCCGCACGGCACCTGGGGCTGCGCCGCGTGGCGGTGGCCGCCACCTACCCGCAGGACGTCGCGGACCGGTTCGCCGCGTTCCTCGGCGCGGCCGACATCGACGTGGTGTCGCTGTCCTGCAAGGGAATCATCACTGCGGCGGAGGTGGGCACGCTCGGGCGCGACGACGTGCTGGACTTCGTCGCCGCCAACGACCATGTGGACGCCGAGGCCGTGCTGGTGCCGGACACGGCGTTGCACACCGTGGCCTGGCTGGCGGATCTCGAGCAGCGGCTGGGCAAGCCGGTGCTCACGGCGAACCAGGTGAGTGTCTGGGAGGGGTTGCGGCTCGTCGGCGACACCACCCCGCGTCCGGGGCTGGGCGCGTTATTCGCCAGACAATGATGTAGAGGAGCGGGCACATGAGCGGAGCTTGCGGAGCGAATCATAGGCACAGGGTGATCCGCGAGCGGCGTCACCGAGCCTGCGAGGGGGCGTCGTGAGTGAGCTGGGTGAGCTTGAGCCGGTTGCCAGACAGTCGACGGCCGAGCTCATCGCCGATCAGCTGAGATCGGCGATCATGTACGGGGTGCTCGCACCCGGGACCCAGCTCGCCGAGGCCGAGCTCGCCGCCCGGTTCGCGGTCAGCCGCGGGCCGCTGCGCGAGGCCATGCAGCGGCTCGTCCAGGAGGGGCTGCTGCGCGGCGAGCGGCACCGGGGCCTGTTCGTCATCGACCTCGACGCCCAGGACGTCCGCGACATCTACCTCGCCCGGCTCGCCATCGAGCGCGCGGCGTGCGAGCTGATCATGCACGGCAACCGGGGCGAGGCGGTCGTGCGGCTGGCCGAGTCGCTCGACACGCTGGTGACCGCCGCGGAGTCGGCCGACCGGAACGCGATGAGCGACGCGGACCAGGCGTTCCATCTCGCGCTGGTCAGCTGCTCGGGCAACTCGCGGCTGGAGCGGATGGCGCAGACCCTGCTCGTGGAGACCCGGATGTGCCTGGCCGCGCTCCAGGAGCACTACCCCGAGCCGCACGACCTCGTCACCGAGCACCGGGTGCTCGTCGACGCGATCTCCGACGGCGACGAGGAGCTGTTGCTGAGCCTGATCGAGGCGCACATGCGCGACTCGATCGAGAGGCTGACCCCGCCCACAGAGGCGCTCCCCCACGGGGGTTAACCCCGCAGATCATTCGTTATATATGAGGCGACGAGACAGCACCGGACTTTTGTCCGATTAGTTCTTTTTGGACCCGAGGGAACGCGCGTCGAAGGAGCCGTCCACGACCGCGCCGGCCAGCTCGGTGATCCGCAGGTTCCGGCTGCGTGCGTACTTGCGCAGGAGATCGAACGCCTCCTCCATGCCGAGGCCGAGTCGTTCCCCGGTGATGCCCTTCGCCTGCTCGACGACCACGCGGCTGGTCAGCGCGTGCTGCAGCTGCGCGGCCAGCTCCGCCTGCCTGCGCAGTGCCCGGCCCTGGCTCAGCCCGATCGTCGCGACGTCGGCCAGCGCCTGCGCGATCCGGGCGGTGACCCCGTCCAGCGTCCCCGGCGCCGTGCGGAACAGCGTCAGCGCGCCGAGCACGTCGGCCCGCCGCCGCATCGGCACGGCGTGCACGGCCGCGAAGCCGGCCGCCGCCGCGCCGGCGGCGAACCCCGGCCAGCGCAGCTTCGTGGCGTCCAGGTCGGCGACCCCGACCGGCGCGCCGGTGCGCTGGCAGTCCTGGCCGGGGCTGTCGTCGAGCAGCGCCAGCGCCCTGGCCGGCTCGCCGGACGCGCCCACCGCGCGGGCCCGGCTCCCGTCCTCCACCAGCGACAACCCCGCGGCGGAGACGTCGAGCAGCCGCACGCACCGGTCCGCGATCATGTTCAGGAAGTCGTCGGAACCAGACTCGTCGGCGGCGGCGTCGGCGAGCTCCACAAAGGTTTCGGCCAGCTCTTCGACTGGCGTGGTGGTCACGAGATCACCCTACGACCGCCACTATGAGTTATGGCCGGGAATGGTGGGTTCGGAAGTATCCGGCGAAAAACGAAGCCGATGTGTGACAATCTCACGCGCGATTTCCAATAGGGGGCGTGCCTGCGCATACGCGTGTGCACGGAGGCGTACGAGGGACTCGGTAACGTCGATCCCCAGCTGCACACTGACAATTCCCGACGCTTGGTGGACTTCGGGTCGGTCCAGCGCGCGGCTGTCGGACAGCCACTGGTACAGATCGGGCGGCGTCTGCGGGATGTCGTCGAGTACCAGGCCCAACGTGACCTCGGCGAACGCGTCCACCTCGGCGCGCTGCGAGGTCACCAGCACCGTCGGCGTCCGTGAGTAGAGACCGAACAGTCCGATGTTGGCCACCCCCACCCGCATCGGCACCACCAGGGTGGATCGGGTCCCGGCCTCCAGCGCGGCCGCGGCGAACATCGGCCAGGTTCGCCTGCCCTCGGCCGTCGACAGGTCGGTCACGGCCACCGGGTTGCCGTGCCGGGTAGCGTCCACCGCCGGGCCCTCGCCGAGCAGAAACTGCAGGTCGGCGAGTCGTTCGGCGCCCGGGTCGGTGGCGTGGGCGAGTGTGGCTTCACCGTCGGCAGCGGCGTCGCCGCGGGTCACCCAGGCGCCGGTCATGCCGGTCAGGGAGACGCACGCGGCACAGACCGTGCCGAGCGACAGAGGAGCGTCGCGAGTGCCCGCGTACTCCGCGATCCATTCCCATACGCGTAGCGTTCGATAGTCGATCACGGTGCTTCTATTCGGATAGGCGCGAGAGCTGTACTTGCCCGCTTCCATAGAGTAGCCGTTGGGGCTGAACTGGTTGCGGGTGCAAGTGCGCTATACCCATAGGGCCTTTTGACTCTGTTCGGAACGTGGCCTCTTTACGAGTATCACTCACATGCAGGTCATCTCGTCCGACGCCACGGAAATCTTCGCGCGACTCAAGAGCGCCGCGTTCCACGAGCTCGTCATCTCGTCCATGAAGGGCGAAGACGATGCCATCGCGACCTTGTTCACGTGGATCCGTCCGGCGATCGTCCGCTACTGCCGGTCACGGATCGGCCGCAGCGGCTCGGCGTACTCGTCCGCGGACGACGTCGCACAGGAGATCTGCGTCGCCGTGCTCGGCGCACTCGGCAGGTACAACGACGAACCAGAGTCGTTCCTGCCGTTCGTGTACGGCATCGCCGCCCACAAGGTGGCCGACCACTACCGCCGCGCAGGCCGCGACCGGTCCGACCCTTCGGCCGACGTGCCGGACGGGGTGGATGCGAGCGCGAGCCCCGAGCAGCTGATCATGGCGGCCGACCTGCGGGAACGTCTTACCGACCTGCTGAACACGCTGCCCCCGCGCCAACGGGAGATCCTGCGTCTGCGCCTCGTCGTCGGCTTGTCCGCCCAGGAGACCGCGAGCACAGTCGGCCTGACGCCGACCGCGGTCCGGGTGACCCAGCACCGCGCACTCGCGAAGCTCCGCGCCGCTCTCTCGCGGGCCGAGTGGGTCTAGCCAGCCTTCACTCGCAATGATCCACCGCGTCGGATCATTGGCGCGGCGCTGGGGCACCGACTTGCATGCCTGACGTCGTCTCAAGATCTTTCACGTGAGCCTGGCCAGCCGGCCTGTGGGGTCGGCTGGCCAGTTGACTTTGTCACCGAACCACTCGAGGCCCGGCCGGTCGGCCGGGCCTTCCTCGTGAGCGAGGTCCGGGCGGTCAGCCTGCCTTGGCGCGCAGGTAGAGCTGCACCTCGATGCGGTTCGGCTCCGCCTCCGCGGCCACCTCGCGCAGTTCGAGGGTCTCGAAGCCGGCGTCCTCGACGACCTGGCGCAGCTCGTCCGGCGGGTAGGCGCACACCTCGGTCGGCACGCCGAGGAAGCTGATCGGGAAGCGGTCGAAGTCGCCGAGGACCATGGCGACCTGCAGCAGCCGCGGGCCGCGCAGCTGGTCGCGCAGGTCGCGCAGCAGCGGCGGGATGTCGGACTTCGGCAGCATGATCAGCGAGAAGAACGCGACCGCGGCGTCGAACTCGCCCAGGTCGCTCACGTCGCGCAGGTCCCGGTGCAGGTAGGTGCCGCCGGGGGCCTGTGCCTGCGCCAGCTCGAGCATGACCGACGACTCGTCGGTGCCCACGACGTCGATGCCGGCGTCGACGAGCTGCTTCGCGGTCGGTAGTCCACTGCCGCAACCCAGGTCGAGCACCCGGCCGGCGCCGCCGAGCTGCTCGATCAACCACGTGCCCTCCGCGAGCTGCGCATCGCGCTCCACGAACGACTCGTCGTACCGCCTGCCGATCTCGTCGAAGGCGGCCTTCTGTTCCGTAGCCACGGTCGTCAGCATGCCGTTTCGACAGATCATCGTCCACAGCCGTCCGGGTGACCCTGACGCGGGTTGCGGTGGGCGGTCCAGGCGACCAGATTGGACAACCACGAGTAGCTGAATCCGGGCTCATGAGTCCGATGTGGACGCCGAGATGGCACTCAGTGTCAATATGCAAGGTGCAACATGCAGATTGACTGTCCAATCGCGACGTCGCAGCTAAGTGAGAACTTGGCTTCCCATATGGAGAAATGCCCGGCCATGGCCGGTGGCGAGGGCCGACGTGCACGTGCACGGCGGCTTTGGGTATTGACGCGGACTCCCGCTGTATCGATATTTTGTGCCGCGAAACCCCATGAGAAGTCGGAGGTCCGGATGGCCGCGCCAGGGGAGAACCTCCCCACCGTCACCGAGCTGCTGCTGGCGCGGGCCGAGGATCGCAACCCCGGGCTGGTGTTCGAGGACTTCGCGTGGACGTGGGCCGAGTACGTGCGGGAATGTGCGGACCGCGCGGCCCTGCTGCGGTCGCTGCGCAGGCCCGGGCCGTTCCACATCGGCGTGCTGATGGACAACACGCCGGAGCTCTCGTTCCTGCTGGGCGGCGCCGCGCTCGCCGGCGCGGTGCTGGTCGGGCTGAACACCAGCCGCCGCGGCGAAGCGCTCGTGCGCGACGTCAAGCACGCCGAGTGCCAGGTCGTGCTCACCGACAGCCGGTACGTGGAGCTGTTGCAGGGCTTCGACGTCGGCGCGCGGGTGCACGACGTCGACTCGGCCGCCTGGCACGTGACCGCGTTCCGTCACCGGCACAGCCCGCTCGAGCCGGTGCCGGCGTCCCCGCACGACCTGTTCATGCTGGTCCACACGTCCGGGACGGGCGGTGACCCCAAGGCGGTACGCGTCACGCACGGCAAGGTCGCGCACCCGGCGCGGAAGCTCGCCGAGCGGTTCCGGCTGGGCCGCGAGGACACCGCGTACGTCGCGATGCCGATGTTCCACTCCGACGCGATCGTCGCCGGCTGGGCGACCGGCCTGGCCGCGGGCGCCCGGCTGGCGCTGCGCCGCCGGTTCTCCGCGGCCGGCTTCCTCGACGACGTCCGGAAGTTCGGCGCGACCTACACCAACTACGTCGGCATGCCGCTGGCCTATGTCCTCGCCACCACCCGCCACGACGACGACGCGGACAACCCGTTGCGGGTGATCTACGGCAGCGAGGCCACCGCGCGGGACGTGGCCGCGTTCGGCGAGCGGTTCGGCTGCCAGGTCGTCGAGGCGTACGGCTCGACCGAGGGCGGCATCAACCTCGTCCGCCCGCCGGGCACCCCGGCCGGTTCGCTCGGCCCGATCGCCGGCGACATCGCGGTGCTGGACCCCGACACCGGGCTCCCGTGCCCGCCCGCGGTCTTCGACGAGCGCGGCAGGCTCGCCAACGCGGACGTGGCGATCGGCGAGCTGGTCCGGACCAGTGGGCCCGGCATGTTCGCCGGGTACCACAACGACCCGGCCGCGGACGCGGAGCGGATGCGCGAGGGCATGTTCTGGAGCGGCGACCTGGTCTACCGCGACGAGCAGGGTTTCGGCTTCTTCGTCGGCCGCCGCGGCGAGTGGCTGCGGGTGGACGGGGAGAACCTCGGCGCCGCGCCGATCGAGCGGATCCTGTTGCGCCACCCGGATGTCGCCGAGGCGGCCGTGTACGCCGTGCCCGACCGGCACAGCGGCGACCAGGTGATGGCCGCCCTCGTGCTGCACAGCGGCGCGACGTTCGACCCGGCGGGCTTCGCGCGTTTCCTGTCCGCGCAGGCCGATCTCGGCCCCAAGCAGGTCCCGCGGTTCGTCCGGCTCACGCCGCGGCTGCCGCGGACCGCGACGTACAAGGTGCTGAAGCGGACGCTGACCGCGCAGCGCTGGCGCATCCCGGATCCCGTGTGGTGGCGCGAGGGCGCTGAACTGCGGTACGAGCCGCTGACCCCGTCGAGCGACCCGATTCGGCTCGACTGGGGTGCCCGGTCCGTGCGACGCTGACCCCATGCCAGACACACCCGAGACCGCCGCGACCGACGACACGGAGCCGGAGCCGACCGACGATGACGTGAAAGCGCGTTTCCGGGAGGCGTTGGAGCGCAAGCAGGCCCGCAACCGCATGGGCGAGGAGCACGCCGACGCCCGCTCGAAGGTCCACGACGCGCACGGCCCCGCCGCGGGCCGGCGCACGTTCCGCCGCAAGAGCGGCTGACGTTCACCGCATGATCAACAGCAGGTAGGCGGCGAGTGTCGAGTCGTCGGTGATCACGCCGTCGCGGATCATCCGCTCGACCTCGCCGCGCGGGAACCACTGCTGGCGCATGTCCTGCTCAGCAGCGCGATGCACACCGTCGCGACGGCGAGGTAGGTCCACGATCGCCGGCCGAGTGGCCTCGCCGTTCCGGCCGTGTGAGCAGTAGCCGGGCCTGGTCGGCGGGCCTGCGGTGAACCCGGTACCTCTCCGAGGTCGGTGGCCTGTCAGGCGCGGTGCCGTTCGTAGGTCTGGACCACGACGCCCGCGTCGCCGACGGCCCTGGTCTCCTGCAACGTCAGGTCCGCGGGCGCGCCGGTCTCGCCCCAGAGCCTGCGGCCCGCGCCCAGCACGACGGGAAAGACCATCAGCCGGTAGACGTCGACGAGGTCGTGCTCGGCCAGCGCGGCCACCAGCGCCAGGCTGCCGTGTACCAGGATGTCGCCGCCGTCCCCCGCTCTGAGCTCGCGGATCGCCGCGATCGCGTCGTCGGCGAGGATCGTGGAGTTGGCCCAGTCCGCCGTCTTCAGCGTCGAGGAGACGACGTACTTCGGCGTGCTGTTCATCTTGTCCGCGATGCCGGTGTCCTCGCGCATGGTCGGCCACACCGCCGCGAACGCCTCGTAGGTCTTGCGGCCCAGCAACAGCGCCCCGGCCGTCTCGACCTCGTCGGCCTTGTACTTGTGGCCCTCCGCGCCGCGGTCGTACTTGAACGCCCAGCCACCACGGTCGAAGCCGGGCTCGGGCGCCGGTGACTCGACGACACCGTCCACGGTCACGAACTGCGATACGACGATCTTGCGCATGGTGTTCCTCCCAGATGGTTTGCCTGGGAAGAACGCTAGAAGTGGCGCGGGCGTGCGATAAGCGCCAATTCCCGGCCCGTCGAGAGGACCGATTCAGCCGGCGAGGACCTCCGCGACCCGGCGGACCTGCGCGGCGTCGTCGCAGCCCACCATCAGCATCGTGACGCCGTTGTCCGCCCACCGCTTCGCGTGCGCGCGCACCTCGTCGGCGCTGCCGATCATGGCCGTCTCCCGGACCAGCTCGTCGGGCACGGCGGCCGCCGCCCCGAACTTGTCGCCCGCCCGGAACTTGGCCGTGACCTCCTCGACGACGTCGCCGAAACCCATGCGCCGGAACACCTCGGCGTGGAAGTTCTTGCCCTCCGCGCCCATGCCGCCCGCGTACAGCGCGACCATCGCCCGCTGCCGGTCGTAGGCGGCCGCAGGCTCGTCGGTGATCGTCACCGTGACACTGGCGGCGACCTCGAAGTCCGCCCGCGAGCGCCGCGCGCCGGGCCGGGCGAAGCCCTCGTCGAGCCACTCGTTGTACTTCTCGGCGATGCGGTCGGAGTAGTGCACCGCGAGCCAGCCGTCGGCGATCTCGGCGGCCAGCGCGACGTTCTTCGGACCCTCCGCGCCGAGCCAGATCGGCAGGTCGGCGCGCAGCGGGTGGGTGATCGGGCGCAGCGGCTTGCCGAGCCCGTCGGCGCCCGCGCCGGTGTAGGGCAGCGGGTAGTGCGGGCCGTCGCTGGTCACCGGCGCCTCGCGGGCGAGCACGTCGCGGCAGATCCGCACGAACTCGCGGGTGCGGGCGAGCGGCTTGCCGAACGGCGCCCCGTACCAGCCCTCGACGACCTGCGGGCCGGACACGCCGAGCCCGAGGATCGCGCGGCCGCCGGAGAGGTGGTCGAGCGTGAGCGCGGCCATCGCGGTGGCCGTCGGCGTGCGGGCGGACAGCTGCGCGACCGCGGTGCCGAGCCTGATGCGTGTGGTCGCCGCGCCCCACCAGGCGAGCGGGGTGAACACGTCCGAGCCCCACGACTCGGCGGTGAACACGGCGTCGAAGCCGCTCTCGTCGGCGGCGCGGACCATCTCGGCCGCGTGCGGTGGCGGGCCGGCACCCCAGTACCCGAGCTGAAGACCGAGCTTCATCGCTACCTCCTCGCCGCCCATGCTAGAGGTGGGCCGGGAGGGCGCGGAGGTCAGGAAGCCGGCCGCCACCAGGAGGATGACGGCCGGCCGGGCGACACACCCTTGCCTGACCTCACAAAGGTTCCCACCCCGCGGCGCGTCGGTTGCCGTCCGCGGGGACGGACGTTCGGGCGGCCCGCGCTGCCCGAAAGGGCACTACCGCGCGATGCCGACCGCCTCGTCGATCGCGCGCGGATCCGCCATGAGGGCCAGCATCGCGTGAGCCACATCCGCGCGGGACACGAACGCGCCGTTCGCCACGTTCGCGCCGAACTCGAGCCGGTAGCGGCCCGTCAGCGGCTTGTCGTCCAGCCGGGGCGGGCGCACGACCGTCCACTGTGTACCGCTACGGCGCAGGTCCGCCTCCATCGCGGCGAGGTCGTCGTAGACCGGGCGCAGCACGCGGCGCACGATCGGGTACGCGATGCGCCGCCGCACGAAGGCCTCCTCCGGCGGGATCGGGCCGACCGGAACCGCGCTCACCGCGACGATCCGGCGCACGCCCGCCGCGGTCATCGCGCCTGTGATCGCGCGCGTCGCGACCGCCGCCACGCCCGCGGCGCCCCGGGAGCTCGGGCCGATGCCGGACACGACCGCGTCGCTGCCCAGCACCGCGGGCTCGAGCGGGCCCGGCGAGGTGAGCCCGTCGACCGTCACCACGTGCAGCGCGGGCTGGTCCGGCACGGCCAGCCGCGCCCGGTCGCGCACCACCGCCCTCACCGTGTGGCCCGCGTCGAGCGCCTGGCGCACCACGTGCCCGCCGATTCCTCCGGTCGCTCCGAAAACGGTCAGCTTCATGCCGCATCACCTCGTGCCGGTACATTGACTCCGCAGCCCATACAATACGAGAGTCAAACTATATGGACACCGTATCAAAAGAACGGCGCCGTGCGGCGAACGACGTCCAGAACGCCTTGCGTGAGGTCAACGGCCACCTGACCGTGCTCAACCAGCAGATCAGCTCCCGCGTGGCGCTGCGCGACGTCGATCGGGGCTGCCTCGACCTGATCGCCCGGTTCGGCCCGATCGGCCCGAGCGCGCTCGCCAAGCGCGCCGGCCTGCACCCGGCGACGATGACCGGCGTGCTGGACCGCCTCGAGCGCGACGGCTGGATCGTGCGCGAACGCGACCAGACCGACCGGCGCGCCGTCGTGGTCCGCGTGCTGCCCGCCCGGGGCGGCGAGCTGTTCCGCCTGTACGGCGGCATGCGCGGCGAGCTGGACGACATCTGCGCGGACTACGACCTCACGCAGCTGGAGTTGATCGCAGGGTTTCTGAACCGGGTGGCTGCGGCAGGCGAACGCTCCGCCGAGGCGCTGGCCCAGGAGTAGCCGCCTCTGACCCTCGCTCGTGGGTGTCCACAGGGGGCCGGTTGCCCACAGGTCCCGGTTGGGGGCCTGGAATCGTCGGTGGGCGTCGGTACGCTGGATTTCGGGGGGCCGGAGGCCACGGTCGTCACCGGATCAGGTGATCCGGTGAGGTCGAATCGCCGGGGCCGGGGCTCATTGGCCCAAGGGGCTGCGGCTGAGCTGGGCGGCGTGCAGCGTAAGGCCGCTCAGCTCGCTGTCAAGTCCCGCGCCTGACCCGGCGCTGGTTGCGTCGCCGTGGCGGGACTTGACAGCGAGCCTCCCTCGCGGCCTTGGCACGCCTTTAAGGGCAGGCCTGGCGGCCTGCCCCACATCTGCGCACACCACCCAGCCCAGCCGCCCGTGAACGGGAGCCGCCCTCGGTTGCCGTGTGACGGGGAGGCTCGTGCGAGTTACGCGGTTGCCTTTTCCAGTTCCTGCAGGGATTCCTCCAGCAGGGCCAGCAGGCGTTGCAGGTGCGGCACGGTGCGGCGGCAGCCGGTCAGGCCGAACTCCAGGCTGCCCGCGTAGCTCGTCACCGTGATGTTCAGGGCCTGGCCCTCGTACGGGATCGACAGCGGGTACACGCCCTGCATGCGCGCGCCGTTCCAGTACAGCGGCTCGCGCGGGCCCGGGACGTTCGAGATCAGCAGGTTGAACGCGTTCGGGGTCAGCGTGGTCAGGCCCGGCACCGTGCCGATCGCCAGCGGGATCAGCGGGATCGCGCTCAGCGCGGTGATCTGCAGGCGGCTCATGCCGTGATACACCGCCTTGCCCTTGAGCATCGAGTCGTGAATCGTCGACAGGCGGGTCGCCGCGTCCGCCTCGTCCGTGGCCAGGTTGCACAGGATCAGGCCGATCGCGTTGCCGCCCAGCGAGCCCTCCGCCGAGCCGCCCGACCTGGCCCGCAGCGACATCGGCACCGCCGCCACCAGCGGGCGGTCCGGCAGCGCGCCCAGGTCCAGCATGTACTGGCGCAGCGCCCCCGCGCACATCGCCAGCATCACGTCGTTCATCGTGGCGCCCGCCGCCCGGCCTACCGCCTTGACCCGGTCCAGCGGCCAGCCCTGCGCGGCGAACCGGCGCGCGCCCGTGATCGGCACGTTGAGCATCGACTTCGGGGCCTGGAACGCCAGCGTCGCCGACTGCTCGCGGAACGCCTCGTTGAC
>Ga0164241_10004206_pt1 | contig 14038 bp, 10 predicted proteins | sample OricomyardsoilBY_FD_108780 | JGI IMG/M metagenome (GOLD analysis project Ga0164241, IMG submission 108780) | Backyard soil microbial communities from Emeryville, California, USA - Original compost - Back yard soil (BY) | ecosystem: Environmental > Terrestrial > Soil > Unclassified | place: USA...
CCGAGGAGACGACCGGCGCCCGGGTCGTGCTCGACTCACTGACCGCGGACTACGTCGACGACAAGACCCTCGACGTGGACGACACGGTGGAGGGCACCGCCCGCTTCCAGCTCGGCGAGGGCGGCGGCGCCTGACCGCTTGACAACTCTGGCTAATTCTCTTAGCTTTTCAGCTATGGAGATTGGCCGGAGTGGTCGTGCCTAGGGCCGGACTGTCGACGGCGGCCGTCGTCGACGCGGCGCTCGCCGTGGTCGACGAGGACGGACTCGGCGCGCTGACGCTGACGGCGGTCGCCAACCGGACCGGGGTCGCCACCCCGTCGCTGTACAAGCACGTCGCCGGGCTCGCCGAACTGCGGGTGCTGCTCGGCATCCGGGTGCTCGAGGACATGACCGAGCGGTTCACCACCGCCGTCCTCGGGCGCAGCGGCGACGAGGCGGTCGCCGCACTGCTGCACGCCTATCGCGACTACGTACGAGCCCACCCCGCCCGCTACGCGGCGATGCCGCTCGATCCGCTGCACGACCCGGCACTGGCCGCCGCCGCGGGCAAGCAGCTCGAGGTCGTCCTCGCCACGCTGCACGCCTACGGGCTCACCGACTCGGCGGCCGTGCACGCCACGCGCTGCCTGCGCGCGGCCGCGCACGGCTTCGCCTCCCTCGAGGCAAGCGGCGGCTTCGGCCTGCCGGAGGACCTCGACAAGACCTACGACCAGCTCGTGCGGGCCGTCATCGCGAGCCTGCCAAGAACCTAGGAGAGATCGTCGTGTCCAGACTCGCCCCCGCATCGCTCGCCGTGGCGGGCATGCTGTTCCTGCTCTACCCCGCCGTCCGCCCGTGGACCGACGAGACCACTGTGGACGGTGCCAGATCGGCGATGGCGTCGCAGGCCTGGGTGGCCTCGCACGCCTTCGCCATGATCGGCTTCATCCTCGTGCCGGTCGCGCTGCTGGCCCTGCGCACGACGATCGGCCTCGCGCCCGCGGTCGTCATGTCGGTCGGCGCCGGACTCACGCTGCCCTACTACGGAGCGGAGGACTTCGGCCTGCACGCGGCCGCGACCAAGGGCGACAACCTGCTCGCCGTCGCCGAGGCCACCCGCTACAACCCGCTGGCGGTCACGATGTTCGGCGCCGGGCTCCTCACGCTCGCGGTCGGCGCGATCGTCGTGGCCGTCGCGATCTGGCGGTCCCACACGCTGCCGCGCGCCAGTGGCATCGTGTTCGCGGCCGGCTTCGCGTTGTTCCTGCCCCAGTTCTTCGCCCCCGCCCCGATCCGCATCGCACACGGCGTGCTCATGCTGATCGGCCTGGCCTGGCTGGCGGTCGCGATGTGGCGCACGAACCCGAACCCGGCGCCTGCCCGCGCGGACGCCGTGCCCGCCGCGGCCTAGGCCGCGGGCGCGGCGCGCAACGACCGGTACAACAGCGCGGCATCGCCCAGGCGGTGCCGCAGCTGCCGTTCCAGGCCACCGATCGGCACCAGGTTCTGCGGCGCCCGCGGGTCCTTGTGCGGCGAGCTGGCCAGGCGCGGCAGCACCCGCGCGGTCACGTCCGCCAGCGCCGTCGCGTGGTCGTCGGGCAGGTCGGCCGAGCATTCCAGCCGCACCACCGCCGACCACGGCGCGCGGGACGAGCCGGGCAGGCGCAGGTACCAGGACTTGCGCTCCCACGACGTGCCCATGCCGAACACCGGGCTGCGCTGGCCCGGCGCCAGGTCCGCGACGACCGCGGCCTGCTCGGCCTGCAGGTAGGACTTCTGGTGGGTCTTCACGTAGCCGACCGTCCGCGCCAGATGGGTGCGCCCGCGTAGCGGACCGTCCACCACGAGCAGGTCGTCCTCGACGTTGCTGGCCGAGCGCCACGTGTTCGCCAGCTCCACCTCCAGCTCGCCCATCCGCCGCTGCACGCCGAGCGTCAGCTTGTCCAGCCCGCCCGTGGTGCGCTGGAAGTGGTAGTGGGCGTGGCGGGTCACGATGTCGCCGCCCGCCGCCGCGTACACGCCGCGGTCGACCCGCACGTCGACCAGCCGCGCCGCACCGTCGCAGCACACCAGGCCGGCGGCGAGCGACGCGGCCACCCCGGGCACCGGCTCGGGGCCCTCGCCGTGCACCCAGACGCGGGCGTCGATGCGGCGCACGCCGTCGAGGAAGAGCACCGAGCCGGGCAGCGGGCCACCGGCCGGGTCCACCGGCTTCCAGTCCGCCGCCTTCATCTCGATGTCGAGCTCGAGCCGCGCGGTGGACTCGGGGCCGTCCAGCTCGTCACCGCGGGCCACCCCGTAGCCGGGGTCCCACGGATCCACCGTGTACGCGGTCGGCGCCAGCACAGCCGTCATGGGCTCACCATCACACCTCGACGCGCCGAAGCCGGGACGACGCGCCGTCGCGGGTCACCGCGAACTGCACCGGCACCCGCTCGGCCAGCGCCGGCACGTGGGTCACGATGCCCACCATCCGGTCGGTCTCGGTCGCCAGCCGCTCCAGCGTCGCGGCCACGGTGTCCAGTGTGGACTCGTCCAGGGTGCCGAAGCCCTCGTCGAGGAACATCGAGTTCAGGTCCCGCTTGCCGCCCGAGAGCCCGACGACCTGGTGCGACAGCGCCAGCGCGAGGGCGAGCGAGGCCTGGAAGGTCTCCCCGCCGGACAGCGTGTTCACCGGCCGCTGCGTGCCGGCGTCGTTGTGGTCGACGACGACCAGCTCGTTGCGCGCCGCACGGTGCAGCTCGAACTGCCCGCCGGACAGATCCATCAGGATCCCCGACGCCTCGGTGACCAGCGAGTCCAGCGCCTCCGCACACAGCCACGCCTCGAACCCGTTGGACCGCAACAGGTTCCCCAACGTCCGGGCGACCTGCTCGTCCTCCTTGCACCGCGCCACCTCCGCGGCGAGCGACACCGACTTGTCCCGCCGTTCCACCCGGTCGGCGAGCTCGGCCCTGGCCCGCTCCACCTGCCCGGCCAGCACCACGTCCGGCTTCGCGTCGCGGGCCAGTGCGATCCCGTGCTTCTCGAACAGCGTCGTGAGCTCGCCGCGCGCCGCGCCGCCCTGCTCGCGCAGCTCGTCCTCCGCGCGGGCCAGCTCCGCGACCCGGGTGTCCTGCTCGCCGCGCTGCTTGTCGGCCCAGACGAGCAGCGCCCGCCACGCGGCGTCGAGGTCGCCGCCCTCGACCGGCGGGACGCCGAGCGCGACGAACCGGTCCCGGCTCGCCCGCAGCGCCGACCAGGCGCGCTGCTCCTCCTCGGTCAGCTCGGCGCGGTCGCGCTGCGCGCGTTCCACGGCGGTACGCGCGATCTTCGCGGCGGTGCGGGCCTTCTCGGCCGCGGCGTCGGCCGCCTCGCGCTTGTCCAGGGCGGTGCTGACCTCGGCGGCGGGCGGGGCGTCACGCAGGTCGGCGGCGAGGTCGGCGGCCTGCTTGTCGATGGCGGCGACGTCGGCGTGCGCGTTCGCGGCGGCCTTCGTCGCGTCGGCGTGCGCCCGGCGCGCGGTGGCGAGCGCCGACCTGGCGGCCTTCGCGGCGGCGCGGGCGTCGTCGAGGTCGGCGGGCACCTCGTGGTGGGGCAGGTCGTGGACCTGCTGGCGGCACACCGGGCACGGTTCGCCCTCGGCCAGGTCGGCGGCGAGCGCGACCGCGCGGTGGGCCCGGTCCGCAACGGCCTGCGCGGCCTCGGCGTCGGCGAGCGCCTGCTCGGCGCCGGTGACCGTCGTGGTGGCGGCCTGCTCGGCCCCGCCCGCGTTCGCGGCGACCTCGCGGGCCCGCTCGAGCCGGCCGGCCAGCGACACCGACTTGGCGTGCGCGTCGCGCCAGCGCGACAGCACCGCGTGCTCGGCCAGCTCGGCCCTGGCGGCGTCCGCCTCGGCCTCCTGCTTCTCCGCGGCCACCCGCGCCTCGACCCGGCGGCCGACCTCCGCGTCGGCGGCGGTCAGCCGGGCGGCCAGGTCGACCACGTCCCCCGGCCGGCGCAGCGACCTCAGGCCGGCGAGCCCGTCCTCGACCGCCTTGCGCGCCGCGTTCGCCTCGGTCCACTTCGCCCGCAGCCCGGCCATCTCCTCGACCGCGTCGTCCACAGTGGACACCAGACCTTCGAGGTCGGCGACGCGGCGGGTGGCGGCGGCGATCACGTCGTCGGTGACCGTGCCCAGCTCGGCCAGCCGCTGCTCGGCCATCTCCAGCCGGGCCGCCGCGGCGGTCGCCCGGGACCGCGCGCGCTGGCCGACGTCCTCGTACACGGCATAGGCGAGGAGCTGGATCAGCAGGTCCTGCCGGTCACCGGGCTTGGCCTGCAGGAACTCCGCGAAGCGGCCCTGGGGCAGCACCACGCACTGGGTGAACTGCTCGTAGCCGATGCCGAGCAGCTCCGACACCGCGCCGGTGACCTTGTCCCCCTCGGCCCGCGACTCGGCGACCGCCTCGAGGATCTTGGTCAGGTCGGCGTCGGCGGGCACGCTGTCGTCGAGCCGGTCGAGGCGCGCCTCCTTGGTCTGCACGGCGCCCTGGGCGCTGCGGCGCAGCAGCCGCACCGCCGCGTACCGCCCGCCCGCCGCCTCGAACACGAGACAGACCTTGCCCTCGTTGACCGACGGCGCGAGCGCGTTGCGGATCGCGTCCTTCTTGCCCCACCGGGGAACCGTGCCGTACAGGGCGAAACACAGCGCGTCGATCACCGTGGACTTGCCGGCCCCGGTCGGCCCGGTCAGCACGAAGAAGTCCACATCGGACAGTTGGACGTCGGTCCGGTCCCGGTAGCTGCCGAAGCCTTCGAACATCAGGCGCAGCGGGCGCATCAACGGCCTCCGGTGGAGTCTTCGAGCAGCTCGGCGAACATCGCGCCCAGTCGCGGATCCTCGATCTCCCGCTCGGACAGGAAGTCGGCGAACAGGTCGGTCGGCGTGCGGCCGATCCGGGAGCGGGTCACCGTGCTGTCGGTGCTGGCGCGGAACTTCTCGTCGATCTGCACGTCGAGCGTGTTCGGCAGCTTCTCGCGCACCAGGTCGGCCAGGCCCGCGGCGGCCTTCTGGGTGAGGATCACCCGCAGGAACGCGTCCCCGGCCTCCTCGCCCGCGGCGACGACCTCGTCGAGCGTGCCGCGCAGCGTCGCGAGCGGGCGGCCGCCCTTGAGCGGCACCGGGCGGATCTGCGCGCGGCTGTCCGGGGTGGCGTGCACGATCAACGCGACCGGCTCGTTGGCCTCCTCGCCGAAGTCCAGCGCGATCGGTGAACCCGAGTACGCGATCGGGCACGGGCCGCCGATCTGCTGGTAGCGGTGCAGGTGGCCGAGCGCGGCGTAGTGCGTGCTCGCCGGGAACGTGTCCGGCGGGACCTCGTAGCCCAGCAGCGTCTGCACCGCGCGCTCGCCACCGCCCCACCGACCGCCGAGCAGCGTCGCGTGCGTGGTGACGAGGTTGACGCTGTCGGGCGTGAAGCCCCGGCACAGCAGCTCGACGATGCCGCGCATCTTGTTCGCGTAGTCCTGGTTGTGCTGCGACTGGTCGTGCAGCAGCGCCTCGGCCGCGCGCACCGCGTAGCGGTGGGACAGGAACGGCAGCGCGGCGACGACCGCCTGCTCGCCCGCCCGCGTGTCGAGCGTGATCGTGCCGCCCCGGTCCGGTCGCTGTGGCGTGCCGACGACGTGGATGCCGAGCTCGCCCAGCACCGGGCGGTACACCTCGTGCACCAGGCGGGAGCTGTCGTGGTTGCCGGCGAGCACGACCACGTGCCGGCCTTGCGCGCGCAGGGCGATGAGCGTGTTCATCACCAGGCCCTGGGCCTGCGGGTTGGGCGCGGAGGTCTCGAACAGGTCGCCCGCCACGATCACGAGGTCGACGTCCTCGTCGTTCGCGACGCGGACGATGTCGCGCAGGACCACCTTCTGCTCGTCGATGCGCGGCTGGTTCTTCAGCACCTTGCCGACGTGCCAGTCAGCGGTATGAAGGATCTTCATGGAGCCCTTCTAGAACGGGGGCGGGTCGTCGTCGAGGCCGGCGAACGGGTCGTCGGGTGCGGCCGGGCCGGTGTCCACGCCGGTCCACGTGCCCTTCTCCGCGGGCCGGGTGGCCCACGCCGGGAACGGGAACTCGATCGCGAGCGGCACCGGGATGTCCGGCTGCGAGACGAACATCGTGCCGGGCTTGGCGATCGTTGCACGCTGCCGCTGGACCGGCGGCAGGTAGCCGTACTCGGGACGCGACGCCTCCGCGGGGTCGAGCCGGCCGGCCACCCGGATCGAGCAGTTCGCCACGATCCGCCGCTCGACCTCGCTCGCGGTCTGCTGCGCGCCGATGAGGATCACGCCGAGCGAGCGGCCGCGCTCGGCCACGTCCAGCAGGATCTGCTTGATGGGGCTGTCGCCGTCGCGCGGCGCGTACTTGTTCAGCTCGTCGAGCACGATGAACATCAGCGGCCGCGCGGTGCCCTGCTCCTCCTTGCGGCGGAACTCCTGGCGCAGCGACACGCCGACCACGAACCGCTGCGCGCGGTCGGGCAGGTTGTGCAGGTCGACCACGGTGACCTGGGCCTCGCCGGTGGTCAGCGAGCGGTTGCCGCGATCGGCCAGATCCGCGCGGATGATCACCGACAGCGGCCGCACCGCGGAGCGCAGCCTGCGCAGGAACGCGTTGACGCTGCCGGTGGACGTGCTGCCGGCCACCCAGTCCCGGCGGGTGTCCTCGTCGAGCAGCTCGTCCTCGATCAGCCCGACGAGCTGTTCGAAGCTGCGCAGCTGCCCGCCGCGGCCGGCGTCGACGCCGTTGATCTGCACGGCGCCGTCGCGGCCGACCTTCTGGTGGTCGCGCTTGAGCCGGGCCGCGACCTGGCCGATCAGCATCGTGTACTGGCTGCGCTCGTCCTCGCCGTCGGCGAACACGAACGGCATGAGCTCCTGCTCGCAGAACTCCGCGAGGGTCCAGTAGAACGGGCTGACCGCCTTGTCCCTGGCCCGCACGTCCGGGGTGCCGCTGGGGTCGCCCGGGCGGGGCGGCGCGAACACCTGGACGTTGCGGAACGAGTTCGCCGGCAGGCCGAGCAGGCCGTACTTCGCGCGCTGGGCGTCGGTCAGCCGGGAGTTGTTGTAGTCGAGGAAGAGCAGGTCCTCGCCCTTCACGCTGAAGATGAGGGCTTTGGTGTTGTGCGCCTCGCCCGCCAGCACGCCCGAGGTGAACATCGAGTGCAGCAGGAACGTGGCGAACGACGTCTTGGTCGCTATGCCGGACACGCCGGAGATCGACACGTGCCCGCCGCGGGTGCCGTCGACGAAGTCGAAGTTGAGGTAGACCGGCTGCCCGTCGCGACCCAGGCCGACGGGCAGCTTCGAGTCGGCCATCGTGTCGAAGTACAGCGCGGTGTCCCGCTCCTCGCCGGTGGCCCGCTGCACGGTCGAGCCCGGTCGCGGCGGCACGTAGACCTCGGGCTCGACGCGGGTCACGGTCACCTCGGCGACCTCGCTGACCTCGGCCGGCAGCGCGCCCTCCTTGATGAGGAACACGTCGGAGGCGAACCGCGCGCCCTCGTGGCCGGCCTCGACGTTGGTGACCACGCCGGCGATCTGCACCTCGGTCCCGTCCGGCAGCGTGCGGCGGGTCACCACCACGTCGTCGAGCTGCAGGAACTGGTCGGGCGCGACGCCGACGGAGAACTCGAGCGGGCTGGCCGCGACCGTGCCGACCACCAGCCCGACGGGCGCCTGACCGGTGACAACCTGCCCGTTCGTTCCCGGACTCGGCTCGGCCACTCATGCTCCTCGATCGGTTCGCCAGCGGAGCCTGCAGTCTATGTCCGGCGCCCGCGAACTCCCGGGACCCCCGCGCCGGGCACGTCGCGTCGGGGTACCGCCGTGGGCGATACCTGACGAGTCCACTCGTTCGGGTGGTTTGACGGTCACAATTCGCGCTATGTCACGGTAACGACGACTCAGGTGAGCTTCCGCGAACACCGTCGGGGGCGGATCCGTCGACTCCATTAGTCGTCCGGGGGATTTCCCGCGCGGCGGGCGGAATGCCCGTGGCGCTGGGCGGCTGCTCCAGGCGAATGAGCGGTGTAACGGGATTCCGGCCGGCCAGGAACCAGTAGACGAAGCCGAGACGCGGTTGAGTCGGGAGGCAGGCATGGGGTGGCATCGCCCCACTGAAAACGAGGCGACCGGGACAACCCGGGTTTTGCTGGCCGAGGACATGGACCTGTTACGCACGGCTCTGGTGAGCCTGCTGTCCGATGAGGAGGACCTGGAGGTCGTCGCCGACCTCGCGTGCGACCGGGCGGTCGTGCCCGCGGCGCTGCGCACGCAGCCGGACGTGGCCGTCGTCGCCACCGATCGGCCCGACACGCGTGGCCTGTACGTCGTGGCCGAGCTGCGCAGGCAGCTGCCGGAGTGCCGGGTCGTCGCCCTGACCGTCACCCACCCGCCGGGCCTGCTGCGCAGGCTGCTCGCCGCCGACGTGCACGGGCTGATCGGCAAGAACGCGCCGGCCCGCCGCCTGCTGGCGACCATCCGCGACGTCGCCCGCGGCGGCACCATGATCGACTCGAAGCTCGTGCTCGCCGCGCTGGCCGCGGACCGCAACCCGTTCACCCCGCGGGAGGCGCACGTGCTCAAGCTCGCCGCGGGCGGGGCGAGCGGGCCGGAGATCGCGCGCAGGCTGTCGCTGGCCCCGGGCACCGTGCGCAACTACCTGTCGAACGCGATGAACAAGACCGGCGCCCGCAACCGCATCGACGCGATCCGGATCGCGACGGAGTCCGGCTGGCTATAGCGCGCGTTGCAGCGGCAGGCGCTCGGGCTGCCAGTGCCCGACGAGGTCGCGGTAGAGCGGTGAGATGGCCACCAGCGTGTCGTGCTCGCCCACCGCCGCGCCCGCGCCGTCGAGCACCAGCACCCGCCCGGCCCGCAGCGCCGAGCTGATCCGGTGCGCGACGACGATCAGCGTGCCACGCGCGGCGAACGCGGCCTCCGCGCGCCGCTCGGCCGCCGGGTCGAGGTGGCAGGTCGCCTCGTCGAGCACCGCCACCGGCGCGGGCGACAGGTACGCCCGCACGAGCGCGATCAGCTGCCGCTGTCCCGCCGACAGCTCGGCTGGCCGGACCAGGGCGGCGTACCCCCCGAGCTTCTTGGCCAGCTCCCCGGCGCCGACCGCGGCGACGGCCTCGTCCAGGGCGTTCCACGTGGCGTCCGGGCGCAGGTAGGTGAGGTTCTCCGCGAGCGTGCCGGCGAACACGTACGCCTCCTGCGGGATCAGCACCGCGCAGGTTCCGGGCGGCAGCTCCACCGCGGGCACGCGGCCCAGCCGCACGGTGCCCGCGTCCGGGGGCAGCAGCCCGCACAGCAGGCCGACGAGCGTGGACTTGCCGATGCCACTCGGGCCGACGACCGCGAGGTGCTCGCCGGGCGCGACGGTCAGGTCGAGGTCGCGCAGGACCGGCTCGGCGTGGGGCCCGTAGGCGAAGGTGACGCCACGCAGCTCCACGGTGTGCCCGCGCGGCTTCTTCGCCGACCGCGGCGGATCGGCCAGCGGCTCGCTGGTGTCGAGGATGCGTCCGAGCGTGACGACGAACCGCAGCCCGCTGCCGCCGAGCCCGCTCACGACGTTCTGCAGCGCGGGCTGGAGTCCGAAGAGGACATACGTGAGGCCGCCGAGCAGCGCGCCCGCGGTCAGCCCGCCGCCGACGAGCCACCCGCCGGTGACGAGCAGCAGGAGCAGCGGCGCCCAGCCGCCGACGGCGAAGCAGAGGGTGCGCAGCGCGGCGACCCCGGCGAGTCGCCGCTCGGCCGTGGCCTGTGCCGCGATGGGCCCGGCGACCAGTCCGGCGGCGTGGTCCTCGCGCCCGGTCGCGTTGACGTCACGCGCCCCGGCGAGCACGGCGTTCGCGGTGGCGGCCAGTTCCTCGTCGGCGAGCACGGCCTGGCGGGTGCGCGCGGCGGCCATCCCCAGCGTGGCGGCGAAGAGCCCGAACCCGAGCAAGAACGGCGGCAGCACGACCGCGGCCACGGCGGGCGCGAGCGACACCAGGCCGACGGCGACCCCGACGACGGTGACGAGGAAGGCGCGCAGGGCCATGAGCAGCCCCGCGTAGGTGTCGCGGCAGACCTCGACCTGGCGGGTCAGCCGGGCGAGCGCACCGTCGTCGCGCTCCCCCGCCGCGGCTCTGGCCAGCGCCGCGCCGACGACGCGGTGCACGAGGTCGTCCCGGAAGGGCTCGGTCAGCTCCCCCAGCCGCCGGAAGACCATCCGGCTCCCCGCGGCCGCGGCGGCGGACATGACCACGAGCGCCCCGAGCCAGGCGAGCCCGACGCCCACCCTCCCGGCGAGGAACCCGTGGTCGACCGCCCGCGCCACGACGAACCCGGCCCCGGCGGCGGGCAGCGCCTCGGGCAGCGACCACACCACCAGAGCGGCGACCGTGCGCCCGCGCAAGGACTTCAGCGCGAACCGGATCTCCCGCCTCATTCGAAGACCGCGCGGTACTTCGGGTCCTCCCACAGGACGTCGTGCGGCGCGTAGCGGCGGACGCGGCCCGCCTCCAGCCACACCACCAGGTCCGCGCGCGCCGCGGTCGCGCGCCGGTGGGTCACCAGCAGGCGGGTGCGGTCGCCCTCGGTCAGGGTCCGGGTGATCTGCAGCTCCGTCACCATGTCCACACTGGACGTCGCGTCGTCCAGGACCAGCAGGCGCCGCGCCGGCCACACGCGGGCCAGGCCCAGCCGCTGGCGCTCGCCGCCGGACATCGGGGCGTCGGCCAGCGGGGTGCGATACCCGCCGGGCAGGCGGGTCACGAACTCGTGCGCATGCACGGCCGCGGCGGCCTCGGTGCCCCCCGGGGCGATCGCGTCCGCCACCGTGGCGCCGACCAGGGTCGGCCGCTCGAAGGCGCACCCCACCGCCGACCGCAGCTCGGTCCGCGACAGCGACCGGAGCGGCTCGCCGTCCAGCAGCACCTCGCCCTCGTCGGGGTCGCGCAGCCGGGCGGCGAGCGCGGCCAGCACCGACTTGCCCGCGCCCGACCGCCCGACGACGGCGACCGCCGCGCCACCGGGCACCACGATGTCCACATCGGACAGCAGCGTGTCCTGCCCGGCGCGCACGGTCACCCCGCGCAGCTCGAGGCGCCCCGCCCCCCGGGGGAGCGAACCCGAGCCGTGGCCGACCGGTGCGACGGAGAGCACCTCGCCGGCCCGCGCCGCGCCCGCGCGGGACCGGGCGAGCCGGGCGAAGACCCCGGTCAGCCCGCCGAGCCCGGCGCCGAGCGCCGCGTACTGGCTCGCCGCGAACAGCTCGCCCGGCGTGATCCGCCCGGCCGCGAGCGCGAACCCGCCCGCCCCGAGCACCGCCACCAGCACCAGCGGTCCGACCACCCCTGCCTGCGCGGCCGACGACGCCAGCACCCGCCAGCTGCGCATGCCCTGCTCGTGGAGCTCAGGCAGCGGCGCCAGCACCCGCCGTTGCTCGCGCTCGACCGTGCCCGCGGCGGCGATCGTGCGAGCGCCCGCGAGCGACTCCGACAGCCGCGCGGCGAGCCTGCCCTGCGCGGCCAGGTACGCGCCGACGACCTCGGCCGTGCGCCGGGCGAACAGCCGCAGCACGATCACGACCAGCGCGACCCCGCCGAGGAACGCCGCGGCGAGGGAAAGGTCCAGATACGCCAGCAGCACCAGGCTGCCGGCGGGGGGCAGCATCGCGATGCCGACCGTGACCACAGTCGGGCCTGCCTGCGCCGCCTCGGCGGCGTTGCCGGACACCCGGCCCACCAGGTCGCCGGTGTCCAGCCCGCGCCTGCCCGGCTCGCCGATCGCGAGCACGTGGCGCACCAGACGGTCCCGCAGCCACGCGGTCGTCGCGGCCACGCACGCTGTCCCGGCGTAGGCGTCGGTGAGGTCGACCGCGATGCCCAGCACCACCAGGCCCACCGCGAGCCAGAACCAGCCCGCGCCGCCGGGAGACGACGTCACGATCGAGTCGACCGCGTGCCCGAGCACGAGCGGCAGCGCGAGCGCGCCGAGCGTGCCGGCGAGCGAGGCCACGCCTATCACGGGCAGCCAGCCGCCGGCGTGCCGGGCGATCGAGCCGAACGCGGTCACGGAAACCCCTTACGCTTACCGGCGGGCCCGCGGCCCCGGACGAACGCCAGTCGTCCGGGACTGCGGGCCGCTGCCCGTGTTGCGGTGTGTCAGGCGTGGATCAGTGGCAGATCAGCACGGAAAGGCCGCTGGTGCCGCCGCACAGCACGACGCTCAGGTTGCTGGGGCAGCTGTGCCCGGACGCGGAGCTGCCACCGCCATGCCCACCGCCGCCGTGCTCGGGAGCGGTCTGCATGCCCTGCAGGTCGAGAAGTGCCATCGTGTTCTCCTTCGGGTGATTTCACTGACCCGCGCCGGCCGGCGCGGGGGTCTTGGGGTGCGCACCGGCGAGGCCGAGCAGCGGGGCGTGCACGGGCCGGTCGTGGAGTGCGGCGCCGAGTGCGAGCAGCACGCCCGCGGTGCCGGTGGCGAGATCCATCGACAGGCGCAGCAGGCCGGTGCCGGGAAACGCCGTGCCGCCGCCGTAGGGCAGCGCGTGCCAGGACAGGTTGCGGACCTGGCGGAGCACGTCCGGGCCGTCGACCAGTTCGCCGGCCGGGACGCGACCGGCGAGGTACAGCAGGATCCCGGCGCGGCCGGTGAACAGGCCGGGCAGGATGTACATCGCCGAGCGCGCCGCCTGCCGGATCCCCTTGCTCGCCTGGGCGAAGCCCTCGTCGGGCCTGCGGGCGAGATACTCGTCGAGGACGATGCCGATCCCGGTACTGCCACCGTCCACATAGGGCATCGTGCGCCAGCCCTCGTTGACCTCGAGCACGCCGTTGTCGCGCACGACGCAGCGACACAGGTCGTGGCGCAGTGCCAGGGCGGCGGTGTCGAGGAACGCGTCGTCGCCCGTCTCGTCGTGGGCCGCCAGCAGCAGCAACGCCTGGCCGGCGCAGCCGCGCAGCAGCCCGGCGTGCGGCTGTCCGCCGCCGCTGATGGGCGCCGGATCGCCGGTTTCCGGCAGCTGCGGGAGCCGCTGCGCGACGAGCTCCGCCGCGCGCAGCCCGGCCGCGCGCAACGCCGGCTCACCGGTGGCGGCCGCGAGGTGCAGCAGGTTGAGCCCGAAGCCGGACAGGCCGCTCGCGAGGTCCGGCCCGATCGTCTCCCAGTTCTCCCGCAGGCAGATGTCGAGCACGTCGAGCGCCCGCTGCCGGTGGCCGAGGTGGTCGAGGGTGAACGCCGTGCCGTGCAGCCCGTCGTACAGGCCGAGCCGGGTGCCCGCGGGCGGGGCGACGGCGTGGCGCAGCAGCCAGTCCTCGAACTCCGGGTAGCGGCCGGCGCCGGTGACGTCGAGCGCGTAGAGCACGCCTGCGGCGCCGTGGGCGAGGCCGAGGCCGCCGACCGCGAACTGGGCCGGGTCGCCGGGGAAGAGCCGGTCGTCGCGGTCGGGGGTGGCGCTGGCGACGATCGAGCGGGCCAGCTCGGCGCGGATCGCGGGCCAGTCGTCGAACCGCGGCACCGGCAGCGCCGGGGTGCCGGCCGGCACGATGACGTCCACGGCGCGGTCGAGGAACTCGGTGGGAACCGGGAAGTGGGCCGCGATGATCTCCGCGAAGTGCCGGGCCTTGATGCGGTGCAGGCCGAGCAGGTTGGTCATCGGCAGGAACAGCGCGAGCCGCAGGCACGCGAGGGCGTAGCGGTCGATGTCGAACCCGCGGGCGTCGCGTGGCGCGGCGAAGCCGGGGTTGGCGAGTCCGGGCCGCAGGTCGTCCTCGACCGGCGAGGTGACCTCGAAGTCCAGCAGCGCGATCGTGCCGTCCTGGCGGACCACGATGTTGAACAGGTGCAGGTCGCCGTAGACGACGCCGCGATCGTGCACGGCGGCGATCGTGTTGGCGACCTGGCGGTGCACGTCGATGGCCCAGTCGGTGAACTCGGCGTAGCGCTGTGGCCCGGCGGCCGGGTCGATCAGCGGGTAGCGCTCGACGATGGCCTTGCCGAGCACGTCGCCGTCGACGTAGTCCATGACGAGGAAGCGGTGCTCGCCGAGG
>Ga0164241_10004207_pt1 | contig 14034 bp, 15 predicted proteins | sample OricomyardsoilBY_FD_108780 | JGI IMG/M metagenome (GOLD analysis project Ga0164241, IMG submission 108780) | Backyard soil microbial communities from Emeryville, California, USA - Original compost - Back yard soil (BY) | ecosystem: Environmental > Terrestrial > Soil > Unclassified | place: USA...
GGACTGGGAGTGGCACACCGCCCACCAGGACACGCCCGAGGAGCTGCGAGCTCTCTTCGACGAGGCGGTCCGCCGAGCGGACGCCGTGGTCGACGACGCCCTGGCGCGCGGTGGGCTGGAGCAGGAGTCGGTCCGGAAGAACCGAAGTGGAGAGTCGACGTTCACCCTCCGCTGGATCCTCGTCCACATGATCGAGGAGTACGCCCGGCACAACGGCCACGCCGACCTGATCCGGGAGTCGATCGACGGTCAGAAGGGTGAGTGACGGGCTCGTGGTCTCGACAAGCTCGACCGGCGGGGACAGCTCGACCGACGATCGGATCCGGCCGGCGGTCGAGGAGGACTGGGCACAGATCTGGCCGTTCTTCGCCGCGATCGTGGCCGACGGCGAGACCTACGCCTATCCGGACGACCTGACCTCTGAGCGGGCCCGCGACCTCTGGATGGAGGCGCCGCCCGGGCTGACCGTCGTACTCGCAGAGGACGACCGGGTGCTGGGCAGCGCGAAGATGGGCCCGAACCGACCGGCGCGCGGAGACCACGTCGGCACCGCGTCCTTCATGGTCGATCCGGCAGCCGGCGGCCGCGGCGTCGGCCGCGCGCTCGCGACGTACGTCGTCGACTGGCACCGCGAGCATGGGTACGCCGGCATCCAGTTCAACGCCGTCGTCGAGACCAACGCGTCGGCCCTCCACCTCTGGCAGTCCCTCGGCTTCGAGATCGTCGGCACCGTCCCCGGCGCCTTCCGTTCGCAGCGGCACGGCAGGGTCGGGCTGCACGTGATGTACCTGGCGCTGGACCGGGACGACGTGTAACCGACCCTTGTGGGAGGACACGCCGAGACCCTGGCCGGCGTGTCGTCCTCGACGGGTCGGTCACACGCCGCCGTCTGCGAAGCCCGGCAGGTTCTACTCCATGATCGCCCGGAACGGCGCCTCGGCGCCGAGCTGGCTGAGCACGCCGACGCCGCCCAGCCAGGTGCGGTGGATCAGCAGGTACGCCGGGGGCAGGTTGAGCTTGAGCGCCACGGTGTACGCCGGCTCCCTCGGGTTGTTGATCCTGTGGAACTGACCTTGCATCCACTCCCGTGAGAACCGGAACCGCTCGACGAGTGTCGGCTCGACGAAGGGGGACAGGTAGTCGAGGACGAGTGCGGGGTCGACGTCGACTCCGGGCTTGATGAACCCTTCCTCGCGCAGGCCGGTCACCAGCTCGTCCGGCTCGCGATCACCAGCGATCCGGATCAGCCGCCCCATCGCCTCGGGCAGCCCCGCGTCGGGCAGCCGCGCGACCGCGCCGTAGTCGAGCACCCCGAGCCGCCCCGGGCTGCCGTCGTCGTTCGGGATCACCCGGAAGTTGCCGGGATGCGGGTCGGCGTGGAGCATCCCGGTTCGAGAAGGTCCGCCGAACAAGAACCGCACGAACAGCTCGCCGTAGTGGTCGCGCTCTTCTTGGGTGCCGTCGGTGATGACCGATGCCAGTGAGGCGGGGCTCTCCAGCCACTCGGTGACCAGGACCTGGTGGCCCACCGCCACGACGTCCGGCACCACGATGTCGGGGTCCTCGCGGAACGCGTTGGCGAAGGCCCTCTGCGCCTCGGCCTCCAGGGTGTAGTCGAGCTCGTCCTTCGCCCGCGCCTGGAGCTCCTGCACCAGCGGCTTGACCTCGACCCCGGGGACGAGCGGGCCGATGCTCCGGGCGAGCCGGGCGAGCTGGCGAAGGTCTGACTGGAGGGCCTCGCCCGCACCGGGGTACTGCACCTTCACCGCCACCTCGCGGCCGTCATTCCAGCGCCCCCTGTGCACCTGACCGATGCTCGCCGCCGCGGTCGGACCGCCGTCCAGCCAGACGAGGTCATTGCGCCAGTCGGCGCCGAGGTCCTGTTCGATCTGGTCGCGCACGGTCTGGGTGGGCATCGGGGGAGCGGAGTCCTGGAGCCGGGTCAGCTCGGTGCGGTACGGCGCCGCGAGCTCGTCAGGCAGCGCGGCCTCGAGCACCGACATCGCCTGGCCGAACTTCATCGCCCCGCCCTTGAGCTCGCCCAGCGTGCGGAACAGCTGCTCGGCGGTCCGTTGCTGGATCTCGCTCATCACCGTCTCGGCGGGCCGGCCGCCCAGTCGCTTGCCGAGCCCGAGCGCGTTGCGACCGGCGTACCCCAGGGGCAGCGCCGCGAGGCGCGCCGTCCGCGCGACAGCCTTCCGGGGCAGGTCGGTCATGTCGTCATTCTCCCCGCGCACCGAAGCCGACCCGACAGCCTGGGGCGTCGAGGCAATTCCAGGTCGGGGCGGCCGCGCCCTCGGCGGCCCCCGTGGTGGCGGGTCGCCGAGGGCGAGCAGCTCTGCGAGTGGCTGCCTGCGTCAGTGGAACACGGCGAAGTTGGCCTGGGCCTTCTTGGCGATGCGGCCGAACTTGCCCCCGACGTAGAGCGCCGACTTGGACGGGGTCAGGGCGAAGACGCCCGGGTTCTGGTCGGGCGCCGGGTTCCAGCGGTTGAGGTTCCCCCGCTTGTGACCCAGCGCCAGCAGGCGGGGGCGACTTGCCTGGATGGTCGGGCACGTGAAGCCGACCACCGGGCCGTTCGAGACCCCGCGGCAGAAGTTGTCGAAGTGACCGCCCACGATGACCTTGCCCTGGTAGTACGCCAGGGACTGCACGCCGCCGTCGGTCTGGGTGCGCCAGCGTCGGTGGCCGTTGGGCTTGAAGGCGTCGACGTGGCCGCCGGTGCCGTTCCCGCCGACGTACACGGCCTTCTTGTGCACGACGATGTCCCAGACGATGTAGCTCGGGTGCCGCTGCCAGGACTGGATCTTCCCGGTGGTCGCGGACAGGGCGGCCAGATGCGGTTGCTGGCGCTTGTTGATGGAGGTGAAGCCGCCACCGATGTAGACCCGCTTGCCGGCCAATGCGATGGTCCGGACGGTGCTGTCAGCCGCGGGCTTCCAGCCCTTGATGGCCCGACCGCTGAGCTTGGTGGCAGCAATCCGCTTGTGCTTCTTGTTGCGGATGGAGGTGAAGTCGCCTCCGACGTACACCCGCTTCTTGGTGGCGGCGATCGCCAGCACCTGACGGTTGGTGGTGGCCCGGTAGCGGGTGGCGGCGCCGGTCTTGGCGGCGCTCACGGCACCGAGATTGTGCCGCGTCACGCCGCTCAGCGTGTCGAAGTTGCCGCCCACATAGACCGTGCGCCCGTTCGGAGACAGGGCAAGAGCGTTCACAACACCGTCCGTGCCGGGGTTCCACTTGCGCAGCGCGCCCGTCTCGACGTTGAAGGCCGCCAGGTTGCTGCGGGCGACTCCCGGCTCCCCGGGGGCTGCTCCCGCTGGGCGCACCGACGTGAAGTCGCCGGCGATGTAGACGGTGTTGCGCACCGTGACGATGGCGTTGACCTGGCCGTTGGTCTGGTAACCCGGATCGACGCTCTGGCTCAGAGCTTGGGCTGACGGCACCGGTCCGGTGAGCACCAGACCTGCGGCCGCGAGCAGAACGGGCGCCCAGACGCGCAGGCGAGTACGACGAACGTGCATGACTTTCCCCCGGTTTCCCCACAGTGACGGTTCCCCACTGAAACTCTCCGGGAATCGTGCCACGGACATGGCGGACCTGGTAGGGGCTGGCCTATCCCCAAAATGGGGACATTCCGGCCAGCGAGCCTTCGTCAGGCGACCCGGCGGGGGAGGGGCCGTGTGGCCCCTCCCCCGCACTGGTGGTCAGCCGGTCTCGGGGAACCGGATCACGTGGACCGAAACTGCGGCTTGAAGCGGCGTACCTCCTGCGGCCAGCCGCAGGCCTCCGCGATCTTGCCGGCCCACATCCTGGCGGTCTCCTCGTCGGCCACGTCCACGACGGTGAGCCCGCCCAGGAACTCCTTGGTCTCGACGTAGGGCCCGTCGGTGAAGGTCAGCGTGCCGCTGGTCGCGTCAGCGCTGAAGGCGGTCTCGGTCTCCTCCTCAAGCCCCCCGGCGAACACGTACTCCCCGGCAGCCTTGATCTCGTTGACGACCGCCGAGGCGAGGGGCCCGCGCCCGCGGAACCACTCCTCGGAGTGGTCACCCACCCACTGCTGGTTGAAGTAGATGAGGTACTCGGTCATGTCTGCTCCTTTGCGGATGGCTCGTGCGGCCACCCTTCACCATCCCCACGAACGGGAACAGTCGGATTCGACAGGGCGTCAGGCAGTTTCGGGGAACCGGATGCCGGTGTTGGCATGGCAGCGGTACCCGAAGGGGTTCTTCGCCAGGTACTGCTGGTGGTGGTCCTCGGCGTAGTAGTAGGTGATCTCCGATACCGGACGGATCTCGGTGGTGATGTCACCGATCCGCTGCCGGTGCAGCTCGTCGCCGTAGACCTTGGTCAGCTCGCGGGCGGTCTGCTCCTGCTCGGGGGTCGTCCAGTAGATCGCGGAGCGGTACTGGGTGCCGATGTCGTTGCCCTGGCGCATGCCCTGTGTCGGGTCGTGGACCTCGAAGAAGGCCTTGACCAGGTCGGCGAAGGACACCTTGGCCGGGTCGTAGACGACCCGGACCGCCTCGGTGTGGCCGGTGCGGCCGGTGCAGACCTCGTCGTACGTCGGGTTCGGCGTCACCCCGCCGGCGTACCCGACGGAGGTCGACCAGACGCCCGGCATCTGCCAGTAGATCTCCTCCGCGCCCCAGAAGCAGCCGAGGCCGAACACGGCGACCTCGTAGCCCTCGGGGACGTGGTCGGTCACGACCGGGGCGTCGAGCACGCGGTGCCTGTCGGCGATCGCGAACGTCCGGGTCTGGCGGCCGGGCAGCGCCTCGTCGGCGGTGGGCAGTGTGGTCTTGTGGCGGGAGAAGATCGACACGGTCACTCCTTCTGGGGCACCTGGATGGCGCCTCCACAGTGTCCAACAACGCCGGTGGCCGAGTCGTTCCCGGCCCGGGTCGGGCGAGCCCCTGCAGACCACTAGCGTGGGGTCGTGACTCAGGAGCACCGCCAGAAGTCTGGCTTCGACACGCGAGCCATCCACGCCGGCTACGAGCCCGACCCCACCACCGGGGCGGTGATCCCGCCGATCTACGCGACCAGCACCTACAAGCAGGACGGCGTCGGCGGGCTTCGCGGCGGCTACGAGTACAGCCGCAGCGCCAACCCCACGCGCACCGCACTGGAGGGTGCGCTGGCCGCGCTCGAGGAGGGCGAGCGCGGTTTCGCGTTCGCCAGCGGCCTGGCCGCCGAGGACACGATCCTGCGGGCACTGACGAGCCCCGGCGACCACGTCGTCGTTCCCGATGACGCCTACGGCGGGACGTTCCGGCTGTTCGAGAAGGTCGAGCGGCGATGGGGCCTCGAGAACACCCCGGTGGCGATCTCCGACATCGACGCGACGCGGGCCGCGATCCGGCCGGGCACCACCCGTGTGGTCTGGGTGGAGACCCCCACCAACCCTCTCCTCAACATCGCCGACATCGAGGCGCTCGCCTCGATCGCGCACGAGGCCGGCGCCCTGCTGGTCGTCGACAACACCTTCGCCTCGCCGTACCTCCAGCAGCCGCTCAGCCTCGGCGCCGACGTCGTCGTGCACTCCACCACCAAGTACGTCGGCGGGCACAGCGACGTGGTCGGTGGTGCCGTGGTCGTGCGGGACCTCGACCTGGCGGAGGCGATCACGTTCCACCAGAACGCCATGGGCGCGGTGCCCGGACCGTTCGACTGCTTCCTGACCCATCGCGGTCTCAAGACGCTCGGGGTGCGGATGGACCGGCACTGCGACAACGCCGAGCGTGTGGTCGAGTTCTTGGCCGCTCACCCCAAGGCCGGGCACATCTACTTCCCGGGACTGCCGGAGCATCCCGGGCACGAGGTCGCGGCCCGGCAGATGAAGCGCTTCGGCGGCATGGTGTCGTTCCGGCACGCTGACGGGGAGCGCGCGGCCGTCGAGACCTGTGCCCGGGCCGAGGTGTTCACGCTCGGCGAGTCGCTCGGCGGGGTCGAGAGCCTGATCGAGCACCCCGGCCGGATGACCCACATGAGCGTGGCCGGCACCGAACTCGAGGTCCCCGCGGACCTGATCCGGCTGAGCGTCGGCATCGAGAGCATCGACGACCTGCTCGCGGACCTCGACCGTGCTTTGTCCTGACCGCCGAAGTGGGACAAATCCGCGGCCGAAGTGGGAGAAGTCCCGCGCCGAAGTGGGAGAAGTCCCGCGCCGAAGTGGGAGAAGTCCCCGGCCGACTCACGGAGAACTCCCGCCTCGGCGCCGGAGAACTCCCACCTCGGCGCGGGAGAACTCCCACCTCGGCGCCGGAGAATTCCCACTTCGGCGGGGTGGGTGAGGGGTGAGCGTGGTCTGCGTCGACTTCGGGTCGACGTTCACCAAGGCCCTGCTCGTCGACCTCGGCGAAGGGCGGGTCGCGGCCGCGGCCGAGCACCGGACGACGATCGAGACCGATGTCCTGGACGGGTACGACGCGTGCCTGGCCGGGCTCGCCGCGCAGGACGCGCGCGCGGCTGAGGCGCAGACGCTCGCCTGCTCGAGTGCCGGCGGAGGCTTGCGGATCGCGGTCGTCGGCAACGAGGAGCTGGTCACCGCCGAGGCCGGGCGTCGGGTCGCCCTCTCGAGCGGCGGGAAGGTCGTGGCGGTGTTCGCGGCGAGCCGCGGCGACGACCTCCGCGAGATCCCGGCCTGCGAGCCCGACGTCGTCCTGCTGACCGGCGGCACCGACGGCGGCAACCCCGAGCCGATCCTCGCCTGTGCGCGCGAGCTCGCTGCGCCGTGGACGGGGCCGGTCGTCGTCGCGGGGAATGTCGAGGCCCAGGCCGATGTCGCCGAGATCCTGGCCCACCACCCGCTGGTCCTGGCCCCCAACATCGTGCCCCGCATCGGCGTCCTCGCCCCCGAGGGGGCACGGACCGCCATCCGAGAGCTCTTCCTCTCCCACGTCATCGGCGGCAAGCACCTCAGCAGCCGCGCCGACTTCGTGTCCATGGTCCAGGGCGCTACGCCGGACGTCGTGCTCACAGGTGTCGAGCTCCTCGCGGAGGTCGCCGGCGACACGGTCGTCGTGGACGTGGGTGGGGCGACCACCGACGTGCACAGCGTCGTCGAGCTCGACCCTGAGGATTCCGGACTCGGGCGCGAGGTCGTCGCCACCACCCGGGTCACCCGCACCGTCGAAGGAGACCTCGGCATGCGCTGGTCGGCCGTGACCACCGCCGAGGCTGCGGGTCGTGACGACCTCACCGCCGCCGCCGTACGCCGCCGCGACGACGTCGGATTCGTCCCCACCGACCCCGCGGACCAGGACCTGGACGAGGAGCTCGCCCGGGCGGCCGTCGGCTTGGCGCTGCGCCGCCACGCCGGACGCAGCAAGGTCGTGGTCAGCCCGGAGGGGCGGGTGATCGAGCGCAGCGGGAAGGACCTGCGCGAGGTCGGCCTGCTGGTCGGCTCGGGCGGGGTGCTCCGGCACGGTCGACCGGGTGTGGCGGGGCGGGTCCTGGCCGGCAGCGTCGGCGAGGTCGAGGGCGGCTGGCAGCTCCCTAGGCGGGCACGGCTGACCGTGGACCAGCAGTACGTGCTCGCAGCCGCAGGTCTGCTCGCCTCCCAGCATCCCGAGGCAGCACGTCGCCTCGTCGGCCACCTCGCGGTCCTCGACAATCTAGGGTGACTCCCGTGAGCAACGAGGCCGACGACGCTCCGCAGACCGCTGCGGAGAAGCCCGGGGAGCGGGAGCGGCTGACCGAACGCCTCGTGCACCAGCTCGCGCACCTGCGCGCCGAGCAGCGCCCGAACGAGCCGGCCGTGATCGGCGCCGGATCCTCGAACTTCTCGCGCGCCCAGGTCCCGTGGGGGCTCGACCTGGCGGCAGCCTGGGCCTGGCGCTTGATCGTGATCGCGGTCGCCACCTACGGACTGTTCCGGGGCGTGGTCTTCTTCGCCGAGCTCACCATCCCTCTGATCGTCGCAATCCTGATCACCGCCCTCGGCACGCCCTTGGTGGGCCTGCTCGAGCGCATCGGCATCAGACGCCGGCTCGGCGCCGGCCTGTTCGTCCTCGGGTTGCTCGTCCTCGTGGCCGGGATGCTCGCGCTGGCGGGGCAGCAGGTCGCCAGCGGAGCCAACGACCTGGCCAACCAGGTGTCGTCGGGGCTCGGCGACCTCAAGGACTGGCTGCAGACCGGCCCGCTCCAGCTCTCCGACAACCAGATCAGCGACTACATCCAGAGGGCCCAGGACAACTTGGAGGAGCGGGCGAGGAACGGTGAGGTGCTCAGCCAGGCGACCCATGTCGGGTCGGCGCTCGGGCACGTCCTCGCCGGGCTGTTCATCGTCTTGTTCGCGACGTACTTCTTCCTCGCCGACGGCGAACGCATCTGGGCCTGGGCGGTGCGGATCGCGCCGCGCGCGGCCCGCGCCCGCGTCGACAGCTCCGGTCGGGTCGCCTGGATCTCACTGACCCAGTTCGTCCGCGCCACCGTCATCGTGGCGATCACCGATGCCGTCGGCGTGATGATCGCCGCCTCCATCCTGCAGGTGCAGTTCGTGTTCGCGATCGGCGTCCTGGTGTTCCTCGGGGCGTTCGTGCCGATCATCGGCGCGTTCGTCGCGGGCACCGTCGCGGTGCTGGTGGCGTTCGTCGACCACGGCATCGTGGTCGCCCTGCTCATGCTCGGCGCGGTCGTGCTCGTGCAGCAGATCGAGAGCCATGTGCTGCAGCCGTTCCTGATGGGACGGTTCGTCGCGATCCACCCGCTGGGGATCATCGTGGCGATCGCCGCCGGCATCCTGGTCGCCGGGATCGCGGGCGCCCTGGTCGCCGTACCGTTCGCCGCTGCCGCGAATGCCGTCGTCCAGCACCTCGCCGATGAGACGCGGGTCGGTGAGGACCCGACGGAGGCACTCGAGCATGACTACGGCGGATCCGGTGCCTCACCGGCCACCGGCGAGGAGGACGACGGTCGTGTCGGCGACACCGAGGACGCCGACGTCGCAGACGCCCTCGACCCCCCGGACGACGGCGCGGGCCAGACCGAGGACTGACGTGGTCCCTGGCTCGGGTCAGCCGGGGAAGGGAACGGCGCTGATGATCTCGATCTTCGCCGTACGACCGTTCGGCTGCTCGAAGTCCACCGTCTCGCCCGCCTTGTGCCCCAGCAGCGCGGAGCCGAGGGGGGACTCGGGGGAGTAGACCTCGACGTCGGTGTGGTCCTCCGCGATCTCGCGGGCGCCGAGCAGGAACGACTCCTCGTCGTCGTCTCCGTCGTAGCGGTAGGCGACGACCTTGCCGGCCGAGACCGTCTGGTCGTCCGCGGAGGGCTCGGTGGTCACACCGCTCAGCATCTCCTCGAGCTGCCGGATGCGGCCCTCGTTGGTGCCCTGCTCGTCCTTGGCCGCGTGGTAGCCGCCGTTCTCCTTCAGATCACCCTCGTCGCGAGCGGAGCTGATCCGATCCACGATCTCGGCGCGCAGCGGCCCGCGCCGCTCCTCGAGCTCGGCGGTGAGCCGGTCGAAGGTCTGCTGGGTCAGCCAGATCATGCGGAACTCCTCGAGAGACGCGTGGGTACGCGACTGCGTCGTATCGGTGTGGGTGCGCCACCGGTCGGGGACTGCGTCGTGCTGGTTGCGTCGTCTGTGGCGCGGCCAGAAGGAGCGAGTCTACCAACAGAGCACGCTCAATCCCACAAACCGCGGGTCACCAGACGGTCAGCGCGGACGGTCCTGACCGTCGGCGATGCACCCCGGTACGTCGACCGCCGAGGCCCGCCGTTCGGTCCGGACGCGCACCTCGTTCAGCCCCGACGTGGGCCGGAAGTGCAGCTCCCCCACGACCGAGTGGTCGCTGGCGAGGGCCTCGACGGTGCAGGTCGCCCCGGTCGTCCCGGAAGCGACGTTGACGTCGATCCGCACCGTCACCGCGTGCGCGTCCACGACCTCGAAGCCGTTGAGCTGCGACTCCACCTTCGGGTTGGACTCCTCGATCGCCGCCCAGGCCAGCCAGCCCAGCCCGACCAGCGCCACGACGACGACGGCCACGATCGCGACCGGCCGCCGCCACGCCGGTGGCGCGGCGTACCGCTCGGCCAGGGTCCGGTCCACGCCGTCGATGCTCCCATCTAGTCTGGCGGCCATGTCTCACGACCCTGCTGGGGGCACGCGTCCGGGCACCGGTCTCCGGTTGATGCACGTGCACGCCCACCCGGACGACGAGTCGAGCAAGGGTGCGGCATCGACCGCCAAATACGTCTCCGAGGGTGTCGACGTCCACGTGGTCACCTGCACCGGCGGCGAGCGCGGGTCGATCCTCAACCCGAAGATGGACCGCCCCGACATCGCGGCGAACATCACCGAGGTCCGTCGCCAGGAGATGGAGCGTGCGCGCGACATCCTCGGCGTCCGTCAGGACTGGCTGGGGTTCATCGACTCGGGCTGGCCGGAGGGTGACCCCCCGCCACCGCTGCCGGAGGGCTGCTTCGCGCTGGTCCCGCTCGAGGAGGCCACCGAGCGGCTGGTGCGGCTGATCCGCGACTTCAAGCCGCACGTGGTCACGACGTACGACGAGAAGGGCGGCTACCCCCATCCCGACCACGTGCGCTGCCACGAGGTGAGCGTCGCGGCGTTCGAGGCGGCGGGTGACGGCGCCCGGTTCCCCGGCGCGGGGGAGCCCTGGCAGCCGCTCAAGCTCTACTACCACCACGGCTGGCCGTACGCGCGGATCAAGGGCATCCACGACGCGCTGATCGAGCACGGCCTCGAGTCGCCGTACGCCGAACGCCTGGAGGGGTGGGACCGCGACGAGGCGTGGGAGAAGCGGATGACGACCAGCGTCCCGTGCGGAGAGTTCTTCGGCGTCCGCGATCAGGCACTGCTGGCGCACGCGACCCAGATCGACCCCGACGGCCCGTGGTTCCACGTGCCTCGGGAGATCCAGCAGCACGCGTGGCCCACCGAGGACTTCGAGCTGGTCACCAGCCACGTCGAGACCACGATCCCCGAGGACGACCTGTTCGCGGGGATCCGCGATCGCTGAGCCGAGCATCACCTGAGAGACTGGATGGCATGACCGGCATCGTCGTGCTCGCGGCGGCCTCGGACCCGAGGCCCGACGACAACAACGTCGTGGCCGGATGGGTCGGTTTCGCGATCGTGATCGGGCTGGTCATCGCCGTGGTGTTCATCCTGCGCAGCTTCACCAGGCAGCTGAAGAAGGTCGACGTCGCGCGCGACGCGGGCGTCTACGACGAGGACGACCACCAGTCGGACGGTCCGCCGGACGAGACCCCCGACAACGGCGCACCGGACGACACATCCGACGGCCCCTCCGGTCGACCGTCCACCCGGCATCAGCAGGGCTGAGCTGAACCAGCAGCGGAGCGACTTCAGGATCCGCTGAGCTCGTCGTTGACCCGCGCCGTCCGGCGGTTGATGCTCACCGCGTGCTCGAGATCCTCACGGCGGCGCTGCTGTTCGTCGTCCTCTATTGCGCAGCCAGGGCGGTGTGGGTACGCCGCGGCAACCACCCGGGTGCCGCGCACCACCGAGACCTCGACGTCTGGCACGTGCTCATGGGCACGGCCATGCTCGCCATGCTGCTGGGCCGGCTGCCGGACGGCGCGACGGTGCCGCTCCTCGTGCTGTCCACGCTCGCGGTCGGTTGGGGCCTCCGGTCCCTGCAACGCACCGCGTCTGCTGCGGCGTACGCCCGGCTGGCCGTCGGCGGTGCGGCGATGGCCGTGATGGCCCCGCTGGCCACGCAGCCGGCCATGGCCCACTCCGGGGTCGGCGGCGAGATGGCGGCCATGAGCCATGGCATCTGGGTGCCGCTCACGGTGGCCCTGGTCGTCCTCCTGGCCTCATCGGCTTCCACCGCCGGACCGGCGTTGGCCCGGCCCGGTGACCTGGTACGCCGCCTCAACGCTGGCTGCGACGTCGTCATGGCGGCGGCGATGGGCGTGATGCTGGTCCAGATGATCTGACCGGCGCCGGGCCGCAGCGGCGAATCAACAATTCGCTGAAGTGGCCGTTGACGGTCGTCGTACGGCGGGCGAGGCTCCGCATGAGCACGCTCGCGGGGTGACCGGTGCGTCTTCCGGCGAGGGGTGCCCTCGAGCTGCCTGAGGAGGTCGCACATGCAGGTCCCGGCCCCGTTCGACTACGAACGCGCCACGAGCGTCGACAACGCCATCGCCTTGCTGGAACGACTGGGGTCGGAGGCCCGCCTGATCGCGGGCGGCCACAGCCTGCTGCCGATGATGAAGCTCCGGTTGACCGATCTCGAGTACGTCATCGACATCAACGACCTGCACGGCGAGCTCGGCTACGTGCGCGTCGGCGCCGACGAGGTCCGGATCGGTGCGATGACCAGGCACCGGGAGCTCCTGGAGTCTCCCGAGCTGGCCGCGCTGTTCCCCATCTTCGCCGACGCCGAGCACGTGATCGCCGACCCGGTCGTGCGCAACCGCGGGACCATCGGCGGGTCCCTGTGCCAGGCGGACCCGTCCGAGGACCTCACGGCGGTGTGCACCGCGCTCGACGCCCACTGCGTGATCCGGGGCTCCGACGGCGAGCGGGTGGTCGGGATGGAGGACTTCCACCGCGGGCCCTACGAAACCGCCGTCGGTGACGCCGAGATGCTCACCGAGATCCGCATCCCGGTGCGAGCGCACGGGTCCAGCGCCTACGCCAAGGTCGAACGCCGTGCCGGCGACTGGGCGGTGACGTCGGCAGGCGCCGCGGTGTGGATGGACGGCGACGTGATCTCAGATGCTCGGGTCGGACTGGCCGCGGTCGGTCCGAACACGGCCGGCATCCCGGCCATCTCCGAGGCGTTGCGCGGACAACCGCCCTCGGAGGAGCTCTACGCGCAGGCGGGTGGGATCGCGGCGCAGAGCTGTACACCCGTGACCGACAACCGTGGGTCGGCCGACTACAAGCGGCATCTGGCCGACGAGCTCACCCGGCGCACGCTGCGCACCGCGGTGCAGCGCATCCAGGCCGGGGATGCCGGCGACCGGGCCGGCGTACAGGAGGGCGACTGACATGCAGGTGACCATGACCGTCAACGGCGAGACCGTGACGCGCGAGATCGAGGGGCGGATGCTCCTGGTGCACTTCTTGCGCGACGAGCTCGGGCTCACCGGGACGCACTGGGGCTGCGACACCAGCAACTGCGGCACCTGCGTCACCTGGCTCGACGGCGAGCCCGTGAAGAGCTGCACCGTGCTCGCCGCCATGGCGGGCGGCCATGAGGTCCGCACCGTCGAAGGCCTGGAGCAGGACGGCGTGCTCGACCCCGTCCAGGAGGGCTTCATGCGCTGCCACGGCCTCCAGTGCGGCTTCTGCACACCGGGGATGCTGATGACCGCGCGCGCCCTGCTCGACCGCGACCCCGATCCGTCGGAGGACACGATCCGCGAGGCCATCTCCGGCCAGATCTGCCGGTGCACCGGCTACACCACGATCGTGCGGTCGGTGCAGTGGGCCGCCGCGCACGACAAGCAGGCCCAGGAACAAGAACAGAGCGAGCCCGTCGGGAGCGAGTCATGACCACCACCGAGCAGGGCACCATCACGCCCGAGGACCTCGAGCACGCCGATAACGACCAGCACCCCGTCGGGCACGGCCGGATGCTGCGCAAGGAGGACCCGCGCTTCATCCGGGGCATGGGCAAGTACGTCGACGACATCCAGCTGCCCGGCATGCTCCATCTCGCGATCCTGCGGTCGCCGGTGGCGCACGCGAACATCGTCAGCGTCGACGTCAGCGCCGCCCAGGCCCACCCCAAGGTCAAGGCCGTGATCACCGGCGCCGACCTGGCCGAGAAGGGGCTGGCCTGGATGCCGACCCTGTCGAACGACGTCCAAGCCGTTCTCGCCACCGACCGGGTCCGCTTCCAGGGGCAGGAGGTGGCGTTCGTCGTCGCCGAGGACCGCTACTCCGCCCGGGACGCGCTGGAGCTGATCGACGTCGAGTACGACGTGCTCCCACCGGTGATCGACGTCCGCACGGCTCTGGCCCCCGAGACTCCGGTGATCCGCACCGACCTCGAGGGCAAGACCGACAACCACTGCTTCGAC
>Ga0164241_10004208_pt1 | contig 14034 bp, 15 predicted proteins | sample OricomyardsoilBY_FD_108780 | JGI IMG/M metagenome (GOLD analysis project Ga0164241, IMG submission 108780) | Backyard soil microbial communities from Emeryville, California, USA - Original compost - Back yard soil (BY) | ecosystem: Environmental > Terrestrial > Soil > Unclassified | place: USA...
ACATCGAGCAGCACCACGTCGGGTGACGAGCGCCCGGACAGGGCGTTGAGCAGCGCAGTTCCGCTCGAGAACACCGTTGTCTCGTATCCCCGCGATCGCAGGAACATCGACAGATACTCGACGAAGAGCGCGTCATCATCAACGATTGCGATTCGTGCCGGCTGCATCACGCCTCCTGCTGCGCCGGCAGGCGCAGTCCGACGATATCGCGGCGTTCCGGGAACGCCAGCAGATGTCCTTCATGTGCGGCGACAACCGCCGTGCACACCACGAGCGCCAAGCCCATACCTCCAGTCTCCAACGAGGGTTGTGACGTCATGATCCCGCTTCGATCCGCCGTCGACAGCGAGGAGAGCACCTCGCGGGGGCCGATGAGAATGTCGCAGAAGGTCGCCGGATCACCGGCGTAGGCGGCCGCGGCCACCGTCCCTTCGGGCACCTCCCGGCAGACGAGGTCGACGATGGCGGTCACCGCGCAGAGCAGCGCGGGCCGGTCGAGCACCGGCAGGCACAGCCGGTCGAGCGTGTCATCCGCAAATTCCAGAATCTCGACGCGCGCCGGTGCCTGGCTCTGCGCCACAGCGCCCTGGAGCACGGTCTTGACGGACAAGGGAGATGTGGGAATGCGCGTTGTGGTATCGCGCAGCCAGCGGGCGACGTCCGAGGACTGCTGCCCGATGGTGGTGACGCGATCGGCGGCTCGGCCAATCTGCCCGTACACGCGCCTGCGGTCCTCATCGTTGAGGCGTCCTTCATTGAGCATGCGTGCGCACCCCGCGATCACCGAAGCCGGGGACCGGAGTTCATGCGCGACCAGAGAGAACACGGCCGGCAAATCAAGATGTGTCATGAGAATCGTCGCGTCAACCAGGCGCGAGCGCAACGCTGCGGTGGAGGCGTGGTCCTGGGGTAATGGCATTGGGGGAGCCCTGGACGCACGCCGCCAACCGGCGGCGTGCGTCAAAATCGATCTAGCCAATCTTGAGGTTGTTGACGACCTTGGTCACGCCGTCCGTGTACCCGGCCAGCTCCGCGGCGCGAGCTTTTCCCGCCGCCGACTTCACCGTGCCGCTGAGTGTGACCACGCGGTCTTTGGTATCCACGTCGATCTTGCTGTCCTTCAGGGAATCCTCGCCCATGAAGAACCAGTGCACCTTGGTCGTGATCCAGGCGTCACTGATGGCTTCTCCGGTGCGGCGCATGCCTTTCTTGGCCTTGTCGGCCAGGGCCGTGTCCGCATCCTTGTCCACCGTGATCTGATTGTCGACGGTCGTCACGCCTTCGACCTTCGCCACGCGGCCGGCCTCGGCCTTCTGGGCCGCCGTCGCGACGGTGCCCGTCAGCGTCGCCGTGCCGCCTGCAACCTTGACCTTGAGGTCATACTTCCGGATGGTCCCATCCGTCTCGAGGCGATGTTCGACCCGGTCCTTCAGTGTGTCATCACTGACCTTGACCTGCTCAATCGCTTCGGGAGGCGCGGAAGACAGCGCCAACGAAGACCCGACCCCCGCCAGCACCAGACCGACTAACGCCGTTGAACCTATCCACACTCGCGCCATGGCAATCCTCCAGCAACTTCGGGAGCGAGCTGCGGCGGCATGTTGTGCAAGAGCCAGGCCGGGGCAGGGCCAAGCGGGAACCGACAACTATTTCAACATGGGTAAAGATCTACTCACACGAACGATTGTGAGTGAAACGTACTACTCACTCAGCTGGCCTTGCGTGCTTTCCGCCCCGGATGGGGGATGACGCGAGCCGCCCTGCGCGGATGTTTCGCCCGAACGGGCTTCTTCGCCGGCGTACTGACGGCGGCCAGGCTCTGCCTGAGCGCATCCATCAGGTTGACCACCTTCTTCGGGGCCGGACCCGCCGCACCTTCCACGCCTTCGACTTCGGTGCCCGCCCGTGCCGTGAGCATGGTTTTCAGCGCCTCTTCGTAGTGATCGGTGAACGCGGACAGTTGCGTCTCGTGATCCAGCGCGTTGAGAACCTGCCGCGCAAGCCGGACCTCGTCAGGTTTGGTCCGCCCGCCGGCAAACTCCAGTGTCTCGATATCGGACATGTCGCGCACCTCGCCGGCCGTCCGAAGCGCGTACATCACCAGCCCGTCCTCGCGCGGCAGGACAGCCACCAGATATTCGCGGCCGTGGAGCGCGAGCCTGCCGACCCCGGCCTGTCCCTCCAGGGCCTCCCGCAGCACGGCAAACGGGCTGCCGGCGGTGCGATTGTCCGGCGCCAGGAAGTAGCTACGCTCGATGTAGATCGGGTCGATGTCGCTCGTGGCGAGGACGTGGGACAAATCGATGATGTGGGTGCTGGTGGGCCGCACTTTCGCGATCTCTTCCTCGGACACGAGCACGTAGCGGCCCTTGGACGATTCGTAGCCCTTGACGATGTCATCGGCTCCGACTTCCTTCTCGCAGTGAGGGCACCATTTGCGCAGTTGGATGGGCGTGTGACATTTGCGGTGCAGCTGGCGGAACGAAACGTCGGCCCGCGAATCGGTTGCGGGAAACACCCGCACCGGAATCGAAATCAGGCTCAACTTGATCGCGCCTTTCCACACTGGGCGTGCGGCCACGAGACACCTCCGTTCAGCGGCTGACCGTGCAAGAGGTCAGCCATGCCTGCTCCAGACGTGGGTAGCCGCTTGCCACTCCGCAGCCAAGGGAAATGACGCGACATGGCCCGGCACGGAATGGCGCGCGGTTGCTCCATGGCACCCGGATTGCTCAGACAGGCGCGCGGAGTTGAACCTCATGCGACGAGTCATTGCTTCGGCAGTTCTCTTCGGCACGGCGATCACGGTGGGCATCGTCACCATGGCCTGGTGGCCCGTCATCATCGGTTCGGCCGTCGTCGGGAGCGTCTGGTCGTTGATGCGATGCCACCACCCTGGCAAGCTCGGCCTGCTGCCGCCGGTGGTGACTCCGGGAGGGGAACGGCTGCCGGCGCGGTGGTATTGCGACCACTGCGGCGAGTCGTGGCCGGCGGGTATCACCCACGACGTTGGTCCTATCCAGCGCTTCTCGGGCTACGACGAAACCAAGGCCCGGTCGGCGGCGCGGCGGGCGAGCGAACTCGAGGCGGCCCAGCGGGATCTCGCGGTGAAGCGTTCGGGTGCGGCGCCGGCTCCGGCCGCCAAGAAGCCGCGGCCTGCCGTCCCGTTCGGCAACCGCCGGCGCAGCGGTGGACCCGAACCGATCGGCCGGCGGCTCGCCGGCTGATCGTCGTTCCTACGCATCGCCCGGTTGACGGAGCGGCGGAGGCTCCACGCCGCCTGACAACCTGGCCCGCGATCCGTGCCTGTGGGCGAACAACCACGTGAACTCGGCCCCAAGCAGGAAGATCTGGGCCGAGTAATAGACCCAGACCATCAGCAGCACCAGCGAACCGGCTGCCCCGAACGTGGAACCAATGCCGGCGCGGCCGACGTACAGGCCGATGCCGAACTTGCCGGCCGTGAAGAGCGCGGACGTCACGATGGCCCCCACCCAGACGTCGCGCCACGCCACCCGCACGCGCGGCAGAACCTTGTAGATGAGCGCGAACAGCACCGTCGCGATCACAAGGCTGAGCCCGAGGTTGGCCATCTGGAGCAGCAGCTCCCAGCCGGAGAACAGCGGCCCCCACCACTTGCCGACAGCCGCGAGCCCGGCGCTGATGACCAGCGAGATCAGCAGCAGGAAGCCGATCGCGAGAATCATCCCGAACGAAAGGATCCGCGCACGCACGAGCGCCACGAGGCTGGCCCGTCCCGCGACGGCTGGCGCCCGCCACACGCGGTCGAGATCGCTCTGCAGCTCGGCGAATACGGAAGTGGCACCGACGAGCAGGGTCGCGAAGCCGAGAATGGACGCCGTCACGCTTCGCGCAGGCTGGCTCGCGTTCTGAAGCAGCGCCTGGACGGCGAGGGCGCCCTCGTGGCCCATCAGGCCGTCCAGCTGCGACACGATTTGCCCGCGCGCCGCGTCGGCGCCGAAGACCATGCCTGCGACCCCAATCACGATGAGCAGCACCGGCGCGAGCGAGAACAGCGTGTAGTAGGCGAGCGCCGCGCCCATGCTCGGCGCGAAGTCATCGATCCATGCGGAGATGGCGGCGGCCCACAGCGAGAGAAACGCGCGGGCGGTCAGCGGACGTCGTGCGTCGGACGCGTGGACAGGGCGATGAAGCAGCTCGCGGGCATCCATGCCGGGAGAATACCGCACGACTTCTGCGAACCCCGTGGCGGCTGATACGGTGATGTAGCGATGTTCGCCCTTGAACCTCCGATCGAGCCGATGCTGGCGAAGCTGGCCGAGGCGATCCCGTCGGGTCCGTTCCTCTACGAACCCAAGTGGGACGGATTCCGCGTCATCGTCTTTCGCGGCGAAGGCGGGGAAGTGTTCATGCAGAGCCGCGACCTGCGGCCGCTCGACCGATACTTTCCCGACCTGCATGGCGTGTTGGCGGATCGACTGGCACCAGGGACGGTCATCGACGGCGAGGCCGTCATTGCGACGCCGCGGGGCCTCGATTTCGACGCGCTGCAGCTTCGCCTGCACCCGGCCGCGTCGCGCGTCGCGAAACTCGCCGCGGCGCAGCCCGCATCGTTCGTCGCGTTCGACCTGCTCGCCGTGGACGGCAGGGATATCCGCGACGAGCCGTTGAGTGTGCGGCGCGAACGACTGGAGCGCCTGATGGAGGCGGCCAGGCCGCCGATCTACCTGACGCCGGCCACGCGCGATCACTCACGGGCGCTGCGCTGGCTCGCGGAGTTCGAAGGCGCGGGGCTCGACGGGGTCGTGGCGAAAGGCCTCGAGTCGATCTATCAGCCCGGCGCCCGCACGATGATCAAGATCAAGCACGCGCGCACGGCGGAATGTGTTGTTGCGGGGTTCCGTTGGCACAAGAGCATTGCGGACGCGATCGGATCCCTCCTGCTCGGTCTGTATGATTCCGACGGCCGCCTCCATCACGTCGGGATCACGTCGTCGTTCACGACGGCGCGGCGCAAGGCACTCGTAGAGGAGTTGGCTCCCCTGCGCGAGGGCGCGGTCGCGGAGCATCCCTGGGCGCACTGGGCGGGCGGCGAGCGCGACGCAGGACAGCGTATGCCGGGCGGACAGAGCCGATGGAGCGCGGGGAAGGACCTGTCCTGGGAGCCGCTCCGGCCCGAACGCGTCTGCGAGGTGAAGTATGACCACCTGCAGGGGGACCGTTTCCGCCACGCGGCGATCTTCCTGCGATGGCGTCCGGACAAGCGTCCGGTCGACTGCCGGTACGATCAGCTCGAGGTCACGACTCCTTACGAGCTCGCGCGCGTGTTCGGCGCGGCGACGTAGCCGGATCCGCCTGCGGCCCGCGCTTCCGGCGCGACGGCTGGACGCGCGTCGGCTCGCCCTCCTGTTTGCGGTACTGCGGAGGCCACGGCGCGTCGCCCTGTCCCTCGCGTGCGTGCCGAGCGGAAAGGTCGAGGAGCGGCGTGATGTCGTCGGCGCGGTCGTCGATGTGCAGCTGGACGTCGCCCGCTGCCTGAAAGCGGCCGATCATCGTGCGCAGCGTGAAGTCTTCGGGCCGGCACACGCGCAGTTCATCCCAGCTGACCGGGGCGGAGACGCGCGCGTCCGGCTTGGGCCGCACGGAGTAGGCCGCGGCGATCGTCCGGTCCTTGGCGTTCTGGTTGTAGTCGAGGAAGACGCCGTGGCGTTCTTCCTTCCACCACTTGCTCGTGGCCAGTGAAGGCGCGCGGCGCTCGACTTCACGCGCGAGCGCCAGTGCCGCGCGCCGTACCTCGGTGAATGTCCAGCGCCGTTGGATGCGGACATAGATGTGGATGCCGCGCGACCCGGACGTCTTGGGCCAGCCTGTCAGCCCGGCCTCATCCAGCAGCGCGTGAACAACGCCGGCCACTTCCGCGATCTGCGGCCATTCGATGCCCGGCATCGGATCGAGATCGATGCGCAACTCGTCGGGATGGTCCAGATCGTCGGCGCGGACCGGGTGCGGATGCAGTTCCAGGCAGGCGAGGTTGGCGAGCCAGGCCAGCGCGGCGGCATCGCCGGGCACCACCTCGTCTGCGGTCCGGCCCGACGGAAACTGGAGCGTGACGACATCGATCCACGCGGGACGTGACGCCGGCGCGCGCTTCTGAAAGAAGAAGTCTTCGCCGATGCCATTCGGGTAGCGGACCAGCATGTTCGGGCGGCCGCCGGCGGCCCGCAACGCGCCGTCGGCAACCGCCACGTAGTAGTCCACGAGATCGCACTTCGTGACGCCGGCGCCCGGAATCAGCACTTTCCCCGGGTGCGTGATCGTGACCTCACGCCCGTTCACCAGTCGAATCTCGGAGTCGGCGTCAGCCATCGCGGCCCCCCGCACCACGATCGCACGTCCGACCGCCTGTTGAACATCGCACCTCGGGCTCGCACCCCGGACTGCGCTCAAGGCCGAAGCACGACCTTCGTGCATTCGTCGGACTTGTCCAGGAACATGCGGTAGGCCTCGGGTGCGGCATCGAGCGGCAGACGATGGCTGATGACGAACGACGCGTCCATCCCTCCGTCTTCGATCAGGCGCATGAGCATGGGCATGTAGCGGTGCACGTGCGTCTGGCCCATCTTGAGGGTGAGGCCCTTGGCGAAGGCCGCCCCGATGGGCACCTTGTCGAGATAGCCGCCATAAACACCCGGGATGGAAACGATCCCGCCCTTTCCGCACGCCATGATGGCCTGTCGCAGCACCTCGAGCCGGTCGGTGGCCATCATCAGGTGCGTCTTGACGTTGTCGTAGTGGGCACCGAGCGATCCGGATCCATGTGCTTCGAGTCCCACGGCGTCGACGCAGGCATCCGGACCGCGCCCGCCGGTCATGTCCCGGAGGCGCTCGAGCACGTCCTCCTCGTCGAAGTTGATCGTCTCCGCCCCGCACTGATCGCGCGCCATCGCGAGCCGGTGCTCGATGCGGTCGATCGCAATCACGCGCTCCGCCCCGAGCGCGTATGCACTCTTGATTGTGAGCAATCCCACCGGGCCGCAGCCCCACACGGCGATGACATCTCCCGGTGAGATCTCGCAGTTGTCAGCCGCCATGTAGGCGGTCGGGAAGATGTCGGACAGGAACAGGACCTGCTCGTCGCTGAAGCTCGACGCGACCTTGAAGGGGCCGACATCCGCGAACGGGACGCGCACGTACTCGGCCTGGCCCCCGGCATAGCCGCCGTAGAGATGCGAGTAGCCGAACAGTCCGCTTCCCGAGTAGCCGTACAGTGTTTCGGCCATCGCGGCGTTCGGATTCGAGTTGTCACAGAGCGACCACTGGCCGTCGCGGCACGGTTCGCAGCGGCCGCACGCGATGGTGAACGGCACCACGACGCGATCGCCGGATTTGAGGCCGCTGACCGCGCGCCCGACCTCCACGACTTCGCCCATGAACTCATGGCCGAGGATGTCGCCCGACGCGAGACTCGGAATCATGCCGTCGTACAGGTGGAGATCCGACCCGCAGATCGCCGTCGAGGTGACGCGGATGATGGCGTCTCGCGGATTCAGGATCTCCGGGTCGGGCACGGTATCGACCCGCACATCGTGCTTGCCGTGCCAGCAGAGGGCCCTCATGCGTGAGCCCTCTTGAAGAGCGAGAACGTCCTTGTGCGGCGGCCGGCGGGCTGACCTTCCACGGTCGGGACTTCGCCGGTCTCGAGCAACTGCTTCAGCCGGCGGAGATCCTCGCGCAGCTCCGTGCGCGCGCCGCTTCCCGTCAGCCAGGCAACGGCGGCTCCCGCCTTGCCCCCCGGCGGGTTGTACTGCATGCGCACCGTGACTTCCGTGCTGTGGCCCCGTCGGGCGCGGAAATGCACGGAGCCAGCGGACGCGACGTCCGCTCCGGGCAGCGACCGCCAGGCGATGAGTTCGGGAGGGATGGCGTTGATGACTTCGGCGTCCCACTCCACACGCACGCCGGCCGGACCGCGCGCCACCCAGTGCGAGTTGCCGTTCTCGAGCAGTTCGACCTGTTCGATGTGCTCCATGAAACGCGGCAGGTTCCGCGGGTCGTTCCAGAACTCGTACACCTCGCCCTGCGGGCGCGCAATCGTGATGCTTTCTTCAAGCACCAGCCCGCGTGCGCCGCTGAGCGCGTCCCGGGTATCGTCGCGACGTCGATGCCGTCCTGTGGCGGCATTGACGGGGCAATAGCCCGTGGTGCCGCGGGCGATGAGCGCCAGGCCCGTTCCGGAAAGCTGTCCGATGGACTGCCGTCTCCGGACCGCCATGGTGATCAGCCCGGCGCCGAGCGCGACCGAGGCGACGCGCTCCCAGTTCTCAACGTTCTTCGACACTCTCATTGCGACCTCCTTGCACACGATGGGGATCGTGGCGTCCGCGTTCAGGCGACGGGATCTCGTCTTCTGCCACGATCTGGTTGAAGCGGGCGGCCGCGCCGGTGGGGAAGAATCGCGCGGCCAGGTGCAGATCGATCTCCCGCGACAGCTGCGCGACGTCGCCGGCTGCGCCGTCGGCCGCCGGCAGCACCAGCCGGACCGCGGCGGCCATCAGCTCGGCGATCAGGTCGGGCGCCGCGCCGTGGATGACGCGCGCGACCTCCGACTGCCAGCCGGGAGACACGGTCGCGCGCCGTTCACGCACCGCGGCCATTACCTCGTCGGCGGCGTGATCCGCGTCCACAGACGTCAGCGGTGTCGATGCACCGAGCGCGAACCACAGCGCTTCGCGAGCATGACGCCCCCGCACGAGCACGTTGCGGTGCGACCCGGTCCGCATCACGTGCGGCGTGACCGTGGTCACATGAATGCCGTACGGCTTCAGTTCGGCATGCAGGCCTTCGGACAGGCCGGTCAGGGCGAACTTGCTCGCGCTGTACGCCGTCAGGTGCGGCACCGCGACGCGCCCGCCGACGGACGACACATTCACGATGCGGCCCGCGCCCTGCCGCATCATGCCCGGCAGACACGCGCGGATCAGGTGGAGCGGGCCCCAGAAGTGCGTATCCATGGCGTCGCGAAAGTCGTCGAGCGTGGCGTGCTCGAACGGCGAGACGTAGATCACGCCCGCGTTGTTGACGAGCACGTCGACAGGGCCGAGCGAGCTGGTGATGGTGTTGATGGCGCTGCCGACCGCCGCCGCGTCGCGGACATCACAGACCACCGGCAGCACCATTGTCTGGTCGAAGGCGGGGTCGGCCGCCGCCGCGGCCAGTTCGTCCGCGTCGCGCGCGATCAGGGCGATCTGCGCCCCATCGGCGGCGAAGCGGCGTGCCAGCGCGAGGCCGAACCCGCGCGATCCGCCCGTGATGACAACTGTCTTTCCCGCGAATGTCTCGCCCACGAGCGGCTCCCTCCGCCGCCGCGCGGCCAGTGCCAGGGCGGCGAGCGCCGCGATCATGGCCAGCGGCGTGACGATCGCCGTGTCACGCGTCCATGCGCGCTCGGTCTCCGATCTCATCGCGTTGCCGCTCCGGATCCGGGATGCATCTCCACGGGAACGCCCATCGGCGTGACTCCAGTGATAACGGTCAGCGACGCGGACTCGGGAGGATGGGGTGATGCCATGCGCGACTCCGAATGGTTCCGGCGGATGTTGCGGAGGGACGTGCCGGTCACAGTGCAAGAACCGAACCCCCGCCTGCGAAGACCGGATACCCAACCCCCGTGCCCCGGGCCCCGCTCCACGGGCACACCCTGCTCAGAAGTGGCAGGTATTTCCCGCAGGTACGGCCGGCCACGCCTGCCGCGCTGGGTTCATGCAAGGCGGGAGTGGACTGCGTTATGCACGCCAGATCCTGAACGCGTTTTATCGTTGCGGCATCACACGCGGGTGCCGCATGTACCACCAAGGAGTTCTACCTATGCGCAACCGCTATGACGACGAACGGAACCGCGTCGAGGGCGACCGGTATCGATCCGATCGCGACAACCGCGGCGAGTACGGCGCGCGGCCGGCTCGTTACAGTCAGCATCAGGCGCAGTACGGAAGCGAGCGGGACGATAGCCCGGGGGGCTGGGATCGGCGTGGAGATTCGTCGTTCCCGTCGTCCGAGCGCGACGACTACGCGTCCGGCAATTACGGTGGATACAGACGCGAGATCCGCGGTGATGGGTACGCCGACACGATGGCGGGCCGCTACGAGCAGCGCCGGTCGCCGTGGTCCTGGCAGCAGGGTGAGCACGGAGGCCATCGCGATGATGGGCCGGCGTCTCACGGATACGGGCAGGGCAACCAGTACGAGCCGCGCCCGTTCGGGGATCAGAACCCGTGGTCAACGCGCCAGCCGGCCTCGGGGTACGGCGAGGGCGACCGCGGGCGCAGCGGCCAGACCTGGGGCGAGCCGATCAGCAGTCTCGGCTATGGCCCGCCTCGCGGAGAGAGAGAGTCGGTGCACGGTCGCGGTCATGACGAGGGATGGCGATCCGACGACCGGCAGCATGGCCAGCACCGGGGCAAGGGGCCCAAAGGGTACACGCGTTCGGACGAGCGCATTCGGGAAGAGGTCTCGGATCGGCTGATGTTCGATGCCGACATCGACGCGAGCGAGATCGAGGTCGAGGTACAGAACGGCGAGGTCACGCTGCGCGGCACCGTCGATCGGCGGGAGACGAAGCGCGCGGTCGAGGACATCGCCGAGTCCGTGCACGGTGTCGGCGAGGTGCAGAACCAACTGCGCGTGCACGGCGGAAACGGCCGCGCGGACAACGGCCGGGATTCCGGCGCCGGCACGCAGGCGGCCGGTCGACCGGCGTCGACATCCGCGACCGGCACCACGGGCGGCCGCGGCCGGAGCGAGCACGAACCAGAGGGACGATCGACGACCGGCACTGCGCGCTGAGCGAGCGCGCCCGCGGAACGCCGGCCCCGGTTGTGGGCCGGCGTCCCGCGGCCGGGGGCAGAGCGGAGCAACCATGGCGAAACGGTACGGACGCAAGGCGCAGAAGAAGGTGAAGCGGGCGATGCACGAGCGCAAGCGCGGCACGCTCAAGAGCGGACGGTCCGGCAAGAAGGTCACCAGCCGCAAGCAGGCGATTGCCATCGGCTTGTCCGAGGCGCGGAAGGCCGGGGCGAAGGTGCCCGCGCGGCGCCGCACCCGCCGCCCCTCACGCAAGTCACGATAGGAGAGACCGAATGGCGGTGTGCGAAGTGTGCGGAAACGACTATGACAAGTCCATCACGATCACCAAGGACGGCGAGGCGCACGTCTTCGACAGCTTCGAGTGTGCGGTCCACGCGCTTGCGCCTATCTGCGCGCACTGCCACTGCCGCATTCTCGGTCACGGCGTCGAGGCCCGCGGCATGATGTTCTGCTGCGCGCATTGCGCCCATCACGGCGGATTCGAACAGGTGAACGACCGGGTGTGACGTCGTCCGGCGGCCCTGGGCCGTCAGGGTACCCGCCCGAGCTGGCCGGTAATCGCCCTAGCTTGCGACCAATGCCGCCGACATGTGCCGGCGAGCCGCCATCACTTCCAGCACGCGCGACGGCTGTCCGAGGTCGGTCCAGTTGCCCGGTGGCAGCGACAGGACGCCAAGCCGGTCCGGGCACCGCGACAGGATGTCCTTCGAGAAGTCCGACGCCGGCAGTTCGTCGTACAGGTGCGCCGCGCAGGCGGGTTCGTCCGGCTGCGACCAGAGCGCGCGGAACTCGCGATAGAGCCCGGGGACCGTTTCGTCCAGGAGGCCGCTGAACGCCTCCACGTGCCCGACGAGCACGAAGGTGTTCCACAGACAGCCGCGCCGGAGCATCGCCGTGGCCTCAGCCGCCGACGGCTTTTCCACGAAACGCGTAACCGCCCTGATGGGCCCCGTGGGCAGCATGGCCGAGCTGAACTGCGGAAGCAGTCCGCCCTGTTCGATGTAGCCGTACTCCGTTTCCGCGCGATCGGGCTCCGCGCCGACCAGGAACACGCGCCGCCGGTCGATCGCCGCGGCGGCGTAGGCCGTGGCTGTCGTCTGCCGCAACAGGCTGGCGTCCTCGTAGTGATGGTCCGCTGGAAACATCGCCAGCACGGCGTTCGGCGCGAGGGACGCGACGCGTGCCACAAGGTAGGCGATCGCCGCGGTCGTGCCCCGGCTCGAGGGCTGCTCAATCAGGGCGTACGACGGCAGGTCTGCCAGTTCGTCCCTGTAGAACTCGGCGTGGTGCCTGGTAACCACGCAGAGTGTGCGTTCGGGTTCCACAAGTGAGGAGAGACGTGCCCTGGTGGCGCCGACCAGCGTGTGCGGGCCAACCAGCCGGCAAAACTGTTTTGGTCTGTCGTCACCCGTCAAAGCCTTCGTGAATGCGTGGAGTCTGGTGCCATTTCCGCCGGCGAGAATACCGGCCCAGTGCGAAGGTGCGTGCATGCGGGTCTCCGATCCGGCGGCACGCTCTTTCAAGATACGTGCCCGTCGACCTCCAGGATCCGGATGTTCTGCGCGGGAGTAAGCCGCTGAAGCAGCGGCAGCGAGACGTTGTACACGGGTGTTCCCTTGGACGTGCGCCCCTCGGGCTGACCGTGGTGCGCGTGGCCGTGGAAGACCGCCGTCACGTCATAGCGCAGCAGCGGTTCTTCCATGCGCGACGACCCGAGAAACGGAAGGATTTCCGGCGGCTCGCCCTCGACCGTGGCTGCCACGGGCGAGTAGTGGAGGAGCGCGATACGGCTCGGCGTCTTCAGCCGCGCGAGTGCCGTCTCGAGTTTGAGAGTCTCGCTGATGGTCTCCTGCACGAACGCCTTGATGGTGACCTCTCCCCACGGACCCAGCGCGCGCGGGCCGAATCCGCCGCAGAACCCCTTCACGCCCGCGAAGCCGACGCCGTGCACCTCGACGCTGTCACCATCGAGCACATGCACCCCGGCATCCCTGAACGTGCGGGCGACCGCGGCTTCCTCGCCGGCTTCGTAGTCGTGATTGCCGAGGACGGCGACGACCGGCACACGCAGGGCCTGACCTACGATCCGCACGAGGCCCTGCGCCTCGTCCAGGCGGCCGTGATCGGTCAGGTCGCCGCAGACGACCAGCACGTCCGCCCGCGCATTCACTTCGGCAAAGACGGGTTGGTAGTACTCGGCGGCGTGCCGGCCGAAGTGCAGGTCGGCCAGCGCGGCAATCCTGATCGTCCCATTGGGATTGGCATCCGGTTCCATCGCGCTGACCATGTCGAGCAAGTCTCATTCCCACGTGCGGAGGGACCCTTCGGGATTCCTCCGGCCCGTCCGCTGGTATGCCGTTTGCCCTACGGCACGGCATGGACCAGCGGGCTGACTTCTTCAGGAGCGTCCTCGTTTCCCTGAACGACGCGAAGATCCCCTTCATCGTCGGTGGCAGCTACGCCTACTGCCGGCATGTCGGGATCGAGCGCGACATCAAGGATCTCGACCTGATGGTCATGGAGTTCGAATGGCCGGCCATTGCCCGCACGCTGAAGGCACAGGGCATCGTGACCGAGCTCACGTTTCCGCACTGGCTGGGCAAGGCACTCGTCGACGACCTCCAGGTCGATATCATCTTCAACGGCGGCAACGGTGTGACGGCGGTCGATCGCGACTGGTTCACGCACTCGGTGGCTGACGAGGTCCTCGGGTGCGCCGTGAGACTCGCGCCGGTCGAGGAGCTTTTGTGGTCGAAAGCGTTCGTGATGGAACGGGAGCGTTTCGACGGTGCCGACGTGCTTCATCTGCTGCGCGCCTTCGCGGACCGTCTCGATTGGGACCGCCTCTGTCGTCGCTTCGAAGGTCATGAAGGCGTGCTGCGCGCGCACCTGATGCTGTTCGCGTACGTTTATCCGGGGGAGGCGCACCGCGTGCCCGACTGGGTCGATCGGCACCTGGCGGACGCGGTGGTGGCCGACCCGGCGCCGGCTGCGCTGTGCCGTGGCACGCAGCTCTCCCGCGCGCAGTACCTCGTGGACGTCGAAGACTGGGGCTACATCGACGCGCGACTCGCCCCGTTCGGAAAGATGACCGCGACCAACTGGCTGAAGTGGACCAACGCGATCGACCCCGAGGCGTCACGGGTGATCGCGAAGACCCGCGTCACGCCTCCGCATAATGTCGCAGCC
>Ga0164241_10004209_pt1 | contig 14034 bp, 15 predicted proteins | sample OricomyardsoilBY_FD_108780 | JGI IMG/M metagenome (GOLD analysis project Ga0164241, IMG submission 108780) | Backyard soil microbial communities from Emeryville, California, USA - Original compost - Back yard soil (BY) | ecosystem: Environmental > Terrestrial > Soil > Unclassified | place: USA...
CGGGCCGGTTCTTGACAAAACCGATGTGCCAATGACAAAACACATCAGGTGAAGCTCTCGAACAAGGGTCGTTATGCGGTTCGCGCCCTGTTCGATATTGCTTTTTACAACGATGGCCGGCCCACCCAGGTCAAGGACATCGCCGAGCGCCAGAACATTCCGCCGCGATTTTTGGAGCAGATCTTTCAGGATCTGAAGCGCGGCGGAATCGTGGGCTCGAAACGCGGCCCGCAGGGTGGCTATTCGCTCACGCGCAAAGCGACCGAGATTCGCCTGGGCGACGTGGTGCGCGCGCTCGAGGGGCCGATTCAGCTGGGCGATCGCGAGGCCCAAGGCAAAAAGGCCCAAGCGTCCAGCGACGCCAAGCGCGTCACCGAGCTCGTCTTCAAAGACCTTTCGTCGAGCGTCGAAGCTTGTTTCGACGCCGTCAGCATCAGTGACATTTGCACCCGCGCCGAAGAGTTCGGCATGCGGCGCCCCTCTTCGCAACGTTATGTCTATGTCATCTGAAAACCAGCCCGCCATGGTTTCCACGCTTCCCCCCCTACCCGATCGGCCGCTCATCTACGCGTCCATCATCGAGCTGATCAGCGATACCCCGCTGGTGGAGATTCGACGCCTGGCCAGCGAAGAGCCGCGCGGCCGCGTCTTCGGCAAGCTCGAAGCCATGAACCCAGGCGGCTCGGTCAAAGATCGCATCTGCTTGGCGATGATCGAGCAGGCGGAAAAAGACGGCCGTTTGCGTCCCGGCGGCGTGGTGATCGAGCCGACCAGCGGCAACACCGGCATCGGCCTGGCGCTGGTCTCGGCGCAGCGCGGGTATCGCTGCATTTTGACGATGCCCGAGAGCATGAGCCTCGAGCGTCGGCAGCTTTTGCAGTCGTACGGCGCCGAGCTGGTGCTCACCCCCGAGTCCGAGCAAATGGACGGCGCGATCGCCAAAGCCAAAGAGCTGGCGGCGACGACGCCCGGCTCGTTCATGCCGCAGCAGTTCGAAAACTCGCAGAACCCCGAGGCGCACGCCAAGACGACCGTCGAAGAGATCTTGCACGCGCTGGGCGGCGAATCGCTGGACGGCTTCGTGGCCGCCGTCGGCACGGGCGGCACCATCAGCGGCGTCGGTCGGGTGCTGCGGCAACGCGTTCCCGGTTGTCGTATCGTCGCCGTCGAGCCCGACTCGTGCGCGACCATTTCGCGCGGTGAGCGCGGGCCAAGCAAGATTCAGGGCATCGCAGCGGGCTTCGTACCCAAAAACTACGACCCGAGCGTGCCGCACGAGGTGCGCACCATCTCTGACGAGCGCGCGTACAAGACCAAGCTCGAGCTGTCGCGGCGCGAAGGCTTGCTCACCGGCATCAGCGCGGGCGCCAACGTCGCCATCGCGCTCGATTTGGCGCGCGAGCTCGGCCCGGGCAAGAACGTCGTCACCATCTTGTGTGACACCGGCGAGCGCTACTTCAGCCTCGACGAGTATTTCAAAGCCACCGACGCGGGCGCGCCCGCCGAAGGCCCCGCCAAAGATGCCTGACGCTCGGGCTCGCCAGCGCGTGCTGATCGTCGGACTGGGTGGCCTCGGCTGCCCGGCGCTGTCCGTGCTGGCGCGCGTGCCCGAGCTCGAGCTGTGGCTCTGTGACGACGACGTGGTCGAGCTGACCAACCTGCATCGACAAACGCTGTATCGCGACGCGGACGTGGGCCACGACAAGCTCGCCGCCGCGCAGCAGGCTTTGATTGCGGGGGGTGTAGCTCCGGAGCGCTTGGTGGCGGTGCGGTCACGCCTCTTACCCGAAAACGCGCGTCGGCTCGTTTCTCGAGTCGACTTGGTGCTGGAAGGCGCCGACAACTTCGCGACCAAATTTTTGGCCGCCGACGCCGCGCACTTGGAAGGGCGGCCCATCGTTCATGGCGCGGCCGTGCGTTGGGTCGCAACGGCGTGGGCGGTCGCGGCCACGGGCGCGCCCTGCTACCGCTGCCTGTTCGAAGACGTGCCCCCGGGCGCCCAGCAAGGCTGCTCCGAAGCCGGCGTCATGGGCCCCGTAGTCGGCTTCTGCGGCGCTTTGATGGCCGACCTGGCCCTGCGCGTCCTTTCGGGGGATGCCACCGCCTTCAGCTCGCTCTACACCTTCGACGGCCAACGCGATCACCTCCGCCAAGTCCCCGCCGCCCCCCGCCCAGATTGCCCGCTCTGCGGCTCCTCTCCCTCCATCACCGACATCCTCGAAGCCCGCTACACCACCCCCAGCTGCGCGGCCTAGCTCCTCCCCTCTCCCCACCACCCTCACCCCTCCGCCCGACTAACCCCTCACCCCCTCAATCCTCACCCTAAAATGATCACCGTCCGCATCCCCACCCCCCTCCGATCCCTCACCGGCGGCGAAGAGCAAGTCCAAGCCCCGGGCGAAACCGTCAAAGCCGTCATCGAAACGCTCGAGCAAAAGCATCCCGGTCTCCGTGATCGCTTGCTCGACGAGAAAGGCGTCCGTCGCTTCGTCAACATCTACGTCGGTGACGAAGACATCCGCTTCCTCGACGGCCTGGAGACCAAGCTCAAGGCCGGTGACGAAATCAGCATCGTTCCTGCTATCGCCGGCGGCTGATGGACCGCTTCGCTCGCCAGCGGCTGCTCGCAGCGGTCGGAGATCGCGGACAAGAGCGCATCGCTCGGGCGACGTTCGTCGTCGACGGGGCGACGTCGTTGGCGACCGAGACCGAACGCGAGTACCTGACCCGTGCCGGAGCCGAACGCTTCGCGCCCGTGTCGGCCGTGCAGGCACCGTTCGCGCACGCGGCCGTGTTTCGACACGCCGCGGCGCGGGAATTTGCCGAAGGCGCTTGGCGCGCGCTCGCTCAAATCAAAACCAGCTTGGAGCTCAATCCGTGACCGCTATTCCGCGACTGGCCCGCTCGCGGCGGCTTTCGTCGATCATCGACGCCGTCGGCAACACGCCCCTCATCCGCCTCGAGAAGGTGGCCAAAACTGCGCCCAGCGTCGAGGTGTACGTCAAGCTCGAGTACATGAACCCGGGCGGCTCGGTGAAGGATCGCCCGGCCCTGCGCATGATGCAGGACGCCATTGCCGACGGGCGCCTGACCTCGGACAAGATTCTGATCGACTCGACCAGCGGCAACACCGGCGTCGCCTACTCGCTGGTCGGCGCCGCGCTCGGCTACCGCGTGGCGCTGGTGATGCCGAAGAACGTCACCAAGGCGCGCAAAGACATCACCAAGGCCTTCGGCACGGAGCTCATCTTCAGCGACCCGATGGAAGGCTCGGACGGCGCCATCCGCTTGGTCCGCAAAATCGTCGAAGAGAATCCGGACAAGTACTTCTACCCGGACCAATACTCGAACCCCAGCAACCCGCTCGCGCACTACCACGGCACCGGCGTCGAAATTTTGAACGCGCTCGGCGATCGCATCACGCATTTCGTCACCTCGCTCGGCACCAGCGGCACCATGATGGGCACCACCCGTCGCTTGCACGAGCACACGCGGCCCGTCTACTGCGTCGCCGCCGAGCCGGCCGAAGCGCTGCACGGCCTCGAGGGCTTGAAGCACATGGCCTCCAGCATCGTGCCCAAAATCTACGATCCGCACCTGCCGGACGAGATCATGCCCGTCAACACCGAAGACGGCTGGGACATGTCGGACCGGGTCGCCGCCGAAGAGGGACTGCCGATCGGTCATTCGACGGGCGCCAACATCTTCGCCGCGGTAAAAATCGCAGAAAAGCTACACAAAGAGCAGGGCGGCGGCTGTGTCGTGACCATCGCCTGCGACCGCAGTGATCGCTACTTTTCGCCCATCAAGTGGGAAAAACGCTACATCTGGTGAGCCCCATGCAGAGTCCCTGGACCGAAGGCAACGTCACGATTCCGGAGAGCGTGCTGGCCGTAATCGAAGAAGCGGGGCGCGCCGCTTACGCGCGCAATGAAGAAGCGTGCGGCTACCTCGAAGGCCCTGCCGGCGATCCCCTCGCCGTCGACCGCGCGGTCGAGCTCGAGAACCTGGCCAATAAATACCACGCCGCCGATCCCGAAGGGCATCCTCGCACCGGTCACGACTACTTCAAGATCAACGCGCTCAAGTTCGAGCGCGCCATCCGCCAGGGGCACGAAAACGCGCGCCCGGTCAAAGTCTTTTTTCATTCGCACCTCGACTGCGGCGCCTATTTCAGCGCCGAAGACGCGGCCAGCATGACCATGGGCGGCACGGGCGCTCCGTCGTTCGATCTCGCCTACCTGGTGACGGCGGTCGACGAAGGCAAAGTCACGGCCCACAAGCTGTTCATCTGGAGCGCGCCGTCCAAGAGCTTCGTGGAGGCGCCGTTCCGTCGCGTGCCGGGCTGACGCGACGCCGTTCCGTCGCGCCTGGGCTTGCGGGGAGGCTAGCCAGCGCGCTCCTGTTTTCGTGCCTATTTGCGGCAGCGCCGGCGCGCGCCGATTTGGGCCGCGATCTCGCGCGCGTGAAGCGAGCCTTCGCCGAGCAGACGCGCTCCGAGCCGCTGCAATTCCGCTTCATGGAGCGCGGCGAAATCACGCCCGTGGTGCTGCCACCGTGGGCGCTGGACGCCGGGCGCGGCGAATGCACGACCGTCACGTTGCTCGCGCCGGCGCCGACGCAATTCATCGTTCACCTTCACCCGTGGCAGGGCTTGCCCCACACTTTTGCCAGCCGCGCCGGCGCCTTCCAGCTCACCCGCTGCGACAAAGATCGCATCAGCCTGCTGCAGCTGTTGGTCGAAATGCGCTCGCCACGCGCCGTGGTCTATCCGTACGTCGCTGTCGGCAGCTCGGCTCCAGCGCCGCTCGTGTCCACGCTACCCGAGCGCGATACCGGGCCCGACGCCGCGCCCGGCGATCCGGGGCCGGCGCCGTCCCGCGCCCCGCTCGCCGAGCGCCTGCACCGCTTCGAAGAACGCGCGAAAAATAGCGGGGCTTCCGCCACCGAAACCGCGCTGTTGCCGAGCCAAGGCTACGTGCGGCTCGCGCTGGAGCCGGGCTGTCATCGCCTGCTGGCGACCGGGCGTGACGGCGGGCCCCGCTACACGCTGCTGTTGTCCGAAAACGACGACGACCAACCCGAACGGCTCGAAGCGTCGGTCAACGGCGACGTTCAGCACGAGCTATGCACGGCCCGTGCCCGTCGCTTGCTGGTGTCGGTCGAAGCCCGTGGTGATGCTCCAGAGCGGCAGCTGGGCGTCGCGCACTTTCCGCTGCCGAGCGGCTTGCCGGGCCGGTTCGGACCCGAGGTCGCGGAGCGATTGGTGACCGCGCTGGGTAAGACAGCAGCACCGCGTCGGCTGGGCACGTTGGTATCCACGACGCTGGGCGCCCAAGGCCGGACGCCGCTGCCGCGTTCACTTTTGCCCCAGACTTGCTACCTGGCGGCGGCCACGGTGTTGCACGGCTCGGCCCAGGCCATCTCGCTGGGGGTGCGCGCCGGCGCCAGCAACGCCGAAGCGACCAGCACCGAAAGCGCGCCCCACCCGCACCTGGGGTTTTGCACGGATCGTAGCGGGCACGTCGAGCTCGACGTCGAGGCCCGCGGCCTGGGCATTTCCTGGCTGTTCTTCCTCTTCCAAATGGGCCCGGCCCGCCCCGAGGAACCATGACGAGCACGAGCACGAGCACGAACGAACAGGAAGGCGGGACGGCGGAGAGCTATTTGGGGTTCGAGCGAGCGAGCGCAGCGACGCAGCGAGCCCAGTTGCGTCCGCCGTTCAGAAGTACCCACCCCAAAATCTCGTTCTCGCCTTCCCACCTTGCCGCGTTCCTGTTGCTGCTGCTCGTTCTCACCGCCTGTCACCGTTCGGCGCCGTTGGCGGAGGCGCCGCGCGCAAGGTCGGCGGGCACGATGCGGGTTGCCAAAACTCCGCTCGATGCGCGGAAGCTCAAGGGCGCGGGCTCGTTCGGTAACAGCGTGCTGTTGGCCGTCGAAGCGGGTATCGCCGGTGATCGCGTTTCGACCTTGCTCGAAGTGCCCGCCGACGACTGCGTCGTGGTGATCGCGCGTGGCAGTGAATCGGTCGAAGATCTGGACCTGTTGGCCTACGGCGAAGACGGCGCGCCGCTCGGCAGCGACGAAGCGCCCGACCGCGAGCCTTCGCTCTTGATCTGTCCGCCCCACCCGCAACGCATCCTGCTCGCGGCCCGCATTGCGCAAGGCCACGGCATCGTCGCCGTCGGTAGTGAGAGCGTCGCGCCCGCGCTCGCGGCCAAAGCCGCTACCCGTTACGCCGTCAAAAACCGCGCGCCTGGCGACACCTCGCGCCTCAAGTCTTGGCCCGGCCTGGACGCGATGATCGCGCGCGAGCGCGAGCGCGTCGGCGGCAAATTCCAGGATTTGCGGCGGGTCGCGCTGGCCCTCGACGCCAGCGTAGCGACCACGTTACCCGCCAGCATCGACGCGGGCCGTTGCGTGCATGGCCTGTTCATTCCTTCGGACGACGTCTCGCACCTCGACGTGACCGCGCTGGACGATCAGGGTCGCATCTTGGGCCATGCCGTGGGAAGCGGACGTCAGCGTTCGCTCGTCGTCTGCTCGCCCGTCACGACCGAGATCTCGTTCGAGATTCGTCCCCACGCCGGACGCGGCCTGGCCGTGGCGGCTCTGTCACGCTCCATCGCCGGCACCGAGAGCGAGATCGAAGGCGAGGTCGTACGCCGCGATGTCTACCCCAACGGCGACCTCGAGAGTGAGAGGGCGGCCCTCGGTGCCCGGCTCGAAAAGCTAGGCTACCCAGCGCCAACGGTGGCCGTAAAGAAGCTAGATTTGGCGGTCGGGCGCCGCCTCGCCACGTCGCTCGCCCTCGCGCGCGGTTGCACGCGCATCGACGTCGTGGGTTCCGCGCCGCTGCGCGGGCTCGACGTGCGGCTGTGGAGCGACAGCGGACAGCTACGCGCGGCCGGCTCGGGCGGCGGTAACGCCACGCTCTTCAACTGCGGGGCCGGCAAGCTACGCCTCGACAGCAGCGCTTTGATCGGCGCCGGCTCGGTCAGCGTGGTCACTGAAACCGAGACCGACGTGCCCGCCGAGCTTTCGCGCCTGCCGCTCGCGGGCGGACGCCTCATCTCGCGCATGCACGCCCGCGGCGTGCTGTTGCGGCCGAGCGCGATCGGCAAGGTCTCGGAGCTGGCGCTCACTGCCCAGCAGCTCACGGTCGTACCGGTGATGGTGCCGCTCGACCGCTGCCTCGACATCAATGTGGCCATCGAAGGGCCCGCGCCGGGCATCGAGCTGCGCGCCATCGAAGCCGACAGCGAGCTCGAGCTCGACTCCGCCGTCGGCGAGACGGCCGCCAGCGCCCGCTTGTGCGCCTACGGTCGCGGTCCGCGCGGGTCGCTCAACGCGCGGGTCGAGCTCCGCACCGTCAGCAGCGCCGCCCGCGCCCTGATGGCGACTCGCCTGCTCTCGCCAGCCGACTAGGGCGTGTCTCTGAATTGGGCTCGCTCGCACGTTTACGGCCAGACCCAGCAATTGAGGGACACGCCCTAGTTTTCGCGCCCACTTCGGCCTCCAAGCCACAGCGGCCCTTGGGCCGACGGCGAATGAGCGTCCGCATTGACGCACAGCGGTTACGATCGCACGCCGAGCGCCAGGCAATGCAGACTGAAGCCCCGCCCCTCGCCAACCCGGCGGCCGCCGCTCAGGAGCTGCACCAGCAAGCCACCACCTGGCTCGTGATCTCGCTCGCCAGCTCCGTCCTGTGCGTCGGCCTGTGTCTGGGCCTGGGTGGCGCGGTCTTCTGCTACCTGGCAATGCAGTCGGCCCGCCATGGCCTCTTGCCCGACGCCGAGGTCAAGCTCAAGTGGGGCAAGGTGCTCACGCTAGTCGGCAGCGTCATGGGCATCCTCTCCACCACCCTGTGGCTGATTTTTCATTGAGTCTGGGAAAGCACCGAAGACACAAGTGAACCTCGACGAGCTCAATCGACCCCAACGCGACGCCGTCACCACCCTATCCGGACCCTTGCTCGTGCTGGCAGGCGCCGGCACCGGCAAGACGCGCGTCATCACGTTCCGCATCGCGCGCTTGATCCAAGCCGGCACGCTGCCACACCGCATCCTGGCCGTGACCTTCACGAACAAGGCCGCGCGTGAAATGCGCGATCGCGCGCAAAAACAGCTCGGGCGCCGCAAGAAGGCCGACAAGCCACCCGAGATCTCGACCTTCCACTCGTTGTGCGTGCGCGTGTTGCGCCGCCACGCCCGTCTCCTCGGTTACCCGGAAGCCTTTTCGATCTACGATCGCGGCGACCAAGAAACGCTCGCCCGCAACGCACTGCGCGACGTGCGGGTCGGCCACGAGACCCTGAAGCCGGCCGATTTGCTCGGCTACATCGGCAACTGGAAGAGCCAGGGCGTGCGCGCCGACGCGGCCTTCGACGCCGCCGCCAAGGACAAAGAGCAGCTGGCGGCCATGGCCTACGGCAAGTACCAGTCGGCGCTCAAGGCCGCCGGCGCCATGGACTTCGACGATCTGTTGCTGTGCACCGAAGAGCTGTTCACCAAGCACGCCGACGCGCGCTACGCGGAAGCCTCGCGCTTCGATCACCTGCTGATCGACGAGTATCAAGACACGAACGGCCTCCAGTACCGCATCGTCAAAGCGCTCGCCGATCGCCACCGCAACCTGTGCGTCGTCGGCGACGACGATCAGTCGATCTACGGCTGGCGCGGCGCCGAGGTGACGCACATCTTGAGCTTTCAGAAGGATTGGCCGGAGGCCAAGGTGGTGCGGCTCGAGGACAATTACCGTTCGAAAGCCCCGATTTTGGAGCTAGCCAACACGCTGATCGCGCACAACAGCACGCGCCACAAAAAGGTGCTGCGTCCGTCGCGCGAAGGCGGCATTCCGCCCAAAATCGTGCGCTTCGACAACGAAACCGCGGAAGCAGAAGAGGTCGTGCGCGACATTCGTCAACGCTTGGACGTGACCGACGGCCCGCGCACGGCCCCCAGCGACGTCGCCATCTTGTTTCGCACCAACGAGCAGCCGCGTGCCTTCGAGCTCGAGCTGCGGCGCGCCAAGGTGCCGTACGTGCTGGTGGGCGGCATGTCCTTTTACGACCGCAAGGAGGTCAAAGACGTCCTGTCGTACCTGCGTTTGATCGCGAACCCGAACGACGAGGTCTCCCTGCTGCGCATCATCAACGTGCCCTCGCGCGGTATCGGCGCCGGCACCATCGAAGCCCTGCTCGAGCGCGCCGTTTCCGCCGGCAAACCGCTGTGGCAGGTCCTGCCCGACTCGCTCGGCGACATCCCGACCCTCGCCGCCCAGCGGATCGCCGAGTTCGTCAGGCTCATCGACCTGTATCGCGGCCGCCTCGGCAGCCAAGCGTTGGCCGAGATGATGAAAGAGCTGCTGACCACCATCGACTACAAGTCGGAGCTGACCCGCGCGTACAAGACCCCCGCCGACGTCGAAGCACGCTGGAATACCGTCGAAGAGCTGATCAACGCGGCCGCGCTCTATACCGAGCGCGCCGAAACACCCTCGCTGCTCGGTTTTCTCGAAGAAGCGACGCTGTCGGACAAGGACGACTACGGCGACGACAAGAAAGAGCGCCACGCCCTGACCCTGATGACGCTTCACAGCGCCAAGGGCCTCGAATTTCCGCACGTCTATCTCGTCGGCATGGAAGAAGGCCTGTTGCCCCACCAGCGCTCGATCTTGGACGGCAAGAGCATCGAAGAAGAACGACGCCTCTGTTACGTCGGCGTCACGCGCGCCCAAGACACGCTCGTGTTGTCTTTCTGCCGCGAGCGCATGAAATGGGGCAAGCCGCGGCCATCCATCCCGAGCCGGTTCTTGATGGAAATGCGCGGCGAAACCGAGCGCGCCAAACGCGCCGCGGAAGCCGCCACCGCCATGTTCCAAGAAGCGGCCAAGCTCGCCCAGCGCGCCGAAGAGGCCGCCAACGCCAAAAAGCCCGCCAAGCGCAAACGGGCGTGAGCAGTTGGCAGTTGGCAGTTGACTGGCCCCTGCTAAAGTCGCGCCATGGCAACCGCACTCGTCACCGGTAGCAATCGCGGCATTGGTCTCTCTCTCGTAAAGTTGCTCAAGGCGCGCGGCGACACCGTCATTGCCGCATGTCGGCACGAGACGCCCGAGCTAAAAGCGCTAGGCGTCGAAATCGCGGACGGCGTCGACGTGACCAGCGACAAGTCGATCAATCTGCTGGCCGAAAAGCTGAAGGGACGCAGCCTCGACTTGTTAATCAACAACGCGGGCCTACTCAGCGTCGAGCGCCTCGAGAATCTCGATTTTGCGGCCGTTCAACGACAAATTGAAGTGAACGCGTACGGACCGTTGCGCGTCACGCAAAAGCTCGCGCCGCTGCTCGCCCGCGGCGCCAAGGTCGCGCTCATCACGAGCCGCATGGGCTCGATCGGCGACAACGGCTCTGGCAGCTACTACGGCTATCGCATGTCGAAGGCCGCGCTCAACGCCGCCGGCAAATCGCTCGCCATCGATCTTTCGCCCCGCGGCGTCTCCGTCGCCATCCTCCACCCCGGCATGGTCAAAACCGAGATGACCGGTGGTCACGGTAACGTCGAGCCGGACGACGCCGCGCGCGGCCTGCTCGCGCGCATCGCGGCTCTGGGTCCTGCAAACACGGGAACCTTTTGGCACGCCAACGGCGAAGAGCTGCCCTGGTGACCGGGCCGAGCTAGGACCGGGCCGCCGCAAACTTCAAGTTGACCCACTCGCCGCGATCCGCCGGGCCCCGACACGCCCACAGCTCGCGCCGAGCCGGGACGGCGATTAAACAGGCGTTCGTCGTCGTGCCTTGTTCGTCTTCGGTATAGCGGTTGATGCTGTCGACGCCATCGCTGCGGTCACGCATCAGCGCTTGCAGGCTGGCCACGTCTTGGGTGCCTGAGCCCAGCTGCCGTTCGGCCCGCTGAAAGCGCTTCTGGCTCGACACGGTGGCCGGCTCGCCCTCTGCTTCGCGCATCGTGTCCGACAGACAGTGGTTCGTGCGCACCACCGGCCGAGTCTGCGCGCGGCGCTCGATCACCGTGTCGGGATCGCACTCCAGCTCGACTGCACCCCCAGCGTCGGCCAGCCAATACGTGTGCGCCGCCGCCCGCGGCGCGCCGCGCACCAACGCTTCGGCCTCCGCGGCGGAGCCGGCCCGAATCGCCCGGTGTAAGAGGCTCAAGTAGCCGACACCCACGCGCGAGCGCCGCGTCTTGATGTTCGTCGTCCCGACCGCAACCCCCGCCGCGCTCATGCCCGTCAAAGACAGCGCGCCCGCGACCGTCACCGACCACGTCTCCGGTCCCGTGCTCGGCCGCCGATGCACCGCCACCACGAAGTCCAAATCGGTCGGATTCAAATCCCAAGTCTGGCCCACGATCACGTCGCCCGAGCGCGAGAGCGCCGACGGCACCAGCAGAGACGTGCAGCCTTCGTCGCTCTTGCGGCTCGGCAACAACAGCACGTCGCGCACGTCGGTCATGTTCGTCGCGCCGTACAAGGTCTCGGCGCCGACGCCGGCCGCCGCCGCAACCCCTGCGTGCTCAGCCGCTCCTTCCGGATCCCAACGTTCGAAGGCGCGCAAGCATTCCGCCCCGACGGCCAAGAATCGCTCCACGCTCGGGCCTCCGCGCTCGCTCGAGTACTGCGCGAAAGCCGTGAGGCGTTGTTCGATGAAGGCGTTGATGCGCTCGCGCAGCGCCTCACCCTGCTGTTCGCCCAACGTGCGCGCGTCTCCCACACACTCCACGATCGGAAGCTTCAAAAGCGACATGACGCCGCTCGTTTACGGCAGATTGCCGATTTCCGAAAGCTCGCGATCGAGCCGCTCGTCCAACGCGTCCGGTTTCGCGGACGCGGCCGGTGATTTTTCGGCCTTCTTCGCGTCCGAGAGCTTACCGGCGCGGCTCCAGCGCTTGAGCATGAAATAGCCGGCTACCCCGGCGCCGCCGAACGCCAGCGACAGCAGCGTGGCCAAGCTGCCCAGGGGGCTCGAATCCGGCACGGCCAAGATCTTCGGCCCGAAGCGCGTCACGAACGACGCCTCGATGGCGTCGGGAGACTCGCCCGCCTTGAGGCGTTTTCTGATCTCGCGCCGCAGCTCGTACGCGGGCTCGGAGCCGTGAATGTCGATGGTTTGGTTCCAGCAACACGGCGCCATGATGCGCCCCTCGAGTCGACTGGCGCCTTCCACGTACTCTTGCAAGTCTTCGCCGGCCTCGCTGGCCGCGACGTGCGCGGGGTGCTCGGCGTCCGCCCACGCCGCCACGGGCAGCACCGAAAGCGCTCCCGCCGTCACCAGCAGCCAGCCCAAACGCCGAGAACGAGACGACATGGCGGAAGCCTACGCCTTCGGGAAGGCTGCCGCCAGCATGTCCGAGACACGCGTAAACTTGTCGCGCACCTTGCCGCGCGCCATTCCGCGGGCTTTTTCGGCCGCGTCGATGTGACGGTAGTCCTCGAAGCCGACGGCCCGTACCGCGCGCGCCGCCAAAAGCTCGCTCACATCGTGGGTCAAAACGCGGCCGCTCAGGGCGGGTAGATCGCGCAGCAACAGATCCACCGTTTCCTTCGCGTCCGCCTTGTTGGTGCCGACCAGACCTGAAGGCCCTCGCTTGATCCAGCCTGCCGTATACAGCCCCAGCTGCGGCTGACCGGCAAGATCGGTCACCCTGCCCGCAGAGCTCGGGATCACGTTGCGTTTGGCCTCGAACGGCATGCCCGGAATCGCCGAGCCGCGGTAGCCGACCGAGCGGATCACCAACCCCGTCTCCAGCTCCCAAACCCTGCCCGTCGGCTCCGCTCGAATATAGGGCCCCGCGCCGACCAAGCGATTGTCTTCGACGCGCAAAGCCCGCACGCGGCCCGCCGCGCCCAACAGCTCCACCGGCGACGCCAAGAAGCGCAAGGTCAGCACGCGCGACTCGGAGCCCACACCCTGCATCTTCAGGCGCGCCAAGTAAGCCAGGTTTTTGCGCGCCGCGGCCGGCAGATCGACTTCGTCGGCGAACGAGACGTCGCCGTCGACCCGCACGCCCACACCCGGCAAATCCGCGATCGCCTCGAGCTCACCTTGATCGAACGCAGCCTGCGCGGGCCCGCGCCGACCCAACAGCACCACTTCACGCACCGGGCTCTCGCGCAGCGCCGCCAGCGCAACGTCCGCAATGTCGGTTTTGGCGAGCTCATCGCGGTCCTGCAGCAAAATTCGCGCGACATCCAGGGCCACGTTGCCCATGCCGACGACCACCGCTCGCTCGGCCGCCAACGAAAACTTCAGCTCGACGAAATCGGGATGCCCGTTGTACCAACCCACGAAAGACGTCGCGGCGTAGCTGCCCTCCAGGTCTTCACCCGGAATGTCCAAGCGGCGATCGAGCGCCGCCCCGGTCGCGAACAGCACCGCGTGGTAGCCGCTCCGCAACTCTTCGACGCTCACGTCGCGCCCCACCTCCACGTTGCCGAAAAAGCGAAAGCCCGGCAGCGTCGCCGTGCGCTCGAACGCCACCTGAACGCGCTTGATGCTTTGGTGATCCGGCGCCACGCCGTAACGCACGAGCCCGAACGGCACCGGCAGCCGCTCGAACAAATCCACCGTGCAAGGCGACGCTGCGCGCAGCAACGCATCCGCTGCATAAAATCCGGCCGGACCTGACCCGACCACGGCGATCTTCAGGCGATCTGCCTCGGCCATGTCTCCCAACGTCGCGGGACAGCGACGTCCAGTGACGGTACCACGCCCCCCTCCGCCCCCGGCAAAGCCTCGCGGCCCCTGAAACGACTGGAAGCTTGACCGCCTCGGACGTGGAGCCTAAAGTTTCAAGACTTTTTGAAACCTCAAACAACAGCCGAGGGCCCAGGAGCTCCCATGTCCGATAGCGCAGACAGCGGCGTGTTTCCGGCCGAGCTCGAAGTGGCGGACACGGTGGGCCGCCTGATGGAATTTTGGGGCTTCAAGCGCCCCATGGGTCGCATGTGGACGCTGCTCTACCTCTCCCCGCAGCCGCTCGGCGCCGCCGAGATCGGCGCGGAGCTCAAGATGAGCGC
>Ga0164241_10004210_pt1 | contig 14032 bp, 18 predicted proteins | sample OricomyardsoilBY_FD_108780 | JGI IMG/M metagenome (GOLD analysis project Ga0164241, IMG submission 108780) | Backyard soil microbial communities from Emeryville, California, USA - Original compost - Back yard soil (BY) | ecosystem: Environmental > Terrestrial > Soil > Unclassified | place: USA...
AAGTATGGTGTATGGGAGAAACGCAGATACTTTCTTGGTTTGGTACTCATTACAGGCTATGCTGTATATCAGGATTGGTTTTCTGTAAGCACTAAATCTGAGAATACCGAACTAGGTATTAAATATGGTTTCTGGGCCGTTGAGCGGATTAGCATACGGCGAGCCAGTCAAGATAAATCCACTAAAAAGTAAGTCCTAGGAGGAGAGTGAAAACTCTCCTCCTATTATGCCGTCATACAACCCGCGTTTTCTTTTTATAACGAACAGGAGGTGCAATATAGACATCCGCAGGAGCGCATTTAACACAATGCAAATGCTTACGCGATTTCCACCGCTGATAGGTAGTAATGTACTTTACCCGAGGATTACACTCACAATAAAACACTACGCTGTAAACAGACGTTGCTCCAATAACTTTTTTAACGACCTCAACAGGCACTAACTTGCCTTTAGGATTACCCAAGAAACGTTTACCGAATTCCTGAGCATGAAAGTTATCCTTAGTATCGTTCAGTGCTTTCTTCTTACATCCATGGCAAGTATCACGAACATTAGAAGGACGTAAGGTATTTATCGTACGGCATGTACATTTTACTTTTACAAACCAATTGCCATTGACATTAATACCATTGGCAATGATAGTACGTTTACCCAACGTCATACCAACGGGGTATTTTTCTAAATGATTATCTAAATGACTCATTCTTTTAATCTCCTAAAGAAAGGGCTATTACGCAGACGTAGATTGTCTCTTAGTACGAGATTCTTTTTCTTCTCTGCGTTGTTTCTGTTTTATCGAATTACTGCGCGTTTTATTAAGTTTAGCATTTAGAGTGAGCAATCGATGAATGTGTTTATTCTTAAGCGCGAATTGTTCGATAGAAGATTCTTCACTAAACAAATTCGAATGAGCATCCTCAAATCCAGACCACACATTTTCAACAGTATCATCTTGATGCCTACAAAACATTAACAAAGGCCAATCACGATACCCTAACGCACGAGCAATGACATTCAATGCATCACTCGCCGATAAAAGCTTACTGCTTAACTTCTTAATCGAGCGAGCATGGTCTTTTAGTCGCTTTATGGTCAGCACTCTACGAGCAGCTATTAATAACAAAATATCACCAATGTTGTTATAGCTCAGTACACGTTCCTTTTCATCAATATAACACGTTAGGTTATTCGCGTTCAAGAACATGACATAGTGATCACCAAGCGTTTGACTAACTGTACGTACTGTGTACTGTTTAGGCTCTTCCATTGGAGGTAATACAACAATATCCATTTTAGATCTCCTACGAATAAAGATAAATATCCACATCCATTCCGTCAAACACTTCACTAACAATAGCCAGCAACTTCATGCGACAATCCTTCATCATAAAACCTTTACGTGCTAATGTAAGGAAATGAATGGAGACAATCGTAAAGTTATCAGGACGTACTGACTGTGTGTCTTTTTCAGAATAGGTTTCTCCTTTAAAATAGATACGGCGTTTGATTTTCTCCATGACTTTCTTAAAGGTTTCAATACCGTCTGCCGTTAGTACCAGTGGGTATGTTGCATTAGGGACACATTCCGCGTCTATGTTAACAGCAACAAGCGGCGTTGATGGGTGACGGTTATTAAAGGTAGAATGATACAAACCTTGTAACTTAGGTTTAATATCGACGGTAACTATAGCTTTTTTATCATCGGGATTTCGTTCAGGTTTGTAGACCTTGAAACTATCGGTGTAAATAATGTTCATGACTCCTCCTGAAAAGAGTTACCTTGTTCTAGTCGTTGCTGGTATTCTTCTCGTGTCAGATATTCACCTGTGCGGTGAAACTTATCGCGGATACTTATAAGGGTACCATCAGCAAGAAGACGATGGAAAATATCATTGCGGAATTCCAGACTTCTAGGAGTAGGAACTAAGAACTCATCATCAAGATACGTTTGGTACGGGTTATGAACAGGATTCTTTTCATCGTAATCCCCGTCATCACTTTTATGGCCACAAACAAAAACGTACTTTGCCGTAGGATCAAGTAAAACTTTACCTCTAATAACATCATACAACATAACAGGTGTAAAGCCTACAATCCAGTTTAGATCACTGACAGTTACTGTTCGTGGAATCGATAAAAGAGGAAGAAATGGAGTCTTTTCTCTAAGCACTCGTATAGCCTCGCTATTCTTTTTAACCCCATTCATGAGTTCTATAAAACCGTCGTTCATGTTTATCTCCAAAAATAGTTGTTATTCATGACAATGATGTATGTCTGTATTTCCTTAAAAACGTGAAAAAATAAAGGAGGGGAAGCCCCTCCTTTATTCAATACTTTATTTCGTCAAAGTTATATTAACAGACTTTTCTAATTCCTTCCAACGCGTGAAAATAACCAGAATAACAAAAAAAATAAGGGGCAATTGCCCCTTAGATAAAAACGACTTCTTTACCATCTACAACTAAACTACCGCCTTACTTCTGATTGTCAGATATCGCTTTCGTTAATAGCACTGCTTTGCGTATCACATCAGTTCCAGAACATTGCAGTTTATCAGAAAGCTCTTCCAGTAATTCTAGTGTAGCGGCATCAAAACGGTAGGACTTTAATTTCTTAGCCACATAACCTCCTTAGTTGATAAGGACGAATACCTTATTAAGCTTTTCAGTTAATGGAATGTTCATGGTTTTCGCTAACACGTTTAAATCCAACGGAGGAGAGAAACGTTCGAACAAGTACGGTTCATTTCGTTTATCAGTACCTACTCGATACGTCGAACCCCCTTGTTCATTCACGATAACATCAATAGAAAGTACCGTAGCCATTTTCCACGTTATATTTTCTTTATGGATTGGGATGTCACTGGTATAAAGTTCTGTATCGATTAAGATATTATCTCCCACTTCAGGTGCTTCGCGATAGCTAACTTCGGACGCGCGAATGTGTTTCCAAGACTGATCTGTTAACGGAGATAATGATTCTACTTCCAAGATAAAACAACGTAATCCGTATTTCATCTCTATAGAGGGCCCTAGGCTTCCTAAACGGTACCACCGTTGATTAAAAAGTCCTGGAAAGTAAACTAGGTACTCCATTTCCGAAACGACCTTAGAAGAGCCTGTAGACGTGTTTATGACGTTTACTATTTCTAAGATAATTCCTTTTGTTTTGTTAACTTTACTGATCTGTATCCAATCTCCCACTCTTGCTTCGTGTTGAGCTGAGATGTATTGGAAGTTACCCTGTGCTTTATGGATACGCGCCGCTATTCCTTCCACCTTAAAAGTCGAAGGAGATTTCTCCACATCATACCAGCTACGGTTATGCAACAGTTTTACGTAATTGCCTTTTGCATCGATAACTTGGGTAATGAGGGCAGTTTCTGGATTTAGATCTTCAATCTGTTTTGGAATGGTTGTTTTCCACATTCCATACGGTATAGCGATGTGTTCTCCAATGTTCCACATGAGTTCTTCATTATTCATTGTGTATATCTCCTAAAAAGTTTCTTATTAATTAATGGGAACAAAGATCCCATGTAATGAAAGGCTGGGTTTATCAATAATAACCGCAGCGTCTTAAGCAATCTGGTACTGCTGTCACTACCTCAAAGTTTCCATGAAACAAATTAAAATCTAAATTGTTATCAGAAAACATGGGGATGGCGATATGCGTATAACGATTACCGTAATTATCGTTAAATGGAATGCTTTGTTTTGATTCGATTACAACACAAGGATCTACCTTTAATAATCCCAGTACTGTTTCTAACTTCCCTTCAGAAACAATAATGAAATCATACAGCAGCGTTTTGGTTTTATGCTGAAGTGACAGAACAGAACAATGCAGCAATGTCGGAAACCCTAGAGAATCTTTTAATTCCCTATCCCGATACAAGACACAAACAGAACTACTCATGGTAATATTCCCTTTACGCATATGGGTGATATTACTAATACGTGTTATAGTTGTCTCTAACATGTTATCAACAAGATGTGGAAATTGATCCTGCTGAATATCGACGTCTTTGCTGATGATCATTATTCTGCTCACAATAACCTCTACGCGTTGTTATGGTTAAAGGATATGCTTTAGAATTGGTAAATACTTAACTTTTCAATAAACCCATCTAACTCTAGCCATGTGTTTAACGTATCGAAGATTTCTGTTCCCTCGCTGGTTTCCAATACTTCGCGTAGAATGGCATTTGGGAACTTGCTTTGAATGTGAGCTTCATGAGCGTCATTAATATCGACCGTAAATAAATACTCACCCGTTAATGCAGCGATGGGTTTAAGCTCAGCAATAATTCCAACGCTCTTGTATTTCTGTTGGAGGGATTGATAACTACCATCGAAGATTGTGGGTCGTTCATCCGCAAACTCGATGAGATTAGGGTCGATGGCATTAACATTGCTAACAATGGAAGGTAGCGTCATTATAAAGCGACTAAGTATCAAAAAGAACTCTTTGTCTTTTGCCCAAATCGCTCTTCTAAATTCCTCCGTAGGCGCAGCAACGTCAATACCAATTTCGAGCTTGGTTTCTATCGCAAACATTTTTTTACCTTCGCCTCTTTATGCAGTTACGCTATAGTGATTAGGAATGCCTTTGGATATTAGTTTAAGGAAGGTGCTGCGTTTTATGATCGCAGCACGAAAGGTACCGTTTTCAGTATTCGTTAACTTTTCACTGAAAGGAGTATCGATATCCAATGCAGTGTTGAGTAACGGAGGACCGTCCAATGAAGTGCAGTCTTCAATAAGAAGAGCACTGGGCTGGTTATATGGGACTTTCCCTAAAAAGCTACACAGAAGTGGAGCCCCTAAGGCAGTAAAGACATCGAAGAACACAATAGTAGGTGAAGACCAAATAAGTGGATCAGTAATGACTTCGATTTCAAATTGAGGATTGTCAGCCACTGCGCACTTAATTATGTCAGTAAGTTGAGCTAAAGGGATATCTTGAGACACCCCCACTATTAATACATTTACTTTTGTCATTGACACAGTTATCTCCTATAGTTTTAAATGGGTTACTTCCCAATCTTTAATAATGTCCAATTCCTTTTCGGTTAAAGGGGCTAGGTCTTTATATTCTTCTGTCCAGTTTTCTGGCCAGCCATTTGCTAAACGCACTGCTTGCGTTAGATGAGATTGAAGATCATTGTTCTTAATCTTGTATTTCTCAATAAACTTTTTGGTACAGTTATTATAAGTACCATCTAATCCCTTTTCCAAATAATCATTTAACCCATCATTTACCCAAAGCTCCCTGACTTCGTCTTCATTATAACTACATTCCAGAAGATCTTGAGAGATATCACCTACTAGATAATGAATAGGTATTAATGTTTTCAATCGACGTTCAAACAGAATTTGAGTTTGTTCGAATTTATTAAATAAGGGCGCACCATCAAAATTAAAAGCAAATGCCCTTCCTTCCTCTGATAAAAAATCGGGTACGCTCAGAGTAGAGAAAGGTACGGGCACACGTCCATCTATCAATGAACTTGATCTAAGCGATAGATTATCTCCATTACGAACATAAACTCGCCCATCAAAAGCCTCATGATAAATACGGTCGTATTCATTTTGCTTTAGTCCTCCACTGCAATATGTTCTTACATAACGAGCAATGACTACTAAATTCTCGTAAGGTTTAGTGTACTCTTCGTAGTCGTCCGTATCGGTATAATCCATGATGAAACGAGTGGTTTCTTTGTTAAGTCCTAGATGATTAGCAATAGCAAGTCCGTTTTGATTGCTAGAAACAAGAATGAAGTATTTCATATTAACTAACCAGTATTATAGTGTAATTGCTTTTATAAACTCTACTTCTTTCAAAGGAGTTTTAGCGGAAATTGAATGTGATTCATTTGCAATATAGATCCAATAACGACTTTTTCCATTATCTTGAATTTTTGCTTTTATCTTTAGCGGATCAACATCTGTTGCCTTTTGGAAAGAAACAATGAAGGTATCCACCATGGTAGGTTTAATAGGACGAGCATCGCTGCGTTCTACTGCTAACAATAATTGGAATGTACGTAATGCCTCTACGGTCATTGCATTCACAGTTGCTTCAAACGCTTTATCGAAGGTTTTATAATACTCCAAGTTATTCCGAAAGAAGGAAAATACTTCTGGTAATCCTGCCCAGCCAATAGCCAGTACATGATACGAACGCTTACCTTGATTAAAAGAGTATTTATCGTGAGGAGCGTAAACCCCTACTTCTTCTGTAAAGTCAACATCCGCTCGATAAATGATACCAATCGTTCTTTCTCTAATTGCTACAAGGCCCATGAGATGCTCCTTCGGTAATTGATGTCTTTGATGTAAAATCAAGATTATCGTGTTTAAGTGTATACTCGGTATTTTCTAATTCTAAATCCGAATTGTACTGTAAACCCATTGAGAATTTTACATCATCCAGGTAAAGATAAATCACAGTAGTAGTATCTTTAAATACCTCACGGATAACATCTAATACTCGTTGATGGCTTTGTTTTATAAAACGATTACCGCTCCAATAATAGAGCCAATGCACTGACGTTTGATGTTTGTTGTTCAACAAGTCATGATTCTTTATGGTGAGTAGAGTATCGCGCAATGCTTCCTCTGCATCTACCGTTAAGTAATGACCAGGTCCATTATCGCGCATTAGATCAGCTTCCTGTGATGCTAAGTCTAAATGGAAATGAAGTCGTTTTACATTAGTACCCTCTATTTCTTGGTCAAGTAATTCCTCGTCACATTGTGTAAGCTCTCTTTGACTGGTAACTTTGGCGTTAGTATCAGTCACTATGGTAACGATATTCATTGTGTCTTTGTATAACGATAGAAACAAATCATTCGTGTAAATTATTTTCATCACTCTGATCTCGCTTAAGTGGGAATTCTTCATCAACAAGATCCATAACAGTCACCTGCAATAAACGATTAAGTTCTTTGCCTTGACTATCTATTTCTTGTTGTAATAATACGGTCGATGCTCTATCGTCGATGTGACAATAAAAGAGAATATCTGTGTCTTTAAAGGTTTCTACAATAATGTCTCGTACCGATTTATTAACAGCATCTGACACAATAAAATTTTTATAGCCCTGCCAGTGAACAGCGTTAACTCCTGCTTCGACAACAATCTCTTTTAGCTCATTAAACTTTTCTCTAATGAGAGTTACGTGTTTTTCCGTTATATCGAACATAGAGATTGTGTGGATAAGATTGAAGATATTACAGTCGATGAGTTTAGCGTATCCCCATTTACTTATCCCGTAATTACGAAAATAGATTTCACTTTCATCAGGGTCTTTATCTTTGCGGATAGACCTAACAATAATGGCGATTGTTTCATTTTCTCCATAGTGCTTTGTATCAATTATCGCATTTGTATAAATCATTTTCATTATGGAGTTCTCCTATTTGTTAGACCAGTCACCTCGTTTAATATTAACAGGCATTGCACCGCCCGTCATTTCAAAGACTGATCGAATGTACTTATCGTCAGCATCATACTCAAACCCTACGAAATATTCAGGGCTCTTATCGTAGATTAAGATTAGCGTGTCGGTCCCTTTAAATACATCCCGGAGTATTGTCAATATTGCTTTGTGTGTTTTGATGTCGAAGTTATTGGTATGGTACTCATGCCAATGGATATCTATTCTCTTTTTAACGGGATTAGCTATCTCATCTCTGAAATGTTCAAATACACTTTGTACCGTTTCTAATCCTTCTTCATCGAGTGCTTCAATGCCTTCATGAAAAGAAGGGGTGCTTTTAAACGTAAAGGTGTGAGAATGAGCACGTACCATTGTTTCACCGTATTCTTTATTGACAGCAAATTTCTTTAACTGACCAATAGGCTCTAGTCCTTCTACGTCTTCTCGACGAGTATCGCTTATAAGAAAGATAGAGTGATTATCTACGTCATAATGGAGCATCCAAGGATTGCTGGTGTACGCTATCTTCATGTCCTATCTCCAAAGAGAGTTATGCTGTCCTATTAATAATGTATTGATCAAAAAACTTAAGAAAAAAGTAAAAGGCGGCATAAAAGAGAGGAGGACGTCCTCCTCTCTTTTAGCTGAGTATAACAACGCCTTCATAGAACGTTGGACATGTTACCTTACCTGATCTAAGAACTCCACATGTGGTTAAGTATCATCAGGGTTACAGTTTTCATTCACTACATTTTAGTATACCGAACTGAATCGGTTCGCGAGAGTTATTTAATTGTTAATGCTTACACGTACCCAAAACGTGTGCATAATAACGCTGATGAGGCGTCTTATTACTTTAGATGTCGCACATAGAAGTTTGTTATCTCCAAAATCTCGTTCGATTATATAATCGACACTGTCAATGATAGACTGCTTTAGTAACTGAGTGAACTGCGGTGTTATCGCCATAAACCCACTAAAGGCAATTATTTTTCTACTGAATAACATCATTGTACATTACCAAAGACGCAATATTACCATGGATGGCAAATTACCCATCTACATAATTAGGATACATTTATTATAAATGAAGTATTACTCTACCGCTAATCTACTGTAGATTCTTAAACTGCACGTACCTAAACGGGGCTCGCATTTCCAACAATCGATCGGTGCCGTTATAGTGGTGTGAATTCCATCCAAGATAACAGAAGCTTCGATGGTTGCTTTTATTGATTTAACATTGAGGTGATTGAAATAACTATTGACGATTTCAAAATACTCATGAAGGACTGGGTGATTGTTATTTATCGTTATAACCTCATCGATAACAGTGGCGTGGGTCAGTAATATGGCAAGAGCATCCATTATGTCTTGGGGGGTAGCAGCACCCTGAATAGACGTTAATACGATATTGTGATAGGTCGGAGGTCTGTGTTGTTTTACACCTGTAATCACATCAATGATTTCTTGCGCATCTTTGGTGTCATTAACGTTAGTAGATTTATCTGATAACCATTTAAATGTTTCTTTCCAATGGCTTTTATCAATATTACCTTCTAATAATTTTACCATTAAATTAGAGAGTCCAGTGGTGGCGGTTAGTTCGATGAAACGCTCGTTCGATATTGAATATCTTCCAATGCCGCACATAAGTAAGGTCTTTGTATGAAAAGGTGATGTTACCGTAACGTGAAGGATGCGATCCATTTGAATTAAGCGACTCACCATAGTTTCTAAAATTTGAACAAAAGGGTTATTAAGCATTTTATATCCCCTAAAGATCTTTTTATAAAGACAGAATAAAAGGGGAGGTTTCCCTCCCCCGCTAACCATTAAACACGTATTCCAATTTACGAGGCCGATACTCGCCTTTAGTAACATCCGATAACGAAAATCCATACCGCTTAACAAATGCCCTGCTGTAGAGATTAATCATTTCTTCCGATACAGTCGCAATAGGTTTTTCTACTTCTAAAGTATCGAGCATTCTATCGATTAGACGAATACCCAATCCACTGTGTTGGTAATCAGGATGAACACGCACACAACGTAACTTCGTTTCCTGTTCACCATTCTTTCCTAAAGCAATTCCAACAATATTATCGTTCTCACTCGCTACCAGTAACTTATCATTACCTAGCACTATCCCGGGAACCACTTTGTTTACATACCAAAACTCAATATCAGGATAATACGCATCGAGTGATTTAATAAAAGGGAATGCTTTAAAGGCAGTAACAAATGACGTTGTTTCTTGTATAACAATGCTCATACTCACTTCCCGCTATTAACTAACAGCTTTAAATAACGAAGCACCGGGATTACTGTCTTCTCCGGTAGCGGGTCCCATGTATACAAAGTCGTTGAACTCATACCAGCTATCATCGTACGCCATTTGATATTTCTTCCCATCCACGGCGAGTACCGATGAGATAAACCAATTAATCTCTTGCGCAGTGAAATTGGGATGAGAAACATTCCCTGTCTCATCCTCTGCACTGATATAATCCCCCACAATAGGAAACGCATGTATCTCCGTCTCCTCCTCAGGTTCTTTATATAACTCTTCAAATGTAATACTCATGATTACTCCTTAGACTAAATCACTGGTATAGAGGGCTCGATGCAATTTTACTTTATCGTTAAAGAACTTCACCTTACTGCCGTGATACATCAAATGCTGAGGAATATCTTTACAGCACAGATAACTAAAACGAGGAGTTACCTCAGGGAAGTTTTTCATTTCACGAGTACGACCTAATGCTTGTTCATTGGTTTGCTGTGAATCTACCGCATCCGTCATTAATGAACCCACGAGATTCGGTTTATCCACAGCAGCTCCCGCTTTGCGTAGAGAACTCGATACCAAATCGGCTTTCAAGAACTCGTCGTAACTATCTCCACCGATATAGCGATAGGTATAGAACTGCGGATAGCGTTTACGCAAGAAGTCAAAGATGATGTTAGTCATCTCAACTGTGGAGGAGAAAACCACATACGACATACCTTTTTGATATACCCCAATGAAGTCAGCATCTACTATCGTACCAATCATTTCTAGGTAGTTTTTAAGTACCTTAGGATTTTTAATGATCCATTCTTCATACGCATTTTGACTATACGTACGTCGCATCTTGTAACGATATTTTACGTTCTTTGGATTCTCTAGCCTGTACATGTAAGCTTTTACTTCGATGTACTTTTTATAGGCTAAGCGATTATAACGACTCGCTAAAGGAAATAGATGGAAATACATTTCCTTTAAGAACTTATTTGTTGGTACTATAGTCGCTGACATTTGAATTAAATACTTCACATGGAGATAACAACTCATTTTGTACATGAAGTGAAAATCTAGATGTGCTTCGTCAGTAACAACTGAACCTAATCCTAATAACGTGGTTAATTCCCACGGTTTAACGTCATACACTCCATTGCCGTTGAAATACTCGTAATCTTTAATGAAGTTACGAAAAGTGGTATTCGAGACTAAAATGATCTTGGCTTTAAGCTTCCCTCTTTTCGCCTTCTCAATCATCTTATCAAAAGCTTTGCCTCCTCTTACCAACAACACATCATCGCTGTTCTTCTTTAACTTATAATTATTCTTAAAGTCTAACATCCATTTATCACAATACTCAGCACGCATGACATACATCGCACGTTCACCAGTTAACTCTACGTGACGCATGGAAATGTGAGAGTTGTGAGTGACGATATAATCATCAGTAACATAGAGATGGTCTGGATGATCAATGGTAATACATTGACATTCAGTTACTCGCAGGGGTGTTATGTCACTTACCTCTAAACGAACATTGCTATTGTCAACAGGCAAGTGCCCTTCTATCTCATACTCTAATAAATCCTCCAGATGAGTTACTTTACAAATTCCTCCTAAAGAGCGAACTAATTCCTCCGCTCGAATAGCCATATCAAACGAAAAAGTCCTACCAATAAATGTTTCTTTTGTATCTGATAGAGGAGTGGTCAATAAAGCAGCGAGTTCATCTAAACGTTCTTGATGGGACTCTGGTTCTGATTTTATTAAACGGATAGACGGTTTAGAATCTGGAATACTCAGAAGAACCATGAGATCGATTGTATTCATGATTTTCCGTGTATCAAGAGAAGCATCTACATCAAAATAAAATACTTCCCATAAGTGTTCGGCTCCCACTTCTGTTCCGCGTTTATCGCTGAACATGACGAGGTAGGTTTGCTTCTCTCCCTGAGGATGAGTCGCAATAACTGTAGTGGGGGTTCCATCGTGGGCAGTAATGATATCACCGACTTTAACGTCACCCATTATAGTCCAACCACCGGGTATTTTAATGGCTGAACGTAGTGAATTGCATTTTCCGCCTCCCGTTTGGATGGAGATAGTTGCAATTTTACCTCCTCCAGGGGTGGTATAAGCTTCATTTTTAATGAAACTTAAAATATCGGTTTGATAGTCCCTATCCACCAAATGGTCCATCATTTCCAAAGTTGCTTTATAAGGGACTGGAAAGGGTACGTATTCCGTTACGTACTGACTTTCGTCTATTCCAGCAATGCGCAGATGCCCTAGCAAATTCTGCATCTGGGTGATATGAAAACGAAACTCCTGATGATTAGACGTTGTAGAATAAAAACTACGAATAGGTTCTTTACGCATCATTCCATTGGGATCACGTATCCACTCGTACTCAGTTAACGTTTTACCAAAATCGATAATAGCAGATTGCTGTCGTCGATCCATCTGTGTCACTTCTACATGGTGACTAAACACTCGAAGTCTCATTAACATATCTCCAATCGTTAGTTAGGCGGTCGGTATAGCGTCGCTTGTTCATCCGGGATGATTAACGCATCCAAATAATGGTCAGCTCTGTGTTGACTCATATAAGTTCCTGGAGAAAGAATGCTTCTATCTTGCCCTTCGAACGTATATAAAGCTGACAAGCTGCGAGATCGCATAATCTGAGCGAACTTAGCCACTCGATGTGTTTCCCCTGCTAATGGTGGTCTATAATCGTCTTTTGAACGTTCATTGGCTACCGATAATGCAAAGGCCATCGTTTGACAGTGACTGAAATGTACCTTCATGCGATCATTCGATAATCGGAAGTAACTGCGCAAGCCTTCTTCGTAATCATCAAACATACACAACGATCGTACAGTAGGGTCATCGCTCTTTTTGCTACCGATGGTTTTAGAGGTAATGTTTTCCAAATACTCAATCAACCCTCTATCGGTTAACGGGAACTCAAATAACGGAACAGTAAAGTCCCAATTACTTAAATCAAACACAAAGTTCCCACGCTCATCAAATGACCAACCTTGTTCTTTGATATACGTCAGTGCCGCTAAGGTGAAGTGACATGCACTGCCACCAATGTCAATAGACAATTCCCCATCGATCATTCGGTTCTTACGTTGCGCTACGATATAGAGATCTTTAATCCGGCTTATACTGCTAGGTTGTAGTGCTTCCAAGTTGTCGGTATTACGAATATCCATTAATCCATTACCTGAGAACAACGGTATCGTTAAGCTGATTTTGCTATTACGCAATTTCTCTTGTAGATAAACCAAGGTGCCCATGTCGTACATAAAGAACTGAGACGCTTGTTCACCAAAAGCAAGATCGGTGAGTTTCGCAGCAGTGTCTTCATGCTTAATGGACATTACTGTTTGTGACTTATTGTGCTCACTGTAGTTGGAAGAAATTAACCCGACATTAACGCCTTTCGGTAAACTGTGCGCAATAGCCCCGTAACACTTCAAACAAGCACCGTAAGGATCTGGGTGTAGACAATTATGGAGAGCACGGAAACGAAGTACTTTACCCACAAACTTAGTGTCTTTCTTTGTTAGACAATGTTCAACGCCATCATCACCCAAATAGAACAACCCAGCCATTGCCCATAGATCTCGATCCGTTACTTGCATGTCCATATACTTACGTTCATGGACATCGAGATGGTTCATGCAATCTACCATGTGTACACGTTGAATAACCCCAGAGACTAACTGGAGTTTACGTCTACCATATTCAGTATCGCCTAACAACCCTTGCGTAAAGAAATCTGAACGAGCAGAAGACTGCGATTCAATCAACCCTTCATACTGCGTTTTCATCCCTCTTAAGAGACCGCGAGGAATAGGCGTTTTGTAAACACGACCATTCAATGCAGTACGATACGCCAAAGAGCCAAACGTGTTCTTAATAGGACCGGGACGTAATGTTTTAGCTTTCACCCCCAATGAAGTAGAGTTAGTCCGAAACACTGACTTATCCATTAAGCGTTTGATAATACCGTTATTCACCTTTTCAATACTTTCAGGATTCGATTCGATACTATCACGCAATTCCTTAATAACAGGATCGGATATAATTTCATACCAATCCGAAGGACTATCGAGACTTACAAATTCTCCTAAGTCTTCTGCTATCCAGTTACCAATGTTGTTAGTGACCCGATACATTAACTTAGTAAGATCATCCATCTCTATATTGGGTAACAGATGATTGTAACAATCCAACAATGCGTTCCTCCCCATGGAACGCAAATCGGCTTTAGAGATAATGCCCAT
>Ga0164241_10004211_pt1 | contig 14032 bp, 10 predicted proteins | sample OricomyardsoilBY_FD_108780 | JGI IMG/M metagenome (GOLD analysis project Ga0164241, IMG submission 108780) | Backyard soil microbial communities from Emeryville, California, USA - Original compost - Back yard soil (BY) | ecosystem: Environmental > Terrestrial > Soil > Unclassified | place: USA...
GGGGGGGGGGGGCGGGGGGGGGGTAGGGGTGGGGGCGCGCGGGGGCCGCGGGGGGTGGGGGGGGGGGGGACGGGGGGGCCCCGGGCGCGTTGGCGGGGGGGGGGGGGGGGGGCCCCCCCTTCCGCGGGGGGGGGGGGGGGCGGGACCGGCGGCGGCCCTCCCAGATTGGCGGTGATGGGAGATGGGCTCGAAGACGGCGGCACGGTCATCGGCGGAATGGAAGGCGAGCCGGCGGCCGCGCCGTAGCCACGCTGCCGGGCGTACTGCTTCATGGCGTCGTTGACCAGATAGTCCACGGAGCACTCGAGCTCGCGCGCCATCTGTTCGAACTTTTGCCACAAGGCGTCTTTGCACTGAAACGTGCGTTGGGTCTTCTTGTTCTGATCCGCGGTCATCGCTCTTCTACTTTGCCGCCTTGTTCTTCTCCATTGCTGGCTTGACGCAGTACTCGACGAACTCGCCGAGCGTCGTCACTTCTTTCGTCTCCGAACCTTTGCTGGTCGTGATCTCGCACTTCCAGTCGCAATCCTTGGCGTCGGCCTTGCACTTCGGCGTCGCAGTGCGGTCGGAGGTGTAGCCTGCAATTTGGGGCACGTCGGCCGCGGTGCCGACATTGTAGTAATATCCGAGCGCTGCCAAGCGATCCTGTACGGGATGGCCTGGGGCCGCGTATTTTGCCGCGATCTCCGCCGCCGGCGGGCTGCCCTTCATGGTCGCGAGCAGGGCGCCGTAGCGGAGCGGCTCGGTGATGGCCATGTTGTCGGCTTTGCCAAGCTTGTCGAAGAATTCCGGTAGCTGCGGCGTCTCGCTCATTTTGAGCACCAGCTGCGCCGCCACTTGGCGGACCTTCCAGTTCGGGTCGCGGAACAGCTCATAGAGCTTGTCGATCACCAGCGGGCGCGGCAGCTCGCCGGCGCGCTGCAGCGCTTGGTCGCGTACCGAGTCGGGGGTGTCGGAGGCCCCGGCGATGGCCAGCACGGCTGCGGCGTGAGCGGTGTCTTTCTTGTCGAGGTTGCCCTGCAAGGCGGCGAGCGCGGCCGCGCGCCGCTTCTCGTCTTCTTTTTTCGACTGCGCGAAGGCAAGCAGGAAGGAGACCGCCGGCTTGCCGCCGACCTTCTTCATCGAAGCGAACACCCGCAGCAGCTCCTCTTCTTGGAACTTGGCGAGCTGCGCCTTGAACTGGTCGGCGCTGGGGGTCAGCTTCGACGCTTTGTTGGCGGCCTCCACGCCAGGCGCCTTCTGCTTGATCCAGGTGTCCGAGTTGACCTCTTTGGCGACGCTGACGAGCTTCTCGCTGGCGCGTGCCTTCGTCTGCTCGTCGCCAAAATCGGCGATCATCGCCGAAATCCGGTCGATCTTGTTCGCCCCCGGGACAATCAGATCCGGCAAGCTGCGCACGCCGTCGCTCTTGAGCTCGCGCAGCACCTGCTCCATCCCGAACATTTGCGACGTGTCGTCGAGACGATCCGCGAAATCGGTGGCGGTCCAGGTGGCGAGCGTCGTTTTCAAGCTGTTACGTAGCGCCTCGTCCCGAAGCAGCGCCCCGCCATCATGGGTCAACAACGCGAAGGCGGCGTCCTTGTACGGAATCGTCGGATCGGCGACGGCCTGACCGGCCTGGGCGGCAGGCAGGGGCTTGAGCATCTCTTGCTCGAGCTTCGGGACGAGCCGCGAAACGATGGTGCTGCGGGCTGCCGGTTGCATCTGGGCGAGCGCGTCGATCAGCCCCGGCTGCTCGTCGGTGCCCTGAATCCCAATCCGGCGACCGCCGCGCGGCTTCATGCTCACCAACATCAACGCGGCTTCGATGCGTAAATCGGTCGGGTACTTTTCGTGAGTCAGCACCGCTACCAACTTGCGCGGGCCTTGGGATTTGCTTCCCCAGGCTTGGATGTTGCCGGTATCGGTGCGACAACCCGCGGTGGTTGCCGCGAGCGCACCGAGCAGAGCGAAAGTGGACAAGAGCCGTCCGCGCATCATTCTCTTTGAATTTCGCTGTGTTTGGCCGTGTCCGATCATGATGTTTCTTCGCCCCTGAGCCGGAAAGACCCGTCATCGTACTCTCGCGTGCGAGCGAGACTCAAGCTCGCGGCAGTGATGTTCCCGCTCCGCTCGGCGCTTAACGAAGTGAGCCGACGAGCTGCTAGTGCGCGCACCTCGGCACGGCGGTTACTTGCGCCGATAGGTAGGTCGATGTAGGTAAAGGTAACCAAGATGGGTGTCCGACTGTTTTCGCCCCGAAACGCCCTCGAGGCCGGAGGCTCCCTGCGCTCGAGCGCGGAGCTCGGAGCGGGAAGCCACTCCACCCAAAACCGGCCGAACGGTCAACAATTCCACGGTCGATTGCTGGAAGCCGCGGCGCTGCTGCTGTTCTTCGCGGCCGCGTTCCTGGCGTTGTCGCTCGGCAGCTACCGAGTCGACCCCTACGATCCGACCCAGCACGGCGCCGATCTGGCGGGCGCGACCGGCGCTGCGATCGCCGCGATCCTGGTGCAGGGCTTCGGCGTCGTCGCGTGGCTGTTGCCGCTCGATCTGGCGTTGCTCGGTGCGCCGTTGTTTCGCGGTCGCGTGCCCGAGAACCTCGGCTACCGAGTCGCGGCCGACGTGCTGGTCGGGGTCGTGCTGGCGGCGCTGGTGCAAGTAGCGGCGCCCGAGCTCACGAGCTTCGGGGTGCTCTCCGCCGCCGGCAACGTCGGCATGCTGTTCGGCGAGCTCTCGCGCCAGGCGTTCTCGACGCTCGGCTCCTTTCTAGTCGGGTTGACCTGCGTCGGGTTGATCTTGATCGGGCGCAGTAGCTTTTCGTTCATCGAGTGGTGCCGGCGTACGTCGGACTGGTCGGCGCTGCTGCTGCAGAAGCTGCTCGGGTCGTTGCTGCAGCTGCGTGACGCGTGGAGCAAGGCGCGCGCGCTGCGTCGCGCCGAGCGGGCGGCGCGCACCGAGCGCGCGGCGCCGCACATCGAGCTGCACGACAAAGACGAAGCCATCCTCATGCACCTCGAGGAGGACGAGTCCGACTGGATCCCGATGGACATGACGGGCGAGCCGCCGCTGGCGATCTCGCAGGCGCTACGGGCGGGGCTGGCCGACCGCGCCGCGCTGTCGGGGCTCGAAGAGATCTTGACCGGCTCGCCGCCGAGAGCGGAGGCGAACGCGCACGCCGAAGAGACGAAGGCCAAACGCAAGGCGGAGGGCCCGATCGCGCGCCCCGCCGACAAACCCAAGCGGGCAAAGAGGGCGCCCGAGCCGAAGCCCGAAGAGCCAGACGAGCCCGAATCCGAGTCCGGCGAAGAGGGCGAAGAGGAAGAGGAAGACGAAGCCCCTGCGCCCAGCACGGCGCCCGCCGTCGTCTCCGCCAGCGCGGGACAACCGAAGATCGTCGCCACCAACCCGGCGGCGGAGGTGAAGAAGGCCAAGGACGCCGACAAGGCGCACCGGCGGGGCGAGTTCCGGTTGCCCGCTTCGACCCTGTTCGAGGCGCCGAGCGCGCAGGCTCCGGAGATCGATCGCACGAAGATCTTGGAGCACGCCGAGCAGCTCGAAAAGACGCTGCGCGACTACGACGTCTCGGGCAAGGTGGTGGAGATTCACCCCGGACCGACCGTCACCACTTACGAGGTGACGTGCGAAGCGGGCACCAAGGTGAGCCGTGTCGCCGGCCTGGCCGACGATCTGGCGCTGGGGCTGTCGCGCAAGGTGCGCATCATCGCGCCGATCCCGGGCAAGAGCCGGATCGGCTTCGAGCTGCCCAACGACGAGCGCATCCCCGTCAATCTGCGCGAGCTGATCGAGGACCAACGCTTCGAGAAGCTGTCCGAGAAGGCGCCGCTGCCGGTGGTGCTCGGCCGAGACATCGTGGGCGCGCCGTTCTACGCCGACCTGGCGTCGATGCCGCACGTGATCGTCGCCGGCGCGACCGGCGCCGGCAAGAGCGTCGGGCTCAACGTGATGCTGAGCAGCCTGCTGATGCGCCGCACGCCGCAAGAGCTGCGCTTGCTGATGATCGATCCCAAGGTCGTGGAGCTCGCGCCGTTCGACGGCATTCCCCACATGCTGCTGCCGGTCGTCACCGACATGAAGCAGGCCGCCACGGCGCTGCGCTGGGCCGTCGACGAGATGGAACGGCGCTATCAGCTGTTCGCCAACGCCGGCACCAAGAACATCACCACCTTCAACGGGTGGGTCGAGAAGGTGCGCCGCGGAGAGCTGCCCGCTCCCAAGGTCGAGCAGGTGACGGCGATCGACGCCAACGGCGAAACAGTGACGGTTCCGACCTCGAAGGACGCCGGCGACGGCGTGCTCCTACCCGACCCGCTGCCGTACATCGTGATCGTCGTGGACGAGTTCGCCGACCTGATGATGCAGCAAGGCAAAGAGGTCGAAGTATCGGTCGCCCGCCTGGCCCAGAAGGCGCGCGCGGCTGGCATGCACGTCGTGCTCGCCACGCAGCGGCCGAGCGTCGACGTGATAACGGGCATGATCAAGGCGAATTTCCCGTCGCGCATCGGCTTTCGCGTGGCCCAGAAGGTCGACAGCCGCACGATCTTGGACGAAATGGGCGCCGAGCTGCTGCTCGGCCGCGGTGACATGCTGGTCAAGCTCAACGGCGGCCAAGACACGCGCCGCGTGCAGTGCCCGTTCGTCAGCGAAGAAGAGGTCAACGGCCTGACCGACTACCTACGCGCGCAGGGTACGCCGGAGTACAACGACGCCATCCTCAAGGCGGCCGAAGACGAGCAAGACGAGGCGGGGGGCGACGAGCCCTTGGACGCCCGCTATGACGAGGCGGTGCGGATCGTGTCCGAAACGCAGCGCTGCTCGACCAGCTGGCTGCAGCGCAAGATGACCATCGGCTACAATCGGGCTGCCAAGATCGTCGAAATGATGGAAAAGCGCGGCGTCGTCGGACCTCCTAACGGCGCCAAAGATCGCGAAGTCTTCGTGCATGCTCACTAGGCCGTCCCGCCGCGCTTGGCGCGAGTGCCCCCAAACCAGCGTGGTTCGTGTAAAAGGCTGCTAGAAATGATCGCTGGGCCCGAATTTCCGGTCGCGAAGGACGACGACGATGACGACGTGGCCTGGGCGTTGTCGACGGCGCAGGTGCAGTGGAAGCGCGGCGCTCAGGCCGACGCCGTCGTCTGGCTGAGGCGGGCGATCGACTCGGCCGTCTCGGTCGGTGCCACCTGGCGCGCCGCCGAGCTGACGCGCGAGACCGACGAGCTCGAAGGTTACTTGATGAGTGGGCAGGGCGCGCCGTCAGTGGCGCCTTCCGTGCGGCACGACGTCGAGATTGACGACTACGACGGCACCGACATGATCGGTGAGGAGGTCTTGTCGTTGCCACCCGACGCGGAGATCGACGAGCCCGCGCCGCGCGTCGCCTCCGCCGCCCCCAGCCGCCACCGGCCGCTCGAAGACGAAGAAGACATCGTCGAAATCGACGAAATCGAAGAAGACGATATCTCCGACGACGACCTGGACGAGGTCGAGCCCGAGGACTCGCCGCGCGCCCGGTTCGCGAGCGAGGCTCCGACGGCGCAGCTGCGCGACGTGCGCGTGGGTATGCCATCGGACCCCGACGCTCCCGACACGATCCCCGAGGTCGAGCCGGAAGCGCCTTCCGCGCCGGTGTCCTCCGCGCCGGTCGGTTACTCGGAAGACGATCACGCCCCGACCTTGACCCGCGCCAGCGTGGCGCCCGTCCCGGAGCCGGAGCCGGAGCCCGCGCCGGAACCGGAGCCCGCGCCGGAGCCCGCGCCGGAGCCGGAGCCGGAGCCGCCACCATCGGAGTCCGAGCCAGAGCCGCCGCCGGCGTCCGTGCCTTCGGAGCCGTTCGTTGCCGGCATTTCGTTGGCCGAGATCCGTGGCTTCGAGGATTTTCCGCCCGAGACTCAGTTCGACCTCGCGCGGGTCGCGCGCGTGGAACGGCTCGCCACCGAAGAAGAGGTCAGCGGCTTCGGGCTAGCCTTGGTGCTGCGCGGCGCCGTCAACGTGATGCCGGCCATCGCCGACGTGGCTTGTGGCGCGGCCGGCGAGCGCGAGCTCGTGTATGGCCGCGGCACGCTGCCGGATGGGATCGCGCTGCGCTTGGTCGCGACAGCGCCGGATACCCAAGTGGCGGTGTGGAGCTTCGACTCGATCGCGCCGCCGCTCGCCGATTGTCCGTGGGTGCTCGAGGAGCTCGAAGGCGTCGCCGATCGTTACCAGGCGCTAGCCGGCGTCTCGATGGGGCCGATGGGCGATCGACTCGACGACTCGCTGCGCGGCATGGTGCTTTCGCGCTGCCGGCTCGTGCGGCTGCTCCCGGGCGAGGTGCTGGTCGAGAAGGGCAAGCCGGTCGGAGGTTTGTTCATCGTCGGCGCGGGCCGGATCGAGCTCGGCGAGCCCGCCGCGGCGGGCTCCGAAGGCGAGCTCGGCCCGGGTGACTTTCTGTTCGCGCAGCAGGTGCTGTCAGCCGGTTTGGCGCCGACGGCCGCGCGCGCGGGCGCTTCCGGCGCGCTGTTGATGGCCGCCGATCGTCACGCCGCCCACGAGCTGATGCTCAGCGTGCCGCCACTCTTGGAGCTGCTGGCTGGCTGACGCGCGGCGCCGGCTCGCCCGACGCCGTCGTCTCGTCACCGAGCTCCCAGATCAACTCTTCGTAGCCTTGTGCGCCCGCGAAGCGCAGACCAAACCAGCGCGCCGCCGACGCGATCGTGGGACGACCGTCGGCGCGGACGCGGGGAAAGCTCACCCGAAACGCGCTACGCCACGGCGTCGTGTACGGAAAGTAGGTCAGCTCGATCGCGCCCGGCTTGCGGATGCTCTCGATCTGGGAGGGCGCGGTCTCGGTTCCTTCGTCGTCGATCAGGCGCACGATCCAGGCCGGCTCTTTCGCGGTCAGATCGTTCCATTTGTGTTTTTGGGTGTAGAGGGAGACGTAAAACTGGTGACCGTCGCGCACCTCGCTGAGCGAGCGCTCGAGCAGGGTGTGGCGCTGATCGATGGTGAGCCGATAGTCTTCGGAGTATCGAACCACGTACGCCCAGCGAAAGTCCCACGACTCGTAGGTGGCGGTGACGGACAGCACGTTGTCCATCACGTTCACGTTCGTAAACTGCTTGTCGCGGGTCCAGTTCTTGAGGACCGTCTCGTAGTCGGTCGCCACGTACTCGCGCGGCCCCTCGTCGAGCTTGACCTTGGGGGTGGAGCAGCCGACGGCGACGAGCCCGACGGAAATGACGGCGATGGCGGCGCGCATGGCGAGCTAACGCCTCAGGGCGCGGGTTTCTTGGCAGGGGCGGCGGACGAGCTGGTCGGGGGACCGTCGCTGTGCTCGTTGATCACCTTCTTCGTGTCCGAGAAGGTCACGACCGCGATCAGGGTCAGTAGCATCGCGAAGCCGAGCGCGTGGACCACCACCTCGATGCGCGCGTTGGGCTTGCGGCGCGTGATCGCCTCGTAGCCGAGGAAGGCGAGGCGCCCGCCGTCCAGCGCGGGGAACGGTAAGGCGTTGAACCCGCCCAGGTAGGCGCTGAGCACGCCGAGGAAGAAAACGAACGAGAGCCAGCCGTCTTTGGCCGCCTTCGAGGTCTCGCTCACGATCCGAACCGGACCTCCGAAGTCGGGCTTGTCCTTGAGGGTGATCACACGGGCCAGGCCGATGATCGAGTTTTTGACCACCGTGTACGGCATCACCAGCGACATCACGCCGGCTTCTTTGAGCGTGACGGCCTCGATCTTGCTCAGCTGACCGACGCCGATGCGACCTTCGTTCTTTTCGTTCTTCGGGGTGACGGTCAGCTGCAGCCGCTCTTTGCCGCGTTGGATGTCGAACACCAGCGGCTTGCCGGGGCTCTTCACGATCTGATCACGCATCGCCATCCAGTCGTCGACTTTGGCGCCGCCGACCGCCAGCACCAGGTCGCCCGTCTTCATCTGAGCCGACGCCGCGACGCTGTCGGGCAGAACGTCGACGACCGGCTTCGGGCTCGTGGTCGGCACGCCGCCGATCGAGTAGCAGATGAAGAACAACACCGACGCGAACACGTAGTTGGCGAGCGGCCCCGCCAGGATCGCGAACACGCGCGCGAACAGCGAGCCGTTCGCGTAGGAGCTCTTGTCGTCCGGATCGATCTCTTCGAACGGGTTCATGCCCGCGATCTGCACGTAGGCCAGAAACGGGATCGCCCCCACGCGGTACACGGTGCCGCTGCGCTTGCTCTGGTAGCTGAACAGCGCGGGCCCGATGCCGAGGCTAAACCGCAGCACCTTCATGCCCGACGCGCGCGCCGCGAGCAGGTGCCCGGCCTCGTGCACGATGACGAGCAGCCCGAGCCCCAAGATACCGGCCAGGATATTGAAGAAACTCACGCGCTCATTTATAGCGTGCTCTCGGGGGCACGGCCATCCAGCGTGCGGCCCGGGGCCGATTCTTCACACTTCTTCCGCGACCGGCGCGAGCGCGGCGTTCTGACCCCGGAGGCGAGTCGACGCGACGCCGTGCCCACTCGACCTACAATAGAAACGAGCCGCCCACCGAAAACGCCGGATAACCGATGCGCATCGTCAAGGTGACGCGGTCGGAGAAGTGGTAACGGCCGCCCAAGAAGAAAACGAAGGGGTCCACGTCGAAGGCGTTGGGTCCGCCCCAGCCGTGATAGTTCAGCGCCACGCCCGGTTCACCGAACACGGACCAGTTGCGGCTGAGGAAGAAGTTCCACTGCAGCACGACGGGGATGAAAAACTCGTTGAAGCCGTTGATGCGCACCCGGTCGCACTCGGGGAGCGGCCCGCCGTTGCGGCAATAGTCACCGCGCCCATAGCGCGCCCAATCCACCCCGAACCCGATCGCGATCGAGTTGTTGATCGATGGCACGAAGCCGTTGCGAACCAGCGGAATCGAGCCACGAAAGCCGAGACCGAAGCCGGAGCCGCTGGCGTAACCCGGCGGCTCGATGAAGCCCAGGACCAGGTGGGGCTCGGCCTCGAACGAATAGCGCGGGTGATCGCCGGGGTTCTTGATGATCAGGGTGTCGGCGCGCGCCGAGCTCGGCCAGGCAGCGGCGGCGAGCAGCGCGAGAATCGCGGTCATCAGCGAGAACGGTCGGGCCAGGCTTCGCGGCTTCATGGGCCCTACTATCGCCGGCCGGAGAGGGTCGGGGAAGCCTCTGGTGGAAACCCCTCCACAATGGTAGGGAACCCGCCGCATGTCCGAGCAGAGCTTGCAAAGTGGGGTCGTCGATCCGTCCAACAACCTGCAGCTGCAAGGCGGGGCCGCCATCGTGGCGCCGGTGAGCGCGTTTCCGGGCGGCGTACCCGGTAACGCGCTGATCGTGCTGCCCTTGAGCAAGCCGTCAGACGAGCTGCTCGACTCGATCAAGCAAGGTCCGGTCGCGCTGGAAGTCGAGCAGATGTGGAAGCTGCTCGGCTTCAACGGGCCGGCGGTGCAGGTGCAAGACGCGGAGGGCCGTCCGATCGCGATCGGCCTCGAGGACCTGCTCGGCGGCCTCGACAAGCACTGGCAAGAGAACAAAGACGACGTGCAGCGCGGGCGCCTCTACGCGCAGGAGCTGATCAAGTACGGCCGCTTCGAGCAGGCGGAAAAGGTGCTGAGCCGGCTGGTCGCGCTCGGCGGCACCGGTGACGACTGGCTCGCGCTCGGCATCGCCCAGCTGCAGCAAGACAAGTGGGACAAGGCGGAGGCCACGCTCAAGGGCGCGCAAAACCTGCTGCCGAAGAACCCGTTCCCCACTTTGCACCTGGCCAAGGTCTACCAGGGCAAGAAGGAGCCGCAGAAAGAGCGCGAGACGATCGAGGCGGCGATCAAGATCGAGCCCAACGCCGTCGACGCCTGGGCTTACCTCTACTCGCAGGTTCGTCAGGCCGAGACGGAAGAGGCGGCGATCCAGGCCGTCGTCGCGCTGTCCGACGCCGACGCCAACAAGCGCAGCGCCGCGCCGTACATCGCGCTCCAGGGTCTTTACGCCAACGAAGAGACGGGCCGCGACAAGGCCGTCGAATTCGCGAAGAAGGCCGTCGAGCGCAACGACGGCGATCCGCTGGCGCTGATCTGCCTGTCCGCGTTGTACGGCCAAGCCGGCGATCTCGACGCCGTGATCACGCTGCTGTCGAAGCACGAATCCAAGATGACGAGCGACGTGCGGCTCGCGAACAACTACTTCGAGGCGCTGTTCCAGAAGCGCCAGCTCGACCGCGTGACCAAGCTGCTCAACGCGCTCGCCGGCTCGCAGAACCGCGAGGTGAAGCAGTTTGCCATCGAGCGCTCGCGCGCTGTTGCCCAATACTTGCAGCAACAACAGCAGCAGCTGACGGCCGGCGGCGGGGCGCCCGGCGCCGCGCGCCGCGCCTGAACGCCACGCCTGGCGCGCAAACCGGCACGATTCGTGCGGAAGGCGCGCTGGCTCGAGGCGGGCGCGCACAAGATGCTAGCCTGGCAGGCTCCGTAGGCGCGCGGCGCTCAGCGCGTGTGCTCAAGCCATGTTGCTCCTCGTTCTCGTCGTTCTGTGGTCGCTGGTCGTGTCGTTCATGTGCTCCGTGAGCGAAGCGGTCGTGCTCAGCGTCACCCACGCCCAGGTCGAAGGGCTGGGCCGCTCGCGGGGCGCCGACATCCTGCGTGGATTCAAGCGCGAGATCGATCTGCCGATCGCCGCGATCGTGTCGTTTCACACCGTCGCCCACACCGTCGGCGCCTCCGTGTGCGGCGCCATGTACGTCAACGTCTTCGGCGAGCGCACGCTCTGGGTGTTCTCGGTCGGCTTCACGGTGGCGGTGCTGATCTTCTCGGAGATCGTACCCAAGACGATCGGCGTCACCTACGCCCAGGCGCTGGCGGTGCCGGTCGCGTACTCGGTGCAGGTGCTGGTGGTAGTGCTGCGGCCGATCCTGTGGCTCACGAGCTTGTTCGCGCGCCTGCTGCGCGGTGAGCACCCGAGCCCCGTCACGTCGATCGAAGAGATCAAGCTGCTGGTGGCCCTGGGGCGCACCGAAGGCGCGGTCGCGGGCCGCGTCGCCGACATGATCGAGGGCGCCACCGCGCTGCGTGAGCTCACCGCTTACGACGTGATGGTGCCGCGCGCGCGCGTCGTTTACCTGTCGGGCGAGCGCGACCTCGAAGAAAATTTGCAGGTCGTGCGCGAGTCCGGTCACAGCCGGTTCCCGTTCACTCCCAACGGCAACCCCGATCGCTTCGAAGGCATGGTCCTGGTCAAGGACCTGATGTTCAAGCTGCGCGAGACACCCGACGATCCGGATTGGAAGACGCTCTCCACGCCGCTGCTGGTGATCCCGGCGTCGGCCCAGCTCGAGCGCGTGCTGCGTACGTTCCAGGAGCAGCGCCGGCACTTGGCCCTGGTCGTCGACGAGTACGGCGGCACCCAAGGTATCATCACCCTCGAGGACGTGCTCGAAGAGATCGTCGGCGAGATCGAAGACGAGACCGACCGCGTCGATCAGTCGATCATCCGCCGCGCCGACGGCAAGCTGGTTTGCCGCGGCATGGCCGAGACGCGCAAGCTGTTCGAAATTCTCGGCGTCGACGCCGAATCGGACATGGTCACGGTCGCCGGTTTCGTGGCGGATCTCGTCGGCCGCGTGCCGCGGATCGGCGACCGGGTCGAGTGGCACGGCTGGCGCTTCACCGTCACGCGCGCCACCGCGCGGCGCGCCGAGCGCATGGAAGTCGAGCGGCTGCCGAACGTGGAAGAGCGCCCCAGCAACTCCATGAAGCGCCCGCGCAGCGTGCCGGCCGACGGTTGAGCGGCGCTGCCGGAGCTGGGGCGGGCGTGGCCGCTGCGTGTGGAAGAAGACGGCGTGCTCGGAAGTTGCGCGCTCACGCCGTTTCCTTTTGCTGAGCGTGGGACCGGGAGATAGGCTTCGCAGGGTGTTGCGCCTGCCCTCGTTGTTCGCGCTGGTGATCGTGGGCTGTGCCATCGCGTGCGGAGCAGATCCCGAGGGCGGCGGCGATCCGGGGCCGGGCGCGAGTGGCTCGGGGCAGGGCGCGGCGGGCAGCGGTGCCGGCGAGCTCGTGCCTTTCTGCGCCGCGCTCCAGGTGGTGCGCGACAAGTGTCAACGCTGCCATACCGACCCGCCCGAAAACGGCGCCCCCGTGCCTTTCCTCACCTACGACGACTTTCAGCGTCCGTACGGCACCAGCGAGCGCAAGTATTGGGAGGCGGCCAACGACGCAGTAGAGCGCGACATCATGCCGTACGTCGCCCTCAACGAGCCACCCACGAGCTTGATGCCGCCGGTGGAGCCGCTGACCGCGGGCGAGAAGGCCACGCTCCTCGGCTGGTTCTCCCAAGGCGCTACGCCGGAGGGCGGCACCGGCTGCCCGTGAGCCGACGCCGGCGGATCGTGGGCGTCGCTTCGTAGCAGGGCGCGTCCGTCGCGAGCCTGACGGCAATAGCTCCTCTGAGCTTCGCTTCGCCGCTCGGGCACCACCGGCGGCGGCGGTAAGAGCGCGTCAGGGCGGGGCCAGCGCGGCGGGCGGCGCCGGCAGACCAGCGGCCGGTGGCGCGGGCAGCGCGAACGGTGGCGGGCGCCCAGCGGCGGTAGCTCGAGCGCCGGCACCCGCCGCGAGCTCGGCCCGGATGCGGACTTTCATTGCAAGCACGCCGTCGGCGCCGGCCCATGCTGGTCGCGCCAAATAGCCTGCTAAATTCAAAGTGTTAGCCGCTGTGACAAGCTACGTCCGTCGTTCAGTTGACAACTGAACAGTCGAACAGTACTAATCACCTCCAAGCGACGCCGAGAGACGTTCGTAAAGATCAACGGGAGCCAACCTGCGGCTCCGCTGTTAGGGAGCTGCACCACATGGACGACAAGCCGAAGACGAAAGCGCTCGAGCTCGCGATTGCCAGCGTACAGAAAGAGTTCGGAGACGGCGCGATCATGCGCCTCAAAGACGGCGAGAAGATCGGCGGAGACGTCCAGGTCATCCCCAGCGGCTCGCTCGGTTTGGACATCGCGCTCGGTATCGGCGGCTACCCGCGTGGCCGCATCGTCGAGATTTACGGTCCGGAGTCCAGCGGTAAAACCACGCTCACTCTCCACGCCATCGCCAACGTGCAGCGCCAAGGTGGCGTCGCCGCTTTCATCGACGCCGAGCACGCGCTCGACGTCGGCTACGCCCGAAAGCTCGGCGTCAAGACCGACGAGCTGTTGATCAGCCAGCCCGACTACGGCGAGCAAGCGCTCGAGATCGCCGACATGCTCGTGCGCTCCGGCGCCGTCGATCTGGTCGTTGTCGACTCGGTGGCGGCCCTGGTACCGAAGGCCGAAATCGAAGGCGACATGGGTGACTCGCATGTCGGCTTGCAAGCGCGCCTCATGAGCCAAGCGCTCCGCAAGGTGACAGGCTCGGTGAACCGCTCCCAGTGCATGATCTTCTTCACCAACCAGATCCGCATGAAAATCGGGGTGATGTTCGGCAGCCCCGAGACGACGACCGGCGGCAACGCGCTCAAATTTTACGCCTCGGTGCGCCTCGACGTGCGCCGCATCGGCGCCATCAAAGAGGCGGGCCCGCCCGGCAAAGACATGGTCGTGGTCGGCAATCGCACCCGGGTGAAGGTCGTGAAGAACAAGATGGCGGCTCCATTCCGCGAGGTGGAGTTCGACATCTTGTACGGCCAGGGCATCAGCCGCTCCGGTGAGGTGGTGGACATGGGGGCCGACGCCAACATCATTCAGAAGAGCGGGGCCTGGTTCTCCGTCGATGGTGAGCGCATCGGCCAGGGCCGAGACAACGCGCGCAACTACCTCGAAGAGCACCCGGCGCTCATGGAGAAGGTCGTCACCAAGGTGATGGAGCACAACGGCTTGAAGCGTGGCGGTCCTGCGGGAGACGTCGCGGCCAAGCCGTCGACTGACGCCAAGCCCGAACCCCGAGCTGAGACGGGCAAATCGGGAAAAGGTGAAGCCGGCGCAGGGCCGGCGACCACCGACGCCAAGTCGCCCAACGGCTCCTCACCGGGCGCCGCTGCGCCTAATGGCGCCAAGCGTCCCCCCAACGCGCGCCCTAGTTGAGCCA
>Ga0164241_10004212_pt1 | contig 14030 bp, 8 predicted proteins | sample OricomyardsoilBY_FD_108780 | JGI IMG/M metagenome (GOLD analysis project Ga0164241, IMG submission 108780) | Backyard soil microbial communities from Emeryville, California, USA - Original compost - Back yard soil (BY) | ecosystem: Environmental > Terrestrial > Soil > Unclassified | place: USA...
CCGCGGCAGCGTGCACGCGGAGCTCGTCGGGCTGCCGCCGCTCGACGGCGAAATCACGGGCGCGCGCGGGCAAGTCCTGGTGGCGCCCGCGGGCGTCGCGGTCGATGCGGCGCGGTTCAGCGCGGTCGTCAAAGGACTGCTCGCCCAGGAGCTGCGCGCGGTCGGCAGCTTCCATCAGCGCGGCACGTCGCATTTTTGGAGCAGCCTCGACGGTTACGCGGGCGACCTGCAGTTCGACAGCATCGTGCGGCTCGACGGCAAGCACCTCGCCGTGACGCTCGACGTGCCGCGCGGGGAGCCGAAGACGGTGCGCGAGCTTTTGCCCAGCTGGCCGCTCGAGCAAACGGCGACGGCCCACCTCGAGGCAGCGGGCGACCTGCCGAAGCTCGATGCGAAGGCGACGGCGACGGTCGGCACGGCGGAGCTCGGCGCGTCGGGCAGCATCGAATTTTCGCCGCAGCTTCATCTCCGGCTCGCCACGGAAGGCAAGGACATCGACGTGCGCGCGCTCTTCCCGGACGCGCCCGAGACGCGCATCGGCGCGCGCGTGACGCTCGACGTCACGGCGACCGAGCACGGCGTGGAGCTCACGAGCGCGGGCGCGACCGACCCCAGCAGCATCGGCGGCGTGCCGCTGCCGGCGACGACGTTCCAGGCCAGCTACGGTCCGAAGGGCTTGACCGGGACGGCCGAGCTCGCCGAGGAAGGGCTGCCGCTCGACGCGACGTTCGCGCTCGAGCCGGGCGGGGTGCTCGTGCTCGACGCGCGCTCGCGGCGTTTCGCGATCGAACGGGCCCCACGCCTCGCGCGCTTCACGGCGGCGCGGGGCAACGCCGAGTTCCACGTCAAGGGGCGGCTCGAGAAGCAGAAGCTCGATGCGACGCTCACGGCGGACGTGGACGGCTTCGAGCTCGAGGATCTGACGCTCGGTAGCGCCCACGTCACGGGGCGGGCGACGGGTCTCGTGACGGCTCCGCGCGAGCTCGCGCTCCGGGGCGCCCTCGACGCCAAGCGCTTGCGCTGGGGCGGTCTCGCCTTCGACGACGTGGACGCCACCGTGAGCGGCCCGCTCGCGCGGCTCAGCGTGAGCTCGAAGCTCGTCGGGCCGCACGGCGCGAGCGTGGAAGCCAAAGCGCGTCTCGACACGCTCGGCGGCACGCACCTCGACGACGTCGATCTGACGGTGACGCGCGAGGGGCGCACGTTGCACGGGCGTGCGGGCCACGTCGCGGTCGAGGGCGAGAGCCTCGAGGTCGCCGACGTGAAGCTCGAGGGAGCGGGCGGTACGCTCACGGGCTCGGGGCGCTACCGGCCGGGCCTGCTCGAGGTGGACGCGCGCGGGCAGGATCTGGATCTCGGCACCATGGCCCAGGTCCTCGGCTTCACGCGGGGACGGCCGAGCGGCAAGGTCAACGTGAACGCCGAGGTCGCCGTCGCGCGCGACGTGCGGCGTGGCAGCGTGAGCATCGGGGTGCGTGACGGTGCCCTCGGGCCGGTCTCCGGCGTGAACCTCGAGCTGACGACGACGCTCGACGGTGAGAACGTGAGCGGTACGAGCTCGCTCGAAATGGCGGGCTTCGGCAAGCTCGAGTCCGCGTTCGAGCTCGCCGTGAAAGGCTCGCTGTTCGCTCCGGACGCCTGGCGGCGCGCGACCGGACGGCTCGATGTCGGCGTCGAACGGCTCGAGCTCGCGCGCGTCGCGCCGTTCTTGCCGGCTCCAGCCAACGTGCAATCGCTCGCCGGCGTGGTGGCCGCGCAGGTGAGCCTCGTGCGCGACGACGCGGAAAAGCCGCCGAGCGTGGCGCTGCTCGCCGCCACCAGCGGGCTTGTGGTGGTCGAGAAGGCGGCTGCTGGAGCGGAGCCGCTCACGATCGCGGGCATCGAGGGGCAGGTGAGCGCTCACGTCGACGGCAAGCAGGACTTCGCGCAGGCCGACGTGCGGCTCGTGGACGAGCACGGGCTCTTGCTGAGCGGGAGCGGGCGCATCGACATCGACGTGAAGCGCGCGCTCGCCGCCCCGCGCGAGTCGTGGTCGTGGCTCCGGCGCGAGCCCGTCGTGGCGACGGTCGTGCTCGACGACCGTCCGCTCGGCGAGCTGCCCGTCTGGGTGCGGCCAACGCGGGTGCAGGGCACGCTGCGGCTCGAGACGAGCATGCGCGGCAGCATCGCCGCACCGATGCTCGCGGCGAGAGCATCCGTGGCCGGGCTCACGTTCGGCGAGGTCGCCGACGTCCACCCGTTCGACGTGTGCGGCACGCTCCAATACGACCCCCTCGCGCAGCGGCTCGGCCTCGGCGCGCAGGCGCACCTGCCGGGCAAATCCGGGACGCCGTGCGGCGGTGCCCGAGTCGCCGTCGCCCGCGCGACGGGAACCATCGACCCGGAGCGGCTGCTGCGCGGCGAACGCGGGTACGAGGGCGACGCGGAGCTCGGCTTCGAGGACTTGCCGCTCGAGCTCGTGCCGCCGCTCGCGGAGTCGGGCATGGCGGGCCGCGTGCGGGGGGCCGTCGCCGTCGATGCCCGCGGCGACACGCCGTCCCTCAACGCCTCGCTGCGGCTCGCGGATATCGCCGTGCACGCGGTGCCGGTCGGCACCGGTGAGCTCACGCTGCGCTCCGACGGTCACACCGTGACGGCCGAGGCGAAGCTCGCGCGCGGTGACGGCGCCCTCGAGGCCACGGCCGGCGCGGGCATGGTGTGGGAGCGAGCTCTGCCGCGCGTGGACGCAGCCGCGCCCATGCGTCTCGACGCGACCATCCACGACATCGACGCGGCGTTGCTGTCCCCCGTCGTCGGCAGCGTGCTCGCCGATCTCAGCGGCCGTCTCGACGGCGACGTGCACGTCGCGCTCGCCGCACCCGGCACCGGACCGGCCGATTCGCGCCTGAGCGAGCTCACGGGCGCGCTCACGCTCAAGGGCGGCGCGCTGCAGCTCTCCGGCCTCGGCATGCGCCTTTCGAACGTGAAGTTCGCGGCCACCGCCGAGCGCCGCGGGCAGCGCACCGTCATCGCCGTCCGCGGCCTCTCCGCCGCCTCGGGCGCCAAGTACGACAACGTCGCCGCGAGCGCCGACGTTTACCTCGAAGGGCTGAAGCTCGTTGACGCGCGCGCGAACGTGAACTTGAGCCGCGTACCGCTGCTCATCGAGGGCGTTTCGCAGGCGACCCTGAGCGGCGCGGCGGCGCTCGAGCTCTTTCCCACCCGCGACCCGATGCTCGTCGCGATCCAGCTCCACGATCTCACGGCCGAGCTGCCGCGGTCGTCGGGGCGCTCGGTGCTGGCCGTGGACGACAATCCCGACATCATCGTGCGCCAGCCGCTCCGCGAACCGACGCGCGCGGACCGGGCGGGAGCGCTCCGCTGGCAGCTTGCCTTCGATCTCGGCCAGAAGGTGAAGCTCACGCGCGCGGACTTGCAGATCCCGCTCAAGGGACGTCCCGTCGTGGATCTCGGTGATACGGCGGACGTGAGCGGCGATCTCGAGCTGCTGTCGGGGGGGCGCGTCGAGCTCTTGGGCAAGGGCTTCGTGATCGAGTCCGGTGAAGTCCATTTCGACACGCCCGATCCCGGCGATCCGCACATTCGCGTGCTTTCGAGCTGGCGCGCGCCCGAGGGCACGACGGTCTACGTCGAGGTCGGCGGCACGCTGCGCCAGGCGACGCTGCGGCTCTCGAGCGATCCCGCGCTCACGCCGCCCGAGATCCAGGCTCTGCTACTCGGCGGCGCGAGCGACGGGGGTGACGCACAAGCGGCCGGCGTGGGCTACGGGGCGGATTTCGTCGGGCAGCTCCTCGCCGACACGCCCCTCCGCCGCGTCGAGCTCCGCACGGCGAACGAGACCTCAGCCGACGCGCGCAATTACCTCACGTACACCGCGGCCGTGCCGGTGAGTGAGAACGTGTGGGTGGAGCTCAGCTACAAGAACCTCGAGTCGAATAGCCCGGCCGAGCACACCGACGCCGCAAGCGCCACGGTGGATTGGCGATTCAAGCGCGACTGGTCGTTACGCACCGAGGCTGGAACGATCGGCACCGGTCTCGACCTGCTCTGGCAGTACCGCTACTGAGACTGCGGGCGCCCGCGGCGGCGATGGCGTAAGTTACTGGCTCGCGAGATGCGTGCCTTCTTCGTCGGGACAGCGTCGTTCAGCTTGCTTTTGACTGCCGCCTGTGGCGAGACGCCTTCGAGCCCGAGCGAGCGCGCGGGCGTGACGGGTGGCTCGTCGAGCGGCGCACCGGCGGGCGCCGGAACGACGAGCGCTGCCGGCGGTCGAGCCGCGGGTGGCAGTAGCGGCGCACCCGCGAGCGGCGGTTCGGGCGCGCAAGGCGGGTCGGCGGGCGCGGGTGCAGGCCAGCCGGGTGCAGGCGGTGCTTCCGCCGGTTCGCCGCCCAGCGCGGGGACGGGCGGCGGTGCCGGCACGGCGGCGGCCAGCGGCGGTGACGCGGGCATGCCTGGCACGGGCGGCATGGCCGGGCTCGGTGGCATGGCGGGCGCGGGCGGTTCGCCTTCGCCGAACGGCGCGAAGTACCCGTTCCCGCAGAACGCGCGGCTCTCGCGGTGCAGCTATCCCGCAGCCGCTGACGCCGGCAAGGTGCGCGACGCGTACACGGCCTGGAAAGCGGACGTCGTCACGTCGAGCGGCGCCGGCGGGCACCTCCGCACGCAACGCCCGAACTCGCCGGGGGCCGAGACGAACTCCACCGTGTCCGAGGGCATCGCCTACGGCATGATGATCGCCGTCTTCATGGACGACCGGATGCTCTTCGACGAGCTCTGGAAATACTCGCAGCTCTGGCTCAACGGGAACGGGTTGATGGATTGGTACATCAACGCCGCGGGCACTCAGCGGCTCGGGACCGGCGGAGCGACCGACGCCGACGAGGACATGGCTTGGGCGCTCGTCATGGCCGATCGCCAATGGGGCGGGCAGGGCAGCCTCGACAAGCCGTACCTCGACTACGCCAAGATCCAGATCAAAGCGATTTGGGACCACGAGATCGATCACGCGAACAACGACTTCTTGCTCGCGGGCGACAGCTGGGCCGGCAACCTCATCTTCAACCCCTCGTACTTCGCCCCGAACGAGTACCGCATCTTCGGCGAGGTGACGGGTGACGCCGCCGGCTGGAAGCGCGTCATCGACACGGGCTACACGATCCTCGCCAAGTCCCTGAACGCGCAGAGCGGCAACGCCTCCAACGGCCTCGCCCCCGCGTGGTGCGACGCGAGCGGCGCGCCGAAGGTGCCCTACGACAACGGCCCCACGAACTACCAGTACGATTCGGCGCGTATCCCGTTCCGCATCGGCGTCGACTACTGCTGGGCCGGCGAGGAACGCGCGAAGACCTACCTCGCGAAGGTGAGTCAATTTTTCGCGGGCGTCGGCGCGAGCGCCATCACCGACGGCTACGACCTCGACGGCACGCCGCATCCCGACGCCGATTCGGCGCCGAACGGCCCGCAATCGGCCGTGTTCGTCGGCACCGCCGCGGTGGGCGCCATGCACGACGCGACCTTCCAAACGTTCGTCGACGACGCCTACGCACTCGTCGCGACGGGCGAGCTGCTCGCGCGCAGCCGCTATTACAACTTGAGCTGGACGGCGCTCACGCTCGCGATGTTGACGGGAAATCTCGTGGAGTATCCGGCGAAATAGCTGCCGAGCCACCCCGCCTCACTTTGCCCCCGCGCTACTTTTTGAGCGAGAACGGTAATTGTCGCGGCCCGAGTGGCGGTCGCTAAAATACTGGTTGGCAGTCAGGACGAACGAGCGAGTGCCTGCAGTGTTCACCACCAGCGAGCCGCGCGAGCCCAGCGCCGCGCAGGAGCCCGTCGCGTCGCGACGGAGCGTGCTGCAATACGGCGCCTGGAGCGCGCTTTCCGCTGCCGTCACTGCCTGCGGCGGAGGCGCGGAGGAACCCGAGACGCACGGCGTGCGCATCGGCGCGGGTGGAACGCTCGTCGGCGCCGGTGGCGCAGCGAGTGCCGGCGGTGTGGTGGCGAACGGCGGTGCGGCTCCGAATGGTGGCGCGCCCAATGCGCCGTCGCTTCCGGATTTCGGGGCGCTCAAGGCCGTCACGCGGCTGCCCGATCCGTTCAAGCTCTTGAGCGGCGCGCGCATGACGACCAAGGAAGAGTGGTCGCGGCGTCGCACGGAGATCAAGGCGCTCGCCGAGAAGTACATCTACGGCGTGAAGCCGCCGCGGCCCGCCAACGTCGCCGCGAGCCTCCAGGGCAACAAGCTCACCATCACGTGCACGGAAGGCGGTAAATCGCTCACGTTCTCCGTCAACGTGTTCAAGCCGAGCGGCGCGGCGGGCCCCGCGCCCGCGCTCATCGGCGTCGGCGGGTCGAGTCTCGGCGGCGTGCCCTCGGGGATCGGTTCGATCGCCTTCGATAACGCGGCGATCGCGCAGCTCTCGAGCAGCGGGACGCCGAAGGGCGCCTTTTACGACCTCTACGGGTCGGCCGCCGGCGGAACGAGCCCGGCCATGGCGTGGGCCTGGGGCGTGAGCCGCATCATCGACGCGCTCGAGCAGGTCGACGCCGGCATCGACCCGACGCGTCTCGGGGTGACCGGCTGCTCGCGGAACGGCACGGGGGCGCTCGTCGCCGGCGTGTGGGAGGAGCGGATCGCGCTCGCGATCCCGCAGGAATCGGGTGTCGGCGGCGTCGGCTGCTTCCGCGTCGCCGCGCAGGAAGACAGGGACCACGGCGGCCAGGGTGGCGTGCAGACCGCCGCCGGCATCGCCAACGAGCTCGGCGCGGGATTCCAGCCGTTCGCGCAGAGCAAGAACATCGACAAGCTCCCGATCGATCAGCACGAGATCATCGCGGCGCGCGCGCCGTTGCCGATCCTCGTCGTCGAGAACAGCTCGCAACTTTGGCTCGGGCCACGCGCTTGTTACGCCGGGTGCCTGGGCGCGGCGGCGGTGTGGCAGGCGCTCGGTCAGGCGGAAAAAATCGGCCTCTCGCAGTACGGGGACGGCGCGTTTTGCGCGTTTCAGACGCAGAACTCCGGCCAGCACGTCACGCTCTTCTGCCGGCGGTACCTGCTCGGCGACACGAGCGTCGACACCTCCAGCGTCGGGCTCTCCTCCGACGGCAAGAACGACGCGAACAAAGACCCTAGCGTGTGGCTCGACTGGACGCTACCGGCGCTCGGCTGAGCGCGCGCCCCGCCGCGCTACTTTGGGACTTCGCCCGCGAGGGGATAACCGCGCGAACGCCAGACGAGGATGCCTTCGTCGAGCACCGCGGTGTGTTTGTAACCCTTGGCGCGGAGGGCATCGACGATGGCGCCGGATGCGTGGTGCGGGCACGCGCAGTACGCCACGACCCAGGTGCCGTCGTTCGGGATCTTCTCGAGCAGCTTCGAGTTGTAATACGGCACCGAGATCGCGCCCGGGATGTGATAGGCGATCCAATCGGCCGGGGAGCGCGCGTCGACGATCACGATGCGGCGCTTCTCCGCGAGCGCTTGCTTCACGTCGTCGGCCGCCACGAAGCGCTCCTCGCGGAGCTTGAAGGTCGGGGCGCGCCCCTTCGGGTTGATGAGAACGGGCAGGTTGTCGGGCACGCTTCCGATGGGCGTCGCCGAAGGCGCCGCGTTGGGCGTCTTGCTCTCGAGGAACGTCACCAAGTCCTCGATGTCCGAGGTCGACAGCCGGGTCCCGAAAGCCGGCATCGGCGTCGGCGGGCGGCCGTTGACGATCGCGTAGCGCAAGAACGCCGGGGTCGCTTTCGCGAGGAGCTCGGGATTGAAGAGCGAAAGCGCCGTCTCGCGCTTGGTCTCCGTGCCGTGGCACTTCGCGCATTCCGTGGCGTAGAGCGTCGCGCCGTGCGACGCGTTGCCTTGCGCCGCGCCGGCGGTGTTGGTCACGAAGCTCTTCGGTCCGCGCGCGCGGAGGAAGCTCACGATCGCGGCGATCGCGGAGTTGTCGAGCGGCCCGCCGCGGTTCTGTCCGTACGCGCCCATCGCGGTGTTGGGGCGCCCCACGCGAATCGCAGTCGCGATGAAGTCGTCGTCGGCGCTCTCGAGGAACGTGCGCGAGACGAGCGAGGGCGCGTTGTCCGCGGCGTATCCCGTGGCGTCCTTGCCGTGGCAGAGGGCGCAATACCGTTCGTAGAGCGCAGCGCCCGTTTGCGTGAGCTCGTTGCTCGGCGCTTTCGTGGCGCTCGCGCCCGCGCTCGGCGTCGAGGTGGCGCCGGCAGGGCCGCCACCCGGTCCCGACCGCCGCGAGCAGCCGAGGGCGAGCGGTCCGGCCACGACGGCAATGGCTACTGAGAGGGCAAGGGTTCTGAAAAGCGAGCGCATCGAGGGATCGCCCACGGGGGGCAAGTCGGCCAACGATAGCCGACGCCGGCAAAGGGGGTATAATCTGCGAAGCCGCCATGGGAAGCATGAGCCCTCTCCACTGGATCATCGTGGCCCTCGTGCTGCTCATGCTCTTCGGGCCGAAGCAGCTCGCGAAGGTGGGCAAGACAGCGGGCCGCACCGTGCGAACGGCCGCGAAGGTGAAGCAGAGCATCACCGACGTGCCGAGCCAGGTGCTCGGCGACATCACGCGCATCGATCCGGGCCGTAAATCCGGCGGGTGACGCGCGCTGCGGCCGCGCTGCCGCGGTCCCGTGTCCGGTTCGACGCGCCGCTGGATGCCGCTCGCTGCTAAGTGCCTGATCTTCGGGCTGTTTCAGGGCGGTACGCGCGTTGCTGAGCCTTGCGCTCATGCTCCTCGTTGCCGTCGTGCCCGCGTGTATTGCTGTCGCTCTCTTTGCCTCCACGCTGCGGATGGATACGAACCGTAAGGCGTGACACCGGTCGGCCAGTCTCTTTCCGTGAGTGCTGAACAAGCATTCATGTGGGTGAATCTAAGTCTTGCGAACGCGGTGTTTTTGCCCGCGCGGCTGCCCGCGCGACTTATTGACAGACCTGCCCGCCGACCCGTAGCTTCGGTCCGTCCAGTGGGAAATAGTGGGGCTGAGTGTCAACCCAGCCCACCCAGTGGCAGCGACGAACCCAAGCAAGCCAATGTTCCGCGGGCACTTCATGCACAGCGTCGATGCGAAAGGTCGCATCAGCCTGCCCGCGCGCTTTCGGGAGCTCGTCGCGACGAACGGCGACGCGCGCATCGTGCTCGCGCCCGACGTGTTCGACCCGTGCCTGCATCTCTACCCGATGCGCGCTTGGGAAGCGTTCGAGCAGAAGGTGATGGAGCTGCCGAGCCTCGCGCGGCACGCGGTGCGCTTCCGGCGTCACTACGTCTCGGCGGCGGTCGAGTGCGAGCTCGACTCTTCGGGTCGCGTGCTCGTGCCGCCGAACCTGCGCGAGAAGGCGAAGCTCGACAAGGACGCCGTGTGGGCCGGCATGGGGCCGATCCTCGAGCTCTGGTCGAAGACCGAGTGGGATCGCGCGCTCACGCTGACGCCCGACGAAGCTCTGGAACTGCGCTCGGCTCTCGAGCAGGTGAGACTATGATGGCGGTCGCGCGCTTCGACAGCGAGCCGCCCTTCGTTCACGCCCCCGTGATGCTCGCGGAGGTGCTCGCGGCGTTCGCCGAGCTCGGCGAGGGCGTCTTGATCGACGTGACGGCAGGCGGCGCGGGTCACTCCTCGGCGCTGCTGCGCGCGCTGCCGAACGTGCGGCTCATCGCGTTCGATCGCGATCCGCGCGCCGTCGCGGCGTCGCGTGCGGCGCTCGAGCCGTTCGGCGAGCGAGCGAGCGTCGAGCATGCGTCCTTCGCCGAGGTGGCGGCGTGTCTCGACGCGCACGGCATCACGCGCGTCGACGGTATCCTCGCCGACCTCGGCGTGAGCTCGGAGCAGCTCACCGACGCGGGTCGCGGCATGAGCTTCCGCAACGCGGGCCCCGTCGACATGCGCATGGACCCCTCGCGCGGCGAGACGGCGCGCGAGCTCATCGAGCGCCTGTCGCAAGAGGAGCTCGCCGATACGATCTTCGAGCTCGGTGACGAGCGCGCCTCGCGCCGCATCGCGCGTTGCATCAAGCAAGCGCTCGCGGCCGAGCGGATGAACGACACGCTGGATCTGCGCCGCGCGATCGTGCGCGCCGTCGGACCGCGCCGGGTCGGCGGTGTGGATCCGGCGACCCGCACGTTCCAGGCGCTGCGCATGGCCGTCAACGGCGAGGTGCCGGAGCTGCGTGCCCTGCTGACGCTCGCGCGGCAACGGCTGCGCTCGGGCGGCACGGCGGCGTTCATCAGCTTTCACTCGATCGAGGACCGCGCCGTGAAGCGCGAGCTCGTCGGGCGGAACGAGTGGGAGCCGCTCACGAAGAAGCCGCAGGTGCCGAGCGAGACCGAGATCGAGCAAAACGCCCGCTCGCGCAGCGCCAAGCTCCGTACGGCGCGGCGCCTGCCCCCGAGCGGCCCGGGCGAGGAGCCGCCGACGTGAAGAACGAGCGCACGTTCCTCGTGCTTTGGACGCTGGCCGTCACGGCCGCGACGGCGGCCTTCGTGCTGCACTTGTCGCTACGCGTGCGCTCGGTGGAGCTCGGGTACGAGCTCGGCCGCACGCACGCGCACATCGCACGCCTGCGCGAGGTGAAACGCGTGCTCGAGCTCGAGCTCGCGAGCCACAAGACGCCCGAACGCGTCGAGTTCGTCGCGCGCACGCTGCTCGGCATGAGCGAGCCGACGCCGGACCGCATCATTCCCGCGGGCGCGCTCCCGGCCGAGACCGGGCCGGCCGTCGCCGCGGCGGCCGCGACCGACCTGCACCCGCCCGGCGAGGAACGCGCCCCATGATCGACGAGGCGGCACGCGCGCGCTGGGTCCGCGTTCGGATGGGGCTCTTGTGCGGCGTGCTCGCCCTGGGCCTCGGCCTCGTCGTGCAATCGGCGTACTCGATCATGGTCGAGGACGGCGGGGGCTGGCGGGAGATCGCCGAGAGCCAGCGGCAGCGGCGCCTGCACGTCGCACCGAAGCGGGGCGCCCTGTACGACCGCAACGGCGACGCGCTCGCCGTGAGCGTCGAAGTGCCGAGCGCGAGCCTCGACGCCGTCGAGCTCCTGCGCGGCGTCGTGCCGCAGAAGGTGCCGCTCGTCGCGCGCGACGCCGCCAACCGGCTGGGCGCCGTCTTGAGCCTCGATCCGGCGCCCATCGAGCGCAAAATCCTCTCGAAACGCCGCTTCGCCTGGCTCAAGCGCCAGCTCACGGCCAGCGAAGCCGACGGCGTTCGCAAGCTCGCCGCGGGCGAGGACGGCCAAACGCCGCTTCGCGGCGTCATCGTCGAGGGCGAAGGCCGGCGCTACTACCCGCGCCGCGAGCTCGCCGGCTCGCTGCTCGGCTTCGTCGCGCCCGACGGCGAGGGCAAAGACGGCCTCGAGTACTCGCTCAACGAGGAGCTCGCGGGACGCGTCGAAGAGCTGCGCGGCCTGCGGGATCGTTCGGGACGGCTGCTCTTTTCCGAGGGCACGCAGGACGAACGCGCGCTCGCCGGGCACAGCGTGACGCTGAGCCTCGACCAAGGCCTGCAGCACGTCGCCGAGCACGAGCTCGCCGCCGCCGTCCGCACCTTCGAGGCCGCGAGCGGCTCGGTGGTCGCCGTGGACCCGGCGACGGGCGAAATCCTCGCGCTCGCGAGCTTTCCGAGCTTCAACCCGAACGACTACTCGGCGAGCTTGCCCGAAGCGCGTCGCCTGCACCCGACCGCGGACGTGTTCGAGCCGGGCTCGACGGCGAAGATCTTCACCGTCTCGGCGGCGCTCGCCGCGGGCACCGTCAAGCCGACGGACAAGCTTTATTGCGAGAAGGGCAGCATGCCCGTGGACAACGTCATCATCCACGACACGCACCCCTCCGAGTGGCTCACGATCGCGCAGGTGCTCGCCGTCTCCTCGAACATTTGCGCGGCGAAGATGGGCCTCGGTCTCGGCGGCGATCGGCTCTACGAGGCCTTCCGGCGCTTCGGCTTCGGTGAAGAGACGGGCCTCGGCGTTCCGGGCGAGGCGTCGGGCACGCTCCGCCCGAAGGGACGACCCTGGGTGCCGGTCGAGACCGCGTCGGCGGCGTTCGGCCACGGCATCGGCCTCACGAACGTCCAGCTCGCGATGGCAGCGGCGGCCGTCGCCAACGGCGGCGAGCTCATGGACCCGATCCTCGTGAAGAAGGTCGAGACGGCGAACGGCGAGCTCGTGCGCGAGGTCGCCCCCCACGTCCGGCGGCGCGTGATCCCCGAGCACGTCGCGAGGAGCGTCGCCGAGCTGCTCGTCGCCGTGACCGAAGGCGAGGGCACGGGCGTCGAAGCAGCCATCAACGGCTACCGCGTCGCCGGTAAGACTGCGACCGCACAAAAGGCCGAGCCCGGCTCGTCGCGTTACTCGCTCGACCGCTTCGTCGCTTCGTTCGTCGGCTTCGTTCCGGCCGAAAAACCCGTGATCGCCATCGCCGTCACGATCGACGAGCCGATGGTCGAGCACGCGGGCGGCGCCGTCGCAGCGCCCGTGTTCCGCCGCGTGGCGCAAGCGGCGCTCGAGCTCCGCGGTCTCGTGCCGCGCGGCAAGGAACGCGTGGACGTCGCGGTGCTCGCGCGCAGCCCCGACCCGGCGAACGCCGCGATGGAAGCCATCCGTCGCGCGCAGGGCAAACGCCCGGCGATTCAAGAAGGCGTGGCCGCCAACGGGCCCGTGCCCGCCGGCAAGGTGCGCGTCCCGGACATGACCGGTTGGCCCGCGCGCGAAGCGATGAAGCGGTCGCTCGAGCTCGGCGTGAGCCCGCGCTTTTCGGGCAGCGGGCTGCTCGTGGGCGAGAACCCGCCGCCCGGCTCCGTGATGGAAAAGGGGCAGGACCTCTTGCTCGTCTTCGAGCCCGCGTCATGACCGCGTTGGCCATGACGTTGCCTGCCCCGTCCGGCGTGAGCCTGCTGGACGTGGCGCGCGAGCTCCTGCCGTTCGGCGCCGTCGCGCGCGGCGACGCGTCGGTGCGCGTCACGGGCGTCACGCAAGATTCGCGGCGCGTCACGGCGGGTGACCTCTTCGTGGCGCGCGGTGGCAACCAGGCTAAAGGCGCCGATTTCGTGGCGGACGCGCTGCGGCAGGGCGCGCGCGCCGTGCTCGCGGAGCCGGGCACGGTGCCGGCGACGCTCGGCGTGCCCGTCGTGGAGGTGAGCGACGCGCGCGCCGCGCTCGGTCGCGCCGCGGAGCTCGTCTACGGCAACCCGAGCCGCAAGCTCGGGCTCGTGGGCATCACCGGCACGAACGGCAAGACGACGACGAGCTTGCTCGTCGAGCACGCGCTGCGGGTGCTCGGAGGCCGGCCGGCACGGCTCGGCACGCTCGGGTTCGCGTTCGACGGCGTCGAGGAAGAAGGGGGCCTCACGACGCCCGAGGCGGACGCGATCTCGCGGCGCTTGGCGGACGTCGCGGAGCAGGGCGGCAGCCACTTCGTCATGGAGGTGTCGAGCCATGCGTTGTCCCTGGCGCGCGTGGACGCGCTGCATTTTCGGGTCGCGGCGTTCACGAACCTGAGCCAGGACCACCTCGACTTTTACCCGTCGATGGCTGCGTACGGGGCCGCGAAGGCGCGTCTTTTTCGCGAGCTGTCCCCCGAATCGTCCGTGATCGCGGTCGACGGGGAGTTTGGCCGCGAGCTCGCCGCGCAGAGCTCGGGACGCGTGCTCACGACGGGGCGTTCGCCGGCGGCGGCGATTCGTCCCGTGTCGTTCACGCTCGACGGGCGCGGAGTACGAGCGGATCTGCTCACCCCTGGGGGTGGCGTCACGCTCGAATCGCGGCTCATCGGGGAGCACAACCTCGAAAACCTCCTGCTCGCGCTCGGGATCTTGGTGGCGCTCGGCTTCGACACGGCGAAGGCGGCGCGTGCCCTCGGCTCGGCTCCCGCGGCGCCGGGTCGCCTCGAGCGCTGCGACGAAGATACCGACGACATTCGCGTGCTCGTCGACTACGCGCACACGCCCGACGCGCTCGCGCGTGTGCTCGCGGCCGTCGGCCGCATCACGCCGGGCGAGGTCACGTGCGTCTTCGGCTGCGGCGGCGATCGCGATCCGGACAA